>Ga0114962_10000067_pt1 | contig 79567 bp, 71 predicted proteins | sample C_130820_MF_Meta_FD_87017 | JGI IMG/M metagenome (GOLD analysis project Ga0114962, IMG submission 87017) | Freshwater microbial communities from Lake Croche, Canada to study carbon cycling - C_130820_MF_MetaG | ecosystem: Environmental > Aquatic > Freshwater > Lake | place: Lake Croche, Canada... | reverse complement strand
CACCACGTTCCCAACCATTGTTTGAATGCTCCGCATGATGATTAATCTCCTCATGCAATTGTTCTGTAGGTACTTCAGGTGCTTCCATGTTATTAACCGTATATATATTTAATAGAATTGAAATATTATTCTATAAAAAATGACGGGGAAACGTTTAAATAAAACTAAAGAGTAATATATTTAAGACGAAGGCTTGATTTGTTTAATACCGTAAGACTAACCTGAAAATAATAGTATACATTGATAGTTATATTAACCAGTGTGAATCAGATTTTATATTTAAAATTAAAATATTTTTATCGAAAAGATTAATTCATGAAAAGCTGGATAATTTTAATAGTTGCCGTCGCACTTACCTTATTTTCCTTACTTACTGTACTACATGCTCAAACTACATTTCTGTGGGAAGCGGCTATAGGAGCTGATGAATTTGGCCAATTTTTTATTCCTCTAGCAATTTTATTGTTAGTCTATTGTTTTTACAGAAATAACTTACGTTTTTTAATAAATAAAGTAACAGCAGTATTATCACTGGTGGCACTGTGCTGTTTAATTAAACCTACACTAACGGCATTTTATATAGCTTCTCACCTAAATAAAGATCTTGTCACAGCCTTTGATTCAAATGCGGCTATCGAGGACAATTTGAACATCATAAAACTCTTCAAAGTAGGAATTTCCCAAAAGATAGTGCCAAAAACCTTAGTCTACACAGGAATAAATTCAAAATATTCACTAAATTTAGATTTCTATAAACCAGATTCAATTAATGGCGCTCCCTACCCTTGTATAATCGTTATACATGGCGGTAGTTGGCATGGTGGAGACAAGCTTCAATTATCAGATATCAACTCTCTGTTGGCCCTAAAGGGATATGCAGTAGCTTCTATAGATTATAGGTTAGCACCAGAGGCTCAGTGGCCTTGTCAAAAGGACGATGTATTGGATGCAGTTAATTACATAAAGTCGCATTCAAATGAATTAAATATAGATGCTACAAAACTAGTGCTCCTAGGAAGAAGCGCGGGTGCACAACTAGCTACCTCGGTAGCGTATCTTGCTAAGGATAAAGCCATCAAAGGCGTTATTTCGATATACGGACCTCAAGACTTAAAATTTGCCTGGGACCACAGATCGCCACGAGATGTACTGGATACCTACTCAATATTTAAAGCTTATTTAGGAGGATCTCCAAGTGAATTCCCAGAAAGCTATAAAGAATCAAGTGCTATAATGAATGTATCTTCAGAAAGTCCTCCTATGTTACTTATTCACGGCAAACTTGATACTCTTGTTTGGTATAAACAAAGTGAGCGTATGGATATTAAACTTACTGAATTTAAAGTACCGCATTACTATCTAAGTTTACCATGGGCTACGCACGGTTTTGATTATAATTTGAACGGTCCTGGCGGACAATTAGAACTAATCACAATAGATAGTTTCTTAAACTATCTATTCAAATCCTCAAAAAGTTATCATTCGTCGTTAAAATGAATCTTTTCGTAACACCAATTTAATAATACTTTTAGTGCATTATAATTAATAATGCATAGTTTATTAAAATACCCTTCTTTTTATGCGTTTAGCCGATTACATCTCTTTTACACTAGCTTTATCATTATCTCGAATTTCATATACTTCATTTAAAAGCCTGGATATTTATAAGAGTAGCCCCATACGAGCATTATGTTCATCTCCTATTTCACGGGTGATCGAGTTACTTTCTGAAAAACTTTACTTAAGATTAGATCAAAAAGATGAGATTACCTGTATTATGAATCACAAAGCACTTCATCTTGGTGCTTTATGTGGATACGTATCGTTGAATGAGTCAGATAAAAGATCTAGGATCCAAGAAATTACTAATTCAGCGCTTTTTAAAATAAAAGCCGTACTTTTACCTGAACAAAGAGTAATATTTGATGATACAAATATAAACTAAAAGAAGTTAAGTTCATTTCTAATTGAATTCTAAAAAATTAAGATAAGCTTAAAATGAATCGTAGAACCGCAGATATTGCTATCATAGGAGCAGGAATAGTCGGTATAGCGCATGCTCTAGCTGCCGCAAAAAAAGGGTTAAAAGTTGTTATGTTTGAAAGAAGTGAACAAGCCGTTGGTGCTTCAGTCCGTAACTTTGGGTTGTTATGGCCTGTAGGACAAGCAGAAGGAAAACTTCATGACCGCGCGATGCGGAGTCTTCTAATATGGAAAGAATTAGCTGACAGTATTGGCCTATACTTCAAGAAGTCAGGTAGTTTGCATGTAGCCTACCATGAGGATGAATTATCTGTTTTAGAAGAATTCTCTAAAAAAAGTCACAGTATTAGCAATGAGGGGAAGCTACTTTCAGCAAAAGAGACGTTAAAGCAGTGCAACCAAGTAAATCCAGAAAATTTACTTGGATCCTATTTTAGTCCCACCGAAGCAACAGTAGATCCAAGACAAGTTATCTCAGAACTCCCTAAATGGTTAGAATCTAATTACGGCGTAATTTTACAATTTTCTACTAACGTAAGAAGTATTTCTATTCCAACAATCGAGACAAGTCGAGGCAACTGGACAGTAAGTCGTGCTATTGTATGCAGCGGTCAGGACTTCGAAACGCTTTATCCAGAGCATTTCGCACAGGAGCCCATTACACGCTGTAAACTACAGATGCTTGCAACTATACCGCAGCCAAACTCCTGGCAGCTGGGATCAGCGCTATGCGCTGGCCTCACCCTTTTACACTACGATAATTTTAAAAGTTGTTCAGGCCTTAAGGCTGTAAAAGAAAGATTCGAAAAAACGATGCCATTTTATCTCAAACACGGCATACATGTTTTATTATCTCAAAATAGCTTTGGAGAACTTATCATAGGTGACTCTCACCACTATTGCCTTACCGTAGATCCTTTTGATCGTGAAGATATAAATCAAGCGATACTAGGTTATTTAAAATCGTTCGCTCTTTTCCCTTCAACACAGATATCCAGACGGTGGAACGGGATATATCCAAAGTTAACCACAGGCACTAATTTAATTTTAACACCAGTGAATGGAGTAACGATTGTAAACGGCCTAGGTGGTGCAGGAATGACTCTATCGTTTGGTCTAGCAGAAGAAGTACTCGAATCACTTCATGCTTAGCCTTTATATAAGCTAGGGCGATGATTATCCTTAATGCGTAAGGCTATACTCTCTATTATCGGTGCACAGTCAGCTATTGAATCTACAACATAATCTGCGCCTGCTTTAAATAACTGTTCTCTAGCCTTTGCAAAAAGATCAGTTCTTTCAATGGGTGTAAGCTTTTGTATTTCGCTTTGAGTTAGGCCTAAAGCATTTCCACTCAAAGCTAATCCTATTGTCCAACATCCGGCATTTTTACCCTCCGCAATATCAGCAATAGTATCTCCAATCTTAATAATCCGTGATAGAGGATAAGCCGATAGCTTAACTGCGTTCAAATAAATCATTAGAGGAGCTGTACGGCCTACTTTAACCTGATCAGGAGTAACGATAACATCAGGCGAATAACCTTGTGAAGCAGCTCTTTCCTGAACGATACGCATCATTTCTGCTGTATATCCAGTCGTACTTCCAATTGGGATACCGTCTTTTCTAAGTAGCTCAACTAAAGGTAAAGTTCCCTCAATAAGGTGACTGTGTGAAGATACTGTTTCTAAAAGTTTTCGTTCTAAAAAAGAATAAAGTATATTGACGTCATTATCTGTAACACTTCGTTCATGTTTTAAAATCCATTGATTAGCTACAGTCACTAAATTTAATATAGATTTTAAATGCTCTTTTTTCGCTAACCCCATATGAAGGCGCGCTTCTGCTACACTAATGGAAATACCTTGATCAGCAAACGTCTCTTGCAGCGCAAGCACGGGAGCAACACAACCCCAATCTATTGTAGTTCCGGCCCAATCAAAAATAACTGCAGCAATAGGATTAGTAGTCATGATATAATTGGATTAGCCGACTCCTTTAAAAAGAAAACTATACCAGCGGAAAGAAAACTTAGAAAAGCAAGCATTTGGAAACCAAGCGTATAACCACCATGATCGAGTACCCAACCAAATGCGAATCCTGCTAAAATACCAGCAATATAACCAACACTATCTACAATACCTGCTACCGTAGCTGCACATTGAGATCCTCTTATTTTTACAGAATAATAGCCTGCAAGTAAACTGTAAGGACCAAGTGCTAGGAAACCAACTAGACCTATAGCTGGTACGAGTTTAGTCATACCTAAATTTGCTATATGGGGAAGGGACAATAACAAGACCGTAAGCATTAATAAGAGTATACTTAACATATAGGAACGCTGTTTATCATTTAATCGTCCAAATATAACCCCTATAAACAAAATTCCGGCGGCACCGCATAAATCAAACGGCGTCGATAGAAAAGCTGCTACCTGAATTGATAGATGCTCACTTGCTTGAGTTTTTATGTAGTCAACTGTCCAATCATTAAATGTCTCTCGAATAAGTGTTAGAGTGAAGCTAAGTGCTAATACAGCCCAAAACGATTTAAGTAAAAAAAGGTTTTTTACTAATTTCCAATCAAAACCCTGAGATTCTGTTGCTGAATTATAATTAATTTTATTTTTATTTTTTGGCAGTAAGATACCACATAGAATACAGATCACAAAAATAAAGGCGGAGGGAATTCCAAGAATTAATCGCCAATTTTGATTCGTAAGATACGATATCTGTCCCGCGAGAGCAACAGAAGCAGCTCCTCCTAGGACATAGCTAAGACTGAGGACTCCCATTGCTAGTGCTAGATTTTTGGCACTAAACCAGGCAGGAGTCTGCTTTACCATACTTCCCCAGGCCGCTGCACCTGAGAAACGATTAAGAGCGTATATACAAGCAAGCGCTGTTAAAGAAGATGAGAAACCGCCAAGTACTCCGAAAATACCAACAAAAGCTAAAGAGAACACAAAACATAGCCTGCCTCCCAATCTATCAATAACCGGACCAAGCGTCATTTTACCTAGAGCGTATGCTAAAGTTCCTGCACTTGCAACGCGACCTACCTGCTCTTTCGTTGCATGAAATGCCTCTCTTATTAGTGGAACTGCAACGGATAAATTCTTACGACAAAGGTAAACGCCTATGTAACCAAAAACCAATACACACAAATAAGACCATGCGTTAATTGAATCTTTGCGTAGACCCGATGAGTTAGGTGAACACGCAGCATCAACCGACGCAGTGGTCTTTAATGGCGTCAAACTTAGCTCCTATAATAAACTAGCTTATTTTCAACAGTACCGTCTTCAAAGAAATCAACGAGAGCGTAAGCAGGACCAAACTCTTGATAGGGCCCTTTCCACCAACCACCACTTACAGCCCCATTACAGCAGTAACGAACACCTAGATATGTGATATCATCACAGAGATGCACATGACCGCTCATGCAAAACTTAACATTAGAATGCTTGGAGAAAAGATTCTTGATACGTTTAGCATCAATGTGTGTCCATGCTCCTGGAATTACCCAACTTCCTGTAGATTCAAGATCGTCAAAACCATCAAAAAATGTACATACACTGAGTAATGGAACATGAGACAAAACGCATATTGGAGTAGCGGTTGGAACACTCTGAAGGTCCTTCTCAAGCCAAGAAAACTGCTTATCATCAATACGAGCAGTATATCCATGCTTACTTCCATGATCACGCTCAAGACTATCTAAAAATATAAAATGCCAACCTGCTTTATCAAAAGAATAATAGGTATTCTCTAAGCCAAGATGGCGTTTTACTAAACCCTTTCCGTAGTCAGGATCATTTTCAATATCTGGATTATCATGTAAAGCCCAGCCCCATACGTCGTGATTACCTATAGCAAGTTTGTAAGGAATTTTAACTTCTTCTTTAAAAATCTTATCCCAAATACCCCATTGAACGAGAACCTTATCTTTTTCGGTTTTAAGAGAATCCATAACCATGTCTCCACCAAAAAAGATCATATCAGGTTTATCAGATTGATTCTGTGCATGTCTTATCGCTTCTGCCATACCAAGTTCAGGATGATCAAATCCAGTCATATCAGGCATGACATGAATATCGGTAAGATGAGCAACGCGTAGTACGCGCTTACGTGTTGCATTAGTTTCAGCTAACGCAGGGATAGTTGCTAAACCTAAACCGCCTAATAAGGCAGCTGAATTAGTAAGAAAAGAGCGTCTATTCATAGTTAAAGATAAAATGGAGTTAAAAAAAAGACCGGCCTAATATAAATTAGACCGGTTTAAAAATAACAAACTACTGTTAATTAGAAACCAAACTTAACAGTGAATGTAATCGTTCTTGGTGCGCCAATATTGTAAAGCATTGTAGTTCCAGTTGGGTCACTAGCTACATAACCTTGGTCATTGATTGAAACATTTGATAAGTAATTTTTATCTAAAAGATTAGCTACAGCTAAATCAAATGATACTGACTTGAAAAAACCAAGTTGTTCAAAATTACGTTTATAGCCTAAGACAAAATCAAATACTGTATAAGAAGGTGCAGAATTATCGTTTGAGTAAGTACCGTAGCGTATACCCGTTGTTTTACCGATCAAACTCGATGAAAATCCATAGTGATTATACAAAAGTCCGTAAGAACCAATCATAGATGGTGTATCTACAACTTTCTTACCATAGGTAATTAGTCCGTCTGGTGTGCTAGCAGAATATTTAGCAGCAGTTGTACTAAATGTGGCAAGTACGCTAAAGCCATTATCGATTTTATAATTAGCACCTAATTCTACACCGCTAGCTTTGGTTCCACCGATGTTGGCGTATACTCCTGAACTTGCATTTGAATAATTTTTTGCAGCTAAACCAGATAAGTTTACGATCTTATTTTTGTACTGTATACTGTAAACAGCAGCAGAGAATGCTAAGTTCTTCGATGAGAAACGATAACCTGCTTCGAGATTTTCTGCTGTTTCAGGCTTTACCTTCGTGATATCAACTCCAGAGGCGCCTGCTTCCAAGATTGAGTCCTGTACGGATGAGAAGTTCTTACTGTAACTGCCAAACAATTCGCTATCCCCATCAATTTTGTAAGTTACTCCAAAGGATGGTAAAGCACTTGAATTGCTGTTTATCTTTGTAGAGTAAGAAGCAAGTCCTGCACCGTTAGGCAACGCATTTGAGGTTTCTACACTGATATTGAAAAACTTTACGCCAGCATCTAGTTTGAAGTTACCAAAGGTGTATTGTTCTTGGCCATAAAACATGTTGGTCATTGTTTTGTAGGTCCAACGGAATTGATCAAGATAATCACCAGCACTGTAAGCAGGGCTGATTGCTGTATTTAAAACGCTATGCCATGTACGATGGCGGTATCTTTCTTGATCTTCATTCCATGCGCCAAAAGTCAATTGGTTGTCTGCATTTGGATTCCAAACAAATGAGAAATTATCACCGAAACGATTATTTTGGTAACGACTAAAACGAGCTGTAGCTATTTGGTGAGCTGCTGACTGTTGTGCAGGTGTCAACCATGTATAAGTAGAAATTGAGTAAGGATCAGCAGCTTGGTTTGCTGGATTTGTCGGATCAAAATGAGGAATATCTTTACCGTTAGCATCCTGATAAAACACGTATTGACCACCTACAGCTTTTACTGAAGCAGGAATATAGTCGCCAAGACTTGAAGGTGTTCCATCAAGATTGAAGCGACGAATTTGGTATGGTGGTAAAAATTGACCTTTTCCATTTTGATGAGCCCAGTAAGGTTGGAAGTTAAACTTTAAAGTAGAATCAAGAGGCAATTCGAACTTTGTATACAATAATGTATTTGTACGAACTGTTGTCCATGTAGGAGCATAATTTTGATCTATAACTGGATTACCAGTCCAATTGAAAGTTAGTTGATCATTATGTGGATCTTGTGCGAATTGTTGTAGTGATACTCCTTGAAAATTAATTTCAGGATTAATGTTATCTAAAGCAAAGAAACTAGTAATTTTAACATTACCCAATTGAGTAATATTTTTTGTATCGATGTGGAAACGTTTTGTAGTAGCTGGTGAAGTACCAAAAACATAATCACCGACCCAATTATTATTCTGTTCGTAGGAGAAACTTACAAACGAACGGCTGTTGCCATTGTAAGTACCTGTATCAACGCGGAATTGTGTACGAGTTGTTTGAAATGAGCCGTAGGTTAAACTTGTATTAAAGCTAGGAGACATTGATGGCTCATCACTAAAATAAGCTAGCGTACCGCCTAAAGCCTGTGATGAAGGGGAAGAAATGTCACCAGCGCCTTGAGATACTACTACACTTGATAAGTTTTCTGCATCAATGTAACGATTTGGTTTCGTTCCGCCACCGTAGCTTGTAAAACCCGTTCCAACACCATCAACTGTGAAACCTAATTGAAATTCGTTGAAACCACGAATTGTGATACGCGTTGACCAATCATCTCCACCAAAAGCGTCTCCTTGAGAAATATTAACGCCAGGTAAATATTTAATAGAATTTAAAACACTAGAAGCGGGTGTCTGCAAAGAAATCATGCGCTTTTCAGCAACATTATTAGCCGTAGCAGAGCTGACGGTATTAACAACAACTGCTTGCATTGAAATAGGATCTTCAGAACTAACTGGATCCTTTACAGGCGCAGGAGTTAATTGAGCATTCGCACTTAACGCAATTAATCCGAATACGGATATAAATGTGGTTTTGAGTAGTTTCATTTTATATGTTTAAACTGTGTTACTCGCTTAACATTCATCTGACTATGAAACCGTCAATCATATGACTAACGCGTTACTCTTTATTAACACATGCGTCATTAAAATGTAATATAGACGCGATTCCGTAACATTTTTAATGAATTTGTAACAGCTGCAGTAACTACTACTTTAAAGGTGAGTTCATTTATATTATTTTAACTCAAGATTAGATATATCTGATTTATACATCTTAATCCTGTCTGTTTGACTTAAGGCATAAAGGAACTATCTATTTATGAACAATTAAGTAAGTGAACAGTCTCATTACTACCATGTTACGACTAACCTATTTATCATTTATAATAGCAGCAGCCCTTCCCACACTTAATGCTGAAACAGTTATGCAAAATAAAGCAGCTACAAGCACAACCAACTCTAATCCAAATTGCGCTGTAAATGGTACAGAATCGGCATGCGGACTTCCTTCCCATGTTATTATTGATATGACAAAGACTGCAGTCGTCCTATCAGATAATGAATGGCGTAAGCGCCTTACTCCTATCCAGTTTGAAGTAGCACGTAAACAAGGGACTGAAAGGCCATTTGATAATCCGTTCTGGGATAACCACGAAGATGGTGTATATTTTTCCGTATGCAGTGACACGCCTTTATTTGATAGCCATGACAAATTTAATAGCGGCACGGGTTGGCCTAGCTTTACACGTCCTATAGAGTCTAACTTTATTCAAGTTTCAACAGACTCAAGCTATGGTATGACTCGAGATGAAGTACACTGCGTCATTGATGGTGCTCATTTAGGTCACGTTTTCGATGATGGCCCTGCGCCGACAGGTAAACGTTACTGCATTAATTCTGCTTCCCTTAAGTTTATGCCACGAAAAGAATATCAAGCTTGGGTATTAGCCCACGGCGGCTCCAAATTGAACTAATATAATTAAACCTATGTTTAAACTTCGTCATTTATCTCTATTCATTATGTGTTCCGCAATCGCTTCAATAACCACCCCTCTCGCAAAAGCAGACTCAGTAATTTTAGGAGGAGGCTGCTTTTGGTGTCTAGATGCTGCATATAAATTACTTCCTGGAGTAACGCATATCACCTGTGGGTACTCTGGCGGTAATAAAGACAACCCAACCTATGAACAAGTTTGTAGTCATACTACGGGACATGCCGAGGTTGTTAAATTAGATTACGATCCAACAAAAATTTCTTTAGATCAGCTATTAGATTACTTTTGGCATGTTCACAATCCTACACAAGTAGGCGGTCAAGGAAATGATATGGGTGATTCGTATCGCTCAATAATACTTTATACTAATGAGATTCAGAAATCTGCTGCAGAAAAATCTAAGGTGCAGGTACAAACTCTATACAAAGATCCAATCACTACAGAGATAGTACCTTTAGTAAAATTTTGGCCTGCAGAAGATTATCACCAAGACTATTTCGAAAAACATCCTGACCAAGGCTATTGTTCTGTCGTAATCAGACCAAAAATAGAAAAATTAAAGCACTTACTCGAAAAATCGAAGTAAGCGCTTTAGTTTTAATAGTTAAGCACTATCCCAATAGTGCTTAAGCGAATAGTTTATTACTATCGCGCGTGCTTAAGGTCAAAACGATCAGCGTTCATGACTTTATTCCACGCAGCTACAAAATCATTTACAAACTTTGCTTGCGAATCGCTTTGAGCATACACCTCGGCAATAGCTCGAAGCTGAGAATTAGATCCAAAGACTAAATCTACGCGAGTAGCAGTCCACTTTACATCTCCACTTGAACGCTCACGTAATTCAAAGAGTTCTTCTCTTGGTGAAGTTGGTTTAACGACATAGCGCATATCGAGCAAATTAACAAAAAAATCATTAGTGAGTACTTCTGGCCTTGATGTGAAAACCCCGTGCTGAGATTTACCGTGATTTGCATTTAATACACGTAAACCTCCAATGAGTACCGTCATTTCAGGCGCTGTTAATCCAAGTAGCTGAGCTTTATCTACTAACATTTTTTCTGCTGGGATTGTAAACTGTGTCTTAAGGTAATTACGAAAACCATCTGCAGTCGGTTCAAGTAATGAGAAAGACTCACTGTCAGTATGCTCTTGAGTAGCATCCATTCTGCCTGGAGTAAAAGGTACTGTAATTGTGTGGCCTGCTTTAGTCGCTGATTGCTCAATTGCTGCACAGCCTGCTAAAACAATTAAATCTGCTAGAGATACCTTCTTGTCTCCCGCTTGACTTGAGTTGAAATCATGCTGAATGGATTCAAGTCCTTTTAAGACCTTAGATAAACGAGCAGGTTGATTAGCATCCCAATCTTTTTGAGGAGATAAACGTAACCGCGCTCCATTAGCACCGCCCCGCATATCAGAACGACGGTACGTCGATGCAGATGCCCAAGCAGTAGATACTAATTCTGAAGTGGATAAGCCTGAAGTGAGTATCTTAGTCTTAAGACCAACTATATCAGAGGCATCAATAAGGGCGTGATTTAATGCCGGTATAGGATCTTGCCATATCAATTCTTCCTTAGGAATTTCAGTACCTAAGTAGCGTACTTTAGGTCCCATATCTCTATGAGTGAGTTTAAACCAAGCACGAGCAAATGCATCTGCGAACTGATCAGGGTTAGCCAAAAAACGTCGCGATATCTTCTCGTATGCAGGGTCAGCACGCAGAGCAATATCAGTAGTCAACATTCGAGGCAGGTGCTTTTTCTTAGAATCATACGCATCTGGGATCGTGTGATCAGAAGTTTTAGCTACCCATTGATGAGCTCCAGCAGGGCTTTTTTCTAATTCCCACTCATAATTTAACAGATTTTCAAAATAGTTATTACTCCACTGGGTTGGTGTCTGACTCCAGGTTACTTCAAGACCACTCGTAATTGTGTCAGGTCCTTTGCCCGTTTTATAGCTATTTTCCCAACCTAGACCCTGTAGAGCAAGGCCAGCGGCTTCGGGCTCAGGTCCAACATGGGATGCAGATGCTGCACCATGGGTTTTACCAAATGTATGACCACCAGCAATAAGCGCCACAGTTTCTTCGTCGTTCATAGCCATTCGAGCAAACGTTTCTCGTATGTCTACAGCAGATGCAACAGGATCAGGTTTACCGTTTGGACCTTCTGGATTTACATAGATAAGTCCCATTTGAACAGCAGCGAGTGGATTTTCAAGTTCACGCTCACCAGTATATCTCTTATCATCTAACCACTTTGTTTCAGAACCCCAGTAGATGTCCTCTTCAGGTTCCCATACGTCAACACGTCCGCCGCCAAAACCAAACGTTTTAAAACCCATAGACTCTAGCGCGCAATTACCTACTAAAATAAATAAATCAGCCCAAGAAATAGAATTACCGTACTTTTGTTTAATGGGCCATAATAGTCTACGAGCCTTATCTAGGTTAGTGTTATCAGGCCAACTATTTAGCGGTGCAAATCTCTGCTGCCCTGCTCCAGCACCACCCCTTCCGTCTGCCGTTCTGTAAGTTCCTGCGGCATGCCATGCCAAACGAATAAAGAAAGGTCCATAATGACCAAAGTCTGCAGGCCACCACTCTTGTGAATCAGTCATTAATGCATACAAATCATGCTTTAATTGTTTGTAGTCTAATTTCTTGAATTCTGTAGCGTAGTCAAAATCTCCACCCATGGGATTAGTCAGAGAAGAGTTCTGGTGAAGCATCTTAATATTTAACTGATTTGGCCACCAGCCACTGTTAGAGTGAGCGCCTGCATCAGTGTGCTTTAGAACGGTACCATGAAGATGTGGGAATGGACATTTACCGCCAGTTGATTCAGTTGTATTTTCCATGAGAGTTTAACGAATAAATATGAGTAGAATAAGCGTGCTTGATACGCTAAAAGAATGGAATACGGAACAAAAAGCAACACGAGTAATTACTTAGTAAGAGGAAGTAATTAAAATTTAGCCTTTGGGGTTTTATCGATCTTAACTCAAATGCTAGCTTAAGTAAGCGTTGTAACTTTACACGGTATCCATGCATCTTCACTGATACCATAAACAGCGCATAGCCTATGGTAACCATCCGCTATAATCAATTTCCGATTAACCGTGTCAGCAACAAGAAGTAAAGGAGACAAAGGAATATTCTTTTTAATCTTTTTGATATCTTTAATCACATGAGAATTACTCACACCGAGTAAAGAAAGAGATGAAGCACGAAAAATATCTTTAGCCTTAAATTCCTGAAGTTTTGCGCGACGTAAACTAAGCACTAATTTCGAAACTTCATTAGGTAAGCATACAAGTTTTAGGTAAGATTCAGCAGCTGAGTAATCGTGCATCTCAACCTTATCTAGCCACTTAATTTTACTAATATTCACGTGAAAAGAATATTCTTTAATTTATAATGGGATCAAGCTTGTGAAGAACTTTAATCAACTATTGCTTAAAATCCTAAGCCTCTTCTATCAAATAATGACACCCTATACTTTGCGTATTTAAGCTAGCAGCATGGACAACTAAGATAGCCGTTTGTATTGCATTGCGCAGGGTGATTAAATCGCGAGTTAACTCACAGTCCTGGTAAAAGTTTTGGATCTCTTCCTCAAGTTCAAAAAGAATTCTACGTGCTCGATCTAATCTTTTCTTTGAGCGCACGATGCCCGCATAATTCCACAAGGTATGTTTAATTTGGAGTAAATCTTGATTTAAAAGAAGTGGGTCAGCCCGCTTTGTAGAACTTTTCCAGTTTTTAGGTTCAGGAATATGAAATTTATTATGTTTGATTTCGTTTGCATCAGCAAGTGCAGTAAACTTAGCACTAACAACACACTCTAAAAGAGAAGTGCTTGCTAAACGGTTTGCTCCATGAAGTCCTGTACACGCCGTTTCACCTATCGCATTTAAATTTTGGATACTTGTTCTACCGTTTAAGTCAGTATAGATACCTCCACAGGAAAAATGAGCGGCGGGAACAATAGGAACACGTTCTTTTGTGATATCTAAGCCATACTCCAAACATACAGAATAAATGGAAGGGAATCTCTCTTTTATAAATGAAGGATTTATCGAAGATAAATCGAGAAAAACATGAGACTCTCCTGAACGCACAAGCTCTAAAGCAATAGCACGCGAAACAAGGTCTCTCGGAGCGAGCGAGCCCCGCGGATCAATAGAATTAATAAATTCTACGCCACTCGAGTTAATGATTTTAGCACCCTCTCCTCGAAGCGCTTCAGTAAGAAGAATATTAGGAGCATTTTTTAAGCCTAATACTGTAGGATGAAATTGAATGTACTCTAAGTCCATCAGTCGTGCGCCTACACGGTGAGCCATTGCAATACCGTGACCTACACTACCTTTTTGATTTGTTGTATGTAAAAAAAGATCTCCAAGACCACCTGTAGCAAGAATCGTTTTTTTTGCAGTGATTGCACTTACCTCGCCCGTTGCAGTATTAAATACGTAAGCTCCAAAACAGGTAAGAGGCTTAAATCGATCAGAATAATCGCTCGAGCTATGCGACAAAGTGAGTAAATCTATCGCTATTACATTCGCTTTTCGGGTTATACTTTTCTCATTACTTATAAGCTCAGTTGCCCGATTTAATATTTCGTGGCCCGTAAAATCCTTTGAATGGATTATTCGCCTTATTTGATGCCCACCTTCGAGTGTTCTATCTAGCGAACCATCACTTGATTTGTCAAAATTAACAGCCAGTGAATCAATAAGCCAATCCTTAACCGCGCCTGCTCCCTCTGTTACTAAATTTTCTACGGCTGCTAAATTAGAGGTATTACTTCCTGCATTTAAAATATCATCGATTAAAGATTTTTTTTCTAAGTCTTGATTATAAATAATTCCACCTTGCGCCCAATCACTGTTGGTATCGTTAGCATTCCCAATAGATAAAATTTCTACTTTTAATCCCTCACGCGCTGCTTGTAGAGCATAAATAGAGCCTGATAACCCAGTTCCAATTACAAGACAATCTACTCGGTGTATCTGCATTTTAAAATTAGTAATCTATAATATCTAAACTTAAATCTACTGAACGTACTGAATGGGTAAGAGCTCCAACGCTGATAAAATCCACTCCTTTTATGAGGTAAGAGTTGAGAGTTGTGTAGGTTACTCCACCGGATACTTCGACAAGCATTTTACCATCAATTAGAGCAATACATGTTTTAACTAAATCTGGGCTCATATTATCAAGCAAAACAATATCAGCCTTTGCCTTGATTGCCTGTTTAACTTCGCTTAAAGTTTTAGCTTCAACTTCTATCTTTGAGAGATGACTTGCGTTAAGTCTCGCTAGTTTAACTGCTTTCTCGAGTGATCCAGCAGCTGCTATATGATTATCCTTGATAAGAACCTGTTCACTCAAGGTCAGACGGTGATTATAGCAGCCACCGCACTTAACAGCATATTTCTCCAAATAGCGCCATCCAGGCATTGTTTTTCTTGTATCTATAATTTTAATACCTGATTCTTTAACTAATTCAGCATACTTACTTGATTGGGTAGCAATACCCGATAGCCGTTGGATAAAATTTAAAGCAGTTCTCTCACCTGCTAATAAGGACAATGTTGATCCTGTAATGCTTGCAACTCGTGTACCCTTTTTAATCTTGGTACCGTCTTTTGAAGTAAGTTTAACTTTAAGACTAGGATCAATTTTACTAAAAACTAATTTAATTAAATCTAGTCCGCATAAGACCATATCTTCCTTTGCAAGCACTACTCCACGTGATTTATGTTCAGCATCAAAAATAGACGCGCTTGTAATGTCTCCTAATCCGATATCTTCACTCAGAGCTAAATCGATTAAGTTAGAGGTAGTTTGATTATAGAACATTAGCGTAGAGATTAGCTTATCCGTTTACCTTGCTGCCTTGAGTGAGCTCAAACATGGCATCAATACACCGTTTGGCTGATACCTGAAGTTCATCTGATAATTCGACTATCTGCTTTCTAGTCGGTGATTTAAGCGCGTCTCTAATTTTCTGAAGAGAATTTAGCTTCATATAGGAACACATACGGCATCCTCCTATAAAATGAGAATCGGCTACCTCAGCTTGCAACCTACTTACTAATCCGCATTCAGTAAGCATAAGAAAGTAAGGGGCTTGTGTAGTGCGTACATACGTCATCATAGCGCCTGTGCTGCCTACATAATCTGCTGCGTTAGCGACTTCTTCTGTACATTCAGGATGTACGACTACTTTTAATCCAGGATATTGTTTTCTGGCTTCAGTGATTTGATCGACAGTAAATTGTTCATGAACCATGCAGGTTCCATCAGAGGTGATAATTTCTTTTTCTATACCTCGTTTAGCTAATTCATTTCTTAGGTTTTGACCCATTAATCGGTCGGGTACAAATAAGATTCTTTTAGCAGGTAGATTGGCAACAATATCGACCACATTGCCTGAGGTTACGCATACATCTGACTCAGCCTTAACGTCTGCTGTACTATTAATATAACAGACAACCGTAGCATCAGGATATAATTTTTTAAGCGATACCAAGTCTGCTCGCGTAAGTGAATCCGCTAACGAACAGCCTGAATTGATATCGGGTACAATCACAGTTGATTCCGGAGAGAGTAATTTGGCGGTTTCAGCCATAAAAACTACGCCAGCAAATATAATGCATTGAGCTTTAGCATCTCGAGCCATGAGACTTAAGTAGTACGAATCACCACGAAAATCTGCTACGCCATAGACAATTTCGGGTTCCACATAGGAATGAGCCAGAATAACGGCGTTTTTTTCCTGCTTCAAAGCATTGATCTCTAACGTCAAAGGCGCAATAGCCCTACAATCCTCTAAGTTCCATTTTCTGACAGTATCGCAGTCAACGTGCAGCAAGGCGAGAAACAGCCTTTCCGTTTCGCGCTCAATTAGAGATTCAGAAAACATGTTATGTTACTATTCTTTAATAATTTATACAATTATTAGAATATATAACCCTACGACGAATCGTCAATAACTGAAGAACCGGGGAAAAACCTGTAAAAATAACGAAATTAACTAGGCATGTTGCGGTTCATTCAACCTAATGCTTTCCGTCGCTGTACTCTGATATGAGAATTCTTATTTGTTTTAGGCGTGTCCATCGTAGATCTTAAACGCTGTTGCTGGGAGTTAAGCGTAAGTCGATTATGCCCATCAACAGGCTTTGTGTGCAGAGTCTTTGCATTTAACTTAACCTTTTTATGCGATATAGATTTTTTATCTAATCCGTTTTCCTTAAGGACTGGAGCTAGTATTAAATGTGTACCATCCAAGAGATTTAAGTTTTCCATAATTGATTGGGTTGAAACGTAATGATACCAGTTTTTAAATTACTATCTCCGCATATATTGCTCATTTAATGCGCACTTTCAAAATTAATCAAAACCAGGGATGGCTCTAAGAACCGTTTCAAACACACGTGTGACTCTCTTCGTTTTAAGGAAAAACTTAAACTCGAAGTGTATTATTATCTGAATTAGCGTAAGCGATGTGGTCAAAAGCCGAAGACTGCTCAGGCATTAAGACCGATTTAATTTTGGCTACAGCAGATTGGGATATTTTTCGTAATTTTGATTTACGTATGGTCTCGGTAAAATCAGTGCGCTGATAGAGCGAAGCAATTTGTATAGCTTTGTGAGTAAGAATTGTGTTGATCGCTGCACGTTGCTCAAATCCCAAACTTAGCTTATCCGTTAATGTATCTAGAAGATGATTAATTTTAACATAGCAACCGCTGAAAAGCACCCAAGCTTGCCTTTCAGGTAAAACTTTTTTTGCGTAGGCATCAGGATATACTTTAACCACAGCTAATGCTAACGTGTAGTATATGTAATCTCTAATTCTCATACAGATTAAGATAACAATCTAATAAACTATTTTTTTTATTTAGCACTTATTTTAAGTGTTAAATCCATGTAACGATACGATTTACATGTAACCTTATTGTAATGATTAAGCCATGGTTTGAGCCTTTTATGCGAGAATTGAGTTCTTTTTTTAACGTACGATGTGCAGCCAGATCACAGAATTAAGCTTCCTTTACCAGTGCATAGTGATAAAAAGCATTAATGGCCGAGCGCTGCACAATACGCTATTTTAACTATGCGGCACTCGATATCCCTTTACTCACTCCCTTTGGAATATCGGGCGGTTCTCAGGCAACGGCGAATAATGTCTTAGTCTCGCTTACGCTAGAAGATGGTACAATCGGCTATGGTGAGGCAGCACCTCTGCCCCCCTATAATGGAGAAACTCAAGCAGATGCATTAGAGGTGTATCGAAGCTCCATGGATTGGCTTGTGGGTCAAACGTTCTCGGATTGGAAAACCTTATCCTTGGAATTTAGCAAGCGGTATGGGCACAGCTGTGGATCTGCACAGTGTGGATTTGAAATGGCACTTTTAGATGCTTTAACTCAGCGAAATAAAACTTCGTTATGGAAATTCTTTGGGGGTAATTCAACAGAACTTGAAACGGATATGACAGTAACCACGGGTACACCTGCTGAAGGTGCAGATGCAGCGCGAGCTATAATAGCCCGTGGTATAAATCAAATTAAAGTAAAAGTAGGTGGAGCAAAAGGGATTGCGTATGATCTAGAACGCTTAAAAGACATCCATGCTGTAGCACCTCATTCTCCGCTAATAATTGACGGTAATGCAGGCCTTTCACGCGCTGAGGCACGACTCCTGGTAGACGGTTTGCGCTCGGCAGATATAGCCCCCGCTCTTTTGGAACAATGGCTTGCAAAAGATGATCTCGAAGGAATGCGGGACCTAGGCATATACAGTGGTTGGCTTATTGCTGCAGATGAAAGTGTATCTCATAAAAGGGATGCAGAAAAAGTTGCTCATCTGAAAGCAGCCCAAGTTATAAATGTAAAACTTATGAAAGCAGGTATAGTAAGTGCACTAGAAATCGCCAATGTTGCTCGGATAAATGGAATAGGACTTATGATTGGAGGCAACGTAGAATCTATTTTAGCTATGACTGTATCTGCATGCTTTGCAGCAGGCCAAGGTGGATTTACGTTTGCAGATTTAGATACTCCCCTATTTCTGGCATCAAATCCTTTTAGCGGAGGTTATAGTTTGAATGGCGGTAAAATTTCAGTAGCTCACATTAAGGAAGGTCACGGTGTAATTCCGTTATAAACTCATGCTAGCCTTATTTTTAGTCGCTGCATTTTTACTGTTTGGAACACCTTCTCAGGCTGTAGAAAATACCCCAAATAATGTAGCTCCACTCGTGTCTAAAGATATAGGTAAATTAAGCGAAGGCACTTATAACCTAGATCAACTTAACAGGCATATAGAATCATATATCAATCAGTCCAGATTCAACGGTTCTACGTGGGGAATAAAGGTTATTTCTTTAGATAAGAATAAAACGATCTATGAACATAATCCTAATATTCGATTAAGTCCTGCTTCGAATAGTAAACTTTATACAGCTGCTTTAGCACTGACAATATTAAGCAGTGACTATCGCATAAAGACACCCATCCTAAGTACCGCCAGCGTAGATAGTAAGGGTTTAATGAATGGTGATATTATAGTTTCTGGTCGCGGCGATCCAAGCTGGAACTTTAGAAGTTTAAATTGCGATTTTTGGGGCGTATTTGATCCATTTATACGACTACTTAAGGAAAAGAATATCACGCATATTAGCGGTAATATTATTGCTGATTCGACCTGGCTGAAAGAACCACCTCAGGGCTCAAGTTGGACTGCAGATGATATGGAAAATGCATTTGGTGCAGAATTATCAGGCATCACACTTGCTGATAATTATATTAATTTACGTATTACTCCCTCCCTTAAAGCAGGAAATCAATGTACCGTAGAATTACTCCAACCGCTTTCTGGCTTAAGCATTGATAATCACACAACAACGGGAGAAAAGAACACGAATAGAGTTCTGCGTGTAGAACGATTTCCTGGAGAACACATTCTCCGTATTTTTGGTACACTACCGCTTAACGGAGAACCCGAACTTACAGACGCACCCGTACCAGAACCATCCTACTGGTTTGCACGCTGTTTAAAGCAAGCACTCCTCAACGCAGGAATAAAAGTTGATGGAGATGCAGTTTCAGTGCGTTGGCCTGATTCAGGGTTAAACTCTGGTAATGTCTTAGGCTATATCACTTCACCAGTTTTACGAGAGCTCGTAAAAAACTGCCTTAAACCATCTCAAAATTTAGAGACTGATCTCATTTTTGCTCAGGTGGGTGAGTTAATGAGAACTCCTACAACGTCTAACTGGTTACGTAGCGATGAACTCGCTGTCCAAGCACTTGATCATTATTTATTATCCATAGTTACTCCAAAAGATGCAGTTTTTTTTGATGAGGGATCTGGCCTTTCACGCAATAATCTAACAACAGCGGCTGCGACGGTTAATTTATTAAAGGCCATGGCACTGCACCCCGAGTATACGTCTTTTTACGATGCACTACCTATAGCAGGTGTGGATGGCTCTTTAGCTAAACGCATGCTGGGCACTTCTGCAGCTGGCAATGTTCACGCTAAAACGGGAGGCTTACGTTGGGTAAGCTCACTTTCTGGCTATATTAACAGTGCTACTGGAGAAAAAATCGCTTTTAGTTTTATGCTTAATCGGCATGTTGCCTCTAAGGAATTTAGAAGCACGGATGATCTGGATAACCTTTGCCTTATGTTAGCTCGCTACCAAGGAAACAGATAAATCGGATAGCTGTAGTGTAGATTGAAAAAAGTGAGTTTTATAAAAGTAACAGGCTAAAATTAAGATCTATTTAGGCCTAAAAATTGCTCTTGGCTATTGTTTCCTGCACGAGCATACTTATATGTACAAAGACACACTAACCCTTCAGTTGTAAGTTTTAACCTAATACTACCTATGCATAAATATAGCTTAAATGCGTCCCGACTTCTGCTTGTCGCAGTAAGTCTAGTTCTAATCCTAGGCTCTAGCCGTTTGTACGCAGCAGATCCAGTTACAGTCGTTCCTTCACCTGCTGGCACTGAAACCTCAGCGGAAAGTCAGGCCTTAAAACCAGATGAAGTCGTAAAATTAGAAAAATTCATAATCACAGGATCTAGCATTAAACGCGCAAGTGATGAAGGTGCTCTTCCGATGGAGATTTTTACAGCTGCTGAAATTGAATCTAAAGGAATCACGGGAGTTGAGCAGCTTATCAGCCAACTCAATGTAAATGGTAATGCTATGGATAACATGGCAAGTAACAGCGATGTAGTTACCTCTGGTACATCGCGTGGTTATAATGGAGTAACTGCGGCAAATCTACGTTACCAAGGATCAAACGCTACGCTCGTACTTCTTAATGGTAGACGTATCTCCCAGGGTGGCCTTAACGGTGGTGGTGTAGTGGATTTAAATTCTATTCCATTTCAAGCAATACAGCGAGTAGAAGTCTTAAAAGACGGTGCCTCCTCAATCTATGGAACGGAAGCCATAGGCGGAGTCATTAACTTTATAACACGTAGCGATTTTCAAGGTGTTATTGTAAATTCAGGCTTTGATGAAACGCAAGAAGGCGGAGGTAACATTTATCGTTTCTCTGCGCTTGGTGGATATGGCAATATCAATAAAGACAAATTCAATATCATGGCGTCATTATCTGTGTCCAATAGTATGCTTCTACTTGGAACCCAGCGCTCGTGGGTAAACACCCAGCAACCTAACCGAGGATTATCCCCAGATACGCGTGGAACACCATTCGCAACAATAAATGGAATTTCTAGTATCACTAACGTATTAAGTGGAGCATCTAAAAGTTCATTCGTAGATCCATCTACAGGTTTATCTGTATCGACAGTAAACACCCTCGTTCTTAAAGGCCCAGCTGCCTTAGCTGGAACAGGTATGTACCCATACTTTTGGCAGCTCTGGTCTACAGCTGCTGCTCAGTATGGAGCCACTACTGACACAGGTAAAGTTGCAGCTATTCAGCAACCTGTAAAAAATACGAATTTAATTACACGCGGAAGCTATAAACTCGGTGATAATATATTTACCCTTGAAGGAACCTTTGGACGCTCGGTTTCAAATAAATTCTTTTCAGCTTCTCAGTTAACAAGTTCAGCGACAGCAACGACAACAAATCCAAGCGGTGGTGTAGTTGCAAATCCGTTTTACAATATGGCGTATCCAAGTACCGGTGCAGACTACGCAAACGTATTTAGTACTCTAACGCAGTACTTCCCGCAGCTCGCAGTAAATAATGGTGCGCCTATGCCATTTCGTTGGCGTTTCTACCCAGGAGGTGATCGTCAATACTCAACGCATACTGATTCAGACCGCGTGCTACTCTCCGCAGAAGGTCCACTCTCGTTCTTGCCTAAAGGATGGGAATACCGCTCCGGAGTTTCTCGTTCACAAAGTAAAAGTTATTCTCTTTTAACGAACGGCTATTATTATTCTCAAGGGGTTGCTAACTTGATCAATACGGGAGTGCTTGATCCTTTCTCGTTTACGCAGACTCCAGCTGCCTTGACAGCGTTAAAAACCTATTCAGCGAGTGGAGTAAGACTTTACAGCGGAGAATATACAACCAACGAACTTGATTTAACACTTTCAGGGCCCGTAACAAAATTACCAGCTGGACAACTTATGTCGGCCGTTGGTTTCGATTACCGCTCGGATAAATATGGAATGACTGGAAATACTGATCCCAACTTATTAACGACAGCGGGTTTAATCGCTAATGCGCCTTTCGATAATGTTAACGCAACTAATGGAGCATTGGTTCGTACAGTAAGAGCTGAATTTGCAGAGCTTGATGTTCCTATTATCCACGGCGTAGACTTTGATCCCTCTGTGCGTAGTGATAACTATAGTGGCTTTGGTCGTACGACTAATCCAAAATATACGCTTCGCATTGCACCCCAAGAATGGCTATTATTGAGGGGTTCTTATAGCACTGGATTTAGAGTTCCTAGCTTCGCTCAAGAATACTATCCTACTACGATTAGTCCTGGCTCTGCTGCTATCACAGATCCTGCTACAAACACACCCGTTACTAACTATAATATTTATACCGGAGGCAAAACGACTCTCGAACCTGAAACAGCTATAATGCGTTCTTACGGCTTCGTAGTTCAGGCAAATAAGCACTTAACCTTTAGCCTTGATTGGTGGGGTATCGATAGGCACAATACAATTTCTAGCTTAGGTGTTACTAGAATTTTGGCAAACAGTACTCTTTTCCCTCAGCGTTTGATTCGTGATACTGCAGGCAATCTAGTTGCGATAGATAATACCTACCTCAATGCAGGTGAAAGTGTAACTAAAGGCTTAGAGTACGGCGTAAATGGAGATATGATGATTCATGGCGGTAGACTAAACGTAAGTGTAGACGTATCTGATCTCTTAAAGAAAACATCCCGCATAGTAGCAAGTGCACCGTTTGGGGGATCAGAGGTAGGAAGATTTGTTCACGGAACTTACGGTGAATTAGGCATTAAGTATAAAGCGACAACCAACGTTACCTATAGCCGCGGAAAATGGTCTGCTTCACTGACAGAGATCTACCGCTGTGGGTATATGGATCAACAAGAAGGTAACATATTTACAGGCACGTACTTTCCACCTAACTGGAATCCTAAAGTCTCTGCCTATAACCTGTATAACTTAATGGTAAGTTATAAAAACTTTTATATTAAAGACCTCACACTTAAAGCAGGTGTAAAAAATATCTTTAATACCCATCCTCCATTTACTGCATACTATGATACTAATAGTGGAGCAGGAAGTAATTGGGATCCACGAGTTGGCGATCCAAGAGACCGCTCTTTTGTCCTTTCAGGTGAATACAAATGGTTCTAATAGCTTACCATTCGTTTAATGCTCGCAGGGCGACTTTTAAGTCGCCCTTTTTAGTGCCTATAACCTACCCTGTAATCTTAAGGTCTTCTACTTTTCTAGTAATGATGCGAACTCAATCATGATTATGATTCATAAGATTTATTATAGTTCCGACGGGTACACTGCCGTATGAGAGAAAAGCTTCATTAAAGTTTTCCACGTTATAACGCTCACCCTGTTCTTTTTTCCATGTATCTCTGAAGTGATAGATTTGTGAAAATCCTGAGAAATAACATGTGAGTTGCACACTACTTAATTCAGCACGGCGCCATTTTATAGACGCTTCCTCTTCCGACTGAAAGCCCTCGTTTACAATAAGTGCTTTAACATATGCTTCACTTCTATTACCCACATGAACATCGTGATCGACAATCGTATTTAAAACGGAACGCAGATACCACTTCCAATACATAAGCATTAGTTCAGGTGAATTGTGACCCCAGCCACTTTCTAACATCATACGTTCGCTATATACCGCCCAACCCTCAATCATAGTTGAATTACTAAATACAGCACGTATTTTGCTCGGTGATTTATTAGCATGTTGGAGTTGAACCAAGTGACCAGGCATTGCCTCATGAATAGTAAAGATTTGAGTTGTCCATGAATTATATTCTCGCAGTAAGCTGTCTACTTTTTCTGCAGGATAAGTTTCGGGAGGAATTATGTTAAAGTACCCTGCCGCGGTTGCATCGTAAGGACCTGGTGACTCTGCATTACCAAACGATATGCCACGTTCGTAAGCCGGCATCTCCCTTACCCCTATTGGAAGTCGAGGATCTAATTCTACTAATTTATTAGTTTTAACGTATTCAGAAAGATCAGATAATAATACTCTCAAATTGTGTACGTAATCCTTTGGAGCACTATGCTGCTTAGAGACAATATCAATCGTTTGGGCTATTTTAACTAAGCGGTCTTTTGGTTTAGGTTTATTTTTAAAGTACAGGAACCATAACTCATCCGAAAGCGCATTCATCTTACTTAAAACAGAATCCTTTTCACTTAAAGCATACCTATACAAGGCTTCAGCCCCCGAGCTACCTGGATTTTCAAAATTAAACTTCTCGTTATATAAAACCGAACCTAGCCGAAATGATCTACCTCCCGTATCTCCAAGCTTAACTTTAATCTCTTTGAGATAAGTAATGTAATCCACTACGGCTGCTCTAGCTTGAATTAGCGTCAGTAAATCAGTTTTTATCTCCTCCCTATCTAATCTAGACTGCCTAAGCTTAGACTCTAATTCAGTACCGATTAGTGTTAAAGTCCCTTGGCTTTGAACAAGAGCTAAATCAGTATGTACACGACTGGGATTAAAAATACTTTTTTTTGCAGCACTGTAATAAGCAGAAGCAGCTTTTAAGCGTGTAAAAATAATACGCAATCTGTGTTCAAGGGGAGCGTAGTTACTCTCCATTAAGCGAGAAATAGGGCCAGCTATATTATATTCTGCAGGATTCCATTCCCATTCTTTAAGAGTCTTAAGTTTCCAAAGATTTGTTCTTAAATCTAAATCAATAACAGCCCAATCACTTTGGTTACTCGAATTTAGACTATTAGGATCATAAGCATGCAGTTTATTTTCCCAATCAATAATAAATTTTTCGAGTTGCACTCTAGACTTATCGTCCGGAATTACAGTCATTTCTGCATTTTTATAATACCCCTCATAAATGGCATAGTCCGGATTAATAGACCAATAAGCATTTAAAAAGTGGTCACTGAATTCACTTTCAAAAGCGAGATCAACAGGTTTATTGACTACTCCTTGTCCGCATAAAGAAATCGGATAATACGCGGCAAGACTACAACCCAAAATAAGGAACATTCTAAAACGATTAATCATTTGCATAGTTAAGACTTATGAATAAGTTTTTTAAAGTTCTATTATATATGGCTAACGATACTGCTACTCAATCCTCTAACGATACCCGTAAAAAATGCGGCTGCGGTAAAACTAAGGATGCCCACGGTTACTGTGATGGTTCTCACGCTAAGGCGCCTGTGGTCGATACCCGTAAAAAATGTGGCTGTGGTAACACTAAAGATGCCCACGGTTACTGTGATGGTTCCCACGCTAAGAAATAATATTTTCCTTTAAAAAAAAGCCCGCATTAGCGGGCTTTTTTATGCCTGTAAAAAAATCTTAGAGCGCTATCCAGGAAGACACATCCGCACCACCAGGATCTGTTTCTTTAATATGCTTAACCATCAAGAGTATTAACTCTTCGTTAGTCATAGGCTGCCACACGTGATGAGAACCAGGAGGGCCGTAGCGAACGATAGCCTCATTATGTGGGTTAGTAGTGTTCTTAAGGAAGTCATCTAGCAAATGAACAGCTAAGTTTGAGTAAAATGCGTCATCATGCGCAGCACATACATAGAATTTTCCCTCAAGTTTATTTCCTATGTCTGACCAATGGCGGGATAAATAATCTCTGAGGTCGAAACCATTTTTTCGCATTTCTTCAGCAACTGCATGGTTTACCTTACCTGTAGTTAAATCCCAAACATTTTGTGGATACCCGTTTTCATCGCAAGGGGTATGTTTCCACCATTCAAAGCGATTATCTTGCATGCCAATTACAATAGCCCTTTGGCTGCCCTGACTATTCATTAAACCACCGCCTACATAACCTATCTCTTTTCTTTGTATAAAAGCATAGTCATCTTTATAAATATTCACTCCACCGTAATACAGTCTAAAATCTACAGGATCAGGTGAAAATGCCCATGCTCCGTTAAAAAAGTCGGGATGGTATATTTGTAGCGCTAGTGTTTCCCAGCCTCCGGTTGATCCGCCTGTGAGTACACGAGCATAGGGTTCTGCAATTACCCTAAATTGCTTTTCTACTGCAGGTATTAACTCTTGCATTATAGCATCTCCATACGGTCCACAATTCGGTGAATTTACTGCGTAAGAATCGTCAAAGTAAGGCGTAGGATGTTGAAATGTAACTATAATTACACGAGGAAAATGCTCTGACAACCATGCGTCCGTAAATGTCTTTTTTCCTTTACCATCTAAGGCCGCACTTGAACTTAAGATATTACTTTCTGGCTCTTTAAAGCCCATTGGCGCACCTATACTGAAGTGGTTCTGAAGATACACGACAGGATAATGTACATCAGGGTGTTCATTATAACCTTTAGGAAGTAATACCGTAGCACCTAAATAAATTGGATGTCCCCAGAAGTGACTGAGCATAGGACTTTCGAATTTAATTCTTTTAACCCATACTGAATCCGGTGGAACTACAATCGGTGGTATAGTCTGAGTTAAAACTAAATTTATTTGAGCATTCGAATTAATATCAACATGCGCTTTTTGAGGAAGGCTATACAAGTTTCCTGGAGATTTAACAAAGTTCTGCCCTTCCCATTGATCCATGTGTGCCCAAATGGTATGCCCATCTGAGCGTTTAAACTCTGTAAAACGATTAAATAGCACCTGAACATAATAATCTCCTGGAGCTAGATCGCTTAATTTATGCTCGGGATAACCCACAGCAGAACGAAGCATGGCAACGGATTGACCGGGAACCCACTCGGTAACGTTTTGTGCGAACAACTTAGCTCCCTCTAAACGCGGTTCTATGTTCGCAGTCTTAGTTACATAAAGAAATAAGCGACCCCTTAGCGTATTAGCAACTGCACCCTCGGGTAACATTACATTAATAGAGCCACCACTCTCGGGAGCACTAGGAGCAGATTGGCTACGAGACTGGGTTGAAGTGCCTATAAGAATAAGCACGAAAACTAACTGAGTAAGGATTTTCATTTTGGGGTATAACGAATCTTAAAATAAAGACGTTACAGGTCTTTGTTCAATTACACTCTAAACTTAAGTAATAACCCAAAAAAGAAAGAAAAAAACCTTAGAATAATTGGTTACCCTCAGAATTAACTGGTCTCGGTAGACCTAGGTATGCATCTAAAGTAGGCGCTATATCCTCGACTGCTACATTTTGTGTATGTACTCCCGGTTTAATACCCAAGCCGTACCACATCATAGGTACATGTACGTCATAGTCCCAAGGTGTACCATGATTTGTACCAAATATGTTTTTATCTATAACATAGGGCTTAATAACAAACACTACATCGCTAGATCTATTTAAATAAAAGCTTCTTTCAGATTTTGCTAAAATAGAGTCACCTTCAGGATGGTGCGATAAATCTGCATGCGTGTAAGCTGAATAAATCTGAGGTACAGTAAGCAATGCTTGTTTGATGACTACTTCAGCAGAACTTTGAGATACGCCTGCAGCTTTAAGAGCTGAGGGATGCAAAGTATAGCCAAAATTATCGCGTTTGCACCAAAAGTCATCGTGCGGGGCTTCTCCAAATGCTTTTACTAATGCGGATTTAACCGTGCTATCTAATTGAGCATTATCCAGTCTTGCTGCAGTTGCTTTAGCGGCTTGATCCGTAACCCGTTCAGGCATTTGGCTTGATCCATGATCTGCAGTTAACACAAAAACGCAGTTCTTAAGCCCAACATCTTTATCAAGCTCTGAAAATAAAGCTGCGAGGTTACGGTCAAGACGCAAAATAGAATCCATCATTTCGTGACTATCTGGACCATAGGCATGACCAACATAGTCGATCTGAGAATAACTGATACAAAGCATATCTAAAGATGCATGATTTCCGAGATGCTCAGAACGAATAGCTTCTTCAACAAATTTTTCTAAAATATCTGCAGAAAAAGGTGTAATATCAAAAGCATCATAGTAATTTGTACTGATGAAAGCTCGTCCACCCGTAAGTTTACGTGGGAACACTTTACCTAATCCAAATACATCAATTTCACCTGGAGAATCATCAGGACCTTGTACGTTATTATACGCTTCAACAGGCAGGAGATGATCCCATCCTTTACCAAAGTAGGAGTTAATTAAATTTTTGGAATTAAAAGCTGCAGCCCAGTCGGGGAGCTTCGTCATATAGTACTTCGAACTAACAAAATGATCATTCTCTATCCAATACGCTGCGTCAGCATGCTTACCTCCCAGCAAAATTGCAGCTCGGTCCTTATTTGAAATAGATATTACATGACTTGAAGCACCAAACTTAGCTTTTATTTCATCTCCCACCGTTGAGGATAAAAAGTTACGTGGAGAGCGCCCCGAGAACAATTCGAGTAGTCCACCACCAGGAGCATGCTTAGTCTTCTTTGTTGCTCCTACTAAAGGTGAATCAACGTCCTCTACACAATTCATTTGATGCCAGTCCGAACGATCTAACCAATCATTACCAACGATACCATGCACATTGGCATGCACACCACTTAAGATTGTAGCATGACCAGGTCCTGTCTTGGTAACCGCATGGCGATAGCGGCAATTTACATAAGTTGAACCGTTATCTAAGAAGCGGTTAAAGCCCCCTTCGACAAAATAAGGTCTGAATCGAACAAGGTAATCGTAACGGCATTGATCTATACTGATAGCTACCGCTAATTTAGGCAATGGCTGCAACACAGGATCCTGATTAACAGGTTTGTTAGTTTCCTGAGCTGTTAGTTTGCTAAAAAGGAGAAAACCTAAAATCAAATATTTTTTCATTCGTTTAAATATAATTTAATGCGCTATTTACACTTTTAAAGGAAGCTAATATCCCAGCGATTTACTTTAAATCAATGTCAAGTTCATGTAACAATCCTGTGAACTTATTTGGAGATTCAAATGAGGTACTCACGGATGAGGCATAGGATTGTCCCACACCAAAAGAACCTACCATTTTGTAGCCTCCAGATGTATCAAAGCCTAATCGAGCAATGTGTTTTTCAGCAACAATGTGTGAATTGATATACAGTTTAGCTAGGCCCTCTGAAGGCTTAGCGGTACGTGTAAATTCAAATGCCAATTCAACCTCTCCTTTAGGAATCTCTTGCGATGATACAATAAGTTCATGGCTAAAAGTTGTATTATTTTCATAAACTAATCGGTTATCTTTTACATAAAGCACAAAACCGCCCGCCCTACTTCCATCACTCACCAAAACTCCTGATACACCTTTATCAGGAACTCTTACCCGAGCAGTTATACGGTGAGACGCCTCAAACTTAGGTGCAGCCATAGGTTGCATACGTGGTAAGCTTGCGTGGTAAACAAAATGTTTTTTATCCCCGATGAAAACAGGCATATCTGCCCTCGCAGTGGCTCCTCCCATTGGATAAATATTATTTTTAATAGCTTCAGACTCAAACAAACCTTTTAACTCTTCGAGTTTAGCGGGATTAACCGAAGCTAGATCATGAGCTTCACTATAATCAGACGTTATATTGTATAGTTCCCAAGTATCTTGATCATAACCGCCATCATTAACACGTATTCCTGTGCTCCAAGGTATAGTATGGCGTGCCGCTGCAATCCAACCGTCGTTGTAAATTGACCGATTTCCCCATTGCTCAAATATTTGAATATGATGTTCAGATGCACTGTTAGCTTGTTTAAAGCTCTGAGCAAAACTGACTCCGTTTAGTGGCAACTGTTTGATTCCATCAACATAATCAGGCGGCTGAATTCCCGTTATTGAATAGATTGTAGCTGCAATATCATTTACGTGAGTAAATTGAGTACGCACTGAACCTCGATCTGAAATGCCAGCTGGCCAAGATACTATGAGTGGATCTCTGGTTCCACCGAAATGAGAAGCAATTAACTTCTGCCATTTAAATGGTGTGCACAGTGCCCATGCCCACCCTGATGCATAATGGTTTTCATGAAGCGGGCTGCCTAGTTCATTCATATGAATCAAACGTTCCTCCACCGTCTCAGGTATTTGTCTTCGTGTATGAAAGTCGTCACTTCCTTCTAAACCACCCTCACTGCTTGCACCATTATCTCCAGCTATATAGAAAATTAATGTATTCTTTCCAGTCGACGTTTTATGGGATGCCTCGATCAAACGGCCCAGTTCAAAATCCGTTTGTTCAAGAAATCCTGCATAGACCTCCATTTGATGTGCTAGAACTTTTTTCATGTCTTGGGAATAGCTATCCCAACTTGGCATTTCTTTAGGTCTTGGCGTTAGTTCTGCACTACTTGGAATAACGCCGAGTCGTTTCTGATTCTCAAAAATCTGCTCTCTTAATTTATCCCATCCCTGATCAAATTTACCTTTGTATTTTTGAATCCATTTATCAGCAACCTGAAGTGGCTCATGGGTAGCACCCGTAGCAAAATAAAGAAAGTAAGGTCTTTCTGGTGCTAAGGAATCGTGAGTCTGAATCCAAGCGATTGCATCACTGGTTAAATCACGCGTGAGATAATAAGATGAATTGTGCTTATTCTGAATGTTAACAGCAGTTGTATTGCGGTATAAAATAGGATCATATTGATCGGACTGACCATTCATAAAACCATAGAAATACTCAAAGCCTACACTGGTAGGCCAACGGTCAAATGGTCCAACAGGAGTTACCTCCCAGCTTGGAGTATTGTGCCACTTACCAAATGCTGCAGTGCTATAGCCATTACGCCTAAGTACATCAGCAAATAATGCCGTACTCTTTTTTAAGACACCATCATACCCAGGATATCCGCCAAAACCTACCGCTCCAAATCCAGCAACGTGATCATTGCGTCCAGTAAGTAATGCAGCGCGTGTGGGAGAACATTGAGCACTTACATGGAATTGATTGTAACGCAGTCCCTCAGAAGCTAATTTATCAAGAGCAGGCGTGCGAATTAAACCACCAAAAGTGGAGGTGGCACCGTAGCCAGCGTCGTCAATTAAAACTACGATAATATTGGGAGCGCCCTCAGGAGCCTGAACAGGCTTGGGATAATCTGGTTTAGAATCCGAAATTGTTTTACCAATAACTCCATTAAAAACGGGATCAACTTCAGGAAAACTTAACGCTAAAAGACTGGAGCAAAAACCTAGCGCTAGGAAAAAAGTCAACGAAAACGAGGTAATTTTCATTACTTAAAACTACACCAATAGGGATTGAGAACAAGAGCTGTTTAAATAATTATGATAGCCTCATCAGCCATAAAATTAATACGCAGTCTCTGGTGTCTGTTTCTTAGTTGGCTTTCCGTTGATACAAAATGGACACGATTTCTCGAAGACGTAGTCAGGATTTCTTTGGTCCTCGAGAGTGAGAGGCATTTGACAGCAGTAACATAGAATTGAATCCGTCTCTTGCAGTTGAGGATTAACCCCCACGCGTCTATCAAATACAAAGCATTCCCCTTCATAGTGCGCACCTCCGCACTCTTCAAAGTATTTTAAGATACCACCATCGAGTTGAAATATATTCTTATAGCCTTCCCGCTCCATAAAAGGTCCCGCTTTTTCACACCGTATACCGCCAGTACAAAACATTACCACGGGTTGTTCTTTGAGCGTTTCAGGCAACTGGGCTACCGCTTTAGGAAAATCTCTAAAATGATTAATCTTAGGATTGATTGCTCCCTTGAACGTTCCCGTTCTAATTTCATATTCGTTACGTGTATCCAAAAGGGTGATAGGTTTACCCTCATCCAACCATTGTTTTAATGTCTTTGCCGAGAGCTTAGGTGCTGTATGCCGTGCAGGTTCAATACCTTCGACTCCAAAAGCGATAATTTCTTTTTTAATTTTAACCAGCATACGCTTAAATGGCTGTCTATCACTGAAACTTTCCTTCGGCTTTAGATCCTCTAGCCCTGGTATAGATCGAAGCAGGGTAAGAAGCTCCTCTACTGCTCTACGAGGGCCAGCAACAAATATATTGATGCCTTCAGGACTCAGTAAAACAGTACCTTTTAAGCCTCGCTCTAAACTCAACGCTAGCACGCGCTCACGCAAGCTAGGTAAATCTTGCATCGGATTAAATTTATAGAGTGAGATATTAAGAAACTCTTCCGTCATGTATCTAGTATAGTTAGAATAACTTTACAGGGAAAGAATCAAAAAAAACGCACCAACTCGCAAGTATGATTTTCTTGCTAGTAAGGATGACTTGCAAACCAGCGATCTAAACACCAGTCTATGCAAATAAAACTGAATGAATACCTACTTAGTATACGGTTTAATCTGTGCAGTTTCTAATCTCGTTTTTAATGTGATCCTCTATATTTTAGGATTACATTCAGACCCATCCAAAATGATGTTTGCCAACATAATTGGAATGCTTGGATCTGCTGCTATTTCCGCAACGGCTATTTATTTGGGTCAAAAGGCAATTAGAGATAAAATACCCGCAGAAGATCCTTATACTTTTGTTCAAGCCATGACTGCGGGATTTTTAATTTCAGTTACAGCAGGCTTTTTTGGTATTTTAACCCACTACGCATACATGGTTTATATAAATCCTAATTTTAAGGAAGTAATGATCCAATACCAAATGGATAAATTAGCAGCACGTGGAATGTCGGGGGATGTTCTCGATAGAGCTGAAAAAGGAATGCGTATGTTTATGAAACCAATGATGCAGTCTGTTTTTGCAGTATTTGGTACAATTTCTATTGGATCAATTGTTTCCTTAGTCACCTCATTTTTCGTTAAAAGAACTACTTTAAAAAAAGTATAGGTAGTGCATTTAAGTTTAATTATTAAATCAATAATTAGCGCGAAAATGCCAATAAACGCACAGTCATTATCTAGAGATTAGTATACAGTGATTTATCAAAAAGTTCTCACTCAAGAGTAACTTATGAACAATCAAAAAGTATCTCTATGTTAAAAAAATACTGCGTTATTTATAGTTTGGCCTTTCGCAAACACTCACCACCTGAGCATCACGAATATTACACGGATGATCCTATTACCTGTGAGGACTTTGTTGAAAATATCCTTAGACATGGCATGGGCTTACATGGCATAAGACATGATGGGATTGAGCTTCCTAAAAACGAATTCGATCGAATTATAAAAGTCGCCGCTACTGCTGTGGCCTCAAAATTAATCTGCGTCTCTTTAAAAATAAAGCCGGATGAAGAGCGTTTTAGGTTTGGTTTTTCTGCTTAAGATTAATAAGCTCCTAATTAGGTTAAGGTGCGGATCAGTATTAGTTCCAAGATTGATCTCTTTGATTTTCTAAAAGATTGCAAACTACTCACAGGTTTTCACCATTAAGGTAATAAGTTAACTATATAAAAATAACCAAACATGAAACGCCTCCTCGCTATTGTCCTCGCTTTAGGCCTCCTCGCTACGGCCGCCGTAGCCCAAGTCGAAACTTATAAGATCGATCCCAACCACTCCTCGATCGCCTTTAGCCTTCGTCATATCATTTCTAATTACTCCAGCAGCTTCACCAAGATCACGGGCGATATAGCCTTAGATCGCGCTAATTTAGAGAATAGTACCGTGCAAGCAACGATCGACGTAGAAGCCCTTAATACAGCTAATGAAGCTCGAGACAAACATATCAAGGGTCCCGATTTCTTCGAAGTCGCAAAGTTTCCTACCGCCACCTTCAAAAGTAAGTCCTTCAAGAAGACAGGTGAGGACACGTTTGATATTACTGGCGATCTTACCATCAAAGATGTGACTAAGGAGGTTGTTCTCAAAGCCACTAATCTTGGTTTCGGACCGGGTATGCGCCCAGGCACTTTTGTAACGGGCTGGGAAGCAACTACCGTGCTAAAGAAATCTGAATTTGGTCTGGCCGGACCTGCTATGCTTCAAAAGGCACTGGGTGACAATGTAGCATTGACTATCAATATCGAAGCGGGTTTCAAAAAAGAGTAATCAGGCGACTGCTTATCGCAGAGCTAGGCTAGCCTTTTTGAGTACAAAATTGTTTTTAAAACCATGCTGTACACGCTATCTTAGGATACCTTCTACAGCATGGTACTGTTTTGACCCTGTTTTAGGTTTGAACAATTGAGTAGCTAATTAATAACTACTCAGTTCAGTTGGAGGCGCGGGTCGGAATTGAACCGACGCATAGAGCTTTTGCAGAGCTCGGCCTTACCACTTGGCTACCGCGCCGAAACCAAACTGAAGTACCAACGTTACTGATAACATATCTGCCGTCAAGCGTGCCTATAACTCTCTTTTTGCACTGCTAGGAAGACTTCCACGTTGCCACTAAGCCTAGAGTTATACCATTAAAGAGTATGGCTAAAACGCTCTTAGTTACTGGTTCTTCAGGGTTGATAGGATCAGAGGTTAGTTTCTATTTTGCTCGTGAATTAGGCTATACTGTTCACGGAATAGATAATAACCAACGTGCCATCTTTTTTGGACCCCAAGGAGATACTCGGTGGAACCAACAGCGATTACAACACGAACTGCCTCATTTTATTCACCATGAAGTAGATATTAGAGACAGGGCTAACGTTTTATCTTTAATGGAGAAGATAAAACCTAATGCCATTGTTCACACTGCTGCCCAACCTAGCCATGATAGAGCGGCTGCAATACCCTTTGACGACTTTGACACGAATGCAGTTGGCACACTCAATTTACTCGAAGCTGTAAGACGCTCCTGTCCAGAATCGGCTTTTGTACATATGAGTACGAACAAGGTCTATGGTGATGCCCCAAATCGCATAACCATGCAGGAGCAAGCGACCCGGTGGGAATATGCCGACCCTAGTTATAGCTTAGGTATTCCTGAAACGTTCACGATTGATCAATCTAAACATTCCTTATTTGGTGCATCTAAAGTGGCCGCAGACGTAATGGTTCAAGAATATGGACGCTACTTTAATTTACCCAGCTGCTGCTTACGAGGCGGATGTTTAACAGGTCCAAATCATACCGGTGTCGAACTTCATGGATTTTTAAGTTACTTAGTAAAATGTAACTTAGAGTCTAAAGAATATCGTATTTTTGGTTACAAAGGAAAACAAGTCAGAGACAATATCCATTCACTCGATGTTGCTCGTTTTATTGCGGCGTTTATTGCTTCTCCTCGAGCGGGTGAGGTCTACAATTTAGGCGGAGGTAAGGCTAATAGTGTCTCTATTTTAGAGGCCTTTAAGATTGCGGAATCGTTTACGGGCAAAAAACAAATCAGTACCTATGTAAATGAGAATAGAGCTGGAGATCATATCTGCTACTACTCAGATCTAACTAAAATGAAAGCCCATTACCCGACATGGGATATCACCCAAAGCGTTCATGCGACAATAAATCAAATCGTAGACTCTTGGAGAAAAAGAGGAGCCAGCTAATTGCTTACTTAGCTTCCAATTTGACCTCGTAAGCTAACTTAACTAATGTATCAGATGTGAAGTCTTGTGTTAAAAAAGTTCTATTTATTGGATTACTCTTAGGGGTACTTGACCGTAGTTACGCTCAAAACGCATCTCCTTTTATTCCCAATGAAGTCGTGGGCTCAAGTATAAGTAATGCAGCTCAGACGTTTGAAATTTCTGGAAGTATAATAACCACTAAAGGAACAAAACTATGCATCTATGATGTTCAAGCAAAGCATAGTCACTGGGTTAAAGTGGGAGAAAGTTCAGAAAATATTAAAGTGCTAAGCTACGACGCTAAAAACGAACGTGCTCAGGTTGTAATTAATGGAGAAACTAAAACGCTTGAATTAAAGAAGCCGGCAGTTACTTCACAGCCAATACAAAACTATTATCAACCGACCTACCGCAGAACAACTGAGTATTCTGCACCTAGTCCTTCTTATACGCCTCAAGCATCAAACACTTCACCTCGTTCTAATCTAACCCCTACACAACTCTCAGAAAATTCAAAGCAAGAGCAAGAATCGAGAATGCTTATAAGTGACCTACTCGATATTGGTATGCAGCAACGTAAAGCCTACGAAGAAGCAAAACAGAAGGCCGATGCAGCTGCGGCTAAAGCAAAATAAACCATGGTTTTGAAATGTTACTTTAGCTAAATATACTGCTGGGCTAATACGTATTTAACGAGGTGATGACATAAGAACGTGATGGAGGTTGATTTTTTAGGTTAAAACAACCTCATAAAAGTAATACTATTTCCTCTTTCCTTTGTTACATAAACTTCAATAGGATAATTGAGCACTATGATTTACCTACTTGGCGGCTCAGGATATGTTGGACACGCTTATCAAGCACTCTTAACACGTAAAGGCATACCATTTCGCAACTTACGAAGAGCTGACGTAGATTACACAATACCCGCTTTACTGAAAGCAGCTCTCCTCAAAGATAAACCAGATTTTTTAATTAATGCAGCAGGCTATACTGGAAAGCCTAATGTGGATGCGTGTGAACTAGACAAAGCAGAGTGCTTGTTTGGCAATGCAGTACTTCCTGGGAGAATCGCCCAAGCGTGTAAAGAAGCAAACATTCCTTGGGGTCATGTCTCGTCGGGATGCATATATAACGGAGCCAAAGCTGACGGAAAAGGATTCACAGAAAACGATATCCCTAATTTTTCATTCCGTCATGGTCCCTGCTCATTTTATAGTGGTACTAAAGCCCTAGGAGAGGAAGTACTGGCTCATGAATCTAATGTATACATTTGGCGATTACGTATACCTTACGATAATATTGATAACCCGCGCAATTATCTTACCAAATTAATGCGGTACGCTCGTCTGCTCGAAGCAACTAATTCAATTTCAGAATTAAATGAATTTGTAGCCTCAACCTTTGCCTGTTTCGAAAAGCGTATTCCTTTCGGCACGTACAATGTAACCAATCCAGGCGATGCAACGACGCATGGTATTGTGGAGCAAATTAAAAAAAGTGGCGTATGCAAAAAAGAATTTTCTTTTTTTACTAATGAAACGGAATTTATGCAAATTGCTGCAAAAACACCTCGCTCAAATTGTGTTTTGGATTCCTCTAAACTGCAGTCCTATGGCATACACATGACCGAAGTAAATGAGTCGGTTGATAAAGCCCTTAGAGAATGGAAAAAAGCATGAACTTACTTGTAACCGGCGGCTGTGGTTTCATTGGAAGCAACTTCATAAGGCAGCGGATAATCACCAAGGATTCTCTCGTAGGGCATATCGTCAATTTAGATAAACTTACCTACGCAGGAAATCCGTTTAATTTAAAAGGGGTGGATACTGATCCACGTTACAGCTTTACCCATGGGGATATTGGGGATGAGGCATTAGTTTCTAAATTATTACGTGAGCATCAGATTGATTGTGTGATTAATTTTGCGGCAGAATCCCATGTCGATCGATCTATAGATTCTCCAGAGCCGTTTATTCAAACTAACGTAGTAGGCACACTGCGTCTGTTGAATGCTTCCAGACATTACTGGTCAAGTCTCACTGAGGCTAAGAAAAAACAATTTAGATTTTTACATGTTTCCACTGACGAAGTGTACGGAACCCTCAGTCCAACCGACCCCGCTTTTACTGAGACTACACCCTTTGCACCTAACAGTCCTTATGCTGCATCAAAAGCGTCAAGCGACCATCTCGTTCGATCTTTTCACCATACGTACGGGTTTCCTACCCTAACAACGAATTGTTCAAACAACTACGGCCCCTATCATTTTCCTGAGAAATTAATTCCTCTCATGATTCTAAATGCTCTAGATGGAAAAAATCTACCCATCTACGGGGATGGAATGCAGATAAGAGATTGGCTCTATGTAGAAGATCATGCCGAAGCAATCTGGCTCGTACTTCAAAAAGGAATTTGTGGTGAAACGTATAATGTGGGAGGCCTAAACGAGCGCCCTAATGTAGAAGTCGTGGAGCGTATCTGTGCACTACTCGATAAACAATCTCCTCGTAAAGACGGTAAGTCCTATCTGAGTCAAAAGACGACTGTAGCAGACCGCCCTGGTCATGACCGTAGATATGCAATCGACTGTAGCAAAATACAAAAAGATCTCGGTTGGTCTCCTCGTGAATCGTTTGAAACAGGCCTTGCTCGTACCGTAGAGTGGTATCTCGCTAATCGCAGCTGGTGTGATGATATAACGGCAAAGAAATACGCACGCGAGCGCTTAGGTGTTACTTAGGTTTAACCCCAAAATTCCCTAACGTCATGAAAAGAAAAGGTATCATCTTAGCTGGAGGATCTGGAACACGTTTATTTCCGCTTACTATAGCGGTAAGTAAACAGCTTATGCCTGTCTATGATAAGCCAATGATTTATTATCCCCTGTCAGTACTGATGCTCGCAGGGATTAGTGAAGTTCTTATTATATCTACTCCTGTCGATCTGCCTTTATTTCGTCGCCTCTTAGGTGACGGATCGCAATTGGGTATGAAACTTGCCTACGCCGAGCAACCATCCCCTGATGGCTTAGCTCAAGCCTTTATTATTGGATCTGAATTTATTGGCGATTCACCTTCATGTTTAATCTTAGGCGACAATCTTTTCTACGGGCATGATTTAGTACGAGCCTTGGAGAGCGCTTCAGCAAAAACGACAGGCGCAACGATCTTTGGCTATCATGTGGCTGATCCAAAATCATACGGGGTTGTAGAATTTTCCCCCAACGGAAAAGTACTTTCCCTTGAAGAGAAACCAGCAGAACCAAAATCAAATTATGCTATACCAGGCATATACTTTTACGACAATAAGGTAATCGAGTATGCGCGTAATCTTAAGCCGTCTGCTCGCGGTGAACTAGAAATTACTGATCTAAATCGACTTTACTTGGATGCAGGTAAATTAACGGTTGAACTCATTGGACGTGGTACGGCTTGGCTTGATACCGGAACCCATAGCTCTCTTTTAGAAGCGGGCCAATTCGTACAAGTTATCGAGCAACGGCAAGGGCTTAAAATAGCTTGTCTTGAAGAAATTGCTTACCGTAAAGGGTGGATAGATAAAGTTAAATTACAGGCGAACATTTCTAAATTAGGTAAGTCTGCTTACGCCGATTACCTGCGTACTTTAGCCTTAAATGACGACTGACGCTATGCGCGTCTCATTTATTGTAGGTCTATATAATTGCCTTCCCCTCACTCGGGAAATGCTCAGAAGTTTGCAGAGTAGCCTTCCGGGAGATCTTGATTACGAAATAATATTTATAGACGATTTAAGTACGGATGATACGCGGTCATGGCTAACGACACTAAAAGCCCCGTGCCGATATAGTCTTAACGAGAAAAATTACGGCTATGCAGCAAGCAATAACCGCGGTGCTTTAATTGCAACTGGGGATATTTATATATTCCTTAATAACGACTTAGTTTTTACTAAAGGATGGTTAGAACCACTCCTTAAAACCTATACAGACCTTGGCAACAATGCAGGCGTAATTGGAAACGTACAACGGGATATAAAAACAGGATTAATCGATCACGCGGGTATTTATATCAATTCAAAAGGTAAACCCGCTCACTTAAAAACAGCGCCTATTTTTAGTACGTTATTTAACTTGGTCCTAAGAAACACACTTTCAACAGGAGCGTGTTTTTTAATCAGCAAAACGCTGTGGATTAAGCTTAATGGATTTAATGAAAGCTATATAAATAGCTGTGAGGACATCGACCTTGGTCTAAGAGCGCGTAAATTAGGTAAAATTAATGCAGTTTGTTTAGGAAGCCAAATTTACCATCACATAAGCCAATCGCCTGGAAGAAAATCAAGAGACGAATTCAACTCGTATACCCTAACGTTGACATGGAATGCCACCTTAGCGGAACTAAGCTTAAAAGATTGGTGCAAGAATTACTTCGAAACCTATTTAAGCGATCCACGGGATTATCCTAATGCTTCACTCGCTCGTAAAATAGCCCTCTATTTGATTGGACTAAAACAAACGCCACCTCATGAAGCACTTCTTGGTGCGCATCACTCACTAGAAACAGAATTAAAACGATGGAAAGAAATGTTTAAGAGCGAGTGATTACCTCTCTAACAACAGACTGCGGTCGCTGATTAATAGCAATAAACATACGTCCGATATATTCTCCAATTAATCCTAGAATAATAAGCTGTACTCCCGAGAAAATAAGTAAGGCAGCCATCAAAGAGCCCCACCCAAATGCAGGCCCTTGCTCAGTAAGATAAAGATAAACTACGGCTATAAAACCAAGTACGCCAAAGCTCGCAAGTAATACTCCACATACGGTTGCTAATCTTAAGGGCATTACAGAAAAATTTATCCAAGCACTAAGCCAAAGTTTAAATAATCGGCTTAGGGTATAGCCACTTGCTCCTGATTGCCGTGCTTCGTGTCTAACCTCAATCGTACTTAAGCGCTGCGTTACCTGTAAAATAAGCCCGTCGATATACGGATATGGCCCCGAGTGCTTGATCACTTCTTTAACAACTAAGGACGAAACACATCTAAAACTGGAGAGGTATAATCCACGTGGCTTTTCTACGGACCAGTCTGTGATTTTATTTGTAAACTTACTCCCTAAATTACGAAACAAAGAATGTTCTTTTTGAGAATACTTTCCAAAAACAACATCGTAATTACCTGTTTTAGCATGACGCCATAACTTAAGCGCTTCCTCCGGAGGATTCTGTCCATCATCATCTAAATTAATAACATACCGCCCCTTGGCATGTCTCCATCCCGTTAGCACAGCATTGTGCTCACCAAAATTTCGTGCATGACTCACATACGTAACAGGAATAAGTGTGGCCAGCACAAGACCTCGAGCCACAACATCTGTTTCGTCCTGGCTCCCATCGTTTACTAAAATAATTTCATGACCGCCTTCGACTGTTAAAGCCTCAATACGCTTAACAAGCTGCCCAATCGTTTGGGCGCTGTTGAAAAGGGGTATAACAAAACTGAGAGAATAGTCGGCCATAGTACTCTCCTCTAGTACATGCCATAAGCCAAGATACCAGTCAACTTAGGCGTTTGCATCTACGAGTGCTTTGTCATATAGTTCACAATAATAGTGAAAATCGCCGCTTACTAAAGGCTTATGCGCTTCATGGATTCGACCTGCTGCAATTTCAGACCTAAGAAACGGTTTCGGACCGTGAAAATGAACAATACGAGCGTCCTTATTAATACCCCAATAAGGCTTCCAGTTTAAAAGCGAGGGAAGGACAGCCCAACCTAAATCGTGAAACACCATTTTGTAAGCATGCTGTTCCCAACTAATTTTAACGAGTTCTGGGAGGTGTTTAGCCGTGTACTGCCGCATTTCATTACTGTGTCTATGTAGGCCCTCAACATCGATGAGCATTACTCCCGTATTCATACGCTCAGGCACATTGGGATCATCCTCCGCGGCAACTGCAAAACACTTACCGCCAAGCTTAGGCAGTAGTGGCGCAGGATCTCCGGTAAAGATTACATCGCAGTCACAAAACAAGATCTGATCTTCTTTCCACCCTCGCTCCTTACATATATCCGTTAAATCGAGTTTTAACAGTACACCGGGACCATGATTGAGATAAACCTTATCCTGAGTCTCACGATCTAAACGCACTAATTCTGGATAAAGTAAACTGCGTCTATATATAATACCGACCTCGTGTTTAGCCAACCAATCCGTTAAATGATTAGGCCATCCATCATATACAACGTAGGGCTCTAGTGTACTATATTTACGCAGGGTAATAAGCGCTACCTTTAGCATATCAGCATATGCGTTAAACCAGTACATGTCCTCATGAATATCAAAAAAACATTTCATGCTAGGATTAAAGATAATGCTTTAACTCAATACGGTAATACTCGAGCGTTTGTTTAAGGGCAGATCTTAAATCTGTTTTTGGACGCCATCCTAATTTTCGTTTAATCAGACTATAATCTGCATAATAATCTCCGATATCAATTTTAGCACGTTCTTTAGGGAACTGCCTGATTTGAAATCCTCCTGTACCGTTTATTTCTACAAGTGTCTCTGCTAATTCACGTAGCGTAGTAACCGAAGGACCTCCTAAATTATAAACAGCACCCTTTGCCTCAGGATAGGTTGCGGCTAGCAGAAATGCCTCAACAGCATCATCAATATAAGTAAAATCGCGCTTCTGATCTCCACCCCATACTTCAAATCGTTTACCTTTAAGAATATCTCGAATCCATACTCCTACAAACGTTTGACGTGCATCTTTTATCCTCATGCCTGGACCAATGGTATTGGTTAACCGTAAAGCACACGTACTCATACCATGAATCTTTGCATACAATAAATGAAACGACTCTCCTGCTACTTTATTAATACCATTGATATCTACTGGCCGTAGGGGATGTGTCTCCTTAACGGGTAGCGCATCAGGTCTACCATAGATCTGACGCGTACTAGCGAAAACGATACGTATTTTAGGATTATGCTTTTTACATGCTTCAAGCAGTGATAACTGTGCACGGCAATTAATATCTAAATCTGCAGCAGGATCAGTCATTGAATCCCAGTGACTAGTTTGACCTGCTAAATTAAATAAAAAGTCCTGACCCTTAATAAAACGAGGTAACTTTTTCTCTTCTCTTATATCCGCCTTAAAAACGTTAACTTTAGTTTTAATATCACCTATATTATACAACGAACCTCCGTAGCTAGGAATCAGACTATCAATAAGTGTTACGTCGGCACCCGCATTAACAAGTGTCCGTGCTAAATTTGATCCAATAAAGCCTAGTCCACCCGTAATGAGAACTTTTTTTGATTTAAATATTTTGCTCCAAGACATCATAACACTGCTAAGGAAGAACATGAATTACGAATCCGTAAACCCTGAAAGCAAGTAGTCTAGGGTCTGTTTCCGAGGCTTGGGGAGGCGTATGCTCAGCAATAAGCTCAAGGTGACTAGTACCAGCAGGTATGATCAATTCTAACGAAGTGATTTTTTTGCGCTTTGGACCCGAATATAGCTCAGCTCTTTTAACACCAGAAATATATACTGAAATAGTCTGATCGATTAGGCTATCCGAATCTAATTTTAAACTGACATGTAAAGGTTCAGAATGTGGATTAACGACTTTCACTGAACTGCGAATAGACGCCCATCTCCACGTCTCTGTACTTCTAGGAAGCTTTTCTATATCATACCAACCATCCTCAGGCTCAATCCACATAGATTGAGAATCCGCTAGTCTTATTATGGAAAAATGAGAATTAAATCGAACGCTAGCATGTCTGGGAATTTCTGTCTGAAAGATTCCACCTATTAAATGCCACTCCCCTCTTAGAACAGTATTAAGTCTGGCTTCATATGTATGGGTAACAAAGTATTGGGGTACTTTAATTAAAAAGTAATTAGCCCAGAGACGTGACCACATATCAGGTATAAGCATATTAACCGAATTTACCTCGGGGTGCGCTTCTAGCTCTTTAATCTCTATCAAATCACGCCCCACCACAAGAGGAGCAACGCGCGTTGCTGCCCACATTTCTTTAGCACCCAAGAGATTTCCAGCGAACAGCGCTAAAAGTAAGCCGTACGTAGTTCCACTATAAAGACTAAACGTAAATCGCTTTCTTGGTAACCAACAAACCAATGCGGGTAAAACAACGGGATAAAAAACAGAAAATAATTTATAGCCGTCATAACTTGCATTTGTTTTTAGCTCCATACCACGAAAGATCAAATAGCTATAACCGACCACAATGGGTGCTACAAAACTAAGTACCAGAATCATTTGTTGCTTACCGGTCTTAATTAGTCTCACTAAACCAATCATCAAAAGACTGAGTACAAAACCACTTAAAAGTAGGCGGTAATTAAGTGAATAGGCGCTAAGACTTGGGCCATGTACTAGACCTAACCAACCCTCAGGGCTAAAGGCAGGTATTTTCCATCCTTCGTCAAACGTTCTTAGCAATATGAAGCGTTCAAGAAGACCTACAACTCTATCCCAGAAGAGAATACCCGAAATAAGTAAAGGCATACTTAATAACCAAATCCACGTCATTAAATGTTTCCTATTACCCTCGGTAACTATATCCAAACAAACATACGCTATACAGGGCACTAGGGTAACGATGATTATAAAATTATAACTTCCTAAAATAATGCCGTACGCGGTAACAAGTAATAGCGTAAAGCTATACTGTAATTTTAATTTATACTTATATTTCCAAAGTTTAACTCCGGCCCAACTAACCCAAGCAATTGCAATTGCCGCGTAAAGTTGTCCGATCGCTACATTATAAACAGCATATAGTACCGTGGGACTGAAACCGTAAAGTGCGCATAGAATGAGACTCGGAATTACTCGTAATTTAAATAAGGAACGAGCACACCAAAAGACAACAGGCAAAACAAGCACCATGGATACTGCTGTAAAAAGACTAATTAATTCATAGGGGGCGCAATGAAAAATAGTACCATTAAAAGCGATAAGCGCTGAAGGAGTGAAATGATTTAGCTTAAGAAAGTAATCACTAAAATTATCTACCGACATAACTTTAACCACTTCGGTTAGACCTAAAAATCCAGTTCTACTTGAGCGGGAAAATTCCATAAGCGCTCTAGCGCCACCTGCATAATCCGCTGCATCACAACTCCCAAGTGATAGGGTTGTAAGTCCAGGTGCAGCCTGTGTCATTGGTCTCACTGTACAAAAAAGCGCTACAGCCATAATCAAGAACACACCGCTTAACCTAAGTATATCTTTTACCCAAGTTGGCTTCGTGTACTTAAGAGCAGCGATTAAAAGAATTGAGGGTATAATTTCTGAGGGCCATGCATAGCTGTTAGTACCCTTTAAATTTAAATAAGCTCCTAGCCAAACCACTAAGGATTGTAGAAATAGGCCTGCGGCAGGAGCTAATAGAGGCCACATCCGCTTCCAAGGTTTAGGCATTGCAAATAGTGCAAGACCAGCTCCCCAGAAAAGAAGATGAATAAGTAGGCCGTATGCTACGAGGTAAGAAAGCATGAACCTTAGGTAAATTAGCTTGATGCCCTTTTTCTTGCAACGGCAATCACTGAGCTACCTAAAGGCAGTGCGATACCTAAACTAAGAACAAATTGCTCACTTGCTAAAGCTTTTCTTCCTAACCACTCAACGAGTGGAGAATACGCTTTTACATCACTTCCTGATTCAGGTGCTGGGAGTAGTTTTCGGCGTATGTAGATAAGGGGTAATAAAAGCGTATTCCAGTGACTACAAAACTGTATCTCGAAGCCAGCGTCTCTGAGTTTTAAGCTAAGCCCTTTACGGTTATAACGCCTTAGTCCAGCTACTGCATCATCGTGGTAAGACCATAGCCATGCGTGTGCAGGCAAATTTATAAGAAGGATACCCTCGGGCTTAAGCACGCGCGCAATCTCCTTAAGCGCAAGAGTATCCTCCTGCAAATGGTAGAGAACGTCAGCAGTAACAACGCAATCAAATGTATGATCTTCGAATGGCAGGTCTAAGATAGAGCCCTGTAGTATTGTAGCCTCAGTGCGTTGCCTCGCAAGTGAGCATGCAACAGGTGAAAAATCTATACCTGTAAATGTCCAGCGCGAATACCTCCCCTTAAGGCGTTTAATGAATCCCCCGGTCCCACAACCTGCATCTAACACAGCAAGTGATTTTGATTTGAATCGCTTCAACAGTAAGCCTTCGAGCAAAGCGTGTAATCCAATATAGTAAAACATCGTGTCCTCAACTGCCGCCATTTTATGGTGTTCTTCAGCTGCAAAGAGATCTGCCTTAGGGGAAGTCATACGTTTACTGAGTGGATTCGAAGCAATCCGTATTAAACACGGATTGCCAGCTCTTAAACGCACGAGGATTGACCTATAGTATTACCCAGTTAGGCATAATCTATGGCTAGGCATAGTTTAACGCCCCAAGCGGGTGCATTTAACAGGCACTTCACTAACTACTCTGGACTATTCTTTGATGAATTCTCGGAGTATTCAGCATGGATACGTGAAACCGGTACAATACGCTTACCTGTATTAGAGGGGATCACATCACTCCTACTCAAAGGAGAATACCTCCTTCATCCTCAGGCACACGGTATAGAAAAGAAACTTCCCGGACTTGAAGTAATTTTGAATGGCAGTCGCGTAAGCCTACTGCAGAAATCAGAACCTGGATTATGGTCTATTAAAATTGAATTACCTCAGCTTGAAAAACAACGTTGCCAGCTTGAATTCAAATTAACGGATATAGCTCTAACAAATGCTCTCGCCTACTTAGGAAGAGTAACAGGCTTACCATTTCTTCAACCTTATAGAGCACAAAATAAAAACCGCCAATTACGCCTACTAAGCCTTGAGACTAATTCAGGTGAACTTATATACGATTTTTCCCAGCGTCATAGTCCATTCTCGAGATCTTTTGCTAGAAAGCACGCAAAACTTGGCTTAAATATAGTAGGGTTTTTGACAGCTGATCTGGGCGTGGGTGAATCCGCACGCTGTATGGTGAAAGCGGCAGACGCAGCCACTATTCCAAATGCTTTAGTCGCATTAAAACTAAACTGTAAAAACAATCTTGGAGATAAGACCTATGAGGCACGGCTTCAGGAAACTAATCCTTACGACGTTAATGTAATACATATCGATCCTCCAGCATCACGCGATATTGATCACCATCATGGTGAACCCTTTAGGCATTCAAAATATAACATAGGTTACTTTGCTTGGGAGCTCACCGAATTTCCGGAGAGTTGGATTAGTGCGTTTGACTATTATGACGAGATTTGGTGTCCCAGTGAATTTTCAAGACAGGCAATTTCTCTTAAATGCCCCCTTCCTGTCCAAGTAATGCCGCACAGCATTTTTGTTAAAGAACCTACCGAATCCCGCGCAGAATTAAGAAAACGGTTTAATTTACCTGAAACTTCTTTTCTTTTCTTAACGCTTTTCGACTTAAATTCCTACTCAGAAAGAAAAAACCCCCAAGCCAGTATCGAAGCATTTCGTCTTTCAGGACTCTCCTATCCTGAAGCAGGTCTTGTAATTAAAATACACAATGCCGAGGCTAACCCTAACGAATTTTCAGCACTAAAAAACGATTTAGCATCACTACCGGGTACGTATTTAATTTCAGATACATTAAGTCGTTCTGATATTACAGCGCTCGAAGCAGCATGTGATGTTTTTGTATCGCTTCACCGAGCTGAAGGCTTTGGCTTAGCACTAGCGGAATGTATGGCGCTTGGTAAACCGGTCATTGCTACTGATTTTTCTGCTACTAAAGAATTTATCACGCCCCAGAACGGTTTCCCTGTAAATTACACCTTAACCACCCTTCAGCGTAATGTTGGCCCCTACTCCCGTGGGTGTGTGTGGGCTGAACCAAATACAAAACATGCTGCAGAAGGAATGCTATTATTTGCACGAGATAAAGCTCTGGTAGCTGAACGGGGCATTAATGCAAAACATACGATTTCTATTCAATTTTCGCCGAAAATTTTAGGAGAACGCTACAAGGCTAGACTTGAAGCAATCGCTGCTTTTTAAGGCTTATCTTTACCAGCGTCCCTAAGTTCAAGTTTTAAATTTCTTAAGCTAAATGTAATAGGATGAGGCTCTGTAGGACTATCTTGGTTTACAGCCTTGCCTGTTTCAAACTGCCATAACGTATCGCCTGATTTTAATACAAAATCTTTAATCACAACTTCCCTGGGTTCTCGTGGAGTAAGACTGCCTCGCCAGATTTCATGCGCTTGTGATTTTATAATAACCTCGCGTGGATCATTCGATCGTAGGTGAAAAGATACGTGTGCGAGCACACTAAAGTTGTGTGGATTGATAATGGTTAGGGATGCAGACGATTTTGCCCAGCGCCAATACTCTAAACGAGATTTTTCGGGGCCATACCACTGCGTATCAAAATGAACGTCTACTGTCTGACCTGTTTTATCGACCATGCGCAATTTAGTCGCACCCACGACTTTAACGCTTTCCCTTCCCGGAGGATTTAGGGTTTCAGGAGTAACCCATATACTTAAATTGCCTAAGAGTAAAAGAATCCACCACTTTTTTCCACGTGGGACTAAAATATTAAAGGCCAAAGTCATAGGTAGAACAACCCGAGCTGCTGCACCTGGGTAACCCTCCCAGACTGCGTCACCTAGAACAAACATAAACAAGGCGTATCCAAATCCAAGCCTCCACCACGCATTAGAAAAGTTAAAACGTGTTAGAAAAAATAAAGCCTGTACAGTAAGGGATATTAAAATACAAAGACTACCCCGTACAATCCAACCGGGTGCTATCGTTAAAAGATGAATTACTTCAAGGCATTTATTTAAATATCCAACAAATGGATATGCAAAATTTCGTGTTCCTGCACCTCCGCTCGCAGAGGTATAGTAAGCGAGTACAAGTAACCAAACTAAAAGGGGTAAAATAAGGATCAGGACGTATCCGACAGCCTTAATCCAAGCACGGGACTGTAAGCGAGTAGGAATAAAAGCAGAAATGATAATAAGACTTGTTTCACGACTTAAACCAGCTAAGCCACCGATACCAGCGGCAAGCCATGGCTTATTCCACTCGAGTAGAGCCATACTTAAAGCAATAAGAAGTAAACTAGGGCCATCAACAAGTGACTTTCGAACACTGACACTGAGGCCAAATGCCATAAGAACACATGTCCACCTTATCCAATTACTCCACGTTTTTGCTGGAAACCATTTCAGCAAGAGAAACGCCAAAAGAAACCAGCAAATAATATTTTGTACTGCGTAGATGTTAAGTGCTCGTGCAGGATCCCCAGCTGCAAAGAGATAGGCAGTCCAACAAAATAAAATTCTACGCGCTCTATAAGCTAAATCAGGTACTGCCTGTTTGAGCTGGGCATCCTCCATATTAGGACGCATGGCAATCTGAGCATAATACTGGCCATCATACCCATCCGATCTTGAATCCTCGTAGTGATTAACCGCTTTTAACTCAGGGAGGTATGTGGCATTGCTTCTATCCCCAAACTCGATCAAATAAGTAAATCCTTTACCGGGGAGATAAAACTGAGCGCAGGTCCAAGCGAATGCCAAAATCACACTGGCATACGCGATGCCTAACGTGTTTGATTTAAGTCTTTGGTAAAAAGGGTTTATCTTTGCCACGAAAATATAAAGATTCCCTCTCCAGCCACCGACGCAAGTATGGATTTTAGCCCACCTCCCACACCCCAGGCCAAATTGCTCGGCTTAAACCCCGCTCTTTGGTTAGTTATCGCTGCACTTACTGCCTATGCAGTACTCATAGCTTACCACATAAATGCCTGTGCGGGTGGTTCTGATTCCTCAGGCTACATGAACCATGCTAAGCTTTTAGCAGAAGGACGTCTTCATGCAACGGAGCGTATTATACCAGGAGTCAATTACCGTATTTCACATAGCTATCTGTATACACCTTTAGGTTTAAAACCTGCTTCTCATTTTGAAGGCCTTGTTCCGACATATCCCCCTGGCCTAGCTTTAATGCTTATGGCTATATCCCCGCTTTCAGGATGGGTCCATGCGGGCGACGCCGTAATATTACTCCACAGCCTTGCGGGTATTGTACTTATTTTTATCTTAGCACTGACACTTGGTCTAAGTGTACGTTTAAGCACCTTGGCAAGTGTCATATTAGCGACCAGCCCTCTCTACTTAAATTATTCGGTTCAGATGATGAGTGATCTTCCGGCACTCGTGTGGGTTACTCTCGCGGTACTCACAGCGTGGAAAAGTAGTCACGCGGAGTCTAAGACGATGCAATCTGGTTGGGCATATCTGTGTGGATTTGCCGTTTCTGTCGCAGTGCTTATACGCCCAACAAACGCATTAATTTTTATTCCCGTTTTAATTGCCCTAGGATTACGCCCTAGACGTTTTTTTAACTTTATCGTCGGGGGTTTACCGGGAGCTCTTTTTTTTGCTTACCATAGCCAAGCAGCTTATGGGCATATAGGCACTACCGGTTATGGCGATACTTGGACTTTATTTGAATCCACGTATTTTACCCAGACTTTGTACCATTATATCCACTGGTTACCCATTTTATTTACCCCGCTTTCACTCCTGAGTTGTGGCCTTATTCTTTTACTTAAAAAGTCTACCCAACTTAGTTTAGTTTTAATCAGCTGGGCTTTTGTTTATTTAGGATTCTACTCATTTTATTCCTGTACCCACGAAACCTGGTGGTACTTACGCTTTATTTTGCCTGCAGCTCCTGCACTCATAGTCGGTGGACTGCTTAGCCTGCGCTTTTTATTAACTTGGGTTAACCTCAACAACACCTCTCACTCATACTTACGTATAGGTTATTTAAGCCTAGGTCTTTTGCTTGTTCTACCAAGTGCTTTTTGGACTAAAAAATTAGGTGCTCTCAATGCTGGAAGGGGTGAATCTGTGTATCCAAAAACGGCAGCTTGGCTTACTGAAAATATTCCCTCGAGTTCGGTGATACTTTGCATGCAAGAATCAGGTGCCTTATTTTATTATACGCCTTTCACACTCATTCGGTGGGATGAAATTGATCTTGATTTAAAAAATCAAATCATCGCAAAAACAACGGCTCAGAAGCTGCCCCTCTATGCAGCACTTTTTAATTGGGAAAAAGATGAAGCACTGACTCAACGTTTTCCTGGTCATTGGATAAAACGAACATCGATAAAAGAGGTAACGGTCTGGGAAAGAAAAGACGACTAATGGCATCACGTATATTTTCCAAGTCAGTACGCTACTCTGCCCTAGGCTGGGGTTTCGTTCTTTTATTTACGTGTTTAGTAATTCGCTTTTGGCATCCCGCCTACGGCTTTACAGGTTTACTGCAGATGGACGCATCAAGTGATGCGAGTAAAATAGCCGCATTCAAAGATGTTCCCGTTTATATTTATACCGATACGGGAGGATATGATGGCCAGTACTATGCTCAAATCGCATACCATCCCTTACTTAATGCTAAAGAACTTATTCCTGCTATGGATAGTCTATCCTACAGAGCACGACGTATCCTTCCCTCGGCTTTGGCGTATTGTTTAGCGCTAAGTAACCCGTACTGGATTGTAAACCTCTACTGCGTCTTAAATGGTATAGCCTGGTTTATTCTCGCTTATCTGCTGTGGAAAATTCTCGTCGTTAATGACACGCATAGTCTCTTAGCATGGCTTGGCGTTATGTTTTCAGCAGGCGCTTTAGAAAGCGTACGCTTAGCGCTCACAGATTTAATCGCATTATGTATTATAGCAGCAGGAATGTTTGCGATAGAGCGAAATAAAAAAACTAAGTCTCCCTATTTATTTGCAGCAGCTGGCCTATGCCGAGAAACAGCCCTGTTAAGCTTAAGTGTATTTTTAGATATAAAAAAGGGAGAAAATTGGATTACGTTTCAACGACTCAAGTTAATTATAATAAGTATTCTGCCTCTTAGTCTTTGGCTTATTTATATTAGGTACCAAACAGGCCTACTCGATTCTGGTATTGGAAATCTTACCTGGCCTTTATTCGCTTATTTAAACAAGTGGGAGACAACACTAGACGCCTTTTCTTCGCATACAGATTTTTTACTTACACTAACCACCTTACTTGCTCTCGTCGGTATTTCGGTACAAGCGCTCTATATTTTTCGCACCTTTGACTTTTCAAGTATGTGGTACCGATTGGGTGCCTCCTACACCCTGCTGATGCTTTTTTTAGGGCAGGCGGTATGGGACGGATTCCCCGGTGCGGCGCAGCGTGTTCTTTTGCCCCTTACGCTTGCCTTTAATGTGATCGTGCGCAGACGCCGCACCCATTTACTTATTATTATTGCAGGTAATTTAGCCGTAGTTTCAGGCCTACTGACATTAAAAGATGTCCCACATGATTCCCATGAACTGTATTCAGGTAGTGTAAATCATATAGCAACAATCGTACGTATTTCTGATGGGTTCTATGGTTGTGAAAATACCTTTAAGCATAGGTGGTCGTGGTGCAGTGGACATGGCGTACTCGAGTTTGAAACCTGGCCTAAAAAATCGGGTATAATTACCGTGGGATTTAAACTAAGAAGTTTAGCAAATCGAAAGGTGACCGCTCTTAGCCAAGGTAACTTAGTTTACGCTGCAGAAATAAATGAGGCTAAACGTGAGGGTGTCTTGCGTATACCATTTAAGGCTGGGTTAGCACGTATTGATTTTATAAGTGACGGTAAAGCTGTTCCAGAAACAAGCGCTCTTGCTGCAAGACAACTCGCTTTTGCACTCTATGATCTTACAGTAATTACTGTAACTGCTAAATGAGCTCTCCTTTTTTAATCGATCTCACGCATACAAGCCATACTCAGGCTAAGACAGGCATACAGCGGGTTGCGGGGGCCTTTTTAAGTCATGCCACTTTACAGACTAGAGGAGTAACCTTTGATCCTTATCTTGGAGATTGGAGATACTTAGAACGTTGGGAATGTGATACGCTTGAGTCTAAAACATTAGCCAAGAAACGGGGCGCACGCTGGCCATTGTCTGCCAAGCTAAAAGGAAATTTTAAACGATTTATCCCAGGTTCACCGGTTACGTTGCAGGGAGGTGCTTTGTTTGTTCCGGAAGTATTTTCAGCAAATGTAGCTGCTCACTTACCCTCACTCTTTAGTGCTATTCAAGGGCCCCGAGCTGCTCTCTTTCACGACGCAATTGCACTCACTCACCCTGAATTTGCTCCTCAAGCTACCTTAGCTCGGTTTCCCGCTTACCTTCAAGAACTCGCCCGTTTTGATGGAGTCGCAACAATTTCAGACTATTCAAGAACCCAACTTTTGGAGTATTGGGACTGGGTAGGAATTAAAACTACACCTCCAGTAAAATCTATTCCATTAGGTATTGATTTACCCCATAATGCAGAAATAAGTAAACCGAGTGCTCGGGCAAAAGTACTCTGTGTTGGTACAATTGAAGGTAGAAAAAACCACTTATCTTTATTTGAAGCCTGTGAACTCTTGTGGCAGAAGGGCCTCGATTTTGAACTGCATGTTATCGGTTTAGCACAGTGGCAAACAGCAAAAAAAGCGCTTACCCTCCTTGATACCTTAAAGGCTAAAGGGAGAGCTATTTCTTACTCTGGTGCTGCAAACGATCGTGAAAAAGAAAACGCCTATCAGACTTGCTCATTTACAGTATATCCATCAATCGCTGAAGGCTTCGGGTTACCTGTTGCGGAGAGTATTGCTCGGGGTAAACCCTGCATCTGCTTGGGTAGTGGCGCACTCGGTGAAGTCGCTTTTCAAGGAGGCTGTCTGACTCTCAACTCCGTCGATAGTGCATCTCTTAGTGATGCAATAGAACAGTTATTAATTCAACCTTCCCTTCTTACTTTACTGAGTAAAGAAGCAAGGGCTAGGCCGATAAGACTATGGAGTCAGTATGTGGCTGAAGTAACAACATGGGTCCATCAGCTTTCTCCTAGAAATTCATTAAGCTAAAGGCGACTTCTCGCATTGCCTTTAAAGTGAAGGCAAGTTTAGGTTGATCTTGGTATGGGTCTTACTTTCTTTTCTAAAAATAAAAATGCAGTGCTCAAACGCTGCAAAGAAGACTACGCGACTATTATGCGTAAGCGGTACGCACCGTACTACCATGCTATGGATGCTCAACTGGGCACGCAGGTACAGCTCGACGGTAAAGCTATGATCATGCTTTCGAGTAATGATTATCTAGGTTTATCGTTTCATCCCAAAGTGATTGAAGCCTCGTGTGCAGCAACGAAGCAGTGGGGCACCAGCACCAATGGAGCACGTCCCTCCAATGGCTCACGCCGTTTTCATATTCAACTAGAAGAAAAGCTTGCTGCCTTTTTAGGCACAGAAGCCTGCCACGTTCATTCCGCAGGTTATCTTTCTTGCATGGCAGCAGTTGCTCCCTTTGCCCAAAAAGGGGATATCATCTTCGCTGATAAGAATATTCATTCCTGTCTTATTGAGGGAGCCAAAGCATCCCAGGCTACAATAGAACGTTTTTCTCACAACAGACCTGAGGATTTTAAAGAAATCATAGCACACGCTGCGTCTGACACGCCTAAATTTCTTATTGCTGAGGGAGTTTACTCCATGGAAGGCCATATGGGCTGCCTAAGAGAACTTATTGCGATTAGTGAAAAATATGACTGCTTTAATATTATAGATGATGCCCATGGGTTTGGTGTATTTGGAAAAGAAGGACGCGGTACAGTAAATCACTTAGGATTAACCGATAAAGTCGATATTATTTGTGGAAGCATGTCTAAGTCACTTGCTAGCACAGGGGGATACGTAGCTGGATCATCAGATGTGATCGAGTATATGAGGACCCACTCAAAGCAAACCATCTTTAGTGCAGCGCTAAGTCCTGGCCAATCAGCAGCAGCAGAGACAGCACTTGAACTCATGCAGACTGAGCCTGAACACTTAGCAAAGCTTTGGGCGAATACTACGCAGTATAAAGCTATTCTCAAAAATCTTGGTCTTGATACTTGGGAAAGTGAAAGTCCTGCAGTACCGATTGTTTTAGGATCACGAGAAAAATGTTATCTCTTCTGGAAGGCTCTTCTCGAAAAAGGTGTGTTTACTGTTATGTCTATTGCGCCAGCTGTACCTGCAGGAAAAGACTTAATTAGGACAGCAATTTCAGCGCAACATACCTCAAAACAAATCGAACAAATTGGGGATGCGATGGCCTACGCTTTAAAGCGTATTTAAACTACGAAGCAAGCTATCTGCAGTTACTTGCCACGTAGGTAAAGCCCGCGTGTGGGCTTGCGTCCTTAAATAAGCAAGCCGTGAAGGATCCTTGATGATTTCTCGTAACTTTTTTGTCCAACTAGCCACGTCATCTGAAGCAATGAGTAAGCACCCGCCTGCATCAGCGTTTTCTTTTAAAACTGGAAGATCACTACAGATGCAAGGTACCCCGCTCCATAGCGACTCAAGTAAAGGAAGCCCGCATCCTTCGGCACGCGTAGGAAATAAGCTTGCGCTAGAAGTTTCATAGAGATCTTTCATTTGAGAGTCCGTCAAATCATCGTGATAATGCAGCGTAGAATAATCACGCATAAGCCGTTTTATTTTTTCTAGAATTGGTTTACCGTAATGAGGATTAAGGCGCCCTACACAATGCATATCGAATTTAAGCCCTTCATCCCAAAGCGTTTTACACGCAGTAAGGAGCAGTTCCTGATTTTTTCGCGGCTCAATAATACCGACACAGATAAACGATGTAGCGTCTGGTTGCTTAGATAAAATTACACGATTATCCGATGAGAAGTCTGATCCTAAAGTAATCGTATGCATCTCTGGAAATTGAGTTATACCCTGCCATTTCCAAAAATGTATAAGATCATTTTTAGAGTAGTTTGAGACGCAGTAAATTGAGTTAAAATGGGTTAAAAGCTTCACGTACACCGGGTGCCTAGCAACGCTCTTAGGCCATGTGATATGCGGAAAACGAAGCGGAATTAAATCATGAAATACGGCTGCAGTCTTACAGGACTTAGCTTCTAAAAATGCGGTGATACCGGGCCGGTCCTCCTCGCTAAATAATTCTGCAATTAAATACCAATCATTGGGATTAACTTTTCTGTCCCAGGATTCCCACCTCACAGGAACCACGCGAGGACCAAACGCAGTGAGTAACGACCTGCTTACCCGAGTCAGACCTGAGGCATGTCTCGACTGAGCCGTTTTTGTGATATCAAAATAAATCATGGTGCAGTAGCCTGCAGAAAATGTGTATATAAACGTGCAGCGTTATTATGCGCATCAAAATGCGTAATTACCCATGCTCTAGCTTCGTTACGTAGGTGTTGGGCATAAGTATCGTCTTGGGCTAAACGGCTGAGTGCCTCAACCCATACTAAAGGTTGATCGTAAGGAGCAACAAGACCCGTTACTTTATCAGTAATTGCCTCGGTTGTAGCAGCAGTTGGAGAAGTAACAACAAGTACTCCAATAGACATTGCTTCAGGAATCACATTGGGTAATCCGTCTCTATCGCCGCTCGGTGCAATAACACCCGTGTGCAGTAAAACGTCCGACTCCGCTAATGCAGTCCAGACTTCGTGTTGTTTTAAATGTCCATCAAAAGTTACCTCAGCAGCGACGCCTAAACTTCCGGCGAGTTTTTCTAACGTGTTACGCAAAGCACCTTCACCAACGATACGGGCTTTAAAGGGAATACCTGCAGTCTTAAGTGCTGCATAAATACGTAGCTGATGATCTATTCCTTTTTTTTCTACAAGACGAGCAATACACAAAAGCCTAAGCGGTAGACGCACCGAACGAAGCGGTTTAAGAGGAGGTATTCGGTCAAGTCCACGTCGAATACACTGGATACGATTTTCCTCTATACCGCGTTTAAGGAGTTCGGTTTTACCCATGTGCGTTGAGGTATGAACGAACACAGCGGGCTTTAGTTTTTCATTTAACCACCAATCTCCTCCATGTTCAAAAAGATCATAGGCATGCGCAGCAGCACTATAACGGTGGCCATCAATTTGAGCTAAAATCCATGCAGCCGTGGCTGGAGCACCTCCCCATGTTGCATGGATTAAGTCAGGACGAGTTTTACGAAAAGATCTGGCGTAAATACAGGCAAAGCCTGCGCCAAGCATATTTTCCCAAAAATTAATCCATGAAGGAGCTCTACGTGAATATAAACCATTGAGCAATTGAGCCAATACCTTTGGCCGGCGTAATCCTTCATAAGGAATCAACCAGATTAAGGTAAAAAGTCTCCACATCGAAAAGCACTCAACAGGAATTCCGCGAAACGAGGAAGAACCTCCCCACATAGAATATAACTTTAATTTCACTCCCTTAGAGCGCATCGCAATCACTTCACGCTGCAAAAAAGTTTCCGTCGGATTTGGAAACGTAGTAAACAAATACGCAATAACCGGAGTATTTGGTGACAAGGTATAAAGTGATGCTATGCGCTAGAGTCTCACCGAGCAGGACCCCAGCGGCGTGTGAAAGGATAATAGATAAATAAGGGACGACCTACAACATCTTGTGCTGGGACGTAGCCCCAGACACGGCCATCTGAACTGTTCGATGAGTTATCCCCCATAGCAAAAAACGAACCCTCGGGTATACTGAGCGTTTGGCCAGTAAATAGATAGCGCGCACCGTACAGCGTCTCTCCCGCGGTGTAGCCTGTATAGGGTGCTACTCGGTTTGCATTTGATGCAAAAGCCTTGGCTCCTGTTATTGGTTTATTATTTCTGTAGAGTACAGGCGATTTTACTTCAAGTACGTCACCGGGCACTCCTACTAAACGTTTAATATAGTATTGGTCCTGACCAATCGCAGCTATATTACCTGTTTTAAAAACAAAGCCCTGACCTACTTCCGGTTTAAAAAAATGATAACTCATGCGATCAACAAAAAGTTGATCCCCAGTCATTAAATCAAAACGTAAAATGGGTTGTCCAGCAACCGCGTCTTTAGGAAGCGACATGAGTACGGCTGGAATTGAGGAATTAGAGTTCTCCTCCATTGTAATGTCATGCCTAACTAACTTATGATCCGTAATCATTTTATCCCAATACTGATCAAATGCTTCATGACTTCCGAAGTAAGACTCGATCATTAATTTATCAATATCACTAAAATCTTCTGGAACACGTAGTGTGGTAGGCTCTCCATCAACATAGAAAGTATATTCTCTAAAGAGTGCAGAGGTCATACGCCAGGTACGTCCACTCTTTATCGTATAGCCCATGCGGCCTTTACCAATAAATACTGCAGAGAGTGCACCTGACTTAGGTGCAATTGCTTCACGCCTATCAGCACCAAAAGCTGCGAGTCGTAGTATACGAGCGAGTGTTCCTGGAGCCTCAGTGCCAGAAGGAAAATTTTCTGCAGTCATACCATAATAGGTAGGCCACATCGAATTTGTGGGAATTTTAAAAGGCTGAACGAAATAGGTTCTAATACCTAGAATGACGATCGCAGCTACTAAGAAAAACTCTATATTTTCAGTTAAAGACGTCTTAGGATAAATCGAATCTCCCGTCTTTTGAAGTATTCCTTCTAGGGCCTCTATTTCTAGTTTAAGTTTACCTACATCAGCTTTGTCTTTTAACATCTCACGCAAGCTTGCCCGCTTTGAAGTGAGCGCTTGAAGTTCAGACGCTTTAAGCACATCGCGTCTATAATTCCAGACCTTATCGGCAAGCTCGAGCCAGTTAACGGCATTTTGCCGCATTTTCTTTTCTTGGGATGCAAATAATCCGAACACAGGTTATCCTTTGAATTATTGATTTTTTAGAACTTGAATAAATGCGTCTGAAGGAATGGAAACCTTACCGAACTGTTTCATTTTCTTCTTACCTTCTTTTTGTTTATCGAGGAGTTTTCGCTTTCTAGAAATATCACCACCATAACATTTCGATGTAACATCCTTGCGCATTTCTTTAACATTGTCACGGGCGATTACCTTGCCGCCGATAGCTGCTTGAATAGCGACCTTAAACATCTGGGGAGGTATAATCTTAGCAAGTCGCTCACAAAATTCACGCCCCCTGCTATCTGCTTTATCTCTATGTACGATACTTGCAAATGCATCCACAGGATCTCCGTTAACTAAAATTTCCATCTTTACCAAATCAGAAACTCGGTAGTCGCCTGGCTCATAATCCATAGATCCATATCCGTGCGTCACACTCTTTAAACGGTCATTAAAATCAACTAAAATTTCATTCAAGGGAAGTGAACACGTAAGCATCACTCGGTTAGAATCGAGCGTATCGGTATTACTGACCGATCCGCGTTTTTCCATGATCATAGCCAATATGTCCCCCATGGAATCATTAGGGATATGAATCGAGGCTTTGATCGTAGGCTCGCTGATGGTTTCAATGATTCCTGCATCAGGTAAATTAACAGGATTATCTACCTCCATTAAGGCACCAGCATACGTTTTGACCTTATAAATAACGCTTGGGTAAGTAGAAATAATATCTACGTCATGCTCACGGCGAATACGCTCTTGGATAATTTCCATGTGCAGTAAGCCTAAGAAACCGCATCGAAATCCAAATCCTAATGCAACTGAACTTTCTGAGGAATAAACAAAAGCCGAATCATTTAAACGTAAACGGCCCAGTGCTGCTTTTAGTTTCTCGTAATCATTACTATCGATAGGATATAGACCACAAAACACCATTGGTCGTACCTCTTTATATCCAGGCAACATTTCAGTGGCTGCCTTATTTGCGAGCGTAATGGTATCTCCCGTTTTGATTTCAGAAGGATCTTTAATACTTGAAACGATATAACCTACGTCTCCCGGCCCAAGAGAAGCGATCTTCTCCATTTTGGGCATAAAAATACCTACTTCTTTAACTTCAGCTTTTGCTCCTGTACTCATGAGCAGCATCATATCGCCTGCCTTAATAGTACCTGAGAACATACGGACATAAGCGATTACTCCGCGGTAAGAATCATAGATTGAATCGAAAACCAAACAACGTGGGTGTTTGTAATCCGTCCAACGTGGAGGAGGGATACGGCTAATGACCGCTTCTAAAATATCCGTTATACCGATACCAGATTTACCACTTGCAAGAATAACCTCTTCTTCAGGAATGGTTAAAATATCCTCAAGTTGCTTAATGCAGAGTTCTAGATTTGCACTTGGTAGATCGATTTTATTGATAACAGGAATTACTTTTAATTTCTGTGCAAAAGCAAGGTGAGCGTTAGCAACTGTTTGTGCTTCAACACCCTGGGCTGCGTCGATTAAAAGCAGTGCCCCCTCACACGCTGCAAGACTACGTGAAACCTCGTAGGAGAAGTCGACATGGCCAGGGGTATCCATCAAGTTAAGCTTATACGTAATACCGTCCTTCCCTTTATAGTGCATCGTCACCGGATGGGACTTGATTGTGATACCACGCTCCTTTTCTAAATCCATGGAATCTAAGTGCTGCTCGGTGAGCACGCGGTCAGATACCGTGTTAGTTTGTTGAAGCAGGCGATCAGACAAAGTCGTCTTGCCATGGTCAACATGAGCGATGATACAAAAATTTCGTGTGTACAGTTCAGACATGGATCAAGCGGACAAATCAGAAAATTCTGAGAAAGATTTTGTTACCCAAGTCTTGTCGGTTCTGCGAGCAAGACCAGCCAATACACCACCGGGTCCAAGTTCCCAAAACTCCGTTACCCCAGCATGAGCAGCAGAACGCATACAATCCTCCCAAAGGACAGGCGATACAACTTGCTTTACCAGCGCTTCCTTAATGGAAGCGCTCGTGGTAACAAAACCACCTGTAGTATTACTTAGAATTCTTAGTTTAGGCTCTGTGAAAGTAATAGGATTTAAAAACGTTTCAAACGCCTTGCGAGCAGGTTCCATTAATTTACTATGATAAGCGCCAGCAACATTGAGTGGAATGACTTTTTTCATTCCACGCTCTTTAGCACCAAGGAGGGCCTTTTCTATCTTAGCTTTATCTCCAGAAATAATTATTTGTCCTGGAGCATTAAAGTTAGCAGCCTCGATATCAAATTCGGAACATAAACTTTGGACATGAGAGCGCTCCTCTCCAATGACAGCAGCCATACTTCCCTGCGTCGCTTCACAGGCCTCTTGCATTAGGCGTCCACGTTCAGCCACAATTTTTAGTCCAGTAGCAAAATTAAATACGCCTGCTGCAGCACACGCTGTTACCTCGCCTAAACTTAAACCAAAGACCGTAGTAGGGTTAACCGCATCAGGCTTTAATTCTTTAAGGGCAGCAAGTAAAGCAAGTCCATGCACATAAAGTGCAGGCTGACATACCTTAGTCTGAGTGAGCTCAGCTTCTGGACCTTCAAAGCTGATTTTGCTCAAACTCCAGCCTAATACGGCGTTCGCTTCATGATAAAGTGCCTGGGCAGCAGGAGAACTCGCAACAAGCGAATTACCCATTCCTACCTTTTGGGCGCCTTGACCGGCAAATATGAGTGCTAGTGACATGTCGAGTAAACTCACCAGACAATAGTCGAAAAGCCCTAGTTCCAAGCCTTAAACATCGTTGTTTTGGCTGATTGCCATACGCTTAAGCTTGGTATCTACTTGAAATCACACGCCATGAAGCATCGCCCGTTAACAGGTTCGATCACTGCACTTGTCACCCCTTTCCTTAATGGTAAAGTGGACACACAGGATTTACGTAAACTCGTTGAGTTTCAAATTAAGGGAGGAATCAATGGGTTAGTCCCTGTAGGGACAACCGGAGAATCCCCTACATTAGACCACGAAGAACACATTGATGTAATTCGTGAAGTCATTGCAGCTGCAAAGGGAAGAGTTCCCGTAATTGCGGGTACAGGTTCCAATTCTACGACTGAAGCCGTAGGCTTAACTGAGCTTGCTCATCAAGCAGGTGCAGATGCTATGCTCGTTGTTGCTCCCTATTATAATAAACCAAGCCCAGAGGGTTTATTTAGACATTTTTCTTTGATAGCTGATGTTACTGATAGACCTATTATACTCTACTCTATACCGAGCCGCTGCGGAATAGATATTCCTGTTTCCGTGATTGAACGACTCGTTTCAAAGTATACCCATGTACGTTGGATTAAAGAAGCCGGGGGAAGCGTTGACCGCGTAGATCAAATCAAGAATTCCTTGGGAAGTGATATCACCGTACTTTGCGGCGACGATAGCCTCACCCTACCCTTTATGGCTGCAGGTGCAGAAGGAGTGATCAGTGTTGCGTCCAATCTTTTTGTAAAAGAAGTAGTAAAAATGGTAAATCTTGCACTCGCAAACGACTACGCCTCTGCACGTAAGCTGCATCGTAAGATGAACCCTATTTTCAAAACATTATTTATCGAACCCAATCCTGTTCCTATCAAAACAGCTCTGGTTAAAGCAGGAATAATTAAATCCAGTGAAGTACGTGCTCCCCTATGCGAAATGACGACAGCAAGTCAGTTGATTTTGGAGCGAGCACTTGAGGCTTTAAAACGCTAATTTTAGCTATGGCACTCTCAATTTTACTAAACGGTTCACAGGGTCGAATGGGGCAAGCAGTTAGTGCAGCCTGCGCTTCACTAGGCGTTAAAATAAGTGCACACATAGATGCAGGCCAGGATGCTTCAGCTTCTCTCGATTCCTGTGACGTAATTATAGATTTTAGTGCTCCTGCTGCAACACAGTCTCTTTTAGAACTTGCGCGGTCAAAAGGTAAAGCGATCGTTATTGGAACAACCGGCCACACGGCTGAAGAAAAGAAACGGCTTCTTCCTTTGGCTGCCTCTGTTCCCTGCGTCTGGGCAGGTAATTTTTCAGTCGGAGTTAATCTTTTATTTGCCTTAACACGTCAAGCCGCTCGCATCTTGGGAGAGGATTATGATACTGAAGTAATCGAAATGCATCACCGGTTTAAAAAAGATGCTCCTAGCGGTACAGCTGCACGGCTTCTCGAAATTATTTTAGAGGAACGTAAACTCAATGCATCTCATTTACGCCACGGCCGTGAAGGTATTACTGGTGAAAGAACATCCACTGAAGTAGGGATTCACTCCCTACGCGGAGGAGATGTTGTAGGCGATCATACTATTTTATTTGCAGCTTTAGGAGAGCGCCTTGAACTCACCCATAAAGCATCTGATAGGGCAATTTTCGCACGAGGTGCAGTGCGTGCTGCCCAATGGGTACATGGCCATAAACCGGGTGTATACGATATGCAAGATGTGCTTGGTTTAGTATAAATAATTTACCTGTGATTACCTCTGTACAAGGAACGTTAACCTTTGCTTCCACTTTAAAAGCGATTGTAGAACTTAATGGATTCGGTTATGAAGTTAACATACCGCTTACAACCTCAGAAAAGCTTCCGCCACTGGGATCACTGGTAAAACTACATACGCTCGTCATTTACCGCGAGGACTCTCAGAATTTATATGGTTTCTCTACCCCATCAGATCGTGATTTTTTTAGGCTGATGATTGAGCATGTTTCTGGCGTAGGTCCTAAAGTGGCATTAAGCATTATGAGTCGTCTTTCGCTTCCTCTTTTAGAAAGTGCAATTCGTATGGGCGATGTAGCCACGCTAGCTAAATGTCCTGGGATTGGACGTAAAACAGCAGAGCGATTAATTATAGAATTAAAGACAAAGGTAGGCGGTACTACCACGGAGAGTTCTTTTGCTACGCCTGATACTGCAGAAAGAACAAGCGTTAACCATCAAAGAGACGCTGTTTCAGCACTTATTGCACTTGGCTATAAAGCTCAAGATGCAGACCAATCGGTACGCCAAGCACTGCTTATTTTAGGCCCTAAGGCGACAACCGAAGCTCTCATTAAAAAAGCCCTCGGTTAATACCTACCTTCGGAAATGAAAGGCAGCGTTTTGAACCTGCACATCAGGTTGATTTGAATAGTTAGGATTCAATTCTACGGGAAGCGCTACAGGAAGTACTCTGAGTTGATTGATGTTCATTCCTGCAGGTGTTTGCATTTGGCGAATCGCCTGAAGCTGCATCTGCATTTGAATTTGTTGCATTTGCACTTGCTGCATCCATGCAAGAGGATCGTTAGAAGCATTACTCATCAAAGCATTAGTTACCTGAGGCACAGGAGTAGAGGTGAGTGTTAAGTCACGTAGTGCAACCACAGGCTGTAAATTTGACTGCTGATACGCTACGGTCTGAAAATCGTTTTGATGAGCTGTGGGATTAACCTTAGCTATAGTCGTAGGACTAGAACTAATTTGTACACCCGTATCATGATGTCTGATGGCTAAAAAGATTGCTAAACACGCTGCTGCAACAAGGCCTGCAGAATAAAAAGTCGTAGACCAATGATTCACTTTCTCCTGAATTTTTACTTCGGGTGCACCCTCGTTAGTAAAACGTTCTGCAAGAACAGAACATGCCTTATCCATCTGACAATACTGGGTGTAAATACGGCGCCTCTTAGGGTCGCTCAATACTTCAGCCTCGAGACGAACCGCATCCTGAGAGCTAATCTCGTGATCTAAATATAAATTGAGTAATGCTATAAATTCTGAGTCTTTCATTTAAAATCCTCCCCTAGTTCTGCCCGCAAGGTTTCACGCGCACGAGCTATCCGGCTTTTTACTGTTCCAATTGAAATACCCAAAATAGAGGATATTTCTTCGTAGGATAAATTTTTGACGTTTCTTAAAATTAAAATTTCCCGGTGCTTAGCGCCGAGATTTTCCATACTCGCACCAATCTTATCAACCAGTTCTTGATTTACCGCAATATCGTCCGGACTTTCTACTTCCGCCGGAATAATATCTGCTAAGGTTGAATCCGACTCATCCCCTAAGGGTGCATCGAACGAAATAGACTTATCTCGTTTGCGCCTCCACCAATACCAATAGCGATTACGGGCCAAATTAGTTGCTATTTGGTATAGCCATGTGGAAAACGCCGAATCTCCTCTAAAATTAACTAAACCCTTGTGCGCGCGAATAAAAGCATCTTGCGTAACCTCTTCTGCATCTTGTTGGTTACGTAATAATTGATGGACCATAGAGTAGATCCTACTCCAATAGCGCTGAACCATCTCATCAAAAGCCGCTTGGTCCCCATTTTTAAAGCGGTCAACCAAGATACGATCGAGTGCAACTTCTTGTGCTTTCATAGACATACGTGATGTCTCTGTCTGATCCGAATATTTGGTAATTGTTCCCACAGAATTAAAGTATCTAGGAGACTAGGGGCTGATTGTCACCCGGTCAATACAGGCCATTCTTTGATATTTTTAAATTTTGGCCTTGTCCGTACGGCATGTTACCATTTGAACAAGCACTACAATGCAAGATTTAACCGAATTCCGCGATTTAGTGAACTCAATTAAAGCCGATAAACAGGCTCAAAAAGATAAGGAAAAGCGCGATAGCTGGACAAAATACGTATCCCTATCCCTTATTTTTATCGCAGTCTTATCTGCTGTATGTACTCAAAAAGGAGCTGGTTTTTCATCTTCGGTGATGAAAAAGCTCAATGAAGCTACCTTTAACCAGGCAGAGGCCGCGGATCAATGGGCTCTGTATCAAGCAAAAAGCATAAAACAAAGCTTAGTTGAAAATCAGGTTGATTTACTTAAAGACGTGTCCGTTAAAGATGCCAAAGGTATCAGTGCCTTAGAGGCTAAGGCAAAACGCTATAATTCTGAAAAAGGCGATATCATGAAAGAAGCTCAAAAATTTGAAAAAAACCGTGATGATTGCCGAAACACTGCTGAAAGATCCTCCTTTTTAGGGGGTCAAATGGGACTAGCAGCGACTCTTTTCCAGGTAGCCATAGCTATAGGCGGTGTTTGTTTAGTAATGAAGAAAAAAGGCTTGTGGTGGATCTCGTTGTCACTCGGTGCACTTGCATCATTGCAAATGATTCGTGTAATCTATTTTCTTTAATTTGCATTTTAGGTCGTTTGCCTTGCATTTGCCTCTCGCCAAAACGGTACTGAGCCGTGTAAAGCTTAAGGTCTGTCAGGTGATTTGGAGTGTGTAGCTGGACTTGGGTTGGTAGCTCAATGGTAGAGCAGCGTCCTTTTAAGTCGTTGGTTCCGGGTTCGAATCCCGGCCGACCCACCAGCTACACCTCTTATTTTTATTATATCAAATCGGTTAAAATTCTTGCGGCTCATCACGGAGCTGCCCAGTGTATTTTTAGATCTATGAACTCTGTTTCGCGTATTCTCTGCCTCGTTACACTTAGCTCAGCGGTTCTTATTACCGGCTGCTCAAAAAAGCCGCTAAGGCCTGATCCAGGCCAAACCGTTCTTGGACCTCAAGCAGGCGGCCAAGGTGGACTGAATCCTTCAGAAGTAGCTACACCGACAGATCTATCTGCACGTGATGCAAACTTCGTAGGTAACGAACTTCGCAACGTACTTGAACCTGTTTACTTTGATTTCGACAAGGCATCCATTAGACAGTCGGAGCGTGCAAAGATTCAAGCTGCTAAGGACTACTTAGCAAAAAATCCACAGTACCACGTTCTCTTCGAAGGTCACTGTGATTGGAGAGGAACCTCTGAATATAATTTAGGACTTGGAGATCGCCGCGCAGCTGAGGCGAAAAAGTATTTAATTAGTCTTGGAGTCAGTGCTGATAAAGTTGATACACTATCGAAAGGTAGCGAAGATTCCAAGAAAGACGCAGATCAAGAAACAATGAATCACGATCGCCGTGCAGAGATTGTAATTTTAAAGGGACCAGCAGGTGCACCTGCTGCAGAGGGCGCTGCACCCGCAGCAGCAGCTCCAGCAACAAACTAATCTAAGTTTTTTATTAAAAAAGCCCCGGACGAAACTCCGGGGCTTTTTTGTTTTAAAGTAGCACTTAGTGCTTTAGGAGATACCGGCAACTGACGCAAAAATAGCTTCCGCTGTTGCAATACCCTTCTTCATAACCTCCAAACTAAATCCTTCATTTGGGGCATGCAGGTTATCCTCGGGTAAGAAAAGTCCTAGCATAATTGAATCTAGGCCTGTCTTAGCTTTAATTTGGGCGATTATAGGAACACTTCCTCCCTCTCTTAAGTAAAGCGGAGCTTTACCCCAATATTTTTCAACAGCTGCGTCGGTAGCACGGAACGCTTTTGCAATCACTGGCGATTGATTGATAGGAGTATTTGACCGGTCAGGGGGAACCACAACATAGGCATCGCCTTTATGTTGGTCAACAAAGTCTAATTTTACACCGCTAGGAGCACGCGCTTTAATCGCAGCAATAACGCGTTCTTTAATTTTATCAGGATCTTGATTAGCCACTAAACGGCAACTGATCTTAGCAAACGCTTTGCTAGGAATAACTGTTTTTGTTCCCTCCCCTTGGTAACCCCCTGAAATTCCATTAAATTCAAGTGTAGGCGCAAAGCGTATCGCTTCAAAAGGTGTCAGTCCTGGAGCAGTATAAAAAGAATCAATTCCTAAAAACTGAGCATATTGTTTCTCATCACCCCCTAGTTTTTTTAGCTGCTCACGCTCCCAAGGCTGTACATCGAGGACATCATCATAAAAGCCGGGAACATTCACTTTTCCGTCTGGGGTATGTAAGCTCGCACAAATTTCTGTAAGCGCTTGGATTGGATTACGTAAAACTCCACCATGTAGGCCCGAATGTAAATCGCTGTTAGGTCCTGTTACGTGAAGATCGAAAAGAGTCATCCCGCGCAGACCACAGGTTATAACAACTTGATCAGCCCTTGGCAGTAGCGTATCCGAAAGATAAACAAAATCTGCTTTCTTTAAGCGTTCTGCATAGGTTTTTAAAAATTCTGGAAAACTTGGACTTCCCATTTCCTCTTCACCTTCGATCAAGAATGTGAAGTTAAGAGGAATAGTAGGATTCTTTTCTAAAAGATATCCCACGGCCGCTATATTTGTCATCAAAGGTCCTTTGTTATCAGCAGCGCCTCGTCCATAGATTCGCGTTCCTATAATCGTGGGTTCAAAGGCGGGGGTCTTCCACAGGTTAAGGGGATCAGCAGGCTGAACATCATAGTGGCCATAAATGACAATGTGAGGCCAATCAGGATTACCTATTCTCTCTGCGTAAACGATGGGGTGCATAGCAGTAGGTACTACGTCTACCTTAAACCCTAGCTCACTTAGGAGTGTAGATACAAAGCGCTGTGCCCCTAGCATCCCCTCTTTCTGTTTGGAATCAGCAGATATACTGGGATGGCGAATAAATTCTTTTAGTTTTTCAACAGGATCAAACATGAGACTTAGCTTAAGCGAATAAATCGCGTGAGCCAACTCTTTAGATTAATGTTTAAAATGTCTAATACCCGTAAATACCATGGCCATGCCGCGGTCATCGGCTGCTTTAATAACTTCAGGATCTCGAATTGATCCCCCGGGCTGAATCGCAGCAACGGCACCTGCCTCTGCCGCTGCTATTAAACCATCTGCAAAAGGAAAGAGAGCCTCACTCGCAACTGCACTTCCCTTTAAGCTTAACCCTGCTTCGCTCGCTTTCCATACCGCTATACGCGAACTATCAACTCGCGCCATTTGTCCGGCACCTACGCCTAGGGTTTGCTCATTCTTTGCATAGACAATCGCATTGGACTTAACGTGTTTACAGACTCGCCAAGCAAACATGAGGTCTGCCATTTCGGCAAGACTCGGAGCACGCTGAGTTACTACTTTAAACGTGGTGATATCTCCAAGGGTGCGATTTCTATCTTGAACTAAAACACCTCCAATGACTGAGCGAATTTCTTGTAACGATTCTGCTCCGCCAAGGCCATCACTGCTTGCAGGTCCCGACTTTGCAATCATGAGGCGTAAATTTTTCTTTTTTGAGAATAAAGCGAGTGCTTCATCACTGAATCGTGGAGCAATAATCACTTCAGTAAATATATCCGCAATCTGGGAAGCTAGCCCAATATCAAGCGTCCTGTTTACAACAATAACTCCACCAAAGGGAGCTTGTTTATCTGTTGCGTATGCCTTTTCCCATGCTGCCTCTAACGTATCCGCATTAGCTACGCCGCACGGATTAGTATGTTTTAAAATCGCAACACAAGGTCTTTGGAATTCTGCAATCAAATGCGTCGCTGAAGTAATATCTAAGATATTATTATAACTTAATTCCTTTCCTTGGAGCTGACTAAAATAGTCATGAAACGTGCCGTAGAGTGCTGCTTGTTGATGAGGATTTTCACCGTACCGCAGACTTTGAGCTTTCTTCCACGAGAGACTTAAAACAGAGGGAAATCCAGCGAGGTCACTTAAATCAGGTCCATGTGCATCCGCTTTTTTTTCTTGTTCGTCCTTAAGTAAGTAAGCGGCAATCGCAGCATCATATGCAGCCGTTCTTTGAAATACTTTAGTCGCAAGACGACGTCTTAACTCAAGCGCTTCGCGCGGAGTACCCTTAAGACTCACAAGCACTTCATTATAATTATCTGGATCACAGATGACAGCAACACTCTCGAAATTCTTGGCTGCACTCCGTAGCATGGAGGGACCACCGATATCAATATTTTCTATGGCCTCATGAAATTCAACATCAGGACGTGCAACGGTTTGTTCAAAGGGATACAAATTTACGACTACTAAATCGATAAGATCGATTCCATTTTTCTTAGCTTCATCGAGATGGGACTGCTTATCTCTTCTGCATAGCAACCCGCCATGAATCTTAGGATGCAGTGTCTTTACACGACCTTCCATGATTTCAGGAAAGCCCGTGTGTGTTCCTACTTCTGTGACAGGGAGTCCAGCGCCTGCTAAAAGCTTAGCTGTTCCACCTGTAGACAACAATGTGTAGCCATGCTCTTTTACTAAAGCCGTCGCAAAATCGACAAGGCCTCGTTTATCACTAACAGATAGGAGGGCAAATTTAGCCATGGTATAGTACAGACAAGAGAGAGATGGGCATAACGAAAAGCAAAAAGAAGCAGTCCTAGACGGTTGCATCTCTCTTATTTTGGATTAACTTACCTTTAATTGAGTACCTCATCGGAAGAACTTACAGGACTAAGCGCTCGCTTAGATAAACTTCACTACCATCACGGTGGAGTAAACTTACCTGTAGATAAGCCCCATGCCTTCGTGTACTACATAACCATTAAAAATGGGTCCGACAGAACAATACAGCTCTTAGGAAGAAAATGGGTCGTTGAACATATAGATGGTACAAGCCTTGTTCTTGAAGGTGATAAAATCGTTGGGGAGACACCTCGTTTAGCACCGGGTGAACACTTTACCTATAATAGCTATCATGTTACGCACTGTAATGCGCTAGCCTGTGGTAGCTTTCATGGGATTGATGAATTCGGCAAAAAAATTCATGTTATTTTGCCTTCTTTTCAGATCATCATTCCAGAGAATTAATTAGGCATTAGCATCTCAGAAGCTCGTTTCCATATATACAAAAAAGACGAAGTAAAGTGAGTGCTATTCTCTTTAATCAAAGCATTTAATTCACTCGGAGTATACCAATGTCCTGTCTCTATTTCTTCAGGATTTAGACTAAAAGGGCCTTCGTGGTTAAGATAGTAAACCCATACAAATTCCATAGCCGTTTGCTTGCAGGCTGTAATATAAAATAAGCGTTTAAGCGGTTCCTGCGGTTGAATACCTAGTTCTTCACAAAGTTCTCGTGGAGCAGATGTATCATACTCTTCTCCGCTGTCCACATGGCCAGAACAGGAGGAGTCCCAAAGACCCGGGCATAAATCCTTAAGTTGAGATCGCTTCTGAAGAAACACCTGTCCCTTTTGATTAAAGACCAAAATATGGACTGCTCTATGAAGAAGGCCCTTAGCGTGCACTTCTTTACGGCGTGCTTTACTAATCACGTGGTCAAATTCATCGACAACATCAAACCATTCCTCGTTTTGTACCATACAGACTTTTTGTATAGGCCTTAAAAGGGTTAAGCGATTGCTTTTTATTAACATCCTTTCGATTTCCTTATTTTTTCCGTGGCTTCCGGCAGTACAACGGTTAAAAAAAGGATATGCCCAAGATCGATGTCAGTAAAATAACCGCAATTCTTAAGAAAAATCAGATAGATCCAGCTCTCTTTAAACGGCTGATGGAAGAGATTAACTTAGCGGTTCAACCTGACTCCGGAGAAGAATTACCCCCTCCCATTAAAAAGCAGTATGTAGTTTTAGTGAGTGACCCGAATAATAAATTTCCGAAAACCGACTTCGTAGGCTGGGTGCTTCAGATGCCTGAAAACGAAAGTCCTGCTACCATTGAAGAACGTATTTTCAAGAGCGTGTATGATTACAATACAACAAAGAAAGGTGTATTGTACCCTGCCAAAACGGTAGGTGAGGCAATGGAGAACGTACCTGCTAAATTCTTCAAAGAAACCGAGGTATGGGTAAAAACAAAAGTACCCGTCATTATCCTTAAAACGGATAATGAGATACCAAAAGAGTAGCCCTTTTACTGTTTAGGTAGGCCGTAGACTTCCGGTTTGAAGCCGCGGTCTTTAACAGCGCGTGCAAGCGCTTGAATGTCTATCCTATCGCCAACTGTTACCCCAGAATCTGTATACCAATTTTCTGCCATCTCTAGAGCTAATTGAAGATGCTTATTGAATGAAGCGACAGTCCGCTCATCAAAAGCGTACATAGAATAAATTTCTGCGAGTACACCATCTGGAGTAAAATAGCCTATGTTAAGCGGTATTTCTGTATTATGCATCCAAAACTGCATTTGCTGAGGCTGATCAAAAAGAAAGATCATACCCTCATCTTTGTTCAAATGAGGCCGCTGCATTAAACCGTGCTCACATTCACTGGGTAAAATAGCGAGTTGCATGTGCACTGTCTTATTGCCTACTAAAATATCAAAATGATCGTTCACGGATTTAAGCACGGGGGGTGCTTCGGTAGGCGTTTGCCCTGCTTTACAGCCAGATAAGCCTAGTCCGACTAGACCGAGAACAACAAGAGCAAGGATCTTGCGTCTTAGCGATGCGTCAATTATGACCAAACTACCCATAAAGGAGATAAAAACCGGATTTGCGTTTTTCACTTAAAGTTTAGCTAATAAGACACTAGGTATAACTCAACTTTTGTTTTCAATTTAATTATGAGCCAACGTGTAGCCGTCTTGATGTATGCTGATACTGAACACAGTGCAGATGCGCTGTACTTTGGGCGCGTAAGTGTCCCTGATGCCTTTGTCGCATTTGAAGCTCGTGGTAAAAAATATGCAATAGTAAGTGCGCTTGAATTTACCCGAGTTAAAAGAGACTCTGAATTCGATGTGGTACTTCCCCTAGAACAGTATCACGCCTTAGCAAGTAAGACATGGCCAGGAAAGCCAATTGGTCCTGCAGAAATTATTGTCTTGCTGGCCCGTGAATTAAATCAGCACCACATTCTTGTAGGAGCAGATTTTCCCGCAGGACTTTATAGCAAACTATGTGCCCGTGGTTTAAAACCAACAATCGCTGAAGGTCATCTTTTCCCATCGCGTGAAATTAAAACAAAACAAGAAGCAGAGTTACTACGTTTAGGAAATGCGTGTAGTGCAGCTGGTATAGCAGCTGCACGTGACGTGTTACGCCTCAGTAAGATCAAAGCGCGTAAACTTATCTATCAAGGCAGCGAACTCACAAGCGAGCGCTTACGTATGGTAATCGAAAAGACCTGTCTCGATCATGGTGGAGTATCGTTAAACACAATCGTTGCCGGAGGAGATCAAGCCTGCGATCCCCATCACCGTGGCACTGGTCCGCTAAGGCCCAATGAATTAATTATTATAGATGTATTCCCACGCTTGAGCGCAAATGGTTACTACGGAGACATGACGAGAACTTTCTTAAAAGGAGTTGCAAGTGATGCTCAAAGAAATCTAGCCCATGCTGTTCTTGAAGCACAAAAGGCAGCGCTTGCTAAAGTTAAGGCAGGTACCCCAGGAAAAGACGTGCATCAAGCCGTTGTAGATGTGTTTGAAAAAAATCATTTTGAAACAACGACTGATGCGCATGGTTCACGCGGATTTTTTCATGGAACAGGTCATGGCCTAGGACTTGAAGTCCATGAAGCTCCACGCATGAATAAAACCGCAGAGGCTCCCCTTAAATTAGGAACTGTAGTCACGGTAGAGCCCGGTCTTTATTATCCTGGCCTAGGTGGATGTCGCTTCGAGGACGTAGTTCAAGTTACAGCAGGTAAGCCACGTATGCTTTCTGAAGCACCATACACGTGGGAAATTAAATAAGTTGGTTATAGCATGAAACAACTCCCAAAACTTCTCAAAAGGATTGCTAAGAGAAATATCTTAGTGATTGGAGATATCATGCTCGATCACTATTTTTGGGGTGACTCAAATCGTATTTCTCCCGAGGCACCCGTACCCGTCGTTAATGTATTTAATGCAACAGATACTGTGGGTGGCGCTGCAAATGTCGCGCACACAATCGCAGGATTGGGAGCTAAGGTGGAAGTTATTGGCGCTATAGGCAGCGATTATAATGGAGATAAATTACGTGTAAATTTAAAGGATCTCGGGATTATTTTCGATGAAAGTTTTGTTTTAAAAGAAGTAAAAACAATTACTAAAACGAGAGTACTCGTGCGTAACCAGCAGCTATGCCGACTTGATCACGAAGATAATCCAAGTGCTTATAGGAAATTATTCGAGGATAAGAAACGCTGGAGCAAAATAGAAGCTAAGATTAAAAAAGTAGATGGCGTTATTTTATCCGACTACGCTAAGGGCGTACTCTCTACTCCTATAATTGAAGCGCTCGAAAATCTAGCACGTAAACACGGCAAGTTTATTGCACTCGATCCTAAGCCCTCGAGCGGTAATTTGTTTCATGACTTCGATGTCATAACTCCTAATCGTAGAGAAGCCTTTGAATTAGCTGGGTTAAATCACGATGAAGATCACGTTAATTTAGACGATGTGTGTAACCGAATTTGGAACAAGTACGCGCCTAAGGCCCTTGTGATTACATTAGGTGCGGATGGAATGTTGATCAGTCTTAAAGGTAAGATAAAAAAAATAATCCCTACTGCTGCTAGACAAGTGTATGATGTGTCAGGTGCTGGAGATACAGTAATAGCTGCCCTTGTACTTGCTATGACATCTGGAGCAACGCTGGATGAAGCTACCCACTTTGCAAATGCGGCTGCTGGCGTTGTAGTAGGTAAATTAGGTACTGCCACGGTAAGCCCAGAGGAACTGACGGCCTACGTAAATGGATAGTCACCATAAAGCGTTGTTTCTCGATAGAGACGGCACCCTTATTATCGACAAGGTATATCTCAGTGATCCTGATGGTGTTGAACTTATTTCTGGTACGATTAACTCCCTTGATCGAGCACTCCAGTATGGGTACAAACTTTTTTTATTTACAAATCAATCTGGAATAGGGCGTGGCCTGCACACGCTAGAAGATACCTATAAAGTAAATGCAAGAATGGAGGAAATGATAGGATTAAAAAAACCGTTATTTGACGCGGTATGTATTGCTCCTGAAGGACCTAAAGATCCGATTGTATACCGTAAGCCATCCCCGCGTTTTATTAGTGAGAGTATTAAAACATTTAAGCTGGATCCAAGCCAATGCTGGATGGTCGGAGATTCCGAAGCAGATATTAATGCGGCACGTGCTGCAGGCATTCATATAGCCGCAGTTAAAACGGGAAAAATTGATCCCTCATCACTCGCTGTTGTAAAAGATAACGATATACCCGTTTTCGAAAACTTTGCCGCTTTTGTTGAAGCGCGGTTAAAGCCTTTATATCATGCCTAAATTAAGACTCGATGAGCTCGTTGTTATACGAGGTCTTGCGCCTACGCGTGCTCAGGCCAAAGCCATGATTATGGCAGGTCGAGTAAGAAAAGGTACCGAGCGACTTGATAAGCCAGGTAAAGAATTTCCTGAGGATACTGAAATAAGTCTCACAGAAACGCCTCGTTTTGTAAGCCGTGGTGGAGAAAAACTTACTGCTGCAGTGGAGCATTTTTCCCTAATATTTAAGGATCTGTATGTACTGGATGTAGGCGCATCAACAGGGGGCTTTACGGATTGTACGCTTCAAGCGGGTGCCAAGGCTGTTACCTGCGTTGATGTAGGTCGCGCTCAACTGCATCCTAAACTTATCGCAGATCCACGTGTAACTAATTTAGAGAAAATAAACGCTAGAACTTTAAAATTAGGAGACCTACCCCGTAAAGAGTACGACGCTATAGTCATGGATCTGTCATTCATATCTTTACGCTCAGTACTACCCGCAGTGTGGCCCTTTTTAAAACAAGGAGGTTTTCTTATAGCCCTTGTAAAACCTCAATTTGAGGCAGGTAAAGTAGAGGCTGATAAAGGACGAGGAGTAATTAAAGATCCAGAGGTAAGGGCGAAAGTACTTCAAACGATCAAAGTATTTTCTTTAGCTGAACTTCCCCAATCCCAGTTAATGGGAACCCTCGATTCTCCCATCACGGGAGCCGATGGTAATCATGAATATCTCCTGGGACTTAAAAAAGAGTAATTTTTTCTATCCTAAAAGATCTCGTCTTCTTACACCAAGCGGTTCGTAATACCATTTTCCTAAACTCCTACCATGCCTAAGATTCGATCACTCGCTTTTGTGGTAAATGACGACAAGGCTGGAGCGCAGTCTCTGGAAAAAGAACTTTCTGTTATAGCCAAAAAACGGGGTGTTAAACATAAACGCACCTCTCGACTTACATTACCTACGGGCTACCTCACAGGGGTTGATGCCTGTTGCGTTATAGGAGGCGATGGCACGCTCCTTGGAGCAGCTGCAGAAGCGGCTCGGGCACACGTTCCTATCATTGGAATCAATCAAGGAAGTTTAGGATTTCTGACTACATTTTCAGCAGATGATGCGCGGTCTGGATTTGATAAATTATTAGACGGTTCGTTTAAAACAGAAAGTAGAGCACTCCTCGAATGTTCAGTAGGAGAGAATCTAAGCGATCTAGCTTTAAATGACGTGCTAGTAAAATCAGCTACTAATTCTCATTTGATACGCCTTGAAGTATATGCAAACGAGAAACTCGTTACCGACTACCTTTGTGATGGAATTATTTTTTCTACACCAACGGGCTCAACCGCTTATACCCTTTCCGCTGGAGGCCCCATAATACACCCGTCATCCAAGGTGATAGCTATGACACCTATATGCCCCCACACCTTAAGTAATCGCTCAATCATCTTTGATGAATCGGTTAAACTTAGAGTAAAAAATTGTTCTGAAGGAACCAATCTCTTGGTAGCTATAGACGGAAGGCGTAATTTAAGAGTCACAAAGGACTCCCCAGTTAGGATTGGAGTTTCTAAACAACATCTCGCCCTTATTCATCAATCTAACTACGAGCACTTTTCTGTTGTACGTGAAAAGTTGAAGTGGAGCGGTGGCTTCTCTGATTCGAAGCGATAAAAAAGCCCCGGCATAAAAGGCCGAGGCTTGATAAACATAAAGTAATCTTAGAATTAGTTCTTAGGAGGAGTACTCTCCGTAGGAGCAGGAGCATCTTCAGTCTTTTTCTTTTTCTTCTTCTTCTTTTTCTTCTTAGGAGCTTCTTCTGAAGGTGCTGCAGGAGCTGATGGTGCTGCTGCCGCTGGAGCTGTAGGTGCGGTTGGAGCGCTTTGTGCTTTCATGACAGGAGTCATGAAGGCTACGATCACAGCGAGTAAGCTCGTGAGGAGGGTAATTTTAGATAATGATTTATTCATATATTATAAGGTACTAGGTAAGACGCATGTATTTCAAAAGAGTTGCTCAAGGAGCGACTATTACTTGAGTCATTTTAGCTGATGATAGGTATTTTTTCGCAAACAAAGCTAAATCTCCACGTGTTACAGCTTCAATTTTAGAATCATAGTGTTTCCAATGATCTGCAGCTCTGCCTTGCAAAACATCAAGACCCGCGTGAAACGCCCTAGCTGCATTAGTTTGTAAACCTTGGCGTCTTCCTGCTTTAAGCCGAGCCTGACACCGCTGCAATTCATCAGATTTAACACCACCCGAAGCTACGCGCTTAATCTCTAGATTAATTTCTTTCAGGACCTCTTTTTCCTTACCCGGTTGCGTGCCCGCATAAAAGAAAAACATAGCCGCGTTTAAGCCGGTAATACGTGAAGATCTAACAAAATAAGCGAGTGCTTTTTGCTCACGGACCCGTTCAAAAAGTTGAGACGCCATGCCGCTAAAAAGTTCATCTGCAACTTCGCCTACATAAAAATCGGGGTCTAAAATATCTGGTCCGATATAAGCCTGTAGGACTACGGCCTGTTCTCGTGCTCTCGTGTGTTTAAATTCTCCTACATGAGCGGGGAAGCTAGGAAGTTCTTTCTTACTTTTTATTACAGGTGCGTTTCCCTTAGGTAATTTAAGCAGAAATGCTTTCAGTTTGGGTATGAGTGATGCTGGCACATCACCCGCAATTGAGAAAACAATATTAGAAGCTACAAATAATTTTTTATAGAGCGCTTTAATCGAAGCTACGTTGAGCGTTTCAACACGGGATAATTCCCCTTGTGAATCTAAAGCTAGCGGATGCTCTCCAAAAAATGTTTTACGCAGAATCTTACGTGCCTCAGTCACCACATCATCATTATCTCTGCGTAAGGACGCACATTGCGTATCTTTTTCTAGTTTAAAACTTGATGCGGTAAATGAAGGACACAGCACGGCATCTGAAATTAGGGTGAGTGCTCGGTCACAATCGGGAGGTAATACTTCAGCAGATAACCCTAAACAATTACTACCGTAAAAGGGTGAAAATATACCTCCAACCTCTTCTATACACTGAGCAACTTCAGCAGCTGTCCTGTTTTTAGTGTCTTTTACCAAAAGATTAGCAAGTAAAGCGGTAGCACCGCGTGCATCTACCTCTTCATGCAAAGGACCGCCTTGGCATAAAATACGCATATGCACATTAGGTAATCGACGATCCGTTTGAATAAGTAAACGAGCACCGTTTTTTAACGTTATATCCTCTACCCCATCACGGTTCGTGTGTTTTATCTGGGTGCCAATATCTTCTGTTTGTGTAGCACGTGGATTAATCGAAACAACCGACCTATGTTCATCAACTAAGTAGGCCCCAAGCACGCGTTTCAAATCAAGAGGAGTAACTCGGGCAAGTCGCTCAAAATAACTCCGACTATAACCTAAATCACCAACAACAATTTCGGCAGTCCCTAGCCGAGAAGCTTGACCACTCATTGTTTGCCTACCTGCGATTTCTGCTACCACACATTGTCTTATCGCTTTTCCTATTTGGGCTGAAGAAAATCCCTTTTTTAGGTAGCTTGTAATCAATTTATAGATACGTTCAATCGCTTCTATTCGCTTTTCTCCGTCACTAGTAAATGAAATACAGAAAAGACCACTCGTGCCTGGATTCCATGAGGACGCATCTATCGTATGCACTAGGCCAGTCTTTTCATGAAGCTCTTGCCACAGTAGTGAACTATCACCACTACCCAATATCATAGAGAGGACATCTAAAATAGGGGCATCTGGGTGTGAAAGACCTGGAATCTGCCACGAAATAGCAACCCGTGATATTTCTACATCCTCATAGCGTGTGACGGACCGCGGCCCTAGCTGACCAGGCTCTTCGGGCAGTAACATAGGAGAAAGTGCTGAGCGCGGAGTTTTACCAAAATGATCTGTAACGCATGCTTTAACTTTTGCGCATTCGATATCTCCTACGATAACAACTACGATATTATTTGGTACGTATCTTTTTTTATAGTAGGCAAAAAGCTCATCCCTCGTTATTGTAGAAAATACGTCGCGGTAACCAATAACGGGTTGACGATAGGGATGCTCTCTAAACGAAGTAGAAAATACAGCCTCCCATAGCCGATCATCAGGATCATCTTGAGTCATCGCTATCTCGCGTAAAATAACCTGCTTTTCTTTTATCACTTCTTCCGCAGGCAACGTAGAGTTGAGTACGGCGTCAGCTAAAAGATCGATTGCTATATCGATGTGCTCACTTGGTAAGTCGATATAATAAACTGTTCTATCAAACGTTGTATACGCATTGATGTATCCACCATGTGCCTGAACACATGCCGATATTTCCCTTCCCGCACGTTTTTGAGTACCCTTAAAAAGGAGATGCTCTAAATAGTGAGACAAGCCAGCTCCCAGCTGCTCTCCTTCGTGGATACTCCCTGTCTTAACCCAGACTTGAACCGAGGCTAAAGCTGCGGAGCTATCTTGTTTTAGAATCAGTGTAAGCCCATTTGGTAATATTACCCGCTCTACCGATTCCTGCCAAAAAGGTTCTAAAAGATTTAAATCGGAGTGAATACTAGAAAGTGGCATAAGATAACAATAAGTTACGTATCAAAGGGTAAACTGATTTTTAAAGCGTGAGCAGTTAGACCTTAAAGGCTTAAGAGCTTGCTTTAGTCATATTGGCCACACCCATCCCTAGTCTTGGCTTACTTTGAGGCAAATAAGGCTTAATAAAGGCCTCATCAAAATCATAAAGCTTATCAAAGTCTTCAGGTTTATCGCTATCGTTTTTACTAAAAACTTTATAATCAATAAGGTTAAAAACAATATCACCAAAATCACGGCACCGTTTTACACCCCAATTATTTAATACAGTTTTCGCCATAGGACCGTATTGATCTAAAGCGTAAAGCCTTAATCCATCTAGCAATTCTTTACCACTTACATGGCGGGAACCAGACGTTGTTTTTTCACGTTTCTTACCCTCTTTGACGGTATAATCTAAACCGAAGCGAACAAAGTCGTAAGCTCGTTTGTTAAAACGAGAATCTTCTTTGCATATAAGGAGAACGATATCTGAAAATTCTGAATCTTGCATTACTAGGTTTTATCTTAGTCTT
>Ga0114962_10000064_pt1 | contig 82212 bp, 79 predicted proteins | sample C_130820_MF_Meta_FD_87017 | JGI IMG/M metagenome (GOLD analysis project Ga0114962, IMG submission 87017) | Freshwater microbial communities from Lake Croche, Canada to study carbon cycling - C_130820_MF_MetaG | ecosystem: Environmental > Aquatic > Freshwater > Lake | place: Lake Croche, Canada... | reverse complement strand
AGCGATGCAACAAGAGTAGCATTCTCTTCCAGTTCAATAGCCTTTCTGATAGACTCTCGGTTATCACCAGAAACAGCACCATCAATATGAAACACTCTGTCTGTGCTTGTCTCTGCAATCAAATCATACAACGCCTTGCCATGATCAATGATCTTGAAGAACACCAGTTTGTTGCCCTTGAGAGACAGTGTTAGATTCTTAATGAAAACATTTCTTGCGTTGCAGTTGACGAGGAAATCAATCTCATCAGGATATTCCATGTTATCAGGATGCTTCTTGCCGTCTTTGTCTTTTGGCTTTGGGACAAACTTCTTGCAAGTAGCCTCATCATACTTAAGCACGATACACTTGATTTTTAACTTAGAGGCATAGCCTTGGTCAATCATCTCTTTGGTTGTGATTGCTTGATACTTCGGACCAAACAAGCCAATGATCGTGTGTTCGTTCAATGGATCATCATCAAGAGTTCCTGTAGTGCCAAATCTAAAGCGACAGTTAACCAAACTCTCTAGAATCTTGATCAATGATGCAGCCTTACATCCATGCGCTTCATCACCGAACACCGCACCAAACTGTGAATACCATGAAGGCAGCATTCTACTCTTACCATTATCAAGACTCTGCCATGTAGTAATGACGATATCAGCAGGAATGTTATTGTCTTTGCTTAATCCTTTGGTGCTCTTATGAATAGTTCCTTTGTATCCATAATCCTCAAAGTCTTTCTCAAGTTGAGTTACAAGACCAATCGTAGGAACAATAACCAAGTTCTTGTGTTCTCTATACCACTGAGTAATGATATAGATCATCAAAGACTTACCAGAAGAAGTCGGGCTTAACAGCGTCCGTCTACCACTTCTGATACACTTTAGAATAGAAGTAAACTGATAATCTCTTATAGAATACTTCTCTGGGATATTGAGTGTCTTGATAAACTCTGTTAGTTCATGTTCTGATACAGAAGCGTAGGTCAGTTCTTGATCAAAAGAAACGGTGTATTCATTCTTATCACAGAACTTCTTAATGACCTGTGCTAGACCAACATTGACAATACCAGACATTCTGTTGATCTTGGTAATGTTACCGTCCCACATTCGTGCTTTGTATTTAGGATGGAACTTATAGTTGGGAGCCTTCCACGTCAAAAGGTCTGCAAGTTCCATAATGATGGAAGGATCGCAGACTACTTGCATATTGACATTGTTTATAAAGCGTAGGTGTACATCAGCCATATTCTATCTTCCGTAAAATATAGTTGGAGTTTCACTTGGCTTATCAAACAGATGCCACGCACAGTTATCTTTTCCTACCATTGTTGAGTTTGGTATCCACTTAACTCTGCCCACGCTAATGATTTTTCTCAATCGTGGAAGATATTCTTTTGATTGCTTAGTGTGCATCCAATCTGCATCAAACAACAACCATGTTGGTGCCAAGTTTGAGAATGCGACAATCATAGGATGAAGAACTTTTCTGTCCCATGGTGGATTTGTTATAATGATTTCATTGGGATTAGGCTTGAATGTTGATGATAAAGCATCTTGCTTCAGAACATTCGGCGCTTGAGGTTCTATATCAGAAGCGAGTACGCATTCATGACCTTGTTCTTCTAATATATCTACCAACGCAAGATCACCGGCACAAGGCTCAATGAACTTTGTGTTTGGATCTAGATGTGCAAATAGCGGCAATACCGCTTCTTTTGGTGTAGGATAATAGTCTCTGTCTCGCCGCTCAAACTCACTTCGTTTACCCATTTTACATTCCCATTTTAAACTTCTCCCAGTTGATTGCAGCAGACAGATTATAGCCACGTTGTGACAATGACTTGATGATGGAATCTAGAAGTTCCACTTTCTCGTGCTGGATGCCAATCTTAAGAGACAGATTGATAATATCTTTATCTGCATCTATATATGCGTTCGCATCAGCGCGTAAAATCTTACCAGATGCTGGCAGTTCCCAGCCAAGTTCCATCGTCTCTTTAGTAGGACCTTGAGTGTAGAACTCATACTTGGTCATCCTAAGAGTTTTCATCTCGGCTTCATACTTGCGAAGAACCAATCGCTCATTGGTATAAATCTTGAAGTACTTATGATGGAGTTGTGGTATCTTTATCGCTTCATTGCCAAGTTCGGCTCTATCTATTTTACTATCTACTTCCCATAAACCAAAAATATCATCAATCTTCATTATGTACTTTCTTTTACAACTTTGTTATAGTGTGCTGGAGATATCGGAATGTTACTGTTGCATTGATATAGTTGATATCTGTATCAGTAGAATCAAACTGCATATCTGATAGACTGACTGGATAAGCATCATAGAAGTCAACACTGACATTACCTCTAGAAGCACTATTCATTATAGTCAGGTTAAGATCAGATGTCAATATATTGTTACCAGTATCGATACTATTTCTTGGTACTGTTTGATGCCCACCAAATGTCTTACCAACACTCAGACCTAACATCCAGTTGAAGATTTCAAGATAGTTAGCCATATCTTCATCAACTTTAAACTCTACAGATACTGTATCATAAGTAATACCAGTACCAGGTAATGGAATAACTAGAAATGGTGTGGAAAGTTCTGCTGAACCAAGACTAATACCAGGAAGATTGATTCTCTGTACATTGTATGCTACATTAGGAGCACGAACAATACTGAACTTATAACCTGTTGGGCTTAAGAAGTTCTTATTTGTTGGAACAGTCATTAAAGATACCTTATATTGTTATTGCTTCAATAGTTATTATACCGATAGGCTAAAGCAATGTCAACCTATTTTGGAATAGAAAAACCATGTTTCTTATATTGTTTATGTAAATCTTCTATTGCATCTGGAATAGCATTTCTAGCATGGACTGCTGTTGACAGTTTGCCAACTTTGCCACTGAGTCCATAATAACTTGGTCCGTTCTTAAATCGAACCGTGATTGTGTAATGTCCAGAGCGGCTTTTTGTGATATTCAATTTATGTTTGGCAGCAGAATATTCGTTAGAAGTCTCTTCAGCGATAAAATCTTTGAACGGTATCATGGTAGTTCCTTTTTGTTTATATTTATAATATCGCATAGGCATTTTAATAAGTCAAAAGAAATCATGGCATCAAAACAAAAAAAGGGGAGAGCCTTTCGGCCCTCCCCAAGTTTTTAGTGTAGTTTCTTGATCTTACATAAGATTTTGAATAAGTACCCGACGATAGTAAACGTTGGAATCTTGCTCAAGAACCGCAGTCGCAGAAGCAGCCGTAGCACCCTTAGCGAATGGATTTGGTGCCATTCCGTAGCGTGTCTTAAAGCCGATCTTAGGCTGGAAGGAGTTAGGATCAACAGCGCGAACCATTTGCAATGGAACGTATGGGCAATAGAACAGACCAGCGTCAAACGCCGATGAACCCTTATAGCCTACAACGCAATAGTTTGTGCCTGCGTATGGATCGATATAGACCTTCACGCGACCATTCAGAACACCAGCGAAGGTGTTGCCTGTGTCGTCAACGTTGAGGTTGTTCGAGTTAAGAGCAGGAGCATAGTCGAGAACGCCAGCCATTTGCAGAGCAGAAGCAACGTCTGAAGAACAGATCAGAATGTTACCCTTACCACGTCTGGTTTCCTTAGCGATCTGATTGCATTCGCGCTCGATCTGGAACATAAGACCCTTGAACTTTTCAACTGACCAACGGCCGTTTGAGTCTGTGTCGAGGTCGAAGATACCTGAAGTCGTTGTACCATCAGTAGCACCCTTAACGGCTGTGATGATGATATCGCGGACTACTTCACGGTTGATTTCGGCAAGAATTTCAGCCGACAGAATGTTTGACAATTCTGTTTCAGCGTCCAGACCATGAATGGCCTTCAAGTCTTGAGCGAGTTCAAGTGAATACTCAGCCTTCAAAGCGCGTGACTTAGCAGACACGGTAACTTTTTCGATTGAGAAGCCCATTTCTGGGAACGTGAAGCCAGAAGTACCGAGTTGTTCAGCAGCACCAAGCAACAGACCCATAGTAGCGTTATAGGTTGAGTTACCGGCGTTGTTTGAAGAACCAGGAGCAGTACCAACAGTGTTAGCACCAACGGCAGTAGCAGAAGCCGCACCAGTGTTGGCAGAGTCAAGACCCGCACCAAGACGTGACGAGAAGCCTGTGTTTGCTTCGTTGTAGAATGATTCACCATTCAGTTGTGTGGAGTTGGCATACTTCGAACGCATAGCAAAGATCAGACCAGTAGGTCCGGTCATTGGCTGTACGCCGCAGATGTCATAAGCGATCAGATTAGGCATCGCACGACGAACGAGCGAGATCAATACTGGATCGAAGTTAGAAACGTTACCGGCAACGTTTGTTGGTGATTCTCCCAACAGTTGTTGTGAACCGCTAACCATTGCACTGGATTCACGAAGAGCATTCTCTGTGTTCTCAAGAATTTGTGCGGTTACTGTACGCTTGTGAGCGTCAGTGATTTCTGGAAGTTCTGAATGTTCCAGAACTGGCTTCCACTTATTTTTAATTTCCTCAGCTAACATTTTAGTCTCCTTACCTTTCTTGGGTATTGGTAGTTATTTTTTATTTATTACTTTAATGATTTTGAGATTGCGGAAACATACTGTGACATTTCTGCAGGAACTGAAGCGGCAGGCTCTTGACCGGCTTCTACAGTCTCAGTAATAATATTGGTTGATGTGATCTTCTTTTCTGTAAAGTACTTGTCTTTCAGAATGTCCAACTTTCTTGAGTAAGAAGCCATATCGTTAAACTCAACACCTTCAGCAAGTGTACGGAGTTTCTCAACCTGAGTGGCTGCTAAACCTTCACATACTTCATCAAAGGCTGCTTCTTTTTCGGCTTCGTTAATGATAGCCTTGAGTTCTAGTTGGCTGTTGATTGATTCATCAAGAGCGGATTCCAGTTCAAGGATCTTATCATGGAGTTCACCAAGCACATCGATCTTCTCTTCAGGAACATGGATGTTGCTTTCGGCAAATAGGTTGTAAAGACCTTGCATAAAGTCTTCTGCGATGTCTGAGCGGAGTGAAGTTTCAATTGCGATTTGATTTTCTTCGATCCACTGCTCAACAACGTAGTTAAGATACTGATCAACCTTAGTTGACAGGTCTTCCTTAATCGTTGCAACTTCTTCTTCAAGAGCATCTGAATACTCTTCTTCAAGACGAGCGATTTCCAGATTTGCACGGAGTTCAATAGCCGCTTCAAAAATGGTAGAGGCGCGTTCTTTAAAATCTTCTGTGAGGTCGCTATCGCTAGCGAACATTGCATCGAGGTCTTCCTTAACGCCAAGTTTAGCCATTGCCATTTGTGGCATGCCAGTTTTACCAGGAGCAGTTGCCGAAGGCACGTTGTCTGGGTTATACTTTTTCATTGAATCGTTGAACAGACTGGTTAAATCTTCTTTACCCAATTGAGCAAGAAGAGAGGTGAAAGTGGCCAGCATTTCTGTTTTCGTTCCGCCTTGGCTTCCTGGCTTCAAAGTATCAGAGCCTGCTGATTCATCCATTTCAGTTTCTTCCTTTTTCATTATTAATGCTTTTGCAGCATCGTTACTTGCGGTATTTCCAAACTTTTTGCCAATATATTTTCTGGTCTTAATTGCTTTATCACCGGCTTTGAAAGCCGAGCCTTGCATATATGGATCATCATATCCATCATGGTCATCCGCTTGGTTGGCGCGTTTTACGAACGTTTTTGTAGCGAGTTTCTGAGAAACCTCGTCTAGACGGTCAGCACCATAGTTATCATTGGACATAGTGTACTCCTTTAAAGTATTTCATTTATTTATTAGAATTATAATTTTGAAACAAACGTCTCGAAAATCTTGAGTTTACGCTCATTCAACTCTCTTGAAGACACGGCCTGTTCAATTTGAAGTTTGGCTTGATGTGCAACTAGCAGATTGTTTTCCCATGCCCATTCAACACCTTCCATAATACCGTTAACAAACGCATCAGGAGCCGAAGGGTCTGCTACGATATCAGCAGCGGTTGCAAGATAGAAATCGTTCTGAACTTCGTTGATGCCTTCATTGTTCATCTTCAATGAACCCATACCACGAGAAGACACACCTAAACGAACACCTTCTCCGATAAGCCCCTTTGCAGTGTTACCCATAGGAGTATCAAGCAACTTGGCTTTACCAATGAAGTTCATGCCCTCTTGGCGAAGACTTGTGATCATGTGAGACACGCGATCAAGATTGATTGAAGGACCTTCTGGATGACCAAGTTCGCCCATGGCGCGATTGGTCTTCACATATGCTTCATTGTAGCGATTGACTTCTTTAGCCAATGTCTCTACAGGATACATACGTCCATTACGGTTCTTGATTCCGCCTTGAAGAAAAACACCTTCAATGAAAACGTTCTTCTTGCCATCTTCTCTGGCTTCTGTTACGCAGTTGGCTTCGAATGTTACTTCAGTAATAAGTTTCATGTATCTATTCCTTATGGCTTAAAGTAATCAGAGACGAATGTGCCAGTCTTCTGAAGTTCTAGAACGCAGTATGCATTAGCAGAACCAACAAAGTTGACTATCAGATTTGCAGATTGCCCGACAGATAATGGCATACCTGATCCAGCGTAATCAACATAACTCGATGAATCATATACAGCAACAAGCGCAGAATCTCTTAAGATTTGAATATGGCCGTTTCCGTCATTGCCCCAGAATGCTTGAGTAATATAAGCACCATTAAGGATTTCATCAGACATTGCCAGATTGCTGACACTGTTATTGCCAGCAACCTTTAGATTTACGTTAGCAGAAGAAATATGAATAACAAGCGAGGTGTTCTTCTTATTTGATGTAATCGTATAAGCCATTATTCACCTCTATTCTTGATTGCGAAGTTAAGCATAGCATCAATGCCGCCGTCTTTCTTACATGTTGCAACAAACTTTGCTTGGTTCTCTTCGCTAAGGCTTTCATATACTTCAACCATAGTTCTGATATGTGATTCCTTAAGACCAGACAGAATGTCTACAAGAGTTTCTTCGCTCATTTTAACTTTGCCTTCACGGCGCTTAAGAGCCATTGTGACACCAGCGGCACGCTTCTTCAGAGTCTTTGTGTCTGATCCATCGCTTGACCAATCACCGCCACCCATCTTCATTCTATCAGCGATCGGTTTGCCTTGTGCGATAGCCTTGTTGTAGTAACTGCGTACAGTTTCTCTTTTAAGTTCATCAATCTGTTCAGATTCTTCTTTACGCATTCCAACTAAACGTTTTTGCGTTGCCATGTCGAGACCTTTAGATCTTTTTTCGGCAGTACGGCGTGCCTTTTCACGATCGGACTCATTATCCGCTGTTCTTTTAGCCGTGATTGCTCTGTCGGCAGCCTTAAAAGATTTGTCTGCATAAGATTGCAATGTTTTGTCTTTCAACTCATCAATCTGTTCTGCTTCTTCGTTAGCCTTAGAATACTTGCTATGCTTATCCATAATCTTATTGAAAAGATTTGAAGATGTGCTAGATGCTCTCTTTTTGGAAATCATCTTTCCTTTGCCACCAGGACCTGATCGAGCAGGATCGAATGCGGGTGTCTTTGGATCCTTTTCCATTTCAGCGAGTTCGGCTTCTTCGTTAGCCTTCTTAGCCTTCCAAGCAGTAGCATATGAAATGGCTTTCTCTTTATTAGTCAGACCATCTTTAGCATAGCCCTTCTTGATGTCTTTTACCATACGCTCATACTTAGCGCCAGGAGGTGCTTTTTCTTCAAGTTCCGCTTCTTCATAAACCTTAGCGTCATCGCCAGCATCATAACCCTTGCGCTCTTTGCGGCGATTGATCGTCTTGACCTTTGCGCCTTTGAATACCTCATCGCCGTTTCCGTTACGATCTGGATTCTGGACAGCAACATGCTTGTCAATAAACTTCTGTTCATCAGAAGACTTGACCTTAAGATAACCTTCTTCGATAAATTGATTAAGCGTCTTCGTCATCGTCTTCCATTCCTTCTAAATCTTCGTCGTCTATTTCGAAATCTTCATCATCAAAATCTACGTCAAAGTCTTCGTCTTCGTCATCTTCGTAATCATCTTCATCGGTATCTTCGTAATCGTCTTCATCAGTGTCGTCAATATCTTCATCGTCGATATCTTCGTCTTCAACGTCATCTTCATCCGCTTGACCAAACAGGTTCTGTGCAATGCTGTCTTTCATTTGCGCCAATGAATCCGCAGCCTTTTGAGCGAGGATGGTCTCTAGAGTTTCACCAAACTTTGTTGGCATCGAAGCGTCTGCGTAGTCAATCAAATCGTCAATAGTTGGCATGGGTTTTCTCCAAATCTTTAATATATTTATAATAGCATTTATTTCTTGACAACATCAGGCACTTTAGGACCCATGCTCATATCTGGCTTGGCTTTAGGTGCTGGTGCTTGATCTTGTGGAATCTGTTGTTGGTCGGCAGCAACAGGCGGCAATCCATCTTGTGGAGCAGCATCTAATACTTGATACTGTGGATTGTCTTGCTCTTCTTTGATCTGCTTATCAATCTCTTCCATATCTTCTTCAGTTTGATACAGAACATTGCGGCGAATCCATTCGTTTGAAAAATACTTACCCGCATAGTCAACAACATCTCGCAACATTGAAACGCGGTCTCTAAGGATTTCGGTATTTCTTAGTTCTGCAAAGTGATTGTCTTCAGCATACTCATACTTGAATGCAGCCACAATCTCTGGCCAGTCATCCAGAGTAATGATGCCCTTAAGAACCAGTTGCTTTTCTAGAACACGAGTAAACACTTCTGAGAACTTAGAGCGAAGTCTTTGCACAAACTTGGCAAACTTAACTTCATCTCTACTGATTTCTGTAGTTCGACCAAAACTATACTGTTGTTCAGAATCCAGACGACCAACAGGAACGTTCAATGACTTATACATCTTTTTCTGGAAGTAAACAATGTCATCAATCTGACCAAGGTTTTGTCCACCTGGAAGTGTAGTGATTTCTGTTCCTTTACCGCCTTCACGGCGAGGCAACCAGAAGTCTTCTAGCATTGTCATGAACTTACGGTCATCACGGATTTCACCAGTGCCCGAATCGTAAACGATCTTGTTCTTGAAACGAGTCATGATATCGCGAAGATATTGCTCGGCTTTTTGCTTAGGAAGATTACCAACGTCAACGTAGAAGATACGGCGTTCTGGTGCACGAGAGATACGATAGATAACAAGACTGTCTTCCATCGACCGCAGCATGTTTAGAGGCTTGATTGCTTTGTTTAGATAACCAAGGATCAGATCACCAGCAGTGTTTGTTAGCCCGCTTGTAACTTGAACGATTGCATCTTTAGCAATACGAACACCAGCCTGTGTTGCATCACTGTATGAGTTGTTTCCAGGAGCCTTAGCAAAGCCTCTTTCATTGTACATGAAGAACTCGCTAGCAACTTCAATACCAGACACATTCGTGCCTTTGATCTTGCGCTTTCTTTCAGCACGAATCTTGCGAATCTTGCGCGGATCAATATAGCGAAGTTCTCTGATGCCTTCTCTTGGATTTTGTTCATCAATGATGATATGATAATAGAGTCTTCCGTCAACGTACCAACGCTTAAAGACTTCATAACTATGAGTTGTAAACTCAAGAAGTTCTAGCACATTTGCAAACTCTGCTTGAATCATCTTTTTAATGTTGTCTGGTTGTTTTAACTCATCCAGATTGAGTGTGACGATTTCTTTCTTAGGATCAGCCACGATTGCTTCGTTAACAATATCATCAACGGCTAGTTCAACATCAGGGTGTTGTGCCATTTCACGATACTTGTTAACCAGTTCGCTTTCAGTTCTGATTGAACCATCCATATCAACAAAGGTGCCATAAACGCCACCTTCAGATACAACGAGAGCGCCATCGTCCTCTTGCTTTGGGGCAAAAGAAACGATGGGCTTCTCTTCTACTTTTCTTTTAATCTCGAAACCGAATAGTTCAGCCAAAATAATCTCCAAATACTAATATTATAAAGGGTTCAGTTACGAACCGCCAGCATTACCAGTTACACCACCAGCAACAGTCCAATAGTCATATTCGAATGTGACTTGGAATGTTTCATAAGCATTGTCTGCATCCCAGCCCAGATCAATAGCAGAAATGCTTGTTGGGAAGATACCATTGAATTCGTAAATACGGAGTTTAGTTCCGTCTTTGCCGAACTGTGTGACTTGTGCTTGTGACTTGTATTTATTAATCTCTCTAACGTTACGCTGGAGACGATTGATCTTGTTAGACCATTCTTCCATTGCATTACGGATCAAGAAATCTTCATCGTTGATGATGTTTACAGTCCATGGTTCAAATGTTCTGTCACCAGCAAGTTTAAGTTGACGACCGAAATACGGAACATTGATAGGTGTGATAGTAGAGGCGGGCAATTGCGCCGCCTGTACCATGAACGGAACTTTGAAGTCTGCTGATCCATTTCCAAGATTCTGAATATTTACTTGGAAAAGGTTCTGTCTAGCACCTCCATAAGTAAGTTGACTTCTGATGTCATTTATGTTGAATGCCACGTTTTATCTCCTTTTTCTTATTTATTAAAATTTGCCAACGACTTCAGTAAACTCAACGCCGCTTCTTACAGCAACAAAGTTTAGTTGAATGAAGTTGATAGACGCGGCTGGTTTAACATAGATATCGCCAACAAAGCGGTTGCTATCGATAACTTCTGATGTATTGTTTGATTCGTCGCAAACAACGCGGAAGTCATAGATACCACGACGACCTTGAACATCACGCAAGAATGGCTCTACGAGGTTCTTGAACTGTGCTCTCGTGAATTCGTCATTGAACTCAAACAGTGTAGATTGGGCAGCGGTAGAGATTGTCTTCTCAAGGATAATGAAGAGACGACGAACATTGATATGATCGAATGCGCTTCCCTTGTTAAGTGCGGTCTTATCACCGAACAACACTGTGCCTTGTCCAGGCTTCGTCATTACTGGATTGATGCTATTCTTATAAAGAACATCACGGTCCGCTTGAGTTGGGTTGTAAGCAAGTTTGACGAGGTTCTTGATCTGACCACGATTGTAGCCAGCAGGCGAGAACCAAGGATCACGAGTGGTATCTGTGCGAGCCGTAAGACCAGCGATATCACCATTCAATGGAATCCAACGATTAACATCATTGTACTTGTCATACTGGTACTTGTAACCAGAATCAATGAACGCATAAGAAGAAGAACGAACGCTGTTTCTAAACGTTACGATGCTAGCCGCTTCTGAACCGATTGCAGTTGTGCCGAATACGTCTGCTTTTTCTGGAGAAACAAATACGATACAGTCTTTGCGATTTTCTGCAATGTTGTCGATCAGATAGTTGGCAAGTTGTTCGCCATTAGTACCACCGCGAGCCTTGCCTTGCATGATCAGAGAAACGTCAACCGAAGAAGCGTCTTTGAACAGATCATATGCAGCAGCAAGATCGGCAAGAGCGATAGTTGATGAAGTTGTTCCATCCGCGCCGCCTACAAATGATGCAACATAAGGAACTGTGGATGTCGAGTTGATTACATTGATAGCAGTATTTGATGGAGCAGTTGTGCGATCATTTGTAGCCCAAACATAGTTTGACCCATCATTGATTACAGTTTTATAATAGTTTGTCGTTCCATCAATATTCTTAGCGTCTGTTGCTCTTGACATATTTTGGAATACTTCAAGAATTGTTCCAGGAACACCCGTAAAAACGCCGTCTTGGTCAACAACAACAGCACTTAGTTGGTCAACAGCAGTTGCGCCTAAAGCCGTAAGCGTTGCAGAAGTGCCAGGAGCAGTAGAAATATTATTGAAATATTCCCAGTTGCGTGTTACAGTGTTCGCAGCATAGTTTGTTGACAGTTGATATGGAGTTTCAAAAATAAGATTAAACGTACATTGTCCTGTAGGAGAACCAGCACCTGTGTTAGAAACTGTTCCGACCGATTTAATCTTTAAATATTGTTTTCCAATCGAGTTGTTTCCAACTTCAATATAATCACCAACAGCGAAATTATTTCTAATATCATTTGTAAATGGATAAACCACACCAACTGCGACTGGCCATGTAGATGTATTTGCGATGAAAACATTTGCAGTATTTTCATTTACATTAATTGTGATACCAGAAGGTCCAGGAATTACCGTACTATTTGTAGAAATGCCATTAGCAGCATCGGTTTTGCCGGTAAATGCATAAGGATTGATGGTAGAGTTATACTGTGTAGCATTATCACAAACAGAAATCTTAAGAGAATTTCCTAAATCGCCAGGATAACGAGCAACAAATTCAACACCACTCGCAATAGATATAGTTTCAAAATGATCTGCATTCTTGATGATATATGAAGAACGAGTTACCGCTGTAGTGCTATTAGCAACAGCATTATAAGAGTTTGTCAAGTCATAGAAGTTAAGCGAGGCTGTGCCAGTTGCAGTTGCGTTAGCCGAGATAACGGCAATCTGGTGAGTCGCGTTTGCTGATAGTGATGATACAGTTGTGCCTTCAGTAATGCCAGCACCATAAATCGCTTGACCAGCGGTAATACCAGCAGCGGTAAATGTCGTAGCACCAGCAACAAAAATCGTTGTGTTGCTTGATGTTGAGATTGAACCAACTGTGTTTGAGAAACCATTGGTCTTAGCAGCGCGGCTCACATACAGACGATTGCCGTATGCAAGGAAGTTTGCAGCAGTAAAAAATGTTTCTGCATTGTTGTTTGTTGGCTTGCCGTAACGAGCCGCTAGAGTATTTTCAGAATCTACTAGAACAAACTTTCCGATAGGTCCCCAACCAAACGTTCCGCCAATTGCACCTTCTGTGGTGGAAACTGATGGAATTACGCTAGTTAGATCGATTTCAGAAATATTTACTCCAGGGCTGACTTGGAACGCCATTGTGATCTCCCATTCAAAGGTGTTAGTTGCGATATTTGCTTTTATTTATAAATTGTCAGAGTTGACTTTATCGGCGTTCATTGCCATCCAGAAGTCGTCTCTTGGTAAGTTTGTTTTTAAATCAATAGGTTGATTAATCTCCGCATCGGCAACAGAATCTCCGCTAGAATAGATTCCAAAAGGAAGCATTTCTTCTTCAAACATTTGTGCATTCTGGTCAAAAATCTTTTGACGAATATCAACGTCTGTCAACTCTTTAAGATATGGCTGTGAAGTTAGCCATCCAAAGAGAACACAACACATTGCTAGATCGTCATGGCCATCTTCTGCTTCATATGATTGTCCTTTTTGAGAGAATCTCATAAGTTCGCTGATGATGTCATAATCTTCAATAATAAGTTTATCGGATTCAACAAGTGTCTTAAGAGCCGAGCATCCGATACGCTTGACTTGTTTTGTGGTTCTTACGCCATAATGTGTGGTCGTAGCAAATCCACCAGAAAGAGTTTGTCCTGTTCTTCCACTATTTGCCGTAACAAACACGCCCTCATATTCCATATCATAATGAAGAATATCAGCGACCTGTTGACCAATGTCATTTGTTTCTACGAGCACCAATGCATTGTTGAAATGCGTAGCCGTCTCATAGATAATATTTGGAAAGATCAGAGGCGATATCATATTGTTTCTAAATGTTGCAACAACTTTATAAGGCACCGTTGTGACCTGAACCACAATGAATGCAGAGTAGTCGCCGCCAAGCCCTCGCGAGGTATCAACCACGATTGCATAGATTGCATTCTTTTCTGGTGTATCATAATACTTCAAACCCAGATCATTTTTGGTAAGCGGCGTCTTGTATGTCAGTGCTCTTAGTTTGGATGGATGAATTAGCGTGTTAGAAGATCCTAGAAACTCACAATCATATTCCTGTCTAAACTGATCTTCAGAGGTATTAGCAATAGTCTCTGCTTTCCACCTCTCATCACGTCCAGGAATCTGTGACCAATGAACATCAACTCTGCCATATGTGTTTCTGCCCTCTTCTGAATCAACCCAAATCTTATAGAACATGTTCATGCCGTTAGGCGTTGATGTGATAAGAATCTTGGATGTCTGACCAGATGAAATCGTAGGATAAACCGAAGCGAAGAACTCATCTTGAATATTGGTGGGAACGAACGCAAACTCATCTAGGTAAACAAGGTTGAACGAACCACCACGAATGGCTGATGATGATGTAGCAGATGCTAGAATCTTAGAGCCATTCTCAAGTTCAATATTACCCTTGTTCCATTCGACCACACCCATCTGAAGCCACTTTGGAAGATGCTCAAACATAAGTTGGACACGGCTCAAGATTTCTCTTGACTGTCTGTCCTTGTTTGCTAGGATAGCAATGTTATAGTTTTCTGTGAAGAGAATCTTCCACATCAAGTATGCAGCAACAGTTGTCGTCTTACCAACCTGTCGAGGCATCTTACAGATAACAAATCGATCAGTCTCAAACTTGAGAATCATTTCCTCTTGGAAACCCCAGAGGCGGAAGTTGATCAGACCTTGGTCAACGTTAACAATTTTGCAGTAAGTCTTAATGAAATAGATTGGATCTTCAGAACATTTGATATATTCTTCAAGTTGTTCTGCGGTATATTCTACTTTAACATTAGATCGTTTTAATCGTGGGTTATTTAGATAAAATTCACTCATCCGTCTTTTTTCTATCTGCTATAAACTTTTGCAGTTCAGCCGTACTACCCACAAAAAGATTATTGGTTATGTTCTGTGCTGCTTCAGGAGCAGCGGATATGATCAACTCTTTCTTTTTCTTTTGCATTTCAAGAAGACTTTTGTTGGCTGTCACGAGTGTGTTGATCATTGTGCCGAGGACTTCATAATCCCTAGGCGATTGTGATTGAGATGCAATATTGACAAGTTCTTCCAAGGCTTCTGTGCCTTTGCCGATAATGTCATATAGATTGTCTCTTGCAAACTCAAAGTCATCTGCAATCTGATTCTCTATCATTGCTGTCTGTTGCGGCTGTTGAGAAATGGTGGCAGGAAGATTCACTTCGACCACATCTTCAGGTGCAATATTCAAAAACTTGTCTAAATCTTTCATTATAAGTTCTCAGTAAAATCCGTTATGAAACCATAGTTGTCTGTTGCGACGATATTGGGAACGCCAATAGATGCAGCAGCATTAGATGTTGGTAGACCACCAGCAGTTAGCCCTGGTGTGACTTCTATTGTAACCGTGTTAGCAAGAGCCGTGTTAGCAATAGGATCGCCGCTTCTTGGAATCTTGAAGTTGATTTCAGAATACTTGATGATCTTAGAAGTCTTTGTAGGACCGAATACATATCCTTTCATTGTGAAAGTTAATGTCCAGATGATAGCGCGTCTTTGATCAAATGGTCCTGTATATGAGTCTTCTTGTGAGATACTATCAATGACAAGAGGAATATCGTATACCGCATTCATCTCAGGAATAAGTTCAACACTTGCGGTCCAGTGTGGAGTGAAGTAAGGCAGAATCTGTTCAATGATGCGTGTGCCATCTTCTGCATTCTTTACCATGATCGACATTGTAAATTGGATGTTGTATGGCACAGGAGCATACTGATAACTAGCCGAACTTTTGTCCGTGGCAGGTTGTGAGATTTTATTGAGCGTGTTTGTCTTACGCGAAGCATCATAGGTAAAGCCAGACATCTCAAATGACATTCTTGGCAATACGATAGCCGCTTGGTTCTCTAGTGTTGGATCACCTTCAAGACGTGCTAGAAACTTTTCTTTTGGTCCATATGACAAAGGCACCTTCATTGTCTGTTGAACAACACCAGCCGCATTATCTCTTTCAATGATAATGTTGTTGAAGATCGTTCCGAACAGAACAACGTATTTTCTTAGTGTGCCATGGTAAAAAGTTTGTCCAAACATTAGATCAACTCTTTATTAATAGGAACATAACCCAAACTTATAAGATCGTTCCATTTTTCTGTATTTGGCCTAGCCATTTTTTTATTTCCATTCAACATAAGACCTTGCGTTCCTTTAAGAGCATCGCCTATCTTTTTTCTATTTATTAAATCATTCATTGCATTATTTTTGCTCATAAGATTTAAAGTTTCGGTTGTATGTTTCTTTCCATGCATTCCAACTTTATGTTCTTTTTGTAATCTTATACTGTTTTCTGATATTTTTTTGCGAGTTTCTTCTGATCTTACATAGTTTTTGGGTATTCCTTTAAGCGCATTAGACAGTTTTTTGCGAGTTTCTTCGCTCTTAGGTCTGCCTTTACTGGGATTAACATAACCATCAGCGTTGTACATTTTGATGAGAGACGCTGATATTTTCTGTCCGACTGATAATGATAAATCTTGATCAGCCGACCAATGACCAAAATCATGTATTCTTAAGTTATAATATCTTTCTTTTAGTTCTTCCGGTTTAATCATAGCCAACCATCTATTTTCTTCATTTAACAAATCTTGTTTTGAAGAATATATTCTTGCTATAATCTTTTTTTTGAAATCGTTTGGTCTATTTTTTAATGCTTTTTTCATCCAAGAAGAACTACAGACATAACCATCATCTTCTGTTCCCCAATGAGAACCGATGTAATAACGCTTATGTTTGCGGTCTAACCAGATATAAACAAAACCATATTTTTCCATAGAAATACTCCTTTACAGTTAAGAGTATTTATAAAAAAGTTTATGTCAGACACTACCTTCACTGAAAGGATCGGAATCTGACCAGTCAAGAATCGTCTCGCCTTCGATCTGGAACTCTTCGTTATCAGAGAACACGTCATGTGTCTGGACATCAAGATCATATGTGCCTTGAAGAATAGCAGAGCCTTCTTCTGTAGAAATCTCATAACCATCAGCAGTCAGAATGGCAAAGTCATTCATATCCAATGTGTTGTTCATTTCATAAGCATCAATAAGATCAATACCAGTATTAAGTTTCTCGCTACTATATTCCCACATCTCACAAACAAGATCGACCATTTGAATAGCGCCCATCTGATAGAATACTGGTGTTTTGTTTACATACTTGATCACAAGAATACGATTAGCCATTGGAAGATAGATTAGATCACCTTCACTTGGGCGTACTAGATTAGTATATTGACCAACTTCATTAGCAAAGACTCTAAGAGCAACAGTAAATGTTACTTGGTCTCTGATTTCTAGATTGAACTTAGACAGAAACTGCCCATCGCCTTCATAACTATCGTAACTGCGAATATACATTTCTATTTCATAGTTACCATTATACTCAGAAAGCGTGTCTTCGCCATAGATATCATCCTTGGCAATCAGAGTTCTTGGGCAATAGAATACATCGTGACCATACTGGCGAATGGATTCAATGATCAAATCTTCAATGAGGTTTTGTTCAGGTGCATTTGTGAAGTTATTAAAGAAAACGTTGGTTGCCATGTTAGCCAATCATATCCATAATCGGTAACTGGATCGAAGCCATATCTGCTTCTAAGCGACGAATGTCAGCCTCAGCATCATTCTGGATTTTATCGCCATTAAACTGCACACCACCGGGAAGAGACATACCAGAGAACTTGTTGATGTTATCACCCCACTGCTTCTTGATCAAAGCAGTTGCGTAGTTCTGCAACCAGCGATCATTCCAAGCATCTGTGTAAACATCTGGATCAATGACTTCGTAGGCTTGAAGAATCAGATATCTATTGACGCTCAATGATGTCCAGTCAGTATCAATGTAAACTCTGTCTTTGTGACGACTATAACGAATTGGTTGCTTGCCGATTAGCATCTCTGACATAAGAGACAGATGTTCCATAGCCATATAATAAGGCACGAGTGAAACGCTTGTCAAAGTATAAAGGTCATTCAACGCAATCTGATAGCGAATATTGAAGAGGTCATCTGATCGAATGCTAGGATCGCCAATAGGAAACACAGACACAACGCCCATGATGTTTTCTGGAACTGTGATATACTTGTTTGCGATGTCATCAGCAGTAATCTGGTGCTTATAATACACCATTTCAGAACCATCGAAGTGATAGTCCCAATAGAAACGAATCGCTTCACCCACGCGATCTTCGATCTGGTCTTCTGTAACATTGATTTCGATTACAGGTTTGCCGAGTTTGCGTAAGCAATACTCTTTAAACTCATCTTTCGTTGCTGGACCAGCCATATATCACTCCTAGTTTTACTTGTATTTATAAATAAAAATATGCGAAACATTGAAGTCTTTTACCATTTATACATCCCTGATACCGAAAATGCCAAGATGTGGGTGTGGTGGGTAGATGAACAACTATCCGCAATCAAACAATCAAATCTTCATGAACACGCCAAGATCAATATAGCAATCACTATGCCTATATTTAGAGACAATCTGTATTCAGATGTCAAGAGTTACATTGCTTTGAAATACCCCTTTGCTAATATTCTTAATGTAAGAGATACCACAATGGAAAATATCTATGAGGGGCACACTCTAAGTTATCTGTATGATGCTTGTATGGATAGAGACATAGACGTTCTTTACTTTCATAGCAAAGGATCAGCCAACTTCAATATGTATTCATTCAACTGGAAACAGGTTCTAAACCATTTCTGTATTACAAAATGGAAAGAATGTGTAGAGCGGCTTGAGCATTGTGATGTAGTCGGTGTAAGTGATCCAAGTATAAAGAATGGCAGATTCAAGATAGACAGTTTCACAAGCGGTAATTTTTGGTGGTCAAAGTCAGAACATATCAGAAAACTAAAACACCCAATGAACATTTCTGAGTATGCTAGAGGAATGACTTCTAGATACACATATGAACATTGGGTGTTGGGTAATACAGGAACTGTGGATTATATCTTTGATCTTCCTATCGATTTAGAAAATGCATTTTATTTTCTTGAAGGTATTAAGGATTGAGCGATATTGTCGTAGGCTTTCTTTGTTGATAATGCTTACGATAAAATTGTGCCACTGTGGAAATCATAGATTGCGATTTATCCCTTTGATAATCATCAGCGGGACCATATCCTGCTTTGATATGTCTAACTTCAAAAGGTAAAACTTGTAGCAGTGGAGTTCCTGCTGGAATCGTCAACTTACATTCTCTCTTTGGGGAAAAGATAAAATTGAGCGAAGAAAAGTTTCCATTATAATCTACTAAACCTGGATAAACGTAAAGATCATCTAGAAACGGTGAATGGTATGTAGCAGGAAGCACCGCTGCTGATAGTTTCTTATTGTTGACCATTGCTACCCAAGGGCTATGACAATTTACTGTTGTCAATGGAACATTATCTTCTGGCGTAACAATCGATTCACATATGGTTGCATCCATCATTTTGGGCGAATCAAATACATTACCGCGTTTACCACCAACAACAACTTTTACACCAGCACGATTTGCAATGATATGAATATCATCCCATGCAGGAACGATATAACCGAAGTTTTTATAGTCGATCATTCCAGGACAATCTGCCCATCTAAATCTACCTTGATTCTTGATTTGTGTTTCTTGAAAATAAGTCGGCACTTCTTTGGCTGGCACAATAGGATGTGCTTGGTATGAAACACGTTTTATGTCAAGAAACTGGATATCGGGTAACTCTGGTTTTTTCCAAAACATCATTTTCTAGACTCTCTCAATTCATTTGTATAATAATGTGCTCTTGATTGTTGTGTTCTTGAAATCCTATCAATCTCTTTAAACTCAGCATCACTCATCTTTCTCACTTTAGGCTTCTTAGGAAACGAATCTCGTTTCACAGGAATGACCGTAACGAGGGGGGTTCCTGCTGGCAACTTATCGTCAAAGTTAGGCATATGCCATACAGCAGGGAAGTTAACTTCTTTTGCATATTTATCGGTATCAACCAATCCGCTAAAGCATGTAAAGTTTGGATTGAAGTGGTTCAAAGGCGGTATGAACATTGTTGACCATCCAGGAGCGGTCTTGATAACCCAGTGATTGATAAACTTGATAGCATCGCCCTTGGATGGTGAAATGTTCTTGCCGCCGATCTGTGCTATGTCATGAAACTCCGCAATCTTTAGTTCTGGTGGTGTGTGCAGTTTGATGATAGAACAATCAGAGTTGGTGATAACCTGTAAATCGGCTTGAAGCGGAATCACATACCCTAATGACATAACGTCGAGCATGGGCATACACTTCTTGGCTGTCATGGCACGATCACCAAGAGCGTCTCTACGATTTTCGATATTAGGAGGAACTTTCTTCCACCAATCCGCAATACATTTATTTGCTGGAATTGGTTCTGGAATAACACCATATTGATTTGGATGGCAATAGAACTCGATCACTTCATTCTTAAATAACAATTTTAAATTCATATTATTGCGTCTTTCCCATTACCCAAAACACTAAGGTCCTTCGAACGCCTTTTGTTACAGGATGAACTTTATGTGGATGTACAGAAGAAAAGAACGCAACATCGCCTTTAACTGGCTTTAACTTTTGAGACTTATCAGGGCTACCAGTTGTGATGATTTCTAACTCACCACCCTCATATTCTTCAGGATCGGTTAAGAAAACAACGCCGCTAATTTTTCTTTGCCATACTCGATATTCGTCATATGCGTCAAAATGCCAATCATAATGACAACCCACATCATACACCGAATACTGAATATCTTCCATAAACTCAATATCTTCCATAAACAAATCATAGTTTGCTTTAGAAGAAATGGCAGAAATTCTATCATATAGCCAACGAGAATTTTCATCTGGCGGAAAGAAACATACTTGTGTATCTCTAAGATTTGGATCACACATCGCATTATGAACTAAGCCAGTTTTAGCGGCTGTAAAATCCATCAACTTTTCAAGAAAGATGATGTTTTCAATTTCGTCTGGTGTAAAGATTTCTTTCATAACGCCAAATTTTGGCAACATCAAGTTATACTTGTTTACAGGAAACCCCATTATATATCCTCTCTCAATCAATAAATGTTATGCCCTTCGATGCGAAGAACTCGTAATCTTCACTATATTTATTCTTGATTAGATCGATCTCAATCTGTGTTAATGTATCTTTAGTTATAATCCGATCTTCAGCCGCATTCTTTTTAGGTACACTATTAACATCAATTGTAAACCCATATTCAAAGTTTGTCAACAGATTTATAACCTCTTGATTAAAGTTATTGAAGTCTAATAAAGTTATGTTTGGAATGTCAAGATAACTCTTTTGTGGCGTAAAGGTGTCCAATCGTGGTGTATAACTATTGGCTTGTACATATTCGATTTTAGGAAGACAATCAAAATATTGAGCAACAGTGAGAGATTTCAAATCAGATTTAAAAAGTGCAGGACCGCCTTTTAGTTTTTGCACCGTCGTTAACGGTGTTGACGTGATCTGTTTATATAAGATGGTTTGAATATATGCCAATTCTGGATGCCATTTAGCATGTTCGTATGCTGATAAGAATCTATCGATTGGATTTCTGTAAAAACCATAGAATGTGAATCCTGACAGATCGTAGTCAGGATATTTTGTAGCAAAACTTTCGAGTGTGTAATGTTGTTTAGTATCAATTGCGATGTGATCGATATCATGCACTTTGTTAAAGATGCTTTCCAGAGTCATACAACCATTTTTAGGTGGAAGCATAATGCAGATTTTTTTAGACTGTGAGCAAATCATATTTTTCTACCATTGTTATGTAACAGATACCAGACGCGACTTCTACAGTCAGTGGCGTTGAACCACTTATGGTCTCTTGAAATTCCATATATTTTCCATTAACAGTATAATCATCTCCTATAAAACTGACTTCAGCATTTTCATCGGTCGGATTTATATTGATTGAATGTCCTGCTTCTAATATACAGTATGAGAATCTATAATGATTTGCGGCAGTTTCCGCTACAATATCGAGTCCGATCTTTTTACGCAACTCTGAAACGTTATCATCAAGAAACCTAAAATGTTTCTGAGAAACAAAAGTTCTTTTCATAATAACATCATACCCTTCTACTTGAAAGATTCTACTTTCAAACATATTTGATAGCCATATAGGATGTTGATATTCAACCAATTCGTTCTTTGGATACCAATCAGAATGAAGTCTTATTGTAAAGTTTTTGTCATCTATAACTGTGTAAGATAAATGCCCACTCGTATCAGCATCTATAGCAGATAAAATATCATCTATTTCTTCAAGACGCGGTTCGGTGTCAGTATTGGTGTATCTGATATCTATAGCACCTTGTAAGCAGATATAACTGTTCCATCTATCTTTAATAAATCGATTTGGCTCAAATATAATGGTATCTGAATTCTCAACGACAATAAACTTTATTTCATGGACATGATCCTCTGATCCCGAACATGTAAATATTTGATGTCTAACTTGTTCTAAACTCATCTGTAAACAATCACCATTTGTGCTCCAGTTGCAAGTGTTGCTGGATATGCTGTTCCAGCAGGAGCGCCTGGAAAGTTTTGATAGTTAACTTTAACAGCATTTGCCGAATAGTTCGTAGAGCCACCTGGAATCGTAGCACCCATCAGAGTTGCTGGATTGGCAACATTGCTTGGGTTATAGTTAGGGTTTCCAGGAACAAGATTGCCATAAGAATATGCAGGAACAAGAGTGGGCGGTCCAGGCGAACATGAATAGTTATAATATGTAGAAGCGGAACCATAAGGACCATAAGCAATGTAAGAATTTGGTGTTGGACAACTGTAAGTGGTGTAGGGACCTGATGTAGATGAACCACCATATCCTGGAGTAGGAGCACCGGTATATAAGTTAACTGGTTGATAAAATGTTTGGGTGACGTAATAAATCATGTTAGAATTGTAAGATGCAGGAACGTAAACATAGTTATAGTAATCATTATATCCAGAAACGTTTCCTGGAATAGGAGCACCACCATAACCATAGATTTGAATATCATATTTACCATATGGAACAGTAAAGTTACCAGATGCATTTAGTGTAGTTGTGCTAGGTGCAGCCGAGTGCCATGTTTTTTCTAATGTAAACTTTCCACCACCAATAGGCATTACTTAACATCCTTCACCGACAACGATATAACATAGGTTGTTCCGCCATCATATGTAGTAATCGTCCAAATATCGATAGCACTAGCAGTTGTCGTAGCAGGTGGAACGTTACCGCCCGCATACTTAGAAATCGTTGCTGGCCATGTTACTGTTCTACCACCTGTAACATCTTGTTTAGCAATGATCGTAAAGGTCTGGACTCTGCTACTGGGCGCTGGATTGCTAAAAGCAAACGTCACGTTACCAGTCAGTGTCAGATCAAATACGTTTGTCGTAGACAGATCGAGCGTCACTGTACCAGTAGCCGCCGCGTTGACCGTTTTGTCTTCAGCATACGCTTTTAACACCAACGCAGATAGATACGCATTAGCCATTGCTATATTAGCAGATGCAGTTATAACGTTTGTTGCTTTATTATATACAAAGTTGGATGAGCCGTTCGCAGCAGCAGAATCGTTGAAAAGAATCTGTGTGTTTGTTGAAGCACCTACACCAGCACCAGCAGAACCTGTGTAGCCAACTCCTTGAGAACCAGAGTATCCTAGAGAGCCTGTGTAACCATTTGTTCCTGCCGATCCTGTATAGCCACCAGAACCTGTATAGCCAATAGCAGCATAAGCACCAGAAGAACCTGTATAACCAACGCCTTGAGAGCCAGTGTAGCCTAATGAACCAGTGTAACCTATTACGCCTTGAGAACCAGTGTATCCAGTGACTCCTAATGGACCATTAGACGTGATGTTCCAGACACCCTTCGCAGAACTATAAGTCCACGTCGTAGTGCCTGAAACAAAAGCCTGTCCATTAGTTGGACTTGATGGAAAATCAAGTGCTGCCATTTATTAGACTGGAACTTCTTCCCATGACATCGTTGCAATAAGGCTCGATGAGGTTGTAGTAGTTGTCGTATAAAGAGCGGCATAACCACCTGGAGGAATAATGATGCTGCCTTCAAGATCGAGCAAGAATGCAGGAACAACTGGAATCGATGTTGTAGCAGCCGTATAAAGAGCGCCAAACACTGTATCAAGCGTAGGAGCAACAGGAAGCGTAGCAGCATTATAAAGTTGCCCAACACCTTGAGGAGCACCCAAGAACTTGCTCTTAACAGTTACAGCAGTTGTACCAGAAAGGTTAGTTGGCGAGAAGCCAACCATGATACCAACAGCAGAAACAGTTGTCTGTGCAAGAATCTGCGTTACACCGACCTTGTTAAGAACCAAGTTAACAGCAGAGCCGTTTGGATTGGCTAGCACAAGACCTGTATAAGTCGTTGCGAAAGCAGCCGTAGTAGTGACACCCGCTTGGTTGCCGCCACCGAACAGAGCCTTACGATAAGACGTTTCGTAATAACGACCATGAAGTTCAGAGACGATAACGTCTCCCAATTGTCCAGCACGAACAGTTGGCTGTGTGCCTGGAGTTAAAGATTGAGCACCAGGTGCACCAACTTGTCCTTGAATAAGCATTAGTTTTCCCTTTAGTTGTTGTTTGTTGTTGTTAAATCGTTACGGATATTCACCGCATCGTTATAATCTATATTTAGTCCTTGTGATAAGAGCATATTGGTAACTCTAAGTTCTGCTAATACAAGCGTCATTGTTTCTTGGAGTACCTGTAACTGTCCGCCATTTTCTAATGCAGCATTGGCATCAATAGTTCCAGCCGTATCATAAAACACATTAATCAGATCAGAACTACTGTGTGTGCTAGTATCAAATGTTAATGTGATCTTTGTTCCTTTGATCGCTGTAATACCATAACCAGCAGCGCCAGGAATATACAAAGGAGTGTTGCGAGTTACATTAATAACCGCATACAGTTTATCAATAGCGAATGATCCATTCATGCCGCCAAAATCTAATGTCTTAGCAACAGGATCAAATAGTGGAGTAAAAGAAAGTAACTGTTTCATTGTCTGTCCTTATAGCGCCAGATTAAATGTCATCATGGTTATCATATCTGGCACGGCAACATTATTTATCTTCATAATGTTTGTTGTTTTGTCAAATGTTAATGCAGATGTACCAGCAGCAACACCGCTATCATTGAACTGAATATTTGTGTTACCTCCAGCAACAGAAGCGCCTAGAGATTGCTGTACCCATTGTGAAGAGTTTCCGTCGTTATAATAGACATACAGATTGCCTGTTTCACTATCCCACCATTGATCGCCAGAAAGCGGCGATACTGGAGGTGTTATTCCAGTTTGTGTTGTTCCTTTAGAGCCGACATATCCAAGTGAGCCAGTATATCCGATTGAACCAGTGTAACCAAGAGAACCTGTGTAGCCGGAGAATCCAGTACCAAGTACAATCCATGCAGTCTTCGCAGTGCTGTAAGACCACGAAGTTGTTCCTGATGTATATACTTGCCCATTTGTAGGGCTAGATGGAAAGTCTAACGCAGCCATGATTTTTTCCTGTTAACGTCTTCTATTTATGTTATAAGGTGGTCCCATTTTCCAAGAGGACACCAAGATTTGATAATCCTTGCTTTTGCTTCAAGCATACAGTTACACACTTTACATGTGGATATAAAGGCATCTTGAAACTGATCACACGATTTGCATATATCCAACTTTTTTATTACGATATCTTCTGCTTCTATTCCTGGTATTCTTAAATTCATTATATTACCTTCGTAATGATTATTTTGCCGTTATCTGAATTTGTAGCGCCCACTAAAGTTTGATTAGTGCCGACGTTATAAGAGCCTCCACCGCCACCATAATATGAATAAGACCACGCGGCACCACCACCACCAGAATATCCGCCGCCACCACCGCCACCACCATAAGAACCCCCTCCGCCACCAAAGCCGCCTCTTGCACTGGATGCATATGCAGTCAATCCAGTCGGATCAGTATATGTTGCTGCCCAAGTAAAGCCGCCGCCGCAGTGTCCAGATGTTCCGCCAAACCATCCTTGTCCACCACCTCCACCACATCCGCCTCCAGCACCCGCAACTCCTCCAGTACCTCCAGCGCCGCCCGATGCAAACTGTGCTCCTGAAGTTCCAATTTGTCCTCCAGCCTTACTCAAAATATCGCCAGTAGGGTTTTGTCCACCCGACCCACCTCCACCAGCAGCAATTAAGGGTGCGGACGTTGTTCCATTAACCCACACAAAAGAGCCTCCACCGCCTCCGCCACCCCATGCATTGTTAAAGTTTGGTCTATCGTCTTGTCCTTTTTGTCCCACAACCAAAGCCAATATTTGACCTTTTGTTAATAAAAAATCACCTTTGATTCTAGCACCTAAAGCTCCAGGAACAAGATAATTGCCATCTGTTCCGCCTTGTGCTCCATATAAATCAAGCGTATAGGTTCCCGTTGATGGAACTTTCCACAATATAATACCGCCGTTTGTGCCTGTAGTGCTAAGATTTGTCGTATCATCTGTCCATGATCTATCGCCATCAAATATTAATCCAGATTTTACTTGAGAGAGAGTAGGACCAGTAGCAAAAACCGCCCCTCCTGGAGTAAACGTTGCCGTTGAAAACGAATATATTTCATCGCGAAGAATCTTTTGCGATCTAGGATTACCAGACATATTTTGATGCGGCATATTATTATGCTGGCGCATGTATTGGCTAGACATCATTCTTTGATAACTTGGTGGTCTAGCGCCTTGCATGATTTAGTATGCATACCCTTCTGCACGGAAAACAATACCCGTGTTAGTCACACCAATACCAACCCAAAGACTTTCTGTATTTGAAAGAATCAATGGAAAAGAATCAGAATAACCAAAATCAATAGCAGTTTGACCAGTAGTCTGTGCAACAGTATATGCTGGCATAACAACCGACTTGATAAAACGCTTTGTTGTACCAGCATCAGAAGAAACAAACAACTGCAATTCTGTAGCCGACGGAGTCGCTCTTGCTAATGCAGTGATCTTTTGAATACGAGCGCCATTAGTTTGTGATGCTAATAGTTGAACTGTGTTGGTAGGCGAATCTGTATAAGTCGCGTTACCAGTCGTGACAACAGCAGTTGCGCCGATAGGCGTTTGTGGTGTAATGATTGAATTTGGCGTAACAGCCATTTAGTTATCTCCTTAAAGTGCTACTGTTAATGCGATTAAGAATCCTAGTTGCGCGTCTGAAACCGATGAACCGGTATAACCTATACCTATTGATCCCGTATAACCAATCGATCCTGTATAACCAATAACAGTTGATGCAGAACCTGTGTAACCAATTGAACCTGTATAGCCAATAGGTCCTTGAGAACCTGTATATCCAATAACACCAGCAGGACCTAATGCTGTATCTTGAACCCATTGCGAAGAGTTGCCGTCGTTATAATAAATGAATCGATTTCCTGTCTCAGTGTCCCACCAAAGATCACCATTCATAGGAGAAGCAGGAGGTGTTGTTCCTAAAGACGCAATACCTTTAGAGCCAGTATATCCTCTAGAACCCATATAGCCTTGAATACCGCCATATGGCAATGAGACCCAAGAAGTCGCACCATCGCCTAACTTGAATAGAGCGGTATCAGTCTCAATTCCCATTTCAGCAAGCGCGAGCGTAGGATTGCTGCTAGTCCATTGTGCAGCCGTGCCTCTTCTAAGTTGAATTTGTACAGTCATTGATCAGCCCTAATGTTTATAGTCATATTTATACACCGCCCGCATCAATAGATGTTATTCCACCATATGTAGAATTTGGAAACCCGCCATCAATATTGAATGATGCATCAAGACCCTTAGAGCCTGTATAACCAGAATATCCAGAAGATGATATTGACCATATCCCTTTTGTGGAGTTATAAACCCAAGTTGTCGCGCCCGATACATAAGTTTGTCCATTTGTTGGACTGCCTGGAAAGTTTAAATCTGCCATGGTTTATGGTTTAACCCCCGAAAGAATTTGTGCAGCACGACCTTCTCCTATTAATCCTGCCGATTCTAAGAGAGGAACGCCATCTTGAATATCTGGATCGCTTAATAGTATAGTTGATGAATTATCGAGCATGTATTGATAATCTTCTACAACGGGATTGGTCTTGGCCGCTTCTTTGATTGCCATTCGTTCCGCTTGAGTAAATAGTCTCAGAAAATCAATTTTTTGATATGGCACTTCCGTAATAATATTTTCTTGATTTAACGTTGGCGCAGTAAAGTTAACACCGTCATATAGCCAATCTGGGCCCACATCATCAGCACAACTTACCACGATAGTATTCTCCGGGGGAGTCCATTCAGTCTCTCCATCCCATAATGCCACATTTATAACTGTATTGTTTTCTATAATTGCGTGTCTCATTTGGTTTCTCCTTATCCCCAAACTTCAACTACAACAACACCTTGAGCACCCGCAAGACCTGATGCTCCAGAATTGGTCCCGCCACCGCCGCCATATAATTTTCCAGCATACCCGTTGTCACCGCCGCCCCCAGGACCATATACGCTAGAAGCATTATTAGCAGCGGCAGTAAGTCCTGCACTCGAAGCGATCTGTCCAGACCCTGAAAGATTGTTGAACGCCCCGCCACCGCCCGCGCCACCATTATTAGTAGCTGGCATAGATATCAGACCAGCATACGATCCAGTGCCACTGAAATATGGCGACAAAAACATAGCACCAGCACCACCTTTATACCTACCACTACCACCTTGAGTGCTTTGAAAATTGGTGGCAAAAGCGGAAGCAAAAGCATATAAGTATGCGTTTTGTCCTGTAGTTGTCGCTATTGTTCCAATATCGTAACTATTATATCCAGGCAAGCCCCCTCCAGCAAAAGCATATATTCCAAAATTACTGTTGCCTCCAATGCCACCTGCTGCACCAGCCGCGCCCACTGTGTAACTTACTGTAGCGGCTATTTGAGAAATATCCCAAACTTCTTCGCTATACCCTCCTCCTCCGCCGCCATTGTATCCGCTTCCGCCTCCGCCCCCGCCAACAACCTTTGCCACTAATATTTTATTAATCCCAGCAAGAACATTTCCGGCGTTATCGGCTGGTTTAGTCCATGTTCCCGACGAAGTAAGAGTTTGACGGTCGAGCAATCGCAACCCCGCAACAGACCCAAAATTTACTAATGTGGCTAGATTAACCGCCATTTCTTACTCTCCATCCGCTTGCCATATATTCAAATATCGCTGATTGTCCCTTCAATGCCATATACACATCATCAGCAACACCATTAATCGTAGCACCACTATTGCGAAGAACTGTTAAGTTGTTCGTAGCAAACCCATTAAATGTGCTATTAGCACCACCATCAAAAATCACTATTGGAACTTGTCCAACTGTTGGTGATGCAGGAAGACTTATGTTAAATGCTGCTGTATATGTATTCGCAGCAAGTACATCACCTGCTACCGCTGTGTATGCTGAAGTCTTAAGTTGTGCTGGAGTTCTTCCTGCTGATCCAGCATATCCTAATGATCCTGTATAACCGATAGAGCCTGTATATCCGATAACTGTTGATGCAGAGCCAGTGTAACCAAGTGATCCAGTATAGCCAATAGAACCAGTGTAACCAAACGAGCCTGTGTAACCGATAACAGTTGATGCAGAGCCTGTGTAACCAATTGGTCCAGAATATCCTAATAGTCCTTGAGACCCTGTATAGCCTATAGCAGCATATGCACCAGATGAGCCTGTGTAACCGATAATACCAGCAGGACCTACAGCAGAATCTTGAACCCATTGGCTTGTATCAATGTCAACATAATAAACATATCTATTACCAGTTTCAGTGTCCCACCAAGTGTCACCAGAAATAGCAGACACTGGAGGAGTTGAACCCGTATAGGTGTAGCCTCTAGAACCAGTATAACCAGCACCAGCAGAACCAGTGTATCCAGTCGATCCATTATAACCGATAACACCATCAGTTCCTCTTGATCCTGTATATCCTCCAGAACCAGTATAGCCCATACCAGCATATGCACCAGAAGAACCTGTGTAGCCTTGAGAACCGGAATATCCAAGTGAACCTGTATAGCCAAAATCGCCTTGAGAACCTGTATAACCAAGTGATCCGGTATAACCAATAACACCTTGAGAGCCAGTGTAACCAAGTGAACCTGTATAGCCAAAATCACCTTGAGAACCTGTATAACCAAGTGATCCGGTATAGCCAATAACACCTTGAGAGCCAGTGTAGCCAATAACACCTTGAGAACCTGTATAGCCAAGTGATCCGGTATAACCAAACGATCCTGTATAACCAATGACACCCTGAGAGCCAGTATATCCGAATGAACCTGTATAACCTAATGAGCCAGTATATCCAAATGAACCTGTATACCCAATAACACCTTGAGAGCCAGTATATCCGAACGAACCTGTATAGCCTAATGAGCCAGTGTATCCGAATGAACCTGTATAGCCAATAACACCTTGAGAGCCTGTATAGCCAATAACGCCCTGCGATCCTGTATAACCAAACGATCCCGTATAGCCAATAACACCTTGAGAGCCAGTGTAACCAAACGATCCTGTATATCCAATAGAGCCAGTATATCCAAGTGATCCTGTATAACCAGAATAACCAGATGATGTAATAGACCATACACCTATAGAAGAGTCATATGCCCAAGTGGTACCACCTGATTCATATGTCTGTCCGTTTGTTGGGCTAGCAGGAAAGTCTAATAAAGCCATTTATTAAGGTTTAACCCCCGAAAGAATCTGTGCAGCACGTCCTATGCCGATCAATCCTGCTGATTCTAACATAGGAATGCCCGTTTGAATATCTGGATCGCTTAATAAAACAATTGTAGAGTTGTCAAGCATATACTGATAATCTTCAACAACAGCATTTGTTTTTGCTGCTTCTTTGATTGCAATTCTTTCTTCCTGTGTGAATAATCTTAAAAAATCTATCTTTTGTAAAGGCGCTTCTGTAATAATATTTTCTAGATGTGGTGGTGCAGTAAAGTTAACACCATCATATAACCAATTTGGACCAGCATCATCTGGACAAGACACAACTGTAGTGCCTTCAGGAGATGTCCATTCAGTCTCTCCATCCCATAATGCTACATTTATAACAATACTGTCTTTTATAATCGCGTGTCTCATTTGATTTCTCCTTATCCCCAAACTTCAATAACTGCTACACCAGCAGCACCAGTAAATCCATTATTACTATTAGCAGAAGTGCCACCAGAACCACCACCGCCATAAAGATTTCCATTATTACCAGCGCCAGAAGTGCCACCACCAGCGCCGGGACCATAATCAGACCCGACAATCCCAGAACTATCTCCGCCTTTGCCAACATTTTGTCCCATGCCAGAACCCCCACCAGCACCACCACCAGATTTACCATTCATTCCATTATAAATTGAATTTATAGGATTTAAAAACCACGATCCACCAGCACCGCCAGGAAACGTACCTCCGCCTCCAGGACCACCTTCTTTTGTGCTTATTGCACCCTTACCGCCACCAGCACGACCTAAAGTTCCAAATGTAGTGTCTCCACCATTATTACCTGATGCAGTTCCACCAGCACCAATTGTAACAGAGACTGTAGCGCCACATTCACTGATATCTATAAACTTTTGTGTTAACCCGCCGCCACCGCCACCAGCAGATGTAGCGCCAGCAGTCCCAACTACTGATCCCGATCCACCTGCGCCTATTAACCAAATCTTTACAAGTTTACCAACACCAGAAGCAATATTACCTGCATTGTTTGCTGGCTTTGTCCAAGTGCCGTTTGTAGTAAATATTTGTCTATCCAATAGACGAGCAACGCCCCCACCAGCGCCAGCAGTTAATAAAATTGATGCATTAGTTGACATTATTATTTATCCCCAAACTTCAATAACTGCTACACCAGCAGCGCCGACGTTTCCATTAAGCGTTGACATATTAACACTTCCACCACCGCCATAAAGTTTACCAGTAGCGCCATTATCGCCTCCAGCACCTGGACCATAATCAACACCATATATTCCAGCGCCATCGCCGCCTTTTGCAGTGTTAACTCCGCCGCCCGCGCCACCACCTGCACCACCTCCAGATTGACCACTAGCAGAAATATAAGATGTCGTTATCGGATCATAAAACCACGAACCACCTTCTCCTCCTGGATAAGTACCGCCACCACCAGGACCGCCTGTATAATGACTTTGACCGCCTCTACCACCACCAGCACGACCTAAAGTTCCAAATGTAGTGTCTCCGCCATTTAGAAGACTAGAAGCCCCACCAGCGCCAATCGTAACTGTCACAGTTGCTGCACATTCAATTACATCTATATATTTTTCAGTCAATCCACCACCGCCGCCACCAGTAGCAACGTTTTGGTAATAATAAGAACCAGCGCCACCCCCACCAATCAACCAAACCTTAACAATCTTTCCTACTCCAGCAGCAATATTGCCAGCGCCATTAGCAGGTTTGGTCCAAGTGCCAGAAGATGTAAAAACTTGTCTATCTAATAAACGAGCAGTGCCTTTACCAGTAAATAATAAAGTTGATGCATTAACCGCCATTTCGCATTCTCCATCCACCAGTCATATATTCAAGTTTCACAGACATTCCACTTTCTGCAAAAAAGACATCATCAGCCACACCATTAATCGTAACGCTTCCATTACGAAGTACCGTCAAGTTGTTTGTGGCAAATCCAGCAAAAGTTGCATTAGCACCACCATCAAAAATAGTTATTGGTGGTTGTCCAGTTGTCGGTGAAGCAGGAAGACTTAGAGAAAATGCGGCTGTATAGGTATTTGCAGCGATCACGTCACCGAAAGCAAGCGTGTATGCAGAAGATTTAAACTGTGCTGGAGAATTGCCACCAGAACCAGTATATCCAATAGCAGCATATGCGCCAGACGAACCTGTGTAGCCAAACGATCCCGTATAACCAATAACACCTTGAGAGCCAGTATAGCCGATTGAACCTGTGTAACCAAACGATCCTGTGTAACCAAACGAGCCCGTGTAACCAAATGAACCTGTATAACCAATAACACCTTGAGAGCCAGTATAGCCGATTGAGCCCGTGTAACCAAATGAACCTGTATAACCAATAACACCTTGAGAACCAGTATAGCCGATTGAACCTGTATATCCTAGCGACCCAGTATATCCTAACGATCCTGTATATCCTAGTGCAGCATATGCACCAGAAGAACCAGTATAACCTTGAGAACCAGTGTAGCCACGCGAGCCTGTATATCCAAATGAACCTGTATAGCCTGTAATACCAGCAGGACCTACAGCAGAATCTTGTACCCATTGAGCGGTATCAATATCTTGATAATAAACATATCTATTGCCTGTGGCTGGATTCCACCAAGTATCACCATTAATAGCAGATGCAGGTGGAGTTATTCCTGTATATGTTATTCCTCTTGATCCAGTGTAACCAAAAGAACCAGTGTAACCAAAAGAACCAGTGTAACCGAATGATCCGGTATAACCAAAAGAACCTGTATAGCCAAATGATCCAGTGTAACCAAAAGAACCAGTGTAGCCAAATGATCCAGTGTAACCGAATGATCCGGTATAACCAAATGATCCGGTATAACCTTGAGAACCAGTATAGCCACGCGAGCCTGTATAACCTATATCACCTTGAGAGCCTGTATAACCAAATGATCCGGTATAACCTTGAGAACCAGTATAGCCAAGCCCTGCATAAGCACCAGAAGAGCCAGTATATCCTTGTGATCCGGCATAACCACCACCAGCACCCCAATAGGTTGATGTACCATTAGACAACAACGCTTGACCAGCAGAGCCGATATAACCATTAGCCATAATGCCTTTAACAGAAATATTATTTAAAAAGAACTCTGTTCTCTTGGTCATTACGTCGTCATCGCTATCAGTTGTGAGTTAGCCAGAACATCAGACACATAAGCAAACTCTAATGGAAGAGTGGCAAAATACAGCGTCTTCATATTGTCAACGATTGATGCATCAGCCTGAACAACAGGAGCACCATTCAACGAAGAAATGATCCCTGCTTCTGAATAAGAAAAAGCAAGTTTATTTACAGAAAGTTGGGTTCCGCTATTGACATCCGTTTGATCTTCGGTTATAATGAGATTGTTCCCTAATGATATACTAATAGTTCTTGTTAGAGTATCAGTAGCAGTAAACGTTGCTAATGTTGTTCCAGCAGTTATAGAGTTAAACTTTAGATAAAACGTTCCTTGAGTCTGATTGTATGTATGAAACGGTACAGATTCCTTAAAAGACATATTGCTAACAGTTGTAGTTGTTCCTTCTGATCCATGACCAACAGAAACATATATTCTATTGACTTTAGGTGAGAACAGAATATCAAATGTAGCATCAGTTCTTGTTAACGAGTATATAGCATAATCATCTAACTCCAATGAAGAACCAATACGAACAGTCCCATCATTAGTCGTGTAGCCAGTACCAGAGACTCTGTAGTTTCTACCAGGAACAACATCTATTGCTTGATAGTAGAAGTTGTTAATATTGTTATAACTAGTTATTGATCCGTAACCATTATCAACAACCAGAACACTATCATTGTAAGGAATCCATGCAGAGTTATCAGCAAATGTTGTATTCAGAAACAGTTCATTCTTAGTTGCAATAGGACCAAGAGTTCCTGCTGTAACAAATGTTGTTGGTGATACATATTGATTGTTGTTGATTTGTCTAACTGTAGCATTGTTTAGAGATGAAACATAATCAACAGCAAAGCCTTCAGTAGCCTTGATCATTCTTCCGCTTTGTGTGTTCTCTGAATAGACGTTACATTCAATAGTTTCTTTTTGAATCTTAAATGTAGTGACGTTAGCAGATGGAGTTACCATTAATCTACCAGAATAGTTGGTAATGTCAGTTGAATATTCTAGAGGTGCACCATTGTTAAGTGTATATCCTCTTTGAATATCACCAATCGTAACACCATCATGAGTAACTTGGCATTTAGAAACACTGATACCAGTATTTGTGGATGCTTGTATTGTGTACTGGACAGAGTGAACCTCAGCCAAAGATATAGAATCTATTGACTGAGGGTCTGTATTGGATGAAACGTATATAATACTCGTGTTCATTTTAACTTTCTCTGTTGCAACTATTATTTAGTTATGATTGTACAGAGATAAAAAATATGGGGGAATAAATCCCCCATATCTTAAGCAATACTTAGATAGGAACTTCTTCCCACTGGAACGAAGCGAGCAACGAAGAAGCAACCATTACGGCTGAAGTGTAAATAGTCGCATACGCACCTGGAGGAAGAATGATGCTTCCTTCAAGATCGACCATCGAGGCTGGTCCAACTGAAGAGACTGTGACAGCACCTTGATCAACAACGCCCAAGATAATATCAGCAGTTGGTGCAGTTGGAAGAGTGATAGCAGCCGAGAAATACATCGCGGCAGTTGGAGCGGCACCAAGACCGATGAAACGGTTCTTAGGGGTTACAGAAGTTAAAGTACCAGAAACGGCAGTGGCACCATTGTAACCGGTAGCAATACCATATACAAGAGGAGCGGCTGGGGTTAGAACAAAGCCTACGCCTACCTTTGTAATAATCACGTTGTTGACGTTACCGATTGGATTATACAACACAGGAACGCCAGTCGTTGAAGCAGTTGGACCTGCAACAGTAGCAGTTGCGATGACAGCCTGAGTAGCACCAGTGAACATTGCACGACGATAAGTTGTTTCATAATAACGACCGTGCAGTTCGGATACGATATCCTCACCCATGTTTCCAAGACGACCGTTGATTGCGGCACCAGCAGCCAAAGATGAAGTTGTAGTCACTGGTCCTACTTGTTTTTGTACTAACATATAATGTCTCCTTTAGAGTTTGTTTATTGTACGAAGAAGAGAGATGATGAATCGTTTCTGAAGTTTTCAGGTGGGTCCATTGCGTTTTGTATACCATTATTTAGCAGGTATACCATTTCATATCGCTGTTGATTAGCAATACGCAATTCTAGTAACATCAAGGCAAGCAATTCAACAAGAGATTGTCCTTCAAATTGAGCAGTGTCTTGAACGTTTAATGCAGCCGTTGCCTGGTTTGTGCCAGTGATTGCACCAACTGCGGTTAATGGGTTTGTTGTAGAAGTGTTTGCAAACTGTGCAGAGATTGCGTTGAATCCTGCTATCTGCAAACGGCCTGTTGTATCAGAAAGAATACGTCTAGCCAAACCAGAAGTATCGATGCCGCTTGCGCCAAGATAGTTATAAGTTGGTGCAACACCTACGGCTGATGCGCCGCCGACGCTTATAGAACCAGCAACACCGCCGTTGACAAACGAACCAGCAAACTGTACAACGTTAACGCCAAGTTGTGCGGCAGTAGAAGATACAGCAGCACCACCGATTGCTGTTAAGTTTTGTGCTACGATGCCACTGTTTGGTGTGTTGCGTAAGAAATATGATAACATACCTGCGGTTGTGCAAACAATACGCACATAACGAGCATTCGGAGTAAATGCATATGTTGTAGAAGCAACAATAGCAGTAGACATAGTACCACCGGTTGCAGATGAAAGAGCAGCCTGGTTGGTAGCAAATGATGTTGCTGTACCGTCATTTGAGTTTGATATTTGGAAACCACCAGATGCTGCATATGCATTAGTCGTTAAGTGAATCGTATTATAACCCTGCATATCGATAACAGTTATTTGACCGACTGCCGCAACTAACTGAACAAGCGTAGGAGCATCAGAAATAAACAGAGCGTTGGTAGAATCTTTCTTTATACCTGATGACAAGTTGACGTTAAGTGGAATATTCTGTTCTTGTGATAACGCAAGAGACAGACCATCAGCAGCAGAAGGACCAGTACCTGATCTTCCATAAATCGTTAATGTTGGTGTACCATTGAATATTTGCTGGAAGTTGTAGCGAATATATCTTGTTGATGTCTTTAAATGATAGTTACCCATAGACGTAATGTCATCAGTCAAAACAACATCATTCAACGGAAGAACATAAAGTTTATCCCAGTTAGTGTTGTCATTTGATCCTTCGATATACATCTGACCAACAAAAACACCACCCAACTGAAGCACGATAGATGGATAACCAGTTGTATCAATAGAAGGACCAGTTAAAGGATATAGAGCGAGCGTAGCAGTAGAAGTTGTTACACCAGTATATGGTGCTGACAACACCGCCGTTGTGGCATTTGTAATAGAAACAATAAATGTGCCGATAGGAAAACCAGCAGTGCTGTTAATATAATCGCCAAGATAAGTGCTGTTTAGCCCGCTAAGACCGCTGATCGTAGCACTACCGTTAGTAAGTGTGACGTTGGTATAAGCCGAGCCAATCGTTGTGGACGATAAAAGACTGGAATCGGCTAAGTTTGAGACTTCGAAATATGCCATTCTTTATTTCCTTAAAAGATTTTCCAACTTGTTCCATCGCTTATAAGTCTAACAGATGAGTTTCTATACTGCATTATTAGTGGTGTTGCGCTAGAATCGATATTTTGCGTTCCTGCTATGTTTAATATGCCTGTATTTATGTTTTTAATGTGCAACAAGATACCTGTATTTAATGTAGCATCGGGTAATGTAAAAGTGATTGTTCCTGTTGTGTGGTTAGCAAAGTATGCACCATAGGTCGAAGACATTGTAAGACTTGTGGGCGATGTAAATATTGCTAATGCTGCCGTAGAACCTGTATAACCGATTACACCTTGTGAACCTGTGTAACCAAGCGATCCAGTATAACCAATAATACCTTGAGAACCAGTATATCCAATAACGCCTTGAGAACCAGTATAACCAATAATACCTTGAGAACCAGTATATCCAATAACGCCTTGAGAACCAGTATAACCAATAGAACCTGTGTATCCAGTAAATCCTCTAGGACCTTGACCACCAGCAATAGAATCTACGATAGATACATATTCAATATTTGTTGTGTGACCAGCAGTACCAGTGTTACTATGGTAAAGTCTTACAGTTGCCGCACCAGCATTAATATAGTTTGTACTAGAAATAACACCTAACTGAAACTGTGTATATCCAGTTAGACCACTATATTGCGCAACGTTGTCCCAACCAGCAATAGCATAGTTGTATAACTGAACATAGATTGTATGACCAGAACTTACTGTGTATTGAATATTTAAATCAACTTGGTTAAAAGATGTAACACCAGTAAATCCGAAATCAATATACCATGCTGGACCTGTTCCTGTACCATCAGTGATCGTATAACTGTTTCCATCGTTGAATGTTTGAACACTTGATAAAGAACCAGAAACATACACACCACCAGTTAGATTGAGTGATTGTGCAGTGTATATGGTTGATACTGGAGTTGGTCCTTGAGAACCAACATATCCTAGCGATCCGGTGTAACCAAATGATCCACTGTAACCAATATCACCTTGCGAGCCAGTATAACCAAACGAACCAGTATATCCTAGCGATCCAGTGTAGCCAAGTGAACCTGTATAGCCAAACGAACCAGTATATCCTAGCGATCCGGTGTAACCAAATGATCCACTGTAACCAATATCACCCTTAGAACCTGTATAGCCGAGTGAGCCTGTATATCCTAGTGATCCAGTATAACCGAACGAGCCTGTATAACCAATAATTCCTTGCGATCCAGTATAACCTGTGTCACCTTTATCACCAGTTCTAACGAATGTAATAATAGAATCTAATCCATTAGTGAATGAAGTTACGCCATTTAACCATGCGATAGGAACTGTAAAATATCCACCAGGACCAGATTCTGTGTGATTACCCGTAATAGAGAAATAAGCAAAGTTTGCATTATTTGCTTTTTCTTCAAGTCTAAATGTTCCTTTAATAGCAGATGTAGAATCGTCAATCGTTTGCAAATAGTTATATGCACTTGTAGAAGTGATATCAAGATAATCAATATACATTGATGTTGCTGTAGCAAGATTTGTGCTATTAAACTTTAAATAACCAGCAGTTGGATCGGTGTTTGCTGTATTATTGCTGTAGTTGTATTCAAATGCAGCACCACCAAACTGACCTTGAGGTCCTTGAGCACCAACATCACCCTTAGAACCTGTATAACCAATAACACCTTGCGAGCCAGTATAACCAAACGAACCAGTATATCCTAGCGATCCGGTGTAACCAAATGATCCACTGTAACCAATATCACCCTTAGAACCTGTATATCCTAGTGATCCAGTATAACCCAATGATCCAGTATAACCCAATGATCCAGTATAACCCAATGATCCAGTATAACCTGTTACGCCTTGAGACCCTGTATAACCGATTGAGCCAGTATAGCCCATCGATCCGGTATAGCCTGTCGCGCCTTGCGAGCCAGTATATCCAGTTGTTCCCTGAGAACCAACATAACCGCGCAAACCACCATATGACAAAATGTTCCATGATGTAGAGCCGTTGCCGATCTTGAACAGTTGTGTATCAGTTTCAATACCGATTTCACCAGCAGCAAGAGTTGTGTTAGCGGCTGTCCACTGTGCAGCAGTGCCTCTTCTAAGTTGGAATTGAATGTTAGCCATTAATAAACTCCTCCGCAATCAAATGCTGGACCTAATGAATAATCTGCTGTTGGGCTACCACCATCAAATACATATGATGTCGTGATGCCAGCAGAACCTGTGTAACCGATGCCTTGTGATCCAACGTAGCCAGTCGCGCCCTGAGAACCTGTGTAGCCATTAGAACCATTATACCCGATTATCCCATCAGTTCCTCTGGAACCTGTGTAACCGATAACACCTTGAGAACCAGTATAGCCAATTGAACCATTATAACCAATAATCCCATCAGCACCCTTCGAACCAGTGTAACCTATAACACCTTGAGAACCTGTGTAGCCGTCTACGCCAATCGTACCATCAACACCTTTAGAGCCAGTATAGCCAAACGAACCCGTGTAGCCGAATGAACCTGTGTAGCCGAATGATCCTGTATAACCGATAACACCCTGCGAGCCAGTGTATCCAAACGATCCTGTATATCCTGTAAATCCAAAAGAGCCAGTATAACCAATAACACCCTGTGATCCTGTATAACCTGGATTATTAGACCAATAGATAGACGTGCCGTTAGAAGTCAATCCTTGTCCAGGAAGACCAACTGCGCCATTTGCGCTAAGTGTGAAGATACTAGCCGTATTGATCGTTGCGGTGTTGCTCACGTTTAAGTTTGTGAGATTTCCGCCTAGTTCAAAAACTGCTGTTGTGTTTGCTGTATAAAGTTTCTTATCGACCAGATTGATTGCAAGTTCACCAACACTAATGTCGGCAAGCGTCGGCACCTTTCCAGGAACAGACGTTCTCTTAAACTTGACATCTTTAATAGCAGCCATATGGCTCTCCTAGTCGATATGTATCTTTATGAAGACAACTATATAGTTGACTTACTACAGAATCTATAGTAGACTTATTTATAAGAATGATTTATTGGAGTGTGAAATGAAGATTGCGATTGTTGATGTGTTGGGACTTTCATATGATGGAAGCACTTTAGAAAAACGTGGGCTTGGTGGCTCTGAGTCTGCTGTTATTCTTATGGCAAAAGAACTTGTCAAAGTAGGATTTGATGTTACCGTTTACAATGACTGTAGCAGTGATAATTCTGTTCCTGGAGAATATGATGGAGTTCTTTACAGACCTTTATCATATATCGAGGGAAAAACATTAGAATATGATATTATTATTGCTTCAAGGTCAGTTGCAGTATTCTCTCCTCCAGAACTTAAACAATCGTTTAAGTCGTTTGTAAATCTTCCAAACTTTGATAATTTTAAAGCCAATTACAAAGTACTGTGGATGCACGATACTTTCTGTGATGGCGATCAATTAATTGAGCCTTTCTTGGTTGCTGGTAGAATTGATAAAGTATTTACTCTGTCAGACTTCCACACTTCATATACTAGTAATTGTGATCATGGCGGCAAGCGTATGTTTGAGACCATGAAGAAGTATATCTTCCAGACACGCAACGGAATGAAGAAGCATATTGATTGGGTTGATGTGCGCGACAAAGACCCTGATTTGTTTGTCTATAATGCATCAGTGTCAAAGGGTATGATTCCTCTTATCGAAAGAGTGTGGCCAAAATTTCTTGAACGAGTTCCACATGCGAAACTTAAGGTTATTGGTGGATATTACAAGTTTCGTGATGATTCACCACCAGATGAGTTAGAGGAAAAATACCACGAGTTAGTTGCAAAGTATGGCGATAAAATCGACTTCACTGGAATCATTCCTCAAAAAGAAATCGCAGAGATTCTTGCTAAAGCATCTTATATGGTCTACCCTACCGCGTTTCCTGAAACATTTGGCATCTCTACGCTAGAGTCTCTTTTTTATAATACGCCTCTTGTCACTTGCAACTTCGGTGCATTGGAAGAGACTGCTATTGATATGGCTTGTTACAAGGTTCCATATCCGATTGTGCCGAACAGTTTGTTTCCAAATATTAATACCGATTTTCAAGTAGAGCGGTTTGTTGATATGCTCGAACGAGCGTATAACGACAAGTACCTTCACCAGCAGAAGATGTATGCTTGCAATCAGATCAAGGATATCTGCACATGGGATACGGTTGCTCTTCAGTGGAAGCAGCACTTCTATAAAGCATTAGGCGATTATCTTCCTGTTTCAGAATATCGCAAAGTCTCGAAGATCAATCATGATGTGCATAAGGTATTTGGTCGCCGCTTCACTAATCCAGAAGAGTTGCAAGAGCCAAGATATCGTCGGTCCATGCATATTGATGTGATCGTTCCGGTTTATAATGCTGAGAAATATATCGAGAGATGTATCAAGTCAATCGCTGCACAAGATTATTCACATTATACCATTTGGGTAATCGATGATTGTTCAACAGATAACACATACGAAGTTGCTAATAAAGCAATTCAAATGTATTATAATACTGAGATAGATTTCTTTCTTCGTAAAAATGAAGAAAATAAAGGTGCTGTTTGTAACCAAATCGAAACGATGTTAGAAAGCGTAAGTATGCATTATGGCGAGTCTATAATTATGCTTGTTGATGGTGATGATTGGCTAATAAACGATCCTAATATCTTCCACAAGATTAATAATTTATACCAAGAAGGTGCGGAATTTACTTACGGAAGTTGCTGGTCTGTTGTAGACAACATTCCTCTTATTGCTCAACCATATCCACCTGAAGTAAAACAGAATAAGTCATATCGTGATTACCGATTTGCATGGAACATGCCTTACACTCACCTCAGAACATTTAGTTCTAGTCTGGTTAAGCGACTTGAAGATACGTCTGCGTTCAAAGATGAGAATGGTAACTGGCTAAAGGCTGGTGGTGATACTGCTGTATTCTATACGATGCTTGAACTGGCTAATCCAGACAAAGTTGTTTGTATTCCAGACGTGCTATATAACTACAATGACGCCAACCCATTGAACGATTACAAAGTCAATGGTGAAGAGCAAACAAAAAATGCAAATAAAGTGATAGGAAAAAATGAAGTGAGTGGACCAAAGAAGAAGATTCTGATTGCAATCCCAACAGCCAAATATATTGAAGTGCAAACCTTTAAGTCAATCTATGATCTTGAAGTGCCTGATGGCTATGAGGTAGATTTCCAATATTTTTATGGCTATGCCGTTGATCAAGTCCGCAACCTTATTGCTAGTTGGGTTGTTAACAGTTATGATTATCTTTTCGCAGTGGACCATGATGTTATTTTCACTCCTGATACTTTAAAGAAGATGCTCTCACATGATAAGCACGTTGTTAGTGGTATATATCGTCAACGCCTTGAACCCCAAGTTATCGAAATTTATGATAAGAACTTCCGAAATGTTCCTTTTGAATCTCTTGAACACGGGGGTCTCATTGAGATTGGTGGTTGCGGTTTCGGTTGCGTCCTTGTTAAAAAAGAAGTTTTAGCAAGCGTTGGTTATCCTCAGTTTGTCTATCACCAAACTTTGGATTTTGCTAACACATTTAGCGAAGATTTGGACTTCTGTAAAAAAGCAAATGCAAAAGGTTATGGTATTTGGGTTGATACTTCTATCGTTTGTGGTCATATTGGCGAACGTGTGTTTCGAGTGGAATCGCAAAACACAAATCTTTACAACGGCAAACCTATAGCAGATATGAGCGGTTTTAAAGAAGCGGTAGCGGAATGCTTTGGGGAAACTCCAGAACAGACCAGACTTAGAGAACTAGGCAAAATGGATTTGATACCAAAACAACATATAGATTATCTTTTCAAGATGAAAGAAAGCGGTATCAATCCAAAAGTAATCTATGACATTGGCGCATGTGTACTTCATTGGACAAATGCTGCAAAACCAGTTTGGCCAGATTCCGAGTATGTGTTATTTGAGGCGATGGATGCTGTTAAGTTTCTGTATGACGATTATGGTCACAAATATTCATTGGGTGTTCTATCAGACACAAACTTTAAAGTTGTAGACTTTAATCAAAACACAGAACATCCTGGTGGCAACTCTTATTATGATGAAAATGTAGAGTTAAGCCCACGGGCAGCAGAACTGTTTCCGCCATCTGCAAAAGTTCAAAAGATCGCGATGACATTAGATACTGTTGTTAAAAACAAAAGATTGCCTCTGCCTGATCTGATTAAGATGGATGTTCAAGGTGCAGAACTTGACATATTAAGAGGTGCTACTGAAGTTCTTAAGAACTGTAAAGACATTATTCTAGAGATGCAAACAGTTGATTACAACATTGGCGCACCAAAAGTCCAAGAGATTACAGATTATTTAATCTCTATTGGCTTTGTAAAAGTTGGCGGAATGTTTTGTGGTGGATTTATGGACGGCGACTATCACTTTACTAGAGCGAATTAAAACTCGCCACCATCAATCACAAGTTGCTTGACTTCGTAAAGATCGTTATTGGCGTTGTACACTAGAGTTGCGCCGTCCGTAACGCTTATCTCCGCAACATCTGGTAAATCTTGAATGCTGTTAAAGATTTGTTCTTGGATTTGATTTCTGATTACAATAGGTGGAACAGGAGTAATGATTCCACTAGTCGTATTGACTCTGGCTGTGATGTTGTTTACTGTTCTCAGTTTAGCATTAAGAACCATTATACCCTCGTTACTTGTGGTGTTACTGTAACAATGCCTTCAACGATTCTTGTGACAACATTAGCAGAACTTGTCAGTTCACAATCCCAAACATATCTACCCGATGCAATATTAGCAGAAGTTGCTGCTGGCATTGATAGAGTAACAGTTCCAACTAATGGTGAGATATTAACACCAAAGTTATAAGCAGTTGTTGATGTATAGTGCTTACGCATCTGTGCAGCACCAGTATAGCCCGTTAGAACTACAATGTCTCCATTGTCGTCTGTGATATCAATAGTGACTTCGTAGTCGGCACCTTGATCGATTACAATATTTGCTTTGATAGACATTGGTGTTCCTTAGTTCCAGTTTACAGTTACTACAGAACCTGCACCACCAAAAGGATTTGTTGCAGATGTTGCGATATTCCAAGTGGTATACTGCGGAGTTGATCCACCACTAAGTGTATATATTGCGTCTGCTCTTGCAAATGACACACCTCCAATGATAATATTTGTCCACCCACTATTACTAACCAATCCTTCTACAGAGAAACTGATATAATTCCCTGTTCCTGTGTTTGTATTATAGTTCAACTCTAAAATACTAGCGCCACTGTATAAATTGCTCGTTCCATCCGTTATAGAACCTGTAGAAAGGAAACCAGAAAACCCGGAATATACAGTGTTTATGCCGCCTGGACCACCGCCAACAACACGAGAGCCAACTGTAACTGTTTGTGTGTCTAAGTAACTAACAACAGAACCACCATAAAACTTACTGAAACTCATGTTTGATGTAGTTGATGGAATATTAGTGTTTGTGGCTGTAGACGGAACATAACTGCCACCTTTTACATACTCAGACATAGATATAGGATTCGAACCGCCAAACTCGGTTTGAATGTTCCCTAAACTAATAGCGCCAGATGTCTGTAAAGTCATTTATTTTCCTATTAAAAGTTCGGTATTCTTGTTTCCACAACAGGAACTTTAGCACGTTCTAGTTGATCTCGCACAACAACTTTCAATTCATCTTCATTTACATGGCTCTTTATCCATGAAATCAAAACATCTTTTGTTAACTCTTCATAAGAAATAAACTCAGCAGAATTTGGTGCAGAAAGATTGGTGTAACCAGAATATAAAGAAGAATCATTGTCATCTGAACAATGATAATCCCACTCAACTTGTTTAATAACTTCTGTTAAACCATCAGAAGATGGTGCAACTTGAAAAGACTTTATGTCCCAGTGATATGTGTAAGTCATAATTAACCCTCAATCATTTTAGTAAGTTTATCGATTTGGATTTGTTGTTCTTTGATTGCTTCAATCAGCAACGGAACAATGCGTTCATATTTAACTGCAAGAATTCCATCTTCTCTTTCGCCAACCGCTTCTGGCAACACTTCTTGAAGTTCTTGAGCAATAACACCGACATCATTTGCTCTAACAAAGTAACCATCAACGCCGCCTTTTGACGCCAGATATTCTTCTGTCCAATCATATCGAATACCTCTGATTGCCTTAACGCCTTCGATAGCATTTGCGATAGAGACAATGTTCTTCTTGAGTGATCTATCAGAAGATGAATATGCAGTGATATCGCCAGTCGCAGTTAGTGTTCCAGTTACAGCAGCACCAGAAGCATCAACTCTCAATTTGGTTGTTCCTGCTGAAGACAGTCTTATCGCGCCCCCGCTTCCGTCAAGCGTTGGTTCTCCGCTTACGGCTTTTAAATTCATATATGCATCGCCAGTGCTTCCTGAGTTTATTCGGAAAGCGATAATATCAGTCCCACCATCATATATAAGATGCTTATTGGTACTATTGAATAGCATATATGGCGCTTGAAACTCTCCGGCTATATTTGCAAAACCATTGCCTGTGATGTTTCCAAGAGTTACAGCAGCGCCAGAAGTGAAAGTTCCAGTTGAACCAGTATCACCTTTAGAACCAGTTAATCCTATAGAGCCAGTTGATCCTACAAGCCCTTGAATACCTTGAGAGCCAGTATCACCTTTAGAACCAGTTAATCCTATAGAGCCAGTTGATCCTACAAGCCCTTGAATACCTTGAGAGCCAGTATCACCTTTAGAACCAGTGTATCCTCTGGGTATACTGAAATTAAGAGAAGCCGCGCTCGACGTGCCTCCGTTGGTAACGCTGGCGGCAGGAGTAACAGCAGGATCAGTTGTCGTTGTACTATTGACAGAAATTGTTGCAGCAGGACCAGCAACAGTACTAGCAGGTCCAGTTAATCCTGTTAATCCAGTATCACCCTTAGAACCAGTGTATCCTCTAGGTATACTGAAATTAAGAACAACAGCAGAAGACGTGCCTCCGTTGGTAACGCTGGCAGCAGGAGTAACAGCAGGATCAGTTGTCGTTGTACTATTGACAGAAATTGTTGCAGCAGCACCAGAAGAGCCAGTTAAACCTTGTAATCCAGTATCACCTTTAGAACCAGTGTATCCTCTGGGTATACTGAAATTAAGAGAAGCCGCGCTCGACGTGCCTCCATTGGTAACACTAGCGGCAGGAGTAACAGCAGGATCGGTTGTCGTTGTACTATTGACAGAAATTGTTGCAGCAGCACCAGAAGAGCCAGTTAAACCCGAGCCAGTTGAACCAGTTAATCCTGTAGAACCAGTTAATCCTATAGAGCCAGTTGATCCTACAAGCCCTTGAATACCTTGAGAGCCAGTTAATCCTGTTAATCCAGTATCACCTTTAGAACCAGTTAATCCTGTGCCTCCAGTTGATCCCGTTAAGCCAGCACCCGCAGGACCAGTCGAGCCAGTGAGACCTTGAATACCTTGATTGCCTTGGCTACCTTGAATGCCCTGAATACCTTGTGGTCCCTGTGAACCTGTATAACCTTGTGAAGCAGATGCTCCAGATGATCCAGTGTACCCAACACCTTGTGATCCTGAATATCCAAGAGAGCCTGTATATCCACGAGAGCCTGTATATCCAGCATTTGGTGCCCAAGAGATAGAAGTCCCATCAGTGACAAGAGAATATCCAGGAGTGCCTAGAGAGCCGCTCGCTCTTAGCCCCGCCCCGCTAGGAAGTTGCAACTCTGCGCCAGAAGCAACAGCCGTATTCGCATAAAAAGTTGCTATTGTGTAAAATTCACTATTACCAGTAGGACCAGTAACAAGACCATTATCAACTTTAAATCTATTGTTTGCCATGTTTCTCTTACTTTATTAGATTTGCTATAATTTTAACAGCCGAACTTGCTATTGTTTGATTAATTAGAAGATCAATATTTGAACCGTTTACGTTAGCAACAAAATTTCCAAGAGGAGACACACTTCCGTTTGCGGCATTAGGAGATGCCACTGTACCAAATACTGTCACATAAGCAGTGGTATTATCATGTGCAATAAGCATATCTGCGATCTGTGTATTGCCTGTATTTTTAACTTGAACAGTAAATTTACCAGAAGAATAAGTTGCTTTAGGGAAACTATAGATAGGAATAAGACCAATAAATGTGCCTATATTTGCGTTCGATGACACATCAATAACATTTTCATTTTGAATTGTTATTGTGTTTGCAAAAGAAGATGTACCGATAACCGCAAATGTGTTTGCAAAACGAGAAGCACCAGAAACGTTTGCTGTACCAGTAACTGCTAACTTAGCATCGGGTGTGGTGTTACCGATGCCTGTATTGCCACCAGCATCAATACGCATACGCTCTAGCGCATTCGTTGAAAGCACCATCGAGGTGTTATCGCCATTATAAAGCGTCACAAGCCCTGTTGCTTGATTTTGAACAAGTTGAAGCCCTGTCCATCCTTGAGCGTTCATTGAAATGGTTGTCTGTGCTGAAGCACCAGTGTTCGAGTTGGTAACGATCAATCCTTCATTACCATTGGTATTCGCAGTTACAGAAAGTCTTCTTGTTGGAGTAGTTGTGCCTATTCCAAGATTACCGTTTGTGTCAAGGCGCATCTTTTCGGCATCATTAATATTAAAAGTAATCGTTCCCGCAGATGGACCATTGAGCGTTGTTGTAGTTGTGCTTCCAAATAATGAATAGTTTGTAGCACTAGCAACAGTTGCAGAGAAAGCGATATAACCAGAAGTTTGTAATCCTAAGTTACCAGCAACAGACAACTTGTTTGTTGGAGTTGCTGTACCAATACCGACTTCGCCAGTTGCCAAAACACGAACACGTTCAAGTGATGTGGTTAGCACTACGATAGGAGCGGCTTCAGTGGATTGAATAGTGAGAGCACCAGTACCGCGATGGATCATTGAACTGTTGGCATTTGCGCCAGTATCAGCGCGAATGAGTCTCAATCCACCTGTGTATGTCGCATCGCCCTGAAGGTCAATGTAACTGTTACCATTTCCAGACCGTGCTTCACCAATTCTGAAATACTGATCAGCAGTGCTTTGTCCAGAAAGAACTGCATTTCCCACAACGTCAAATGCTTGTATTGGGGTAGTTGTTCCAACGCCTACTCTGTTATTAATTTGATCGACAAACAATGTGCCACTATCAACATTAAGATTCGCAGAATTAATATAGATAATATTGGCAGTGCTTGTCGAAGAACCACCAATGATAAAGAGTCCACTAGTATTTGATAAGAATCTGTAATCGTAATCATCAGCAAGTGGAGCCTTAAAGTCAATAAGACCGCCAACAGTTCCTCCAATTTCAATAGAACCTGTGCTATTGCTTTGCACATTAATGATAACTTGACCATTAGATGTGGCGTTGGCTGAATAGGTTGTGAATTGTGTTGCATCTGTTAACGAATATGAATATGCACCATTTACAAAATATGTTGTCGCATTCGCAATAACATTTGCGCCTACTGACATTGCTATCGTATTACCTGTGAAGATACCAGTTTTGAAACTTGTTGGCGTTACGTTGGCAGTTGATGTAGTGTTTGCGATCTGGATTAAAATAGGGCTAATATTTGTATTGACTTGTAATCCAGATTGGGTTATAATAGAAATTGAGTTAATAAGACTATTAGCAGAAGTATTACCGAAATATCCACCAATAGGTGTCATATAACTGAATGATGAACTGTTAATAACCATTGAGTTAAGATTAGCAGCATTGTTATTAGAGACCATCGTATTCGTGCTGATCATCAGATTAGCATATTGACCGTTGACGTTACCGCCCTTGAGCCAGTTGCTTACAACTAGATTATTTGCACCAAACTGACCCCACAGTTGAGCCGTTCTGCTAACAGTAGAGTTTCCTGTATTAGCATAGGTTACATTTGCAGTAAGGATTTCTGTAGACAACGCATTAAGAAGTTCATTGGTTTCTAGCAACCAAATTTCAAAACTGTCTGTAATGATATCGACATTAGATACTTGTCTTGACATTTCGGTTTCCGTCTATTAATTGAACTAGCAGATTTTTAATCTCGGTTATCTCATTCTCTAATGATTGCATTTTCTGTTGCAACTCGGCATTCTTTTTGGCTTCCGCTCGCATCGCTAATATACGTTTGTAGCCTTCATCAGATGTATTTATGATTACTCCAGTGTCGATATTTTTTTTAAAACCAGGAACATTAGTTTCCACAAGCATTATGCAGAAACTCCGATCACTTGAATCTGACCAACTTTTGGTGTTACATATGTCTTATCAGCCAAAAGAACAATCTTTAACTGCATAGAGTTGTAGGTATCATATTCAACAAGTGAAGTGCTGACATATCTAGCCACATTTGCATTAGCAATATTGTTCCATGCAATGGTTTTATATCTTAACTTATCAACAGCCATGTTGCCGATGATGTTGATATTTGTGATTTTCTTATTGACAGTGATAGAAGTGCTATTCGAACTTAACGCAATAAACACTTCATGGTTATTCGGCAATAATGGATCATAAACTCTTACAAGATCACCAGTACCAACAGTACCAGATTGATCTGCCGAAGTGAGAATAACAGCATTTGCTGGATTTTGAACAGTGAAAGTTCCTGGTAAAACAGTAAGAGTTTCAGGATATTGTGGAAGCCCATAAGTATATTCAATATAATCTTTTTCGTCTGCACTATATTTTTCAAGATTATTCATAATTTCTAATGGCGTCCAAGACTTATCATCAAACGATTCTTTATCAGAAGAGTTGTGAATCTTAGCATAAACCTGAATGGAAGTTCCTGCTGGACGATATCCAGTTAGATAGACAAGCGTATCTTCGGCAAACTTGTTTTCAGCAAACGTGATCTTCTTAGAGATATATTTGCTTTCTGAAAGACCATTCTTAGCCGTTTCAGTATCAAATCCTGTGCCATCTTTTGTGGTTGTTGACACTTTATTTTGATACACAAAGATGTCAAGTTCATCTGCGTTGATATAAGGAACAGAGAAACTTGTTGTTCCAGTTGTTGTTGTTGAGATAGCAACATTCACAACCATTGATTTTCTATTTGTGCCATAAAGCGTCAAGCCGAGTCCAGTATCAACTTCTTGTGATCTCGAAAGAATATAGGCATCCCAGTTTGTTTGCGCTTCATTGTTGTAAAGGTTTAATAGACTACTTGTTGTATCAACCAAGTTGTACGTTTCATTAACAGTCTTATAAGAAATGGTATAACTTGATTGTGAAGAAGTCTTGAGGTGCAACTTAGGAGTTACGTTATCAGCCGAATATGCCCACATAGACTTGAGGTTTGCACTAGCACCAGATCGTTCACCGATCAATCTTGTGCCTGTAACAAACTTAAAAGTTGCATTAGCAGCATTTGAATCTACGAGAAATAGTTTCGTATTTGAACTGTTTGTATAATCTGTATAATCAACTTTACCGATTGGTGGAACTTTATAGTTGAAACCAGTTCCAGAGAATGATGGAACTGTAACAAGTGTCATGCTTGTTGTGTTTGTAATACCAGCAATCTGTACAAGAGTTTTGAATGTCGCATTAGCCACAAGAATATATTGTCCTGCCGCATGATTTGTGAATGTTGTTCCAGAACCTGTAACAGTCGAACTCGAACTTGATACCGTAACTGTGCCAGTTGCGTTTGCAACATCTTGATATACAGTCTCGCCACCTAAGAATGAACCGCTTGTGCTTTCAATAGAAAAGAACTCGTAGTTTTTGTTTACAAAAGAAAAGTTTGTGTTATTGACGGTAAACTTGGCAATATTAACTTTAAACTTTAAATCTCTGTCTGTGTAAGCAGTCTTATCTGTTGCACTTGTAGCCTTATACATCATACCAATGAATCTGCCTTGAGAACCCTGTGATGCTGTTATGGTTTTACCAGTTGTTGCTACAAGGGCATCATTCTGTTTATTGTACCAAATCTCAAATGCTGGATCATCATATTTAACAACGATGCCATATGATTTACCAGTCTTGACAATAACTGGAGCCTTGAACGAAACAGTTGTTGCGGTCATTGCATTCGTTGATGTATTGATTCTATCATAAGGAACAGTCGTGATCGAGTTATTCATAACTCTTTCTGGGCTTGGCTGATCATTAGTGACCTCACAAATCCAAGCAGAAATACTTGGACCAGCAAGGTTGCTAATGTTGGAAGCAAGAGAAGGCTTGCCCTTAAAATAGAGTTCAACAGACGTAATCATAATCTCTTCTGCATTATTGACTGCATCAGGATTTACATAGAACGTTTGGATATAGTCAAAAAATGCGGACATTCATTCCTCTTGTTTTAAATATTATTTATGCTGTTGGATTACTTATTATTGAGTCTAAAGTCTTGTCTATCCCCGTAAATATTACCAGCGCCAACAAAATCAACTGTCTGAACATTGGTGTCCGTCTTTGTATTTGTGGTATAATCTGGAAGTGTTCCTGTATTATAGTTATAATCATTAACTTTTGTATCTCCAACAGTGGTTGTTTGAGTTACATTAAGCGTGTCATATGATCCAGTAAGAGCATCCGTAAGACCAGAGTAATATTTCATTTCAATACTACCAGCAGCCTTAGAGTTTCCATCGCCATAACTTTGAATAGTGAACGATTTTGGTCCAGCAATCGCCGCAGCAAGTTTGTTCTGTTGCATTAGATCGCTCGTTGCTTCTGTGATACCAGCATCATAATAGAAATCAAACGTCAACGTTCCGTAAGCATCTGACAACAGACCTGTTCCTGAGTTTGTACCAGACGTTACCTTTTGAACACATTTGCCAGTCTTATCAACATTATCAAAAATAAACTGATGGTATGTAGATGGCTTAAGACCTGTTACAGAAATCACAAATCTTTGAGCATCCGCAACATAAACATCTGCATTATTTGAATAAAGATCGAAATTGGCAAATGTTGTTATCAGAGTGAATGTTTTTGGATTGACATCAAACACTGTTCCCAAATATTGGAAGTTAGTTGGTGTTGTTGTTGTTACCGTTCTTGTTGTTACTGTATCAGATGGATAGAACATCTTAAATCCATAAGAACCAGCCTTGCCTTGTGATTTACCATGGCGACCGCCCTTGTAAACTCGAACACGCACATATATTCCAAGACTTGGATCATGTGTCCAAAGAATCTTTTGACTATCTTCAATGTAAGGAATGCCAGCCGCATAGACGCTCTTTATATTCAAGATATCGATACTTTCTGCAACACCACCGCTGTATTGTGCATTAAGCCCTGTGATGCCCTTTGATGCATAAGCGGCTTGTCCAATCGCTTGAGCAGATGCTGAAGTGATCGTAGTTGTATATGGACCGCTAGCCGCTGTTCCTTGTGAAATCTCAAACGCCATATAGTTATCGCGATAGATTGCATAGAGTTCGGCTGGACCAGACAATGAACTAAACACATAGAAGAAGTCTTCATAAACAGAACCGTCTTCAGGAACATTTGCAAATGTCTTTTGTTGCTCTGTAACTTCGGCTGTTGTTTGTGATATAACTGGAACCGTAATATCTGTATTAGCGACTGTTGTATTAGCAGTTGTGTTAGATGTCGTATTAGCAGTTGTGTTAGCTGTCGTTGGTCCCACAATTTCAATAATACCATCTGTAGCATCATTCTGAGAGATAAGATTGTATTCAACATAAGGCATAGTCAGGATAGATTCTGATGTACCAGAATCTGGCACAAGTTGGAAAATATGTTCAAACTTCTGAGTGCCTAGTGTATTATCAGTCACAGTGGCTTTAAACTCTGGGCTGTTTGTATCAGCAAAACTTAAATCAGTAAATGGATCAACAAAGAAACCAAACTTGAAGCGGTCAATAGCATTGCTAGCAGAACTAGGAATGAACTTGGCATTTGTGATTGCTTCAACTAGAGTAAACGAAACATAATATTCCAAATCTTTAATACGCTTTTCAAGAGAAGCGATATCATTCATCTGATAGTTCTTGATTTGAATACGAGCCTGTTGATTTTTATCCAGAGGAGTTGTAACTCTAAAGTTGCTTTTTCTTCTGCCATACTTCTCATTAGCAACACGAGTATCAACAATATCTACCATCTCTGCTGAAAGTGAAGCAGGAAGAGATGGATATGGAGGAATAGTTAGATATTGAATAGTGATGCTGTCTCTTGGTTCGTCTGGGAATGCATTCAATGCACCGGGAACACCCTTGAGTGTTGTAAATCTACCATTCTTATCAAGAACAACACGATCATTACGCCCAACATAATAACTAATGTTTGCGGTCAAATCGGAGTTTGGCAATGGGAACTTTTGTTCAACAGCACTAAAACGATTTGCATCTGATGGTTCTGTTGGGTTAACAATAGACGTATTGCTCAGTTCTGAGGTAAGCGGAATGGTATTTGAAGATACTGGACGGAAGTCAAACTGATCTCTCAAGTCGTAATACTTGCCACTGATGCCTGTTGCTTCTGGGATTTCCATTGTGTGGATTTCAGAACCAGTGGACAATGTGGCTAGATTAGCAGCATCATTTACATTATAAGAACTTACAGTCTTTACACCAGTACCTGAAGTAAATGCATCGTACTTAATCAGATAAACATCGTTTACAGAAGTGGCAAGTCTCTTTGGCTTCTTGTACAGATAAGAGATATCCAAATAATCTTCTGTTTGATTGTTATCAATATAGAAGTCGTTAGTGATATCAGCAACACCGTATGTATCAGCGGCAAAGTAAAGTGGTGCACCTGTGAATGTATGTGTCTCACTGATAGATGATGCGGTAATAGACAACGCCGATCCATTACGAGTGGAAGCAAACTTTGATCCTGATGAGTTGGCAAGAACCGCATAATAGGTTGTATTGTTAGCCAAACCCGTTAAGATTGTTCCGTCTGTTCCAGTTGTATAGACCAAAGAATCACCGTTAGCAAATGGATTGTTTGGAATAGAAACAAAACTTGCTACGACACCAGTGTTTGCATTGAATGTCTTGGCAACAGAAGCGCCATTTGCTTGATACACTTTTTTCAAGCGGAATGCATCAGCAACACCCAATACCCATGGACCAGTTGTTGTGGCAGCATTATTAGCAGCACGAATTCTGGTGTAGATGTCTCTGTGTGATACTTTTGCGCCAGTTGATGTGTTGTTGGCTGTAACGTTATAAAGAACAGTGACGTTGGCTGAAGAAGGGCTACCGATAGAGTTGGCAATATTATTAGCCAGATTGATAGTCAACTGTTGTCCATTAGCCGCTACTGTAACTGTCCTTTCGCTTCTTCTACCAAATGAGATAGGAACATTATTAGGGAAGTAAAGAACAACGTTAGCATAAGCAAAAGTTGTGCCTACACTTGAATACATGTTCATGCTTGTAGCATTGATTACTTGCCAAACTTGTTTTACTACAGATGCTGTAGAGTTTGCAATCTTGATATAGTCGCCTGTCTTAAACGAAGCAACAAAATTTGTCCCAATAATACCCGTAACTGTTGCACTAGCAGAAGATGTTGAAACGTTACCAGCAGCATTTGCTTGTGCTTGATAATCTGATCTTGGTATTACAATAATATCACGCTCTTGTGTGTCATTCAAAACACCACCAGCGTTATATGGGAAGTATTCACCAGCACCAACATTTAGATCAATATAACCTGTGGTGTTAGCCTGTTCTGTTTGGTTCATTGTTCTGTAAGTATAGGTAATGTTATTTGCATACTTAGTGGCATTTACTGTCTTAAACAAAAGACTGCTATCAGCACTGTCATTAAGAACTGTTGTTAGTCCACCAGCATTTAGAAGAATATCAGCAATACCCTTTGTGCTTCCTGAGTAATACACTGAACGAACGTCTGCAAAGTTCTTACCAGTTGACATTACGATATCGAACAGATACATTCTATAAACAGCACCTGGCGCGCCTGGCTCACCGCTGTCATGAACTAACGAACGAATTCTTGCAACACCAATCTTATTTCCAGTTGGCGCGATTGAGCCAGTTGGCGTTGATGTCAAGAAGCCTTTTGCTGTATCATAAAGATCGATTTGTGCGCCATAGTTGAATTCAAACACGCCAGCAAGTTCTTTAACGCGGATGAAGTTTCCATATCCAACCTTGATAGAAGTTTCAACGTTGCTTACTGTATCAACTCCTTTGGCAATGTTGGCCGTATAGTTAGAAACAGTTTCAACTCTATAGCCATTGATGTATGCTAGACCTGGATCGATATAGATTTTGAATACAGATGGAGTTTCTGTAAATACGGTAGAATCTTTTGTGGTAAGATTGAATTGGTCAAGCACATAGTTGCCAGACTCTTCATATGTTCTCTTAGCCATCTCATCGCCAAGAACGTTGTAAACGGTTTGCTTAGTTTGCTTATAAGCAGAACCATCGGCAAATTCTACGATTGGCAAGAAGTCTGTATTAGCGTCGGCATCAACCTTATCAAGAACCGTAAGAACAGGAGACAACTTCAAACGATCAGCGCCAGGAGCCGCATAGTTGAATGAGCCAGTTGCATTATCTAACAGAGTTGCGTCTTGATTGCTGTTAATGATTGATTCGCTTGTGTAGAATCCAACAGACTTGGTAAAGCCTGTATTAGAATATTTGTTAACGATTGTTAACTGTGGATCAACTCTAGAGAAGAAACCTTTCTGATAGATCGTGCCTTCGTTGACGCTCATGCCATAACCAAAGCCGATTGACAACTGTGCAGAGTTTGCCACAGTGATGTTAGTCAGATAGTTTTGACCAGTGATATTCAGTTGTGTGATTGCAGATGTGGTTGTTGCGCCATTGCTTGTAATAGAAGTTGTGACATGTGGCTGAATGTAATATCCGGCACCCATATTTGTTACAGCAATCGAAACAATCTTACCGAGAGAATCTGTGGTCAAAGAACCAGTCGCACCAGCACCGATAGTAGAGACGACATTCGCGCTTACAGAAGTTGTTGCATTTCTGATTGTTTCGCCAGCCGTAAATCTCCACTTGACTGTGTTAGCCGTTTGAAGGTCAATAGCAAGTGGCTTGATCTTAAGAATGAGTGCAGAAGCATTGGCTGTATTGTTGGCTTCAATGATCGTAGCATTAGCAACACCATTCTGAATAACGTCATTAACGTTAAACGCACCACCAGCAAAGGCTGATCCGCCTGTTGAGTTCTGAACAGCAATAGCCGAAATAACCGCAATAGTATCAGAGTTAGAGAATCCTGTTGATCCGTCATTAACTCTCATATGGAAGATAGGATAAGATGGATCAAAAACAGTCAAAGTATCATCTGCTGCAAACAACGAAGCGTTGCTTGTAATACCAGTACCATTATATTTAACAAAAAGTGTATTAAGATTTGGTGAACGCGACTCATAACCAACCGCAGTCTTAACAATAAACGCGCTCACATTAGCAGCATTCTTGACGTATAGGTTATTGTACTGAGTAATGTTTACAGGAGTTCCATCAGTTTCAACATCTTTAATCTTGATATATGGAAGATTGTTATGAAGAACAATATTACAGCCTTCAATGATCGTACCACGCTTGAAGATGTTATCCCCAAACTTCTCGATTTGATTTTGAAGGATTGACTGGAGTTGATTTAACTCACGCGCCTGTACAGCCACACCTGGCTGAAACAGAATACGATGATAACTCTTCGCAGGATCGAAGTCGTCGTAATATGGTGATACGTTTAAGTCGGTTTGTAGAGCCATCTACGTTAAAACTCCAATATGATTTTGATTATCTCTGATTTATTATCACTTCTTGTAATCGCATCTAAGTTTTCATAATATAGAACTTCGCCACTGCCTACAACGAAGTCACCTGGATATTTAGACAGCAAAGTATCAAGCGTTGCGCCGCTTGTATTCCCTACGATTGTTCTAACTCCGCCTGGATCAAGATTGTAAATACCAAACTTATTACTGATATAAAGAGTATCATCATTAATACCGCCAACAATCTCTGCATGATGCAACTGCCCATGTGGCTTTGCATAAGAAATAAGACTGTTCTGACTTATATATTCGTCTTCAATAAATGGCGAACTACCAGTTGTAAAGTTGCCAACAAGGCGAGTTAACTGTACAGCCGAAGTGAACGCACCAGCCGCTTTGTCGTTGATCTGAATACCACCAGTATCAATAATAGAAGTTGCACCAGATGTAGTACCAATAACTCTGCTTTCTGTGGCAAATGTTCCGCTTACATTAGAGAGAGTGATTTGACCAACACTGATCGAAGTCACTGTTCCAGATGCTTGAAGTTTAACAGATGACAGTTGTGAAGAGGTAGAAGAATATGCACCATTTGTTGATGTTGTGATCTGATAATCATAAGGAACGCCATCAACCTTAGTCAGATAGTTTGTTGTTCCATTATTGACCAGAGCATAATCTCCAACGTCAAATGCGTCTTTGTAGAATGTCACAAGAGGATTTGCTAATACAGAAGTGAAGACTGCATTACTACCACCAGTAGCGGCTGTTGGATTCACAGTGAATACTGGAGCAGACAGATATCCAGAGCCTTGATTTGTTACAGTAACAGAAGTGATCACACCGCTTCCGTTATTTGAGAATGTAGCAGCAGCACCTGTTCCACCTGTGCCTGTGTTGTTGGCTACAAGTTGATTGTTTGATGTGTTGTTGTATCCAGTACCAGCATTCAGAATAGTGATTGTGCTGGAAATCTTACCTTGATCGACTTTGACCAGAGCCTTATTGGCTGTAGACACAACCACATTACCAGCAAGTTTGACGTGCTTATATTGATACACAGTTTCTCCGATAGAGAAAGATCCTACCGTGTTAGCCGTCTTGAGCAGTAAGTCAACATTGGTATACAATGGGTCTTTGATCAAACCAATCTGACGGAAATCGTTCTGAGTTGGAATTGTGCCAGATTCGCTTTGATTGAACTTTGTACTGACACATACACGCCTTGCGCCTAACTCGTTCAAAGGATCAGAACCATGCCCGTCTTTTGGGGAGAGGATTGGTTCAAGTGATGCTTGCTGGAAATGCACATCTTGAGTAATAACTTCTGGAAGTTGAATGTAAATACTGTTGATGGTAATGGGAACGGTTGATGGTGTTGCTCCAGCAACTCCTACTGCATAGCGGTAGTTCTTGCCTACGCTTAACATTTCAACAGACGAAATCGCATTAGCCGATGCTGGATCAATGATCGCTCTTGCATCAGCAACAGTTGATTCGTTACCGTCGCCCCAAACATAAATGTATGGATACACTTCAAAGTGATTGCCAACTTCTGGCGTCACAGAGAAACCAGAATCAAGGATAAACTTCTTTTGTGCGCCTACGCCTTCGTAGTTAACAATACGTCTATATTGATCAATACCGGGACCAGATGTAATCTTTAGAACGCAGCCTTGGTAATAGTCATCAATATCTGGCAAATCTTCAGGAGCGCCATAAATAGTATTAACACCGCCGATATTAATATCACCAGTCTTAAATGTCGCATCAGCAATATAGTTTGCGTACCCAGAACCACCATCAAGAATCTTGATTACTTCAATAGTACCAGGTGTTGCGCCAGCAATAACATCTGTATTCGCTGTAACTGGAATATAGTTAGACGTTGAAAACTTATCGTAATTGGTCTTGGTAATAGTGTACATATACTTCCAAGTATAATCATCACCAGTTACCATTGGCTTTAAGTCAGCAGCACTGCCAACACGAGAAGGAGCAACGGTTGAGTTTGCACCGTTGTTATTGAATAAACATTTATAAACGTTGTATTCATATGTATCATCGACCATTACATAGAAAGACTTATCTAATAAAGCGCCATCTAAGTGAGAATATTCTGAATAAACCGTGTTTGCTACCCAAGTATGTTTTGGAATAACATGGACCACATCGCCAGAAGTAACTCTTTTGGCAAACAACATATCATTATATGCGTCAAAGTGAGTCTTCTGTACACTATTATCTGGTGTTGTGATTGCCGCATCACTGTTTACATATGGAGTATGCTTACCAGCATAGACAAAATATTGAGACCCGTTTGCTTCCGAAAAAGATTCAACAAACTGTTTTGCGCTATGTACATTAAAGTTTGATGTAACAAAGTTTTGAGTTACAGCCATTAATTATTTTCCTCAATAGTCTTAGATAAGAAGTGCCCAACTTGCGAACTTCCTGATGCAGTTATATTTATAATAGGCAATCCAGTGGCACTTGAAGACAGTTGTAATGATAATGGATTTGTGTTTGTCACAAAATAATGTGCGCCATTTGCAAGTCCAGTAACGGCTGTGTTGCCTGTTGCCGTGGTGTAATAAACATAATCACCATTTGCAAATGGATTCACATAACTTCTCAACCAATGCCCTCTTTCAGAAACAGATGAAGCATTATTTGCATCAACTGGAGTTCCACCACGAGTTACTGATAACTTAACACCAGTTGAATTGGCTTGAACAACATAATACAGAGAGTTGTTTGATAGCCCCTGTAAAACTGTGTTACCGCTGTCTGTATAATAAAGAACTAGATCATTGTTAGAGAATGGATTAGCCGTAATCGTAATAAACTCGATTTCTTGATTGACATTTGCTAATGGATCGAATGCTCTATAACTCTTCTCAATGTTCATCTTGATTCGATCAGAAGCAGAGTCCACATCATCATGTGCATCAAATGCAACTTCAGGACCATTAGCAAACTCGATCACTGAAAGCGGAAGGTTGCCTTCTTCTTCAACTTGAGCCGAACCAAAGAACTTCGTACCAGCAACGTGCATGACCTTCTTGAACATATCAGCATATTTGTCAAACGACATCTTAGAGAGAATCTCATAAGAATACTCTTGATAGTAATCACCATCATGAATGTACATATCTTCTGAGATGAAGCCCTTAGAACTCTTGTAGTATCCTTTACCTTTACCGTGCCCATCAAGAATAACCTTGATCGAACCAGAGCGAGTAAGATCAGCAGAGTTGAATTGAATGATTTCAGAGTTGACGTAACCGAAGCCAGAATCGACAACTTGAAGCGATGTTACTTGACCATTAGCAGTCACAACGTTAGCCTGAATATCAGCATTCAACCCAATAGGATAAAGTTCGTTGAAGTCTGGAGCAATCCCCATAACATTTGCAGTGGCACCAGAAACATCACCGATTACATTCACGCCTTCTTTAAATGTATTTTCAAAAGAAAGACGCTTAACTTTGAGAACAGAAGTGTTGCTTCCTGCTTTGATGATGCCTTTAGCCGTAGAAGTCAACGACACAAATGTCACTGCCGAAACTGTAGAGTTGACATATGGATTAGAATATGAATACAGGATTTGGTTTGTGGCTAATGGTCCAGTATTGCCAGACACTCTAACGAACTGATTGCCGCTTGTGATATAGACAGACTGGACAGTTGCATTTGATGATCCTTGATACACCTTATCATTTGGCAGATATCCAGGAATGGTAGCAAAATACTGTTGCTCGCCGCCTGTGCTATTTGCAGTGATGTTGATATTAGCGCCACCAACTGTTGAAGCCAAAGCCATACCGACCGCATTTGCATACACAACATAATAAGGTGTATTGTTTGCAAGACCGCCGATAACTGTGTTACTTGCTAATGTGCTGTAAATAACTCTATCATTATTGGCATATGGATTTGCATAGTTCTTAAGGAAGTGCCCAGATTCACCAGTAACAGCAGCAGTAATATTAAGATTTGCGCCTCCTAATGTAGAAGAAAGGGCAATTGTGCTTGTGTTAGCAAATGAAACATAGTATAATGTATTGTTAGCAAGACCACTAATAACAGTATTTCCAGTTGCTGTATAATAACGAATGTAATCATTAGCAGCATATGGGTTGCCAGCAATAGAGATAGTGTCAGCCGCACTAGAAACATCTGTTCCAGAGTTGATTGTAACAGTGTTTGATGGAATTAGAATAAACTCTGTTGTTCCATTGACATCCATCTGTGAATCGATTGAGCGTGTTACTTCGCTATACACATTTGAATACACGCCGCTTGGAACCTGTAGATCATAGAAGATTAGATTTGCTTGAACTTGATTGATCTTTTCGCCAACAACGAATGTGCTGGTTGGAGTATCAATCGTAATCAAGAAGTCATTACGATCAAACGCAGAGATGTATGGCTGGTAAGCAAGAACATATGGATCAACGTTATATTCTGATCCAGGGTCAATACCCTTCAATGCTCCAATAACACCAATCTCAAAGCGACCGAATGTCAAGCAACTGTAGATGATATCAGCCAGATCACCTTGTGGATTTTTTGGAAATCCGTAAGCAGGAGCACGAATAGACAGAGACGCATATGCTTGATTGGCTTGAACGATTGTTGGATAAACACCAACAGCCGAGATAGCCGTGTTTGTTGTTGTCGCGCCGTACTTGATCAGATTGCTGTTGGCTGATGTTGTTGTGGATGTCGTGCCTCCAGTGACTGAAAAATAGTTAACACGATCTTGAATTTTCACATGTGTTGAATCTGTTTCAAAGACAGTGCCATAGATTTGCTTATACAGATAATGACCTGTTTCTGAAACAGCACCATTCGCAAATCCAGGAGAAAGTTCCGTATAAGGAGACACTGGCATGTTTGTTGCTGGGTAGTTTGTTATGTTGAGATAATCTGTCTTGCGATATGGATTGGAAAGTATCAATCCCGTGGTATTGGCAAATCTAACATGATAATAGTTATTCGAAACCATCATGTTTAATGCGGTATTACCAGCCGCAACTTCATATTTAATGTTGTCCCCAACAGTAAACTTTGAGTTTGCGCTAGGAATCGTAATAAATCCAGTTGTAGCATTAACAGAGGTATTGCTATTAAACGCTATTTTATTTACAGTTTGATAAACAGGATCACCAATAGCAAATCCTGTATTAGCCCCAACTGTTAAAATCTTTCTATCATAATCAAGTGTTCCAACATTATTTGCGCCGATAAGATCAGTACCAATAAAGATAACTTCTGTATCACCAATAGTTGAAACTTTAAAACTTGCACCAGAACCATAACCAATACTGTATGGAATAGAAGAGGTGTTTGTTGTTTGTGTTATCATTCTTGCATTAGCAGAAGAAATATAATCTCCACCAGAGTTGGAAGTTGCATAAGAAACAACATAAGCCTCAGCAGTATTACCTTGCGTGTAGACTTTCTTTGTACTCAAGAAATACCCAGACACTGGAATAAAAGTGACATTACCTGTGTTAGAAGTAAATGAAGATGTCAGCACAACACCTTTTGCTGAAACATTTCCACTGCTATTATATTGATAGATGTATGGAGTATCCAATATTTTGTTGTTGTTAGCCGTAGAATATTTAACGGTATTAACATATTTTCTAATATTGTAAAGACCAACGGTAAGATCGATCAGCCCAACATTTGCATATATTTCAGAGTTACTTCCCTCAACATACATTAAGTCTGTACTGGTTACACTATTCTTAAATGCACCACGAGCATTTACAACAGTAATATTGGTATTGTCTACAACATCAGTGATTGTTCCACGAGCATAGATAACACCTGTTGCTGTATTCTTTTGGTAGACATTAGCACCAACAGTCAAGGTTTCGCTCGGATTAGAAATAGAGATATTGTATATCTCAGGAATACCCATGACTTTACCACCAATAGTTCTATCTTCTATTGTGTTCGCATAGAAGGATATAGCATTTCCTGTGGTGTAATATGTTGCTGTATTAGTGAATGAGCCATTAACATGTGAAATGGTAATCGTGCCATTTGCTGTGGTCTGATCTAGATCGAGAATCTTGCCCGCCGCAACTTGTGTTCCGCTGTTGTAACGATAGATAGTATCACCTACAGCAAGATTTGCTGTTGCGCTTGTGAATGCGACGTTGATGATAGGCTCGACCATTTGTTCAAACAGCCTGAAATATTGATAACTGTTTGCACCAGCCACAACATTAGACAGAGACACAACCTTCTCAGAGATAAGAGATTCTGCATCAAGCGTATAACCATAACCACCATCAACGAAAATGAAATCGATGATGCCTGTAGCAGAACCAACGCTAGATACTCTAGCCAAACCACCATTGCCGCGCTCTGATCCGCTAAATGAAACGATATCACCAACAGCAAACTCCACGCCCTTGTCAATGATTTCTACTCTATTAACAGAGCCAATCATTTTTGCGCGTTTTGTCGAATCAAAGACTGGTGTGTTGTTTATGTTAAGACCGATAACTTCTCCGTTACGGAATGCTCCATTAATATTCGTAATGTAAAGAAGATTTACATAGCCACGATCTGTTCTTCTACGAATATATCTTTCAACAAATCCTGTTGCACCAGTTAACGCGCCAATAACTTGCTTGCCAACGTAGTCGATATTGTATTTTGAATACGAAACTTCTAAGTAAAGTGGGAGTTCATAGATGCCATCTGATAATCTAAAGATATTTTCAGCAGGATAGCGAACATCTGCATTTGTACCGTAGACAAGTTTGAAGAATAGATCGATAGAACGTTCTGTTCCCTTTGATCTATACAAGTCAAGAGAGTTCTTTACCAGCAAAGTTTTATTACTAGCCGTATCAAACTGAATGTTTTTTAGATATTTCTCTTTAAAATAAACAATGAACTCATCAGGAGTCGTATCAATATCTCTATAATCACCAAGACTGCGAACTTGATTCAGTACATTACCAGACTGTTCCATCCATTCATAATACGCTTTAACGAACGCAATGAATTGATCTCCCTCTTCTTGATAGAATGCTGGGAATTGGCTGGCAACTAGCGGAGAAATTAGTTTTTCTATGTTTCTCATTATTCTCTGATCTGTTCGATGGCAATATTGATATCTGGTTCAAGAATATTTAGTATGACATTTTTAGACGACGAGATATCTTTGGTTCTTGGTGTAGCATAGATTTTCATTGAAGTGCCAAAGAAGTTTGAGATATTGAAGTTGTTGATGCTAACAACGCCTGTGTCATAGTTAACTGTTCCTACATCGGCAAGTTTCTTGTGATTAGAACCAACAGGCGCGACAACTCTAACAATACCATCACCATTGTCTTCTAAGATACAATTTACCTGTCCATTATATGTAAATGGAGTTGATGAGATTGCATGAACGTCAACAATAGGATGCTCATCTGATAATAATGGAACTGATTGAATCAATGGTGTCTTGAAGTCTGCATAAATCTTTTGAGCAACATTCAATGTTGGTGTTACATACTTGATCAAGAACACATCTGTTTCATTACTCACAATACTAGCCTCAATCGCATCAATTGCTTTAACGAATGCTGAATACCGAAGCGTTTTATTGAAGTTGTTTAGGTATGTTGTTGCATAGGTAAGCATACTTGATACAGCAAGAAGTCTAATATCTTCAGGATTCAATCCAGTCTTGTTAATGTTGTATTTGATATTAGACACAATCTGAAGATAGATGTAATCAGGAGAGATAAAGATTGGTTCCATAGCAACTGATGCTCTTGATTTCAGGAATCTTTTGTATTCAAGTTCTTTCGATTGTGGAAGCCCATCAACATCCTTAAGGTCAACTGTAACAAAAATACGACCATATTGTGGAGGAGTTGCGTCTTCACCGCCGTATGCAGCAACAGCATTGATTTCTGGGTAGTTAAGCCGCAACAGATTCTCATAGTCCTCAGAGGTAATAGCACGTTCTTGAGTTGTGAATGCTCTTGGTGCATTGTACTTGATCGACTCGATAGATTCTGAAACTGCGCCACCAGAAGCCGAAGACGTTGTGACAATAGACACATTTGCTTCACCGTCAATCAGTTGCGCCGCTCTGAATACTCTTGCACCATTTGGAAGTTCGCCGTTACAGACACGATATTCTACGATAACAACTGAGTTATTCTTAGGCTTTGCGCCAACAATACCATCACCAAAGATGATTTCATAAGTATCATTAATATATGGTTGAACAAAGAATACCTTCGATGTTGCTTCAATATTAAACAACGAAGTTGCTCTGGCATATGAATACAGATTAGCGCCGTTGTTTTCAATAACAGTTACTTTGACACTAGAAATGTCAACAAGTTTATTATTGATAACATAGTTGGTTGGATTTGTGTAGTTGACAGAATAGGTGTCGGTAAGAGTATCACCCTCATAAACACGGAGTGATGTGGTAAATACATTACTAGAACTTGTTGTAACAACGCTTTCATCTGTTGTAAACGTGAAGTTGTTAGAACCAACTCTTGTGCTAAAGATTGTGCCTCTAGGTATCGTAATGTTCTTCTTGGTTGGATCAGCAGAAGTGATTGTCAATGCAAGTTGTGCTTCAGCGGACTTGAACGAGAATGGAACATAGTTAAGTTCTTTGGCATGTGATACCACACTGTCGCGCAACTGTGCGCTATCAAGAAACATTTCGTTGCCGACCATGTTCATATAGAAAGCATTTAGATAGGTGTTATACGACAATACATCCAGCAACACACTCATGTTACTAGCCTCAAAGTCATAGTCTTTGAATCTGTCTTGCTGCTTAAGATATGTCTTAAGTGAACTCTTGTAACTATCAAAGTCCAACGAGGTCAGACTAATGCTAGAATTTGCCATTTATCGTACTCTATCTAATTGGACGTTGAAGACAACTACTGTTGGATTATTTATGATAGTAAAATAGATATCAACCATATAGGAATATTGATCATCGCTTAGTCTGACAACCACATCAAGAATGTTCGCACGAGGCTCATAGTTCTTAAGAGTGTTTGTGATAGACTCTTGAAGATTATTCTTGGTAACTTCTGTTGCATCTTCAAACAAATATTTATTAACATTTGAACCGAGATTTGGCTGAAACATTCTTTCACCAATATCAGTGAGCAATAGATTTCTCATGGCACGTTTAACAGAATCTTCATCCGAACGCTTAAGCAACGCACCAGTATTTGGGTGTGCATTAAAGTTCGTCAAGAAATCGCTGTAGATTTCTTTTGGACGATTTGCAGATGTATTTTTATCTACTCTTTCGATAGCCATCTATTCTCTCTTTTAACTGTTATTTAGTTGCTGGCTCATAGCCATAATCTGTATAGATAACTTCAAACACATCACTAGGAATAAGTTTATATACCAAACCAAACAGATCAAAGATCACGGGTAATATTATCTTTATGACCTCGCAGACCTTTACATTACCTGTAAGAATGTCAATGATCAACTTCAATGCAGCGATAATGTCTTTAAGTATTGGGAACTTGTCTAGAATCTTTTGCACCAGTTTCATTAACAGATTGTAAAGTTCTTCTAACCATCCATAAGCAAAGAACTTGCGAATACGTTCCATCAACTGATTCCACAGATCATGGATACGAGCAAGTAACAGTTCTTTCATATGAACCTTGAACTTGCGAGCCTCAGCCTTGATATCAATACCAAGCATTTCTCCGAGCGTTCCGAAGATCGGTACAGGGAAGTTTAGAATCGAATCGATCAGTTCATCTATGGCTTCCATAGCGGCTTTCTTGGCATCTGCTATAGCCTGTAGCACATCATCCCATATTTTGTCCATAGCCTCTTGAATAGCCTTGGTAGGGTCTTGAAGAAACTTCAGCACACCAAGAATCTGTTTGATAATAGGAAGATTACGAATGAACTCGATCACTTCAGCCAACCAGTCATTAATGATCTTCTGAATGTATGCAATAAGTTTTTGCCAAATCTCTTCAGCAGAATATTCTGGTATGTTCAATGTCAACTTGCCTGTAAAGAACAGTGCTATTCGTTTATCAATCTTGTTCAATGCTTCTACAATGTCGTGGATATTCTCAGCGATCATAGCCTTGATCTTTACCTTACCCTCCTTTGTAAAGAAGTCAAAGATACGAATAGGCGGTAGAAATGGAATAGGAAAGTTGATAATGTCAACAACTTGCTTGAACAGTTTTGTGATGACTTCAATAATCTTCTTTTGAAAGTAAATATCAATCTCTTTCATGAACTCGCGGATCTTGTATTCCATCTCGTGTTCGAAGTTCTTGATACGTTGGAACACATCAGTCAGAAGCCAGCCAGTGATTTCATTAATCAAGTCTTCAATGTCTTGGATTAGTTTGTAAAGATCAGCGACTGCCTCATCAATCATTTCATATGCTAGGGCTTTTAGTTGTGCTTTCAACTGTCCAGGAATAGTTCCCAATACACGAAAATAATCATGCAAACTCTTATAGTCGATGTTTCCATCTGGAGTACATTCTAACTCTAGTGGCTTTGGGACGTATAACTTGATTCTTTTAACCATTGATATTTACCAATGGTGCAAGAATACTGAGAGTTCCACCAGAACTAATTTCAACATCACCTTTGGCTTGTATAGTAATCTTTCCATTTATCGCAACAATAGACATATCACCAGATTCCACAATAATGTTCTTGTCTCCGATTGTAATATCAATATTGTCTTTAACAGCCTTTGCTACAACCGTACCATCTGGATTGATTTCGATGTAACTTCCGCTTGTATGATATACATGAATTCTTTCAGACTTAGGTGTATCATCAACTTCGATTACATGCCCAGCAACAGTTGTCATTGTCTTGTTGAAGGGGTAGACTGCTTTATAGTTTGTTTGCGGCTCATAGTCTAAGTAATCTTTTTGGACTGGCGCTAGCCCTCTAGCAATCTTGGACACGTCATTATTCTTTTCGTTGCCACCTCTTGCAGAAAGATTGAACGTTCCCATGATTAATGGTTTGGCTTTCTCTTTACCATCGAGATAAAACCCAACAACGTATGATCCTTTGAAAACGCCAGTGGGTGAAATTCCAACACCATCAAACGCCGCTGATGTGATAGGCATCATCACGATTGCCCACGGAAGATCAGCAGTCTCAATTTTATTGAAATGCTCGTTTAAGATTCTAACGCGAACTCTTCCATTTTTTAGTGGATCTACGATATCTTCCACGATACCAACAAACCAAGTGAATCCTTCTTCGCCCATATTTTGTGTTGTCATGATTAACTTTCCAAAAATCCAGTTCTTACGATTTCACAAGATTGTGAGTACTTTGGTTTTCCTGAAGGATGGATAATGTGTCTGAGTTTTGTGATGACATAACTTCCCGAAAGAAGTCGGTTCTTGCTCGCCTTCGTCAAGCCATCGACTTTTGGAAATTCAACATTTATTACAGACCCAGCAACCAAAACAGAATCACCATGAATATGGATATTTATCATGTTGCTTAACATTTTCATCACATAATCTCTTAGATAACTGTTCTTGGTAATACGATCATAATCACTATCATTTGAAACTGGCACCAGCATATTGACAGATGCAGAATCTTTATCGTTTGCTAAATCGTCTGCCATAACTTTTTGGATGTGTGTTGCCTCAGAATTCAAAGTGCTGGTCTCACTACCCTTAAGAGCATCAAACTTGACTTCTTCATATTGCCCTGTGTTGATATTGAATGACCATGTAGAGTTAGTTAAACCACCACGTCCAACGGTGTCCATTAGATTTTCCATCTTGACGTGTTCAACAGCAAGAACTTGTCTCCAATCTGAATCAGAGAAGTTTCTTTTATTCGCGCTATTAGAGAAAAAGTTTCTATCACCAGAAACAACTGATGGATGTTTCTTTCCTTCAGCAATGATCTGCTCAACAGTCAGAAAGTTGTATCCAAGCCTATTTTCATAAAAACAATATGGAGATGCCTTGCCTTTTTTTGATACCGATCTTCTTCTTACCTTATCAATCGCTTTAAATATGTTCAACTTGGAAATAGGCACAAAGTCAACATTCTTTGTTCCTTCAATAGTAATCTTCTTGTCGCTCTTTAAACGTGCAAACAAGTTGGCAACCATTTGTTCATGTGACATATCAACAAAGTTTTGTGTCACGTTCATACTTGAAGATTTGATATATTCTTTACTGGCTAGAGACACAGTATAAGTTTTAAACTTATCCACTTCGTTTGACTTGCCATTCGCAATAGATAATATCTTTAACTTGAATGATGATGGAGTCGAGTCACCTTTACCAGTATATGAAAGAAAATCAATTTCTACATCACTGTACCCAAGCAATAGATTGTCACTGAACCCAATGGTATCTACCATGAGCATAGTCCCAAAAATTGCAGGTGACATAATACTTTCGAAAATATCGATTTGCTTTACATATGGAATAAGATTGATTCTGTTACCACTGGTGTGAATCAACTCAAATCGTTTAATATTTACTTCGCCTGGATTTAAATTTGTTGTCATTATGATCTCAATAGTTGTGTAAGTTGTCTGTCAACGCCATCTTTAATGCTGTTTCTTAACAAAAAGATATTTCTTTTATCTTCGTTATGTTCTATTTCAAAGTCATATACGTTTACAGGTGCCCAATACTTCATCTCATTTGCTGGAATACAAGTAACAAGATCAGTGACTGTATTGACTGAATATGTGCCTACGCTCCCATATTTACCGTATAGAGTATTAGTAGCAGTAGTTATAAATGCGCCTTCAATATGCTTTACAGTGATAGTGGCAGTGTCAACATCAGATGAAATCAATTCAGCCTTGGCAACAATGCTTCCATTATAGACTTGATATATCTTATCGCCTGAAACAAATGCATTAGATGCAAAAGCGCCAATAGTCAACTGCTTTATATAGTTTGTAGATGCAATCCAATCGATTTGTTTTCTGGAATGCCCTATGATCTGATTTGCATAATCTATAATAGGCGTATAATATTTCTTCAAAGGACCTGATAACATTTCATATGCATAGACAGTAATAGTTTCTTCATCGACCCAATTGTTTCTGTAATAAAGAACAGTGTCTCTGGCTTTTTCTAATGTACCATACTTGCCCTTGATGTATTCATTCAGTGCGATAGAATTTTTGAACACATCATGATATGGATCAACAGTTCTATTACTGAAGTGATAAATCCAGTCATAATAAGAATCGCCGTAATATGCATCTGCAATGTGATCTGCTCTATGAACCGAATCTTCTATTCTATGAGGAACAAAACTTGTTGCATCATTCATGGTATTTTCAGAGAACTTTATTCGAGCCATGATATTCTTTACAGGGCTGCCGTTATACATCACAACAGGAAATCTATCGAAATACTTAGACATTTATGCTCCAGTTCCTGTTGTGGTTGAACCTGTTAATGTATTCAATGTGGTCTTCAGATTTCCTAATACCACTTCTCCCGCACCTTGTTTAGCCACACCATAATCGTTTGCAGTGAAGTATTCGACCTCTAATAAAGCGATTGACAATGTGATAAACCCTGGTGCCGGTCCCGCACCTTTAGATGCAAAGAATGCTGGCAGTTCTGGCGCATAGTTGACACTCACAGATTCGATCACGCAAGTCTTAAAGACATACATGTAAGAATCATCATATCCTGTATTTGGATTCCAGTTTCCATTTCCCCATGGGTGCAATGTTACCTGGCACATATCAGGAAATGCTAATGCAGCAGTTGTATCCGAGAATACTTTTGGTAATGCACTCTGCTTAAATCTTTTGATAATATCTCGAATGGTTCTGCTTTCACTTTCGTTATTAGGAGCAAAGGTCCATGAGAACTTATGTGACCGCATTTTAGGAGACTTGAACACAGTTGCGATATTTGGGTTTGCAACCGCGCCTGCCGCTTGTTGAAGAGACATTAAGAAATCGTTACCAAGTAATGATGCAGCAGTCTCTACACCATATGCAGCAGCGGCGATGCCTGCTTGGCCAACTGTGTTTCCACTCAAGCCTTCAGCAGCAGAAGGAACACCATTGAAAACAGACCCCGCCATTCCAGTAGTGCCACTGTTATAATCAACTTCATGACTCTCAATCAAATCTCTTGGCAATGGCAGAGAGATAGAATCTTTTTCTATTTTTTGTACGGGGTAAAATGGTGTTGGTCTTTCATATGCTTTGAATGCGAATGATACGTAATACTTGTTCAAGTCTGCTGGATAATGAAGATTGTTGATTGTGGATGGCTGCGAAAGCGTATCACCAATAGAATCAGTGGCAGCAAAGCCTGTATTTTTAATGATATCTTTTTTTGTTATTCTGTCGAGTTCTCCATTAAAAGCGCCGAAGAACTCACTAGCAATACCAGATAGAATAGAATCGCCAAGAGCCGCTAAATATTTGTTTCTGCTATTTGAACTTAATCCAAGTCTGCCCAAACTATCACCAACAGCATCGATCAAAGCATTCTCTGCTTTGTTGATGTATCCGCTGATATTGTTTTTTACCATTTTTTCTAATGGATTGATTACAATTTTTTTGAAGAAATCGGTCATCTGATGCCTTAACAAGAGTTTCTTTTATTTATATAAATAATCCATGGCTTACAAAACACACAAAGGAAAGTTTAAACCATTTCATCCTGAGAAGTATCTCGGCGATCCGAGTAATATTGTCTACAGATCAAGATGGGAACTCAAGTTCATGAGTTATCTAGACGGTCATCCAAATGTTATCAAGTGGTCAAGTGAAGAGTTGGCTATCCCTTACAAGTCTCCAATAGACAATAAGATTCACAGATACTTTCCAGATTTCGTGATCAAGAAGAGAACGCCTGAAGGATTGATTGAGACTACTGTAGTCGAGATTAAGCCTAAAGTCCAGTGTGCACCGCCTAAAGTTCAGACCAAAGCAACTCGCAAATATATTACAGAAGTCCAAACATGGGGTATAAATAGTGCTAAGTGGGCTGCATGTAGTAACTACTGCAAAGAACGCAAATGGAAGTTTGAGATTATAACTGAAGTAGAACTAGGAATCGCTCGTTAATGGCAAATGTATTTGATACAATCATCACTAAAGGCGTTCGTTCTGGACAGATTCCAGCGCGGACTAAAGAGGCGCGTGATTGGTTTCGTACAACTGCTGGCAAGATCAGTAGCATCAACGAACGATCATTGTTGAACTCTGATAAAGACAGGCTCCAGAAAGAGCCGTTGCCTGGACAGATGTACATGTTCTATTACGATCCAAAGCACAAAGACACACTGCCATTCTATGACAGATTTCCACTGATCTTTCCATTCAAGAAGATTCCAGGCGGCTTTCTAGGATTGAATCTGCACTATCTGCCACCACAACTCAGAGCGAAGTTGATGGATGGGCTGTATGAATATGCAAACAATAGCAGATATGATGAATCAACCAAACTGAAACTGAACTATGAACTGCTATCTAAAGTGTCAACTCTGAAATATTTCTCTCCATGCATCAAGCACTACCTGACAAGCCATGTTAGATCAAAGATGATGTATGTGTATCCATCTGAATGGGATATTGCCCTGATGCTTCCTACAGCCAGGTTTGAAAAAGCAACCACATCACAGGTTTGGGCTGATAGCAAGAAAAAAATCAGACAGATTTAGGACATTTCTTTTCGTGTCTGGTTATGTTTGATACATTTGATACCATATCACAATAACTGCATTTTCTTCTATTGTTTTTTATTATTTCCGAGTGTTTTTTGCGACCTTCTTCATTAAACCGTAAAACATTCGCTTCTCTCAGTTTTTGTTTTGTTTCATCCGTTCTTTCGTATTTTCCTATATTACCTTTATCTGATTTTGGTTTACGCAGTGCTTGTTTATGTTTTTCTGTTTTTGGTTTACACATTTTATCAGCACTCGCTTTAATTCTTGGATCTGATTTTGTTAATCCTTTATTCCAAGGAATTCTTCCTATATTTTTTTTACCTAATTTTTTTCCATTTTTTACATATATTTCTTTTAATATTTCTTCTTTATCAATTTGTCCAGATAATCCTTTCCAAGCGAGATAATCTTCTTTTCTTTCATGTTGTTCATAAAGCATTCTATGCGCTTCTGCATGTTCTTCAACACTCAATTCAATAAGATTATCTGTGTCGTCTGTGCCGCCCATATGCTTGGGAATAATATGATGTTTATGAATCATTGGAGTAACCTTTATAAATAGAGTATGATGATATTTATAATAAATCTACTTTCTAGAAGCAAAAATAGAACAACTAAGAGACAAGAAGAAGGTTAGAGGGTAATGGCATTATTTGGATTGATTTCATCAGATGAAGAACTGTCGGCGGACAGAGCGCGTCTTGCTGCTTCTAAAGATTTCGCAACTCGATCAATAGAAGACGCTTCTAAGTATAACATGAGCGATTCTCAAAGACTTAATCCTCAAACGGGTAAGCCGTATGATCCGATTAACAAAAAAGCAATATCAACACAACAAGAAATACAGAATTTAAAATCTGTTCCAAATCCTAATATTGCACAAAAAACTTCTTTTGATATACAAAACTTCAGAACAGAAATAAACGAGAACGGCATTCTACCAACAAATAGATTTTTGGTAGTAATGCCTCGACCACTTATTTTTGCCAATGATCCTATGACAAATCAGTATTTTGATTTAAGAAACGAGTTTTTGACATTGAGATGTGAAAATGTTGTTTTGCCTGGAATGTCTTTTAATAACATGGATATCTTCAGATATGGATATGGTGTTAGAGAACAACGCCCATATGGTGTCAAGTTTGACAGTATAGCATTGACATTCGTTGTTGATAGAGAAACCAAAGTGATCGACTATTTTAATAAATGGACAAATCACATCATAAACTATGACGTGTCAAAAGGCATGGCACCTGCAGGCGGCAATATGCCATTTGAACTAACATATAAAGATGACTACATCTGTAAGCAAATGCAAATATATGTGTATGATTACAACAACAACAGAAAAACCAAAGTCACACTGTTTGATGCATACCCAGAATCCACAAATCCTATTAACTTAGATTCTGGTAATGGAGATATGATGAAGTTCACAACAACTATCAAATATACATATCTCACTATTGAAACATCTGCGGACGATACTGCAACCAAAGGAAAATAATCATGGCTTTACCAAAAATCCAATCTCCAATATTTGAAATTGAAATTCCTTCATTCAACAAGACTTATGAGTTTAGGCCTTTCCTTGTCAAAGAGGAAAAGATTCTATTGATGGCCCAACAATCGGATAGCAATAGAGATATTCTCAAGTCTATTAAACAGATAATCAATAACTGTTGTATCTCAGAAGATTTGGATATTGACAGTCTTACCATGACGGACATCGAATTCATCTTCTTAAAACTAAGATCACGGTCGGTCAACAATATCATTGAAGTCAAATACAAAGATAGAGAAGATGAAAAAGAATATACATTTAAGATCGATCTAGAAGAAGTCCAAGTTACTCGCCCAAAAGCCATCGATAACAATATTCAACTTGGTAATGGTATTGGTATGATTATGAAGCATCCAACAGCATCAGTATTTGATGAAGCAGACGATCTAGAAGATGGATTGGATGATGTTTTGAATTTCTTTGTTAAGAAATGTATTGTTGAGATTTATGATGAAGAAACTGTTTATCCTGTATATGAACATACCGATGAAGAACTCCAGACCTTTATCGATAGCATCGATACCAAAAGTTTTGAGAAAGTAAAAGAGTTCATTGATAACACACCAAAACTTATCTACACGATCAAATATAAAAACTCACTTGATAATGACAGAGAGATTGTGTTGGATACGCTCCGTGATTTTTTTACCTTGGGCTGAGTCATACTAGTCTTAGTAATTATTATACCGTGATTTTCTCAATGGTTCAGCATCATAAATATTCAATAACAGATTTAGAAAATCTCATGCCCTATGAACGTGATCTATATGTTGATATGCTTCTTGACTTCTTAAACAAACAAAAACAAATAATAGAAGAGACCTAAATGGGACTACCTACAGTATATAAATCGCCGGAAGTTTTAGAGGCAGCAGGGTTTTCTCCTAAAGCAATGGAGCAAATCCGTGCTCAAATGTCTGTTCCTATGCCTCTTCCTGCTGGTAAGACTGTTCCGTATTCTGCTATTTCTGACACATCATCGGAACAAAGCATATCATCTCCATCAGCCAGTAACACAGGTCTGATCAAATCTATCTTAAGTCGCGCCAAATCTATTGATACAACTTTACAAGATTCAATGAATCTTCAAAAAGACCAATCGTTACAAGCAAATCGTTTAGCAACAGAGAATGCACAAGAAAAACACGCAGACAAAGTTCCCAAAGATGGCGAAGAAGGCGATAAAAAAGAAAAAGGTAAAGAAGGTTTCTTAGATAAAGCGATCAGAGAGGGCATCAAGTTTGCCGTACTAGGTGCAATGCATCTTATAGGTCCTATAGTCAATAGCATAAAGACTGCGATCCAAAACATCAAAGATGGATTTGCTGTTGTTTCTGAAAAGTTCCAGAACATCATTGATTCAATCAAAGAGTTTTTTGGACACCTTGGTGGCAAAGTAAAAGAGGGCGCTAAGAAAGCGGTTGCTGTTGGTAAACAGGTTGGTGAAGGTGCGGTTGCTGTTGGTAAACAGGCTGCTGAAAAAGTTGGTGAAGGCGCGACTGCTATTGGCAAAGGTGTTGGTGAAGGTCTTGGTAAAGTTGCTGCATTCTTTGAGAGTGGCGGTAAATCAGGAACTGTGTCAACTGGCAAAGGCGATGCTGGTGGAAAAAGTTACGGCAAATTCCAACTGTCATCTAAAACAGGCGATGTTCAAAAGTTTCTAAAAGAAAGTGGATATTCCAAACAGTTTGCTGGTATGGAAGTTGGGTCAAAAGAGTTTGATGCTAAGTGGAAGGAACTAGGAAAGACTAAAGAGTTTGGCGCCGCTCAACAAGCACATGCTGCTAAGACTCATTATAATCCACAAGTTGCAAAATTACAAAAAGCGGGCATAGATTTATCTGGTCGTGGTGCTGGTGTGCAAGAAGCAATCTTCAGTACAGCCAATCAATATGGCGCGAACACAAGTGTCATACAAAAAGCATTAAAAGGCAAAGATACCAAATCTATGTCTGATAAAGAAATAATCAATGCTATTCAAGATTACAAATCCAGCACTGTTTCAACAAGATTCAAGAGTAGTGATGATAAGACTAGAGCGGGTGTTGCCAAACGAGTTGAAGAAGAACGCAAAGTTCTTCTTGCTGTTGATGACGGTCCTAAAGGAAAACCATCTCCTGCTGAAACTCCTAAAGTAGCGATGGCATCTAATGATGTTGCTCTGTCTCAGACACAAAAGCCTATCGTTAAGAAGCAGACAACTCAAACCGCTGCCACAGGAAAATCGGGAACTGGATCAAGCCCAAGAATGATGGCAGGCAATGGAAAGAATGTTCCGCCTCCAGCATATCATGATCCTTCTTCTGGATATCATATGTATTTCGGCACAGCATAAAAAAAGGGGAGAGCCGAAACTCTCCCCTCTAGTTTTAGTCCTCTTCAGCGAGTCGCTTGAAGAACTCTAGCCCGTCGTCATCATCGTCATCAGTTGACGCAATAGCCTTTGCGGGAGCAGCCTTAGCCGCAGGCGCAGGTGCTACATAATCATCTTCGACAAAACTATTCCGTGTCTCAGCCACAGTCTTGGTCTTACCCAACACCAGATTGAGACGAGCCTGAAGTTGCTCGTAGGTCTTGAAGACCTTAGGATCGATCAGAGCCTGTAGAGATTGCTCTTGCTTCCAGATTGTTTCCAACTTAGAGTCATCTTCAAACAATGCACCAACTGCATCAAACTCGGACTTATCGTAGTTACGATAGCCTTCGACTTGACGAATCTTCAACTTGAAGTTCGCGCCAGCCCAGAAGTCAAATGGGTTCATTGGCTTTTCATCATCAAACTGTGGGTTCATTGCATCATTCAACTTGTCGAACACCTTCTTACCATACTTAAAGAGTTTGACCTTTCCTTCGTTTTCAGGATTAGCACCATCCTTGATGATATAGATGTTAGAGACAAAGGTCAAACGGCGCTTCTGAAGGCGAGCGATTTCCTTATCAGAGTCAATACCAGAGTTCCACAACTTTGAGTTATACTCGCCGAGCGGATCAGCCTTACCAAGAGTCGATAGCGACTTCTCGATATACCACTGTCCAGTATCTGGATTCTTGAAACTGTGGTCCCAGATGCGGACGAATGGAATATCTTCGCCTTCTGCTGGTGGCAAGAACCGAATAACAGCATAGCCGTTACCAACCTTGTCGGTGTCTGGGTACCAGTACTTATCCTTGTCGTCATCATTGTATGACTTTGTGTTCATCTTTGAAAGTTCTTGGTTCAACTTTTCAAAGTTGCTGGAAGAAGTACGCTTTAGGTCTGCAAATGACATTTTTATTTCCTTGTATGTTTATGTTAAGTGTATGATTATGTGTTTTGTTTGATCGTGACATACTTGGTGCCACCATCCCAAGCCATATATGGTACATCGGTAAACTCTGTATCATAGCCGACTTTGAACCGTGGAAGCAAGTTCTCACGGATGTATTTATCGTTATCAAATCCGAAGATTTCATTAGAATAGGCAATGAGCCAATTCTTCGTATTCCCGATCTTGTCTACAATCTGATCTCTCAAATCCATAGGCATTTCGGTCAATGACCAAGTAGCGATGCATAGATCAGCGTCTACCAGATCATTAATATTATCAGTATGTACCACGTTTGTCAACCCAAGTTCATCGTGATACCACTTTTGAATCTTACCAAGTTCAGGGAAGTCATAGATGATATACTTACCCTTGAATCCCAACTTGTAGACAACATCAGCCATATCACCAACACCACCGCCAAGTTCAACGATTGTGTCCATACGCTCAAGGTCAGCAGCAGAGATACGATTGATTTTAAGATGTGCGAATGCTTGGATACGATTCATGGTTGTCTTGAAGTCATCAAAGACTGCATAGATTGGATAATCTTTTTCAGTTATACCAATCATGGGTTCGGTTAATGCAATCTCAGTACGAGTGGGTCCATCGACTGCCTTAAGTTCAAGAGCATCCAAAGCAATCTTCATATAAGCAGTTAACCGATTGCGACTCATGATAGGAACAGTCATAGTGGAAGCCCAGACCTTGAAGCGTTCCATAGGAAGCGTTTCCAGGTCTTTAGCAAAGACTTCACGCATAGAAGCCCAGAAAGTGTCGTCATTGATTTGCTTTGCACGAGCCATCTTATCCGCTGTCTCTTTATCAGAGAACAAAGGAGCAGGAGCATCCATGAAAGGGTTGGATGGCAGTCCTACATTGTATTGAAAGTAATCAGTCATTCATCACCTGTAAATATGTCTCTCATGATCTGTTTACACTTTGCAGTGTCATAACGAAAGAACGGTTTATATTTAATGCACTTCTTATATATTGATGGCCAGATAATCGTTTCAGTGATTGTCTTGTTCCAATGTGGAAAGAACTTGCATATGTCATTCAAAATGATCAGTGTTTCAATACTGATCTGTTTCTGTAAGTATAACTTCAATGCATGTGGTCTCTGCCCACTCTTTACTATAAAGTTTTCATTGAAGTTTGTCAATAGTTTATTGCAGTCTTCAGTAAAGATATATGTAATAGCCTGCTGCCGCTTAAGCCAGTCTGAATATACAACATCCGCTTTATCAGTTGCTAGATCACCAGCATAAGAAATAGAATTGCCAACAAAGTTAGCCAGCATAAAGTTTTTCGAGTCTTTATGTCTGGCTATTTTGTAAAAGAAGTTGGCATCTCTTCTCTGTTTAAAGACATCTTGTGTGATATTTTTTGTATTACCATTATTTTTAATATAATCATAATTGGTCTCAAAGTGTGCCTTAAGAGCAACGAATGTCTTGTAAGTCTCAAAGGGAGTCATAGCAACTCTCATCCGAAGTTCAGTTTAGCCCGCTTTGGCAAATAGTTAAGACTCTCATACTCAGACTCTAGTTGAGCCTTCATCTTAAGATTTTGCTTGATTATTGTGGCTGCGCTTTCGACTTCAATGTTGTTGATGTTGCAATAATGAATGACCGCATCAACATAGTTAAGTTTATGTTGTGCAATCAGATTTTCAATATCGGCTGTAAACTTTTCACTCGATAGAGCCTTTTCTAGTACGATTTCTTCCATGATGTATTAGCCTTCTCTATAAAAGATGTGGTGTTGGTTTCAAGTTTTTATAAATAGAATGTAGATCGCGAGGACTCCCCAGAACTCCATCTACTCTAACACTTGCAAGGAGTATCAGCAATGAGTATTTATGTCTATTATGTGTATGCTTATCTTAGAAAAGATAACACGCCTTATTATATCGGTAAAGGTAAAAACAAAAGAGCATATTCAAACGAGCATAGAGTAAATCTTCCTTCTGAAAAAGAACGAATCATAATAATGGAAAGAAATCTTTCAGAACTTGGCGCTCTTGCGTTAGAAAGAAGATATATTCGTTGGTATGGAAGAAAAGATAATAACACTGGAATATTAAGAAATATGACAGACGGTGGAGAAACTGCTGCCGGAAGAACACCTTGGAATAAAGGAAAGACGGGGTTGAAAGGTCATCCTTGTTCTGAAAAAACAAAACAAAAACTCAAAGAATCTCGTTTAGGAAAACCAAGGCCTAAAGATGTTATTGAGAAAATGAAAAAAACTAAAACAGGAGTGCCAAATCCATCAGCACGAAGACCTATGTCACAAGAAACAAAGAACAAAATAAAAGATAAAAGAAAACTACAGACAATACCGCCGAGAACAGATTTTCATAAGAAAGCCATAAGTGATTTTCAAAAACAAAATAAAAATGTGTGTGCTAAATGTGGCAAAGGTTTTAATCCAGGAAACTACAGACAACACATCACATCAAATAAATGTTCTTTATGATTCTGAATAAAATATATGATCTTCTATTTTTACCGTTTGCTTAAATACCTTTGACCAAAAAGGATAAGTTTTCATCCAATTGGCATGGTAGAACGTTGCTCCAGCAGTTACATCTCCAATGTTTTGGATATAAACTTGTTCGGCAACTCGTTTGCTTTCTGTGTAAACATCAACGTCAACTACCTTTTTCTTCTCACAGACCCATGAGAACTGGCAACGACCTTGCTTCTTTTGTTTGACAACTCCACATGGAGTACTTGGAAAACTATCGTCACTTGTCCTATTCATTACGACATTAGTGACGGCAATCTTTCCTCTTGTTGTTTGATTACCAGCCTCAAAGTATGCATTATCAGCAAGACACTTGATCTGCTTCTTATCTTGCACACTTAGGTAGACTGGGACTTTAACGATAACTTGTCTTTCAATAACTATTGGTTCCGATGGTCTATGGAACACTTGTTGGACAGTCAGTGTTAGTGCGAGAGATATTGCAATACCAACAAAGATGTCTTGAAGGGTTTTAGATTGCTTGAATCCATTCGTCATTATTCTTCCTTTATTTGTCTTCGAACATTCTCTTCTCTAAACTGATAGGATAGGGAGCGAAGAACCACCGTACAAAAGTGTGTAGGGTGTTTTCAATAAAGACCGCGTTTTACGATCTGGTTAAGATACTATTTATAAGTGCTGGTTACGCAATCCAGCGAATGTCTTTCGTGCATTCCGTTCTCTACGTTTCACGGCGCTTCTAAGCCTCAGCGCATCGGCTTACTCACTCAATATACTATGATACCGAGCGAATGGCAATCATTATTTAGTAGTTTCCTGAAAAATATAAATAGAAGTGTCTGTCACGATACGTCAATATCCACAGACTCTAACACTTTCAAGGAGTATCAGCAATGTTTATTTATTACGTCTATGCCTATGTCAGAAAATCTGATGGAACGCCTTACTATATTGGTAAAGGAAAAGGCAACAGAGCATATTCACCACAACATAATGTGTCTGTTCCCAAAGACAAATCAAAGATCATATTCTTAGAAACGAACTTATCAGATATTGGTGCATGTGCATTAGAGCGTAGATATATCCGTTGGTATGGACGAAAAGATTTAAGTTCTGGAATATTGTATAACAAAACTGATGGAGGAGATGGTGTGTCCGGGTGGATTCCATCGATTAAACATAGACATCAGTCGTCTATTCGTTTGTTAGGAAATCAACTTGCAAAAAATACTGTATATACAGAAGATATGTGTAAAGCGAGATCGATTCGTGCCACAGGCAATCAAAATGCCAAAGGTAGCAAAAGTAAAACAGGTCAAAAGTTATCCGAATCTACTAAACAACTTATTGGAACAAAACGCATTGGTGCCATTTGGTGGACTAATGGCTATATCAACAAAGTAGTAAAAGACTGCCCCGGACCTGATTGGACTCGAGGCAGAACCCTTACATAGTGGGACCGTTTCCGTTCTTAAATCCGACAGTTCCACCTTGGTCGATGATACGTTGCCTCACTTCTTCAAATAAAATAGGACGAAAGTCTGTGGCTTCTACACAAACGCTAATGTATCTTGGATCGATCTGATTTCCATACAGCACTTGACCAGTTTTCTTGTCAAAGCCGTTGGCCTTCATCACACGATTGCTATGCAGATGTCCGTGGATGTTCGTGCCAAATCTTCCAAGACTTGCTTCATGGATAGGGATATGACTTAGAATCATACCGTCCATAACCTGGTATGCACGAATCTCACGGAAGTGTTGCGTATAATCATCCAACTTAAAGATGTCATGGTTGCCCTTGATCAGCACCTTATCACCGTTAAGGCGATGCATAATAGCCAGAGCCTTGCGGTTGATCACAACATCACCAAGATGATAGACCTTATCGTTTGGCTTCACGGTTTCATTCCACCGCTTCACCATATCTTCGTCCATATCATCTGGATTGTCCCATGGGCGCAACTTCTCACCAGTGTTGGTAAGAAAGCGACACACTCCAGCATGACCGAAGTGTGTATCAGATGTCAAAAATACAGAGGGCATAATCTTTCCTT
>Ga0114962_10000063_pt1 | contig 82223 bp, 74 predicted proteins | sample C_130820_MF_Meta_FD_87017 | JGI IMG/M metagenome (GOLD analysis project Ga0114962, IMG submission 87017) | Freshwater microbial communities from Lake Croche, Canada to study carbon cycling - C_130820_MF_MetaG | ecosystem: Environmental > Aquatic > Freshwater > Lake | place: Lake Croche, Canada... | reverse complement strand
TCTCTCACCTCGCTCGCTTCGCTCTCCGCGTTCGCCGCGACGACCATTGCGGTCACGACGATTTCGGTCACCTGAACGTCCTCGGGTATTCCCTTCAGAAGTACTGCTGGATGCCGTTCTTGAAGTGGTGGAGGAAGGTGTTGATGCGCTACTGGTTGAAACGTTACTGTCACCTCCTCCAAACCAACTCATCACGCGTTTGAAGAAAGAATGACTTTGAGAAGGCGTGGTGGTAGTCCGCGACTGAACAGGTGCAGGCGCAGACCCATGGGACTGAGCGGGGGCATCAATAGAGACGATGCTGACAGGCGCTGGTTGGCCTGCAGGCACTCCACGAACTGCAGCAACTTGACGTACACCTTTCACTTCAGCTGCATTCAAGGTTTCTTCTTCTGTTGCCTCAATTTCCACCATCCGATAACTCGGTTCCGGTGTTCCTTCTTGATTGGCCTCATCATGACGAACACGCGTAATCGTATAGTTAGGTGTTTCTAAGTGTTCATTGGGTATCAGGATAATGCTCACACGTAAACGCGCTTCGAGAGCATAAATATCAGAACGCTTTTCATTGAGTAGGAAGGTCGCTACGTCAACCGGCACTTGTGCGCGAACGATGGCAGTGTTTTCCTTCATGCATTCTTCTTGCAAGATGCGCAAGATATGAAGTGCAGAAGATTCAGTATCTCGGATAAATCCAGTGCCATGGCAACGAGGGCAGGGCGTATGGCTCGTTTCGCCTAGTGAGGGTTGCAGGCGTTGGCGAGAAAGCTCGAGCAATCCAAAGCGAGAAATTTTGCCGGTTTGAACGCGCGCGCGATCAAAATGCAAAGCGTCTCGCAGGCGGTTTTCAACATCGCGCTGATTGCGCGGGTTTTCCATGTCGATAAAGTCGATGACGATCAAACCACCCAAGTCACGAAGACGTAATTGACGCGCGATTTCATCGGCTGCTTCGAGGTTGGTGTTGACCGCTGTAGCTTCGATGTCTGCACCACGCGTGGCGCGGGCGGAGTTTACGTCGATCGAAACCAAGGCTTCGGTATGATCAATCACAATCGCACCGCCCGAAGGAAGGCTCACATCACGCCGGTAAGCGGTTTCGATTTGATGCTCAATCTGGAATCGAGAAAAGAGCGGAACATCGTCACGATAGAATTTGACTTTGTGCACATTCGCCGGCATGACATGGCTCATGAATTGCTGAGCCTGCTCATAGATGGTTTCCGTGTCGATTAAGATTTCGCCAATGTCTGGCTGGAATAAATCGCGAATAGCGCGAATCACCAAGCTGCCTTCTTGATAAATCAGAAAAGCGCCATCTTGGCTATGTGAGGCGTCTTCAACGGCTTTCCAAAGTTGCAGAAGGTAGTTTAAGTCCCACTGTAATTCTTCTACAGTGCGGCCAATACCGGCGGTACGAGCAATTAAACTCATACCTTGGGGTACGTCTAGTTGTGCGAGAACATCACGCAGTTCAGCGCGCTCTTCTCCCTCGACACGACGCGATACCCCGCCCCCGCGCGGATTATTGGGCATCAATACCAGGTAACGACCCGCCAAGCTAATGAAACTGGTCAGTGCAGCACCTTTATTACCACGCTCATCCTTTTCTACCTGAACGATGATTTCCTGCTTTTCTTTCAGCAGACTGGCAATTCGGGCGCGATTAAATTCGCCGTCTTCATTTTGAAGATAGCTTTTGGCGATTTCTTTGAAGGGAAGGAAGCCGTGTCGTTCATTGCCATAATCAACAAACGCTGCTTCCAGTGCGGGTTCGATGCGGGTGATGACCGCTTTGTAAATATTGCCTTTCTTTTGTTCCCTGCCAGAATATTCGATATCTAAATCGATGAGTTTCTGACCATCTACGATAGCGACACGTAACTCTTCTTGATGTGTCGCATTAAACAGCATGCGTTTCATGCAAATCCTCCCGCGCGCCTGAAAGCGGGAACTGAATGACCGGTACTAACGTACACCCACCAACCCGGACAATCGTCGGGGGGGTGTTATAAGACCTTTCGGTTTATCGCAAAAAGTCGAATGGCAAAAGCCGGTTTTCATATTCTTCTAAGACTGCACGCCGCCTCTTTGGGGCGTCATGCTCATTTGTCTGGGTGCCAGTGGCGCGCATTTCTACTACCATCGCTACTTTTACGGTGAGCGAGATAACCGGGATAAGGGCGCGCAGCCCACTGGAAGTACCACGGGGCCAATGGCGCCGTTCGGTGGTCAAACCATGACTCAAGTCAGATTAGCCCAATTACTTCCAAGTCTCTATATCATAAGACATATGAAAGACTTAGGCAAAGGCCACCGTGCAGACGCTCCCGCTGTTGCTTGGCAAGAGGTACATGAAGAGCAGGCGGGGCAAAGAATTGACAACTTCCTGATGCGTGTTTTGAAGGGGGTACCGAAGTCGCACGTCTATCGTATTCTTCGCAGTGGTGAAGTACGTGTCAATAGCAAGAGAATTGACGCAACTTATAAGCTTATCGCCGGAGATAAGATAAGAATCCCGCCTGTTCGCGTCGCGATCTCAGATGTTCCGGCTGCACCTTCTAGTACAGGGTTGTCTCGCCGGGCGCTGTTTGAAGATGAGGGCCTTCTTGTGATTGATAAGCCAGCTGGAGTTGCCGTACACGGGGGAAGCGGTGTCAGTTCTGGGGTCATTGAGCGGCTTAGGGCTGAGCGTCCTCAAGCTAAGTTTTTAGAGCTCGTTCATAGACTTGATCGCGAAACATCAGGTGTTTTGGTGATTGCTAAAAAAAGAAGTGCCTTAGTACATATGCACGATCAATTGCGCGCAGGTACAACGGATAAACGCTATTTTGCCTTAGTTCAAGGTCAATTTAAGGACGCCAAGCGCAAGGTTAAAGCGCCCCTTTACAAATACACCACCGCGGAAGGAGATCGAAGAGTGGTGGTGGATCCAGAAGGCCAATCTGCTGAAACCATCTTTCATCGACATAGGCAGTTTGACGAAGCTACCCTCCTTGAAGCGCAGTTATTGACTGGACGTACGCATCAGATTCGTGTGCATTTATGCCACCTTGGTCACCCCATCGCGGGTGATGATAAGTATGGCGATTTTGCTTGGAATAAGGAGCTATCCAAAAAAGGTTTGCGCAGGATGTTTCTGCATGCTGCGCAACTTGAATTTGAGCATCCTGTGTCAGGTGAACGGGTTCGAGTTGAGAGCCCAATTCCTGAAGAGTTGGCCGCATTTCTTGATACGCTGCGTCCCTTAGTGGAGAAATAGATGTTTTACTTAGAAAGTAATTGAGAAAATACGATCATGTCTAAGCCCATCTGCACATCAGAAATGCTGAGTGAAAAAGGTCTCTCAGTAAGATTTGAATATTCTACTCTTGCGTTGCCTGCTTTTGTGATTCGATATGATGGAAAGGCGTATGCCTACCAAAATCGTTGCCCTCATCGCGGAACAGAGTTGGATTGGGAACCGGGAGAGGTCTTAGATGGTGACGGAGAGTATTTAATCTGTGCAACACATGGAGCGCTATTTCAGCCTGAAACAGGTCTTTGCGTGATGGGCCCTTGTAAAGGGGCAAGCTTGCAATCTATTTCGGTTTTAGAAGTCGATGGAAGCGTAAAATTGGCTGATTCATTAAATTTTGTCTAGCAAACTAAAAAAGGATTTTCGAATGACTGATTTAAAGCAGCCCAACTCTTCCCCGGATATGTGGGAACGTGAAGCGCTAGAAAAATTACTCCACGCCACCCTAACAGAGCAGCGTCGTTCCAGAAAATGGGGAAATTTTTTTAAAGGCCTTATTTTTCTGTATTTATTCCTCACCTTGTTTGCGGTGTCTGGTTTGTTCTCAAGCGGAGAAGGTCTGCAAACCTCAGGTCCTCACACGGCCTTAATCGATCTTAAGGGCGTGATTGATTCAGATGGCAGTGCATCGGCTGAAAAAATCAATGCTTCACTGCTGCAGGCGTTTAAAGACAAGAATACTGCTGGCGTCATTCTGCGTATCAATAGCCCTGGCGGAAGTCCTGTTCAAGCGGGTTATATGAATGATGAGATCAAGCGTTTACGTAAACTGTATCCCAACATTCCCCTTTATGCTGTGGTGACCGACATTTGCGCTTCTGGTGGCTATTATGTTGCGGTGGCTGCTGACAAAATCTATGTTGATAAAGCCAGTTTGATTGGCTCCATTGGTGTGATCATGGATGGCTTCGGTTTTACCGGTTTGATGGAAAAATTGGGTGTCGAGCGCCGCGCACTGCATGCGGGTGATAATAAGAATTTCCTTGATCCTTTTGCCCCCCTTAAGCCTGAACATGTCCAGCAAGCTCAAGCCATGCTGGAACAAGTGCATCAACAATTCATCACCGTTGTGAAAACAGGAAGAGGAGATCGTCTGCACGAATCCCCCGATATGTTCTCTGGTTTAGTCTGGAGTGGAGAAGAGGGCGTGAAGCTCGGTCTGGCCGATGCAATGGGCAGTGCGGACTATGTTGCTCGTGAGGTGATCAAGGCCCCCGAGATTGTTGATTACACAACCAAAGATAATATTGCAGAGCGCTTGGCCAAGAAGATTGGGGCAGGCGCTACGGAAGCTGCCGGCACCTGGCTTACCCGTTCTTCTTTCGGTTTGCAGTAGATGTTTTTTTTGAGCTAAAGGGCCGTTTGATTGGATGGTTCTTGGGGTGAGCGTTGCTCGTGGGGGCAATAATAGGCTCGGCGAGCAACGCAAACACCGTAGGAACGCGCTCGATGGCATAGGGAACAGCTTTCCATTGTTCTACGGTTTGCGTGCGAAGCAGTTCTCCTGCTGCTGTTAAATGCGCTGCAATGGTGAGTTTGGTGTGATCGTTCAAAGTATGCAAAAGCGTATTCAGCATGACTTCGTTGCGATAGGGAGTCTCGATAAAAAGTTGCGTCATTTTTTCTTTGGCTGAGCGCATTTCCAAATGTCGAAGGGCTTGGGTGCGCTCCTCGGTTTGCACCGGCAGGTAGCCATTAAAGGCAAAACGTTGGCCTTGTAAGCCCGAGGCCATCAGGGCTAAAAGCACACTGGAAGGCCCAATGTGGCTTACGACAGCAATGCCTCTTGAGTGCGCCCAAGCAGCGAGCTCAGCTCCCGGGTCGGCCATCCCCGGGCAACCCGATTCAGACATGATGCCGATGGATTGGCCCGAAAGTAAAGGAGAAAGGAGCAACATCAGCTCGCCTTCATGCAAAGGTTCGCTGCCTTTTCTTACCGGGAGTTCATTGACGGAGATGCTTTGAATCGCCAAGGGATGTTCTATGGCTTTGAGTGCCTGTCGTGCGGATTTTGCATTTTCAACTATAAAGTACGTAATTGATCGGGCAGCCAGCAAGGTGCGAGGTGGGAGCACATTTAAGAGATCTTGTGCTTGATAGTGCTCAGCAATGGGAACAGGAATGAGATGGAGTGTGCCGAGCATGCTCATGGAATGGACACTCCGCATTGGCTTAGCAAATCGATCACCGTGATCAAAGGTAATCCAATCAGGGCTGTAGGGTCTTCACAGCGAACAGAGCGCGTAAGGCTAATCCCAAGCCCTTCAATTTTGGCTGCCCCCGCACAATCCAGTGCAGGTTCGCGGCTTAAATAGGAATCAATCTGATGGGGGGTAAGTATGCGGTATGCCACCTCACAAGGAATTTCATGAACTTGGCAATGCGCGTTTCGTGTGTCGAATACGCATACCGCGGTATGAAAGAGGACGACTTTGCCACTGAGTCTTACTAGCTGCTGACGTGCTTTTTCATGGGTTCCTGGCTTACCAAGCGCTTCACCGTCTAGGCTAGCCAATTGGTCGCTGCCAATCACAATAGCGCCAGGATGTCGCGCAGCAACGCGCTTAGCTTTCATTTCAGCCAGGCGCAATGCGGTTTGGCGAGGGCTTTCTGCAGGGAGGGCGGTTTCGTCTACATCGGGGCGTTCTTGGGTGAAGCTGAGGTCAAGTCGCCGGAGTAATTCGGCACGATACAAAGAGCTAGAGGCAAGAATAAGGGGTGGATTCATCAGCTAAGCATAGCAGCTTTATGGTCTGAACCATTTGAATACGCGCACTATTTTTGACATTTTGTGTTCATTCGGGTTATATTTGAGGGCTTATGTTTGGGTGGATATCAGCGGGCTTATGTCTGAGAAAAATCACTTTGATCCTGAGCATTTGATTCGAAGCGGTGGCGCGATGAAGAGAAGCGCGCCAGTTGCCCTTTTTGAAGGGCTTTCGGATCGCTTGGCTGAGCAAGCAGGTGAAGTGTCTTGGCAGCTCTCTGCATCACGCGATTCTCATCAAAGCGCCAAACTGCTTTTAGAATTGAACGCGCATTTGGTGTTGAAATGTCAGCGCTGCCTAGGGCCACTGGAATATGAATTACATGAATCAAGGCGTTTTGCTTTGTTCAAAGATGAAGCCTCTCTTCCCGAGCTTGAAGAAGAAGAAGACGATGTGGATTGCATGGTTGTCACAGGTGAGATCGATGCCTTGGCACTAGTAGAAGAAGAATTGTTGTTAGCGCTTCCTATGATGCCGCTGCACGATACTGAAAGTTGTCACGCTTCTATTGAGGCGCAAGAAGAGGAGGGTGAGCTTGAATTAAAGCCTTCACCCTTTGCGATGTTAAGCAGATTGAGGAATTCCTGAAGCAAGGAACTTTACTGTGTTTGAAATCGCAATTTTGATGTTTTTTTAAGGAGTTTTGAAATGGCAGTTCAGCAGAACAAAAAATCACCGTCTAAGCGTGGTATGCATCGTTCACACGATTTCTTGACCACTGTTCCTTTGGCTACAGAGCCCACTACTGGCGAAACCCATATGCGCCATCACATTAGCCCCAATGGCTTCTATCGTGGCCGTAAAGTAGTGCGTACCAAAGGCGACTAACGTCTCTTCGCCCCCCTCTAAGATCTCCCCAGTTTCACTTTGGTGCAGACCAAGCTGGCTGTTGATGTAATGGGGGGGGACCACGGTCCCTCTGTGACCGTGCCAGCTTGCCTAGAGTTTCTGCAATCACATGACGATGCCGTCATGATTCTGGTTGGTCAGCAAACTGTGATTGAGAATGAGCTCGCTCACCATCGCTCTGCGCATCTTGATCGTATTGAAATTGTCCACGCCGATGAAACGGTATCCATGGATGAATCCCCCGCGCTTGCTTTAAAGCATAAGAAAAAATCCTCTATGCGTATTGCGATCAATCTCGTCAAAGAGGGATCTGCTGCATGCTGTATTAGTGCTGGGAATACGGGTGCACTCATGGCTACGGCTAAATTTGTGCTGAAGACTCTTCCTGGAATTGATCGACCTGCTATCGCAACGATTATTCCTACTCAATACGGTCATAACTACATGCTCGATCTTGGCGCCAATGTGGATTGCACGCCTGAACATCTGCTGCAGTTTGGTGTGATGGGCGCATTACTGTCTTCGGCGGTGGATCACAAAGACCAACCTCGGGTGGGGTTGTTAAATATTGGACATGAAGAGGGGAAAGGGGGCGAGGTTGTTCGAAAGGCTTGGGAATTACTCAGTGCTGCCCCTATTCATTTCATCGGCAATATTGAGGGTGATGATCTTTTTAAAGATAAAGCAGATGTGATTGTCTGCGATGGATTTGTTGGGAATATTGCGCTTAAAACCAGTGAGGGTTTGGCGCGAATGATTTCAGGAATTTTGAAAGAAGAGTTTGGTCGTTCTGTTGTTTCTAAATTCATGGCCTTGCTTGCGATGCCTGTTTTAAAGGCAATCAAACGTCGCTTGGATGGTCGACAGTACAACGGTGCGAACTTGCTTGGCCTGAGGGGGGTCGTGGTTAAAAGTCATGGTTCGGCAGATCGTTTTGCATTTCAATGCGCGCTTGAAGTCGCCTATCGTACCGCCACGAGTGGTTTACTAGAGCGCATTTCCTCAGATATGGCTAAAGCCAATGCGGCTTTGGGCCTGGTTTCCACTGAGTCGGTCATTGATCCTCAGTAAAAGGATTTTAGATGAATCATATTCGTATTTCAGGAACGGGAAGCGCGCTGCCAGCGCATTGCGTGACCAATCTTGAGCTCTCTCAAACAGTGGATACGAGTGACGAATGGATTCGTGAGCGAACCGGAATTCGTCAGCGCTACCTTGCTTCAGGAGAAGAAACAACATCGGTATTGGCCACACGTGCTGCTCGGAGCGCTCTCGATGCCGCCGGCATTCAAGCAGAAGATCTAGACCTCATCCTCGTTGCAACGACCACCCCCGACATGGTTTTTCCCAGTACAGCTTGTTTAGTCCAAGCCGCACTGGGGGTGAAAGGCTGTATTGCTTTTGACATTCAGGCAGTCTGTACAGGCTTTCTGTATGGGTTAGCGACGGCTGAGCGTTTCATGCGGGCAGGGGGTGTGCGTCATGCTTTGGTCGTGGGTGCCGATACACTTTCTAATTTGCTAGATTGGAACGATCGCACTACCTGCGTGCTGTTTGGGGATGGTGCAGGCGCTGTCGTATTATCAATGTCAGATCGCCCCGGCATTGTATCCTCGCATCTTCATGCTGACGGAAGTCACGCAGGTATGCTTTGCGTACCAGGCAATGTGTCTAAAGGTGCACTATCCACTGCCTCCCCATTTATTCATATGGATGGGCAGTCCGTATTTAAATTTGCGGTCAAAGTACTCGATGAAGTTTGTCGGGAAGCCTTGCAAACCAATCATTTGTCTATTGATCAAATAGATTGGTTGATTCCCCATCAAGCCAATATTCGAATTTTGCAATCGACTGCACGCAAATTAGGTTTGCCGGAAGACAAGGTGATCGTGACAGTGGGTGAGCATGGTAATACCTCTGCTGCCTCGGTGCCGCTCGCACTTGATCTGGCGGTACGTGACGGACGTATTAATGCAGGCCAACGTTTATTGTTGACAGCAGTGGGTGGTGGGTTTACATGGGGTTCTGCTTTAGTTGTTTTCTGATGCAGCCCAGTTTTGAGTGAAGGAATCAATATGAAGTTTGCATTTGTTTTTCCCGGTCAAGGATCGCAATCCGTTGGCATGATGACAGGCTATGGCGATCATGAAGAGATCCGTCAGACTTTTGTAGAGGCTGCAGATACCCTCAAAGAGGACTACTGGCGTTTATTGAAGGATGGGACTGCAGAGGATTTAGCAAAGACGGTGATTACGCAACCGCTGATGCTGACTGCAGATATTGCAGTGTGGCGGTATTGCTTGTCGCAAAATTTTCCTATGCCCTCAATGTTGGCGGGGCATAGCTTGGGTGAATACGCAGCGTTAGTTGCCGGAGGCGTATTGCGTTTTCAGGATGCGTTGCACCTTACCCGGTTTAGAGCAGAGCAAATGCAGGCAGCGGTTCCTGAGGGAACAGGCGGAATGGCGGCCATCTTAGGTCTTGAGGATAGTGAGGTAGAAGCCGCTTGTGCGGAAGCTGCTCAAGGTGAGGTGTTAGAAGCGGCTAATTTCAACTCACCCGGTCAGGTGGTCATTGCTGGAACCAAAGAGGCTGTGCTTCGTGGTATCGAAGCAGCGAAAGCCCGAGGTGCAAAACGGGCCATTGCCTTGGCGATGAGCGTTCCTTCTCACTGTGGCTTGATGCGCGGGGCTTCCGAGCATTTAGCGGATAGGCTCAGTTCAGTAGAGATTCAATCTCCGCACATTCCGATTGTGCACAATTGTGATATGCAAACACACCCCGAACCTGCTGCGATCAAACGGGCACTGACCCAGCAGCTTTTTATGCCGGTGCGTTGGGTGGGCGTGGTGCGCAGTATGGCAGATGCAGGGATGACAGCGATTGCTGAATGTGGGCCAGGCAAAGTGTTGGCACCACTATGTAAACGTATTGATGAACGCCTCGTTGGATTTGCTTTGAATGATCAGGCGGGAATCGAGCAATGGATGACGACTTTACAAGGAAGTGCAGCATGAGTTTAGAAGGCCACATCGCGCTTGTTACGGGCGCCAGCAGAGGAATCGGTCAGGCTATTGCTCTGGCTTTAGCGAAAGCGGGTGCTCAAGTGGTAGGAACGGCTACTACGGAAAGCGGCGCAGAAGCGATTACCCATTATTTAACGAGCGCTGGATTGAAAGGACGAGGTGCCAAGCTCAATGTCAATGACGCCCCTTCGATTCTTGAATTGATTGAAGAGATGCGAGGTCACGAAGGGGGTATTCACATCCTGGTGAATAATGCCGGTATTACTCGAGATGGCTTATTGATGCGTCTGAAAGATGAAGACTGGGATGAGGTGATGGATACGAATCTTAAATCTGTTTTTCTACTATCCCGGGCAGTCGTCAGGGATATGATGAAAGCGCGATTTGGGCGCATCATTAATATAAGCTCTGTGGTGGGCTCTAGCGGAAATGCGGGTCAAGCTAATTATGCAGCGGCCAAAGCGGGTATGGGTGGCTTTACCCGCGCTCTCGCTAGGGAATTAGGAAGCCGGAACATTACCGTGAATTGCGTTGCCCCTGGTTTTATTGATACCGATATGACCAAGGGATTGTCTCCTGAACAGCAAGAGGCCTTGCTTGCAGGGATTCCGCTTGGCAGACTGGGTGAGGTAGAGGATGTCGCTGCTGCAGTGCGGTTTTTAGCTTCAGGCGAAGCAGGGTATATTACGGGCAGTACGTTGCACGTAAACGGTGGCATGTTCATGGATTAACCAGGTCTCTGATCTGGTATACTTATCGCGTTTTTTTGAGCATCAATTCAACAACACGAAAGGCTTAGGGAAAGAATGGAAAACATCGAAGAACTCGTCCGCAAGGTCGTTGCCGAACAACTCGGCGTTAAAGAAGCGGATATCAAAAACGAATCCTCATTCGTGGATGATTTGGGCGCAGACTCTCTAGACACTGTTGAGCTCGTGATGGCACTGGAAGAGAAGTTCGAGTGCGAAATCCCCGACGAAGACGCTGAAAAACTGACCACCGTTCAACAAGCCGTTGATTACGTCAAAGCCCACCTCAAGGCTTAAGACCCGGGGTTTGTTTATCGTTCCGGCGGCTGCTTGCCGCCGGTTTACTTGTGGTTCTCCTTTATTCCGCTCCCCACTATTCTGGGTGCAGTCTTTTCTTCTGGAGTCCTAAGTTATGACTCGTCGCCGCGTCGTTGTCACCGGTATTGGTATTGTGTCTCCGGTGGGTACTGGTGTTTCCCGTGCTTGGGAAAACCTCACTGCTGGTCGTTCTGGAATTGGGCCCATCACACGCTTTGATTCGTCTCGACTAGGTTCTCAAATTGTAGGAGAAGTAAAAGACTTTGATTCCTCGGTGCTGCCCGCTAAAGAGTTGCGCCGTATGGATATCTTTATTCACTATGGTTTGGCTGCCTCTATTGAAGCCTTGAAAGATGCGGGTATCGAAGCACAGCCTGCTAATGCTGAGCGTATTGGCGCATTAGTGGGCTCGGGAATTGGTGGTTTACCCATGATTGCGGATACGCATGGTGCGATGATGGAAGGTGGACCACGCAAAATTTCACCCTTTTTCATTCCTGGCAGCATTATCAACATGATCTCTGGCAATTTATCGATCATGTACGGCTTAAAAGGCCCCAATCTTTCAATCGTCACTGCCTGTACAACGGGAAATCATTGTATTGGTGATGCTGGACGATTAATTGAGTACGGAGATGCAGACATCATGGTCGCAGGTGGAGCAGAATCCACTGTCACTGAAATTGCTTTAGGTGGGTTCGGTGCTGCCCGAGCGCTCAGTACACGTAACGATGATCCTGAGGGAGCCAGCAGGCCTTGGGATAAAGACCGAGATGGATTTGTAATGGGTGAGGGCGCAGGGGTCTTGATTCTTGAAGAACTAGAACATGCCAAGGCCCGCGGCGCGAAAATCTATTGCGAGCTGTCTGGCTATGGCATGAGCGCGGATGCACACCACATTACAGCACCTCCAGAAGATGGCAATGGAGCAGTCCGCAGCATGCAAGCGGCGCTGCGAAATGCACAACTCAATGTAGATCAAATCGACTACATCAACGCGCATGGCACTTCTACACCCGTAGGCGATTTGGCAGAAACTAAAGCCATCAAAACATGTTTTGGGGAACACGCTAAACACTTAGCGGTGAGTTCTACCAAATCTATGACGGGGCATTTGCTAGGGGCTGCAGGCGGCATTGAAGCCGTATTTTCTGTATTGGCTATTCATCATCAAGTTGTTCCCCCAACCATCAACCTGCATGAAGCCAGTGAAGGTTGCGACCTAGATTATGTACCTCATACTGCACGGGCTATGAAAGTCGATGCTGTGTTGTCGAATTCTTTCGGATTTGGCGGCACGAATGGAAGCTTAATTTTCCGGCGCTACACCTAAGCACACATGGCCCGAAAATCGCCTGGGATGGTACCTCGAGTATTGAAGGGTATTGTCGTGGCGGCGCTTTCGGGTACGGTTTTAATTGGTTTTTGGTTGTTTGATTCGCAACCGCTTCCTTCTACTCCCTACAGCTTTGAGTTGAGTTCAGGTCGCACACTGCGCGGGGTAGCACGCGATCTGAACGAGCAGGGGTTACTCCAATTCCCAAGTTTGTTTTCTGTATTAGGTCGGCTGAGCCCTAAAAGCAGCCATCTGCGCGCGGGGAGTTATGTTTTTGAGGGTCCGGTTACCCCATTGGATCTTTATGTCACTTTATTTATGGGGTCTGCCCAGCAACATGAGGTGACGTTGGTAGAGGGGCTGACCTTAAAGGATATTCGGGCAACACTGAATGATGAACCCTCGCTCAAACATGAATTAGCAGACATAGATGATCGCGCTTTACTCACCCGCCTAAAAGTAGATTTGCCGCTTTCTGATTCCCACCCCATCCCTGAAGGATTGTTTCGAGCCGATACCTATTTTTATACAGGTGGGACAAGTGACATTGCGATTCTAGAGCGCGCTTATCGATTGCTCAGAAAAGATTGTGATAAAGCCTGGCAATCACGTGCCAGCGATCTTCCTTTTCAAACGGTGTATGAGGCTTTGATTTTGGCTTCAATCGTGGAGAGAGAAACTGCACAAAGCCAGGAGAGGCCATTAATCGCTGGGGTATTTATTAATCGATTGCGAACAGGAATGCGTTTGCAGACAGACCCTACCGTGATTTATGGGATGGGTGATCGCTATCACGGTAAGCTACACCATCAAGATTTGCTGGATGATACCGATTGGAATACGTATACCCGCAATGGGCTTCCGCCCACGCCGATTGGCCTCATTAGTCGTGATGCATTGAATGCGGTTCTGCATCCAACGAGTACACATGCTCTGTATTTTGTTGCGCGAGGCAATGGATTTCATCAATTCTCAGATAACCTGGCGGATCATGAACGTGCGATCAACCAGTATCTTCGTCATAGTAATGGTAAAAGCCAATGAAACGAACATACCGCGCACCCTTTATTACCCTTGAAGGTATTGACGGAGCGGGTAAAAGTACACATGTCCCCGCTATTGATCGCTGGATCGGAGAGCAGGGATTTAAGTGGGTGCATACGCGCGAACCTGGAGGAACTCCGCTTGGCGAAAAGCTAAGGGAGCTGGTACTGAATACCCCTATGCAAGCAGAGACCGAAGCCTTATTGATGTTTGCAGGGAGAGCAGAACATGTTCATCAAATGATCATTCCTGCACTCGAGCGCGGTGAATGGGTTTTATCAGATCGTTTTTCTGATGCAAGCGTGGCGTATCAAGGGGGTGGGCGCGAGCTCGGCATAGCAAAAGTAGAAGCGCTTGAGGATTGGACACATCCTCATTTGCAGCCAGATCTCACTCTTCTATTTGATCTCTCGCCAGAACTAGCCGCGCAACGATTGCAGTCGGGGCGTGCGGATCGAGATCGCTTTGAGTTAGAGCAAACCAGTTTTTTCGATCGGGTTAGAGCTGCTTATTTGCAGCGTGCAGGTCACTACCCTGAGCGTTTTTTGGTGCTCAATGCCGCCCAACCCATAGATGCAGTATGGATGCGTATTGAGCAGGCATTAGAGGGGCTCAAGCAGCAATTTTTAAAATCATGAATGCAAAAGTCTGGATGCGTTTGCCTTGGCAAGCGACGATATGGAGCCGCTTAAGACCTGATCAAGGATCGAGCCACCATGCCTTTTTGCTCACAGGGCCTGAGGGCATAGGTAAACAACGCCTTGGCCGAGCATTAGCGGCAGCATTCTTGTGTACGCATCCAAATCAAGACGCAAGCGCCTGTGGTGAATGTGCGTCTTGTGAGTGGCTGCATGCCGGAAATCATCCTGATTTTCGATGGTTAACTACACCTGCTCGTATGCAAGAGCAGGGTGTTGACGATGAGACTGGGACAGCAGAGTCTGATGACGGTGCTCCTGAAAAAAAGGCGAGTGAGCAAATTGGGATCGATTCGGTACGCAGTTTGGCTACTTTCTTTTCGCTCACCACGCATCGCGGAGGTTCTCGAGTTTTGCTGATTGAGCCTGCTGAAGCGCTGAATATGGCTGCGGCTAATGCGCTGCTTAAAACCCTAGAAGAGCCTCCGGCGGGTACGCGTTTTATTTTGGTAAGCAGTCATGCTCGTCGGTTGCCCGCAACGATTTTAAGCCGATGTTTAAACGTGAGCGTCCCTCTCCCGTCTTTACCTGAAGCCAAGGCATGGTTAGAAGAGGAGGGAGTGTCTTCTGCTGATAGCGTTCTTAAACAAGCAGCTGGACGGCCTTTTAGAGCGCTGGCCTTATCAGATACCCATCAACAATCAGCGCGTCGTGCATTCATGGATCAACTCAGCAAACTGGAGCGCGACCCCTATGAAATGTCCGAAAAAGCGAATCGAGACAATGTCGCGCTGTGGACCGATTGGATGCAGTGCTGGTGCTATGACTTATTAGCCAAAAAGCATCATGCCCCGATTCGGTTTAATCCAGATCACGATGCAAGGATTCAGGCTTTAGCATCACGATTGGATCTTGGAAGGCTCTTGGATTGGGAGAAAAAACTCCGCATTGCCCGCTATCAATCGCATCAGCCGGTCAATCCGAGGTTGTTTTGTGACGATTTATTAAACGATTATTGTGCAGTATTGCAATAAAAGTTTGATATACGTTTAGACTTTTAGAGTTTTCACTCTACAAGAATATAAAAGTCTATGTTTGTTGATTCTCATTGCCATCTCGATTTTCCCGAATTAAGGAAAGATTTGCCCCGCTTCCTCGATGAGATGCAAGCGCACCAGGTCACGCATGCACTGTGTGTTGCAGTCAGCCTCAATGGCCTGCCTGGTGTATTAGAAGTTGCCTCATCCACCCCCAATCTCTTCGCCTCTGTGGGCATTCACCCTGATTATGAGGATGTGGAAGAAGCCTCAGTTGAGCAACTAGTGAGTCTTGCGGCGCACCCCAAGGTGGTTGCGATTGGCGAGACAGGGCTTGATTATTATCGCCTTCAGGGTGACCTTGAATGGCAGAGAGCGCGTTTTCGAACTCATATTAGAGCGGCTAAGGAAGTCAAAAAGCCCTTAATCATCCATACCCGATCGGCTGCGGAAGACACTATGTGTATTCTCAAAGAGGAAGGTGCGAATGCAGTAGGGGGTGTCATGCATTGTTTTACCGAAAGTTGGGACATCGCTCAACAAGCCATGGATCTGGGCTTTTTGATTTCCTTTTCAGGCATTGTGACTTTTAAAAACGCAGTCGCCTTGAAGGAGGTGGCACAGCGCGTCCCGCTCCATTCCATGTTAATCGAGACAGACTCTCCCTATCTTGCGCCCGTTCCTTTTCGAGGCAAGCTCAATCATCCGGCTTTGGTGCGATATGTCGCTGAAGAAATTGCGCGACTTCGAGAAACCTCTGTGGATGCAATAGGGCAGGCAACCAGTACCAATTTTTTTGAACGTTTTTTAGCTCCGCCACATCGGGCGGAATTCTCTTCAATGCAATGAGTATTTAATAGATGAACCACCCTCATCCTTGCAGCGCCTACTTTCAGCAATTATTTGGCCATGCCTTAGACCCCATGTGGCTCATGGCCAAAGGTGAATTAATTGATTGCAACGAAGCTGCACTCCATGTTTTAGGGTACCGAGCAAAAGCAGAATTATTGCCCACTTCAGTCGCGGTGATTTCTCCTAAGGAACAGGCTGATGGCCGTCCTTCTGATCTCATGCTGATGCAGTTCATAGATCAGGTAAGTTTGGAAAAACCCCAACGTTTTGATTGGCTCTGCCATTCTTCGGAAGGCAAACCGATTTGGGTGGAAGCCACGCTATCTCAGTTTCATCACGAGCTGGCTGACGAAACGATATTGACCTTGCATTGGCGAGACATCACCGAAAGTCGTCAAGCAGAAGAGAAAATGCAATTTGAGTCCATGCATGATGCACTGACGGGGTTGCCCAACCGCCGAGCCTTAGAAAAAGAATTATCCCGCGCGATTAAACGTGCTGAAGTGAATGGTCGAGCGTTGGCAATAGGGATGATCGATTTAGATGGATTTAAGTCAGTGAATGATGATTTGGGCCATGATGCAGGTGACAATCTGCTGAAGGCTTACAGTGGTAGGATGCAGCGTCGCATGCGACGCCATGATTTTCTGGCGCGTTTAGGCGGGGATGAGTTTGTTTTGCTATTAAATAACTTAGATCCGGACAATACGTTAGAAGAACTAGAGGTCATTACCGAGCGCTTAAAAGAATGCACGGCGCAATCCTTTCAGCCCATTGTGGGGAAACGAATCGGGATTGGAATGAGCATGGGTGTGGCTCTTTTCCCTAAAGACGGGGAGGATGCAGATGGTCTTCTGCGTTTGGCTGACCATGCACTACTCGCTATTAAAGCGATTAAATTAGAGCGCACTAAATGGTGGGCTTTGGCGGATGCGATTACTGACCCAGAGTCTGAGCAACTGGGTTCACTCGAGCCCTATGGTAAGGATGCAAGCAAGCTCTTAACTGATGCGATGCCCTATGTTTTAGATATTCAGTCACAGCTCAGTGAAAACGAAAACGCGCTTCAGCAAAAAGAAGAGGCTTCTGAGAATACAATTTCGATGTGCCTAACAGACCGAGAGAAAGATGAGTTTGCACATTTGCAACGGTCACGTTTTGAGCGTCTTGTCAGGCCTGATCTGACTGAGCAGCAGCATATTGAAGAGGGAGAGTCCCTCGGCAAAATACACAGCCTATTGGGCTTAGATGAATTTGAAATGATCGCTGCCTTGGATCGTTTCTCGAGCATGCTGCAGCCGCTCATTAAAGTTTTACCCTGGCGTTTTAATGCCCGACTGGCCGTCACCAGTATTATTCAAAGTAGATTGGTAGAGGAGCTTCAAGCCAATCAGATGGGCAGAAGCATGGCAGACAAAGATGCGCTGCGATCTCTTTCATTACTTGAGGCTTTGATTCCCGCTTGGGCCGATAATGGAAATCGACCCGATGCTTTACTGCAGTATTTATCTGAAATGGCCTCCATTACCGCTGCAACCTTAGGCCGACCGGCTATCAAAGGCGGCTACATTACCCAGTTTGCGCAAGGGAGTCATCTGCATGAACTCAACGCCCTCATTGAGTATGGCGAGGGGCCTGCTGTTCGGAGTGATGCTAATGTTGGCGTGCGTGCTCGCGCATGGAAAACGGGACGCATTGAAATTTGCTTGAACCTTAGAGGGTCAGAAGTTGAGGATCAGTCTTTAGGTGGGATGGGTTTACCCAGAAGTATCGTGGCGATTCCTATCCTAGATAAATTTGGCTACCCCAGTTCCGTACTGACACTCTATGGTAGTTATCCCTGTCAGTTTAATTCTGCAGGCGCCGGTTTTTGGCTAGAGTCATTGCGACATTTAGCGACAGATCTGCTCGAGCACCGCAATACCGCATCAGATAATCGACTGACAGATTGGGAGCATCGCCAACATATTCATACTTTATTGGCTAAAGATAAACTGCATTTTAACGTTCAACCACTGCTTGATTTAAAGACCGGTAAAGTCGATAAAGTAGAGGTCTTGGCGAGGATGCAAGACACTACCCGCGTGTTAAGTCCTGCAGAGTTCTTGCCCAGTTTCGGCCCGATTGAATTAGCGATGCTCTTTGAAGAAAGTTTACGTGTGGGCTTAGAGTGGCTAAAAAAATGGAGTGAGGAGGGGTTAAATGATCTATCGATCAGCCTCAATTTACCGATAGGTGTTTTGCTGACACAACACTTCACAAAACGTCTAGAAAGGTCCTTACAGCAGGCCGGCATCTCCCCTAAAAAAATTCACCTTGAGTTATTAGAAACGGAAGGTGATTCTTCTTGGGCGAATACCAGAGATGGTCTGGTCAGTGAATTAATAGACTTAGGTGTAGAGCTCGTGATGGACGATTTGGGCTCTGGATACAGCAGCTTGAGCCGTCTTAGAACCGTTCCCTTTCACAGTGTTAAGATTGATCAAAACTTGGTTAAGGGCGCAGAAAAAGATCCTTATAAATCCGTTCAGTTCATCACCGCTTTAATTCAAATGGCGCATGTTTTAGGTCAGAGTGTGGTGGTTGAAGGATTGGAGAACTTAGCACTCCTAGAAATGGCCACGTTCTTGGGGGCTGAGTCCGGGCAAGGTTATGAAATTGCAAAACCGATGCCTCCTTCAGAGTTCATAGCTTGGCACCAAAACTGGAAATGGGAGATTGATCCAGAATGGCCTTCCACTCCTTTAGGGATTATTGCGGCTTCAATCAAAGAGCTGACGCCGGAAGAAGTTCAAGCGATGCGGGTCGCAGGAAATGAAAAAAATTAGTGGTCGCATTTACCAACGGACTGACCATATTGCCCGCCCCGACAGGGGGTTCCGTCCGTCCAGGTGGCATAGCCTAAATAGGCTTGCTTAAAGATGGTACCCGTGACCTTCGCATTGGTCAGGACGGCCCAGTCCATGGTTGCTCCTGTTAAGTTTGCATCGGATAAATCCGCTCCCACAAATTCAGTCAGGGTAAGATTGGCTTTACTGAGATTGGCTTTTTTAAGATCAGCATTGTGCTTATAACACCCCCTCCAATCCACGCCCGGTGCGGGTGGGTCTTCACATTTGGCATCAACTTTGCCTGTACACACAATACAAACAAAGGCCAAGGGTAATAAATGGGCACACTTCATAGGACTTAAGGCGCTGATCGCTGCAAAGTAACGGGGTTAATCGTTAAGACTGGAACCGGAGTAGAGGGTTGATTAGAGGCAAGCTCTTCTACTTTTTGTTTAGACCCATATTCCACGCACATTGGTTTACTATCTAAAAGATTAAACAGCGTGCAGTCTTGATCTGCAACATAGCTAATTGCATGGTCAGTAATTGTTTTTCCGGTGGCTGCACCGCTTAAAGCATCTGCGCTTAATTTCGCAGCATCAATAGTTTGAGCAGCTTGGATTGTCGCAGCACTCCCTCCACCCATAGATGCTACGACCGCACAACCGGTCAACTGAAAGCAGCACAATAAAAGGATGGCTTTTTTTTCCATGCCTTTAATGATCCCACACATTCATCATTTTTAAATTAACCCAGTGCAATAAATCTGATCATTCCTCGCTGTTTACAAGGCTATACTGAAAATTATGAAAAAAACCGACTTAGAAAAGTTTAAAGGAAAAAAGCTCGATATTCGTAAGAGTCAAGAAAATCCATTTGGAAAACAGGGAAAGTTGGCTGCCAAAGAAACAAAACCTTCCCAGATCAGTGGTCCCCCCACTCTAATGAATCGCTTGCTGGGCAAAGTCATCGATAACAAGTAAAGGTGGGTCATGAATCTTTTTTCACCATCAGCGAACATCCCAAGCCATTCATTGCCTGATAGCGATATTCCGCTTCGTGAGGACATCAGACTTCTTGGCCGACTACTGGGCGAATCTATTAAAGAAATTGAGGGTGAACAGGTTTTTTCTGTTGTCGAACGTATCAGGCAACATGCCATCCGTTTTACCCGATCACGTGATTCTAGTTCGGATTTAGAGATGGCTGAGGCCCTGAATGGTCTTCCACAAGAGTCTTCGATTTCTGTTGTTCGCGCCTTCTCCTACTTTTTGCACTTGGTGAATATTGCAGAAGATCAGCATCATATTCGCCTCCATCGCCAACAATCTGGTCATTCTTCTTCTGCATTATCAGGGAGCTTAGAGTGCGCTTTAGATCGTCTTACTGAATCAGGCGTATTGCCTTCCACCTTAAAAAGAGTTTTAGATATCGCTTACGTGAGCCCGGTACTGACGGCGCATCCCACAGAAGTTCAGCGTAAAAGTATTTTGGGTTTGCAGGAGCGTGTAGCAGAATTGCTAGAAGCACGGGATCGCATTTCGCAAACCTCAGAGGAAATTCTCGAGAGTGAAGAGAACCTCAAAGACAGCATCATCACGATGTGGCAAACCAGAATGCTGCGTCGTGAAAGACTGACGGTATTAGATGAAGTAAAAAACGGGATTTCTTACTACGATAAAACCTTCTTTAGTGAAGTCCCGCGGATGTACTGTCACTTTGAAGACTTACTGAGAACCCGTTACCCCGATAATGCGTGGGAGCTTGCCTCATTTTTTAAAGTTGGCGCATGGATAGGCGGAGATCGAGACGGCAATCCTTTTGTGACTGCGCCGATTCTTGAGCAGGCAATGGGATTACAGTCTTCTGCCGCAATACAGTTCTATCTCACAGAGCTCGATGCATTAAGCACTGAATTACCCTTGTCTAAGCTTCTTGCTTCGGTTTCTCCGGAACTAGAGCGACTGGCTGAGCAATCCCCTGATCGTTCACCGCATCGCGCTGATGAACCTTACCGACTTGCTTTAAACTTCATTCACGCCAGACTCAATCAAACATCAGCATCTTTGGAGAATCCGGCACATCATTCTGAAGAAATCTCTGCTTATGAAAATGGTGAAGGTTTCTATGCAGACTTAAAAGTGTTATCACAGTCGTTGATGCAAAACGGGGGGACCCGACTCGCGCGAGGACGGCTTAGAAAACTCATGCGAGCAGTTCAAGTATTTGGTTTCTACTTAGCGCCCATTGATTTAAGACAAAACTCGGATGTGCATGAGCGCACTGTCGCTGAACTTCTTCTGCATGCAGGGGCTTGCGACGATTATTTGTCTTTGAATGAAGAACAGCGCATACAGCTCCTTCAAACTGAGCTCACCATGCCTCGTTTGTTGTATTCCCCATATCAACAGTATTCAGAGGAAACGCAAGGGGAGTTAGCGATATTCTTTAAGGCGCGCGAACTGAAGTCGCGTTTTGGAAGTGCTGCTTTACCCAATTGTATTATCTCTAAAACAGATGGTGTGTCTGACTTGCTGGAGCTTGCTTTGCTGCTGAAAGAGGCAGGGATGTTGATTCCAGGCAAGCAACCTCATCTAGACATGAACATCATTCCCTTATTCGAGACGATTGAAGACCTTAGGCAATCCAGTACTACGATGGCTGCAATTCTGGCTATCCCGCTGTTTCGGGAATTAGTTCGCCTGCGCGGAGAAGAGCAGGAAGTGATGTTGGGTTATTCTGATTCGAATAAAGATGGCGGTTTTCTCACATCAGGATGGGAACTTTATAAAGCGGAGATTAAGCTTGCACAAGTATTTGCCAAAGCCGGAGTGCGATTACGATTATTTCATGGCCGCGGTGGTTCGGTGGGGCGAGGAGGAGGGCCTTCGTATGAGGCTATTTTGGCTCAGCCCGCCGGCGCTGTGTCAGGCCAAATTCGTATCACTGAACAGGGTGAAGTGATCGCCTCTAAATACGGTAAACCGGATGTAGGAAGACGTAATCTTGAGGTTTTAGTTGCCGCCACCCTGGAAGCGACTTTGTTGGACAATGAAAATCATGCAGAAAGTGCCGAAGGCTTCTACGGCATTATGGAGCGCATTTCTGAGTTGGCGTTTCAGGCTTATCGAGATTTGGTGTATGAGACGCCTGGCTTCACGCAGTACTTCTGGGCCTCTACGCCAATCTCTGAAATTGCACATCTCAATATTGGTAGTCGCCCGGCCTCGCGCAAAGCGTCTGAGCGCATTGAAGATTTGCGGGCTATTCCATGGGTTTTTTCTTGGGCGCAATGTCGTCTGATGTTGCCGGGTTGGTATGGCTTTGGTTCGGCAATTCAGGCATGGCTAGAAGAAAATAATGATGGTTTGGCTAGGCTGCAACGCATGCATGCGGTATGGCCGTTTTTCCGTACTCAATTATCTAATATGGATATGATTTTGGCCAAGAGCGATTTGGCCATCGCTTCGCGCTATTCAGAACTGGTTCCTGATGTTGCCTTACGCGAACGTATTTTTTCCCGCTTATCGAATGAGTGGCATGCTACCCGAGATGCGCTACTGATGATTAACGGCGCTGAAGATTTACTGGCGGATAACCCGATGCTGGGCTTGGCCATCAAAAATCGAACCCCTTATATGAATCCTCTCAATTTGATGCAGATTGAGCTTCTCAGGCGTCATCGCAATGGTGAAACCGATGGAAGGGTGCGGCGGGGAATTCATATTTCTATCAACGGCGTTGCTGCTGGGCTAAGAAATAGCGGATAAGTTCAACTATCGCTATGGGGGGAATCCCCCGTCTCAAGCAAGGTAAAGGCGCGACGCAAGGCCAAAGCAGAAGCTTTGTAGTCGCGGAACAGAAAACCTTGATTGCTTTCCAGTTGACTTAATTGAGCAACTGATACGTTGATGGCCTGCGCAAAGGATTCCATGTCATAGCCGGCTTGCATTCTCATTTTGCGCAATTGCTCTCCAATGGATAAGCCTACAAGCGTTTCTCCAGAATCCACAGAGCTTGGCATATCGCTTTCATTCATGTTGAACTCCTCGCGGACATCCTAATTATTGGTCAAAAGCCTTGTTTTTATTTGCTAATTGTAACAAAAGGAGTGGGTCAGCAAATTCATTAATCGATATAATCACTATTCTTAATTTAATCGGTTTTTAGCCTCTATTTTGAAGAATCATTCCTGTGTCCAGGGTTTGTATCATTCTTCAACAGAGGACTTCATATGAATCTCAACAATACCAACATCCGAAACCTTCGTAACTTTTCAGGTGGGCCCGGCGCATTGCCTGAAAATGTCTTGATGCAAGTGCAGGAGTCTATTCACACTGTCCCCGACGCTGGCTTGTCTATTTTAGGTATCAGCCATCGCTCTCAATGGTTTGCTGATGTCATTGCTGAAGCAGAACATAACGTTTTGTCTTTGCTGGGGCTGAATGATGACTACCATGTGCTGTTTCTGCAGGGTGGTGCTACACAACAATTTTCAACGATCGCCATGTCCTTGATGGGGACAACACCCGGTTTGCCTGAGTATTTGCTCACAGGATACTGGAGCGGTAAATCGGTAACAGATGCAAAACATATTGGAGCAATTAAAACGCTTTGGAGTGGGGAAAGTGAACAATATGCGCGCTTGCCCAATGACGATGAACTCTCGTTTTCACCCGACGCACCTTATCTTCATTACATTTCTAACGAAACAGTAGAAGGTATTCAATTTCAGCGCATATTGGGGTTAGAGTCAGTACCACGTATTTGCGATATGTCTTCTGACTTTCTTTCTAGGCCTTGTGAGGCGGATCGTTTTTCGATGATCTACGCCCATGCGCAAAAGAATTTAGGACCCGCGGGTGTCACTATTGTAGTGATTCGTAAAGATTTGGTAGCACGGTGCAAAAATGATCTTCCTGAATTTTTAGATTATCGCAGTCATATCAAAGCGGGTTCAATTTTTAATACCCCTCCGGTTTTTGCCATTTATGTCGTATTGCTGATTACCCGATGGTTGAAAAATGATATCGGTGGGCTCGTTCACATGAATGCGATAAATGAAGCTAAGGCGGCTTTGCTATATCAAGCAATCGACGAGAGTGCTTCTTTCTATCTGGGAAGAAGTGCAAAGCACGACCGTTCATTAATGAACGTCGCCTTTAACCTAGACACTCCAGCGCTAGAGAAGAAGTTCTTAGAGGAATCGAGTGCAGCAGGGTTCTCTGGCTTGAATGGTCACCGCGCGATTGGAGGTTTGAGAGCCTCTCTATACAACGGTGTGACACAGAAAGCTGTAGAAGATTTGGTTGATTTTATGCATGTTTTTCAAAAACAAAATCAACAATAGCGACGTAATTTTTGTTCTATCCCCTACTAAAAGGTATCTACCGTGGCCGGTAAAAAAGGATTTCAGGGAGTAGCTGGAGGCAAGGGTGTTGTACCTATGCCTCTCGTGAATGAGTTAGTTGCTTTATCTTCTAAGGGCGAATGGGCTCAACTCGTTGCAAAATCAAAAATCCTCTCTGAACGCTACCCCATGGCCCCCATTTCTTGGAAAGCGCTAGGTAAGGGTCTTTTAGCCATAGGCCAATCGGAGCAATCGGTCATTGCCTTGCGCAAAGGCGTTACGCTTGCACCAAGAGATGCAGATTTATACGTTGATCTTGGTCAAGCACATCAAAATCTTGGACAACAAGCTGAAGCAGAGCAGGCATACCGAAAAGCACTAGAAATTGATCCTAAATCAGCGAGTACTCTGACTCGACTTGGCCAGTTTCTGACTGAATGCATGCGCTACGAAGAAGCTGTGGTGTGCCATCAGAGTGCTATTCAAAGAGACCCCAAAAATGCAATTGCCTACAATAATTTAGGTAATACATTTTTTGGGGTTCTGCAATTGCAAGAGGCACGCAATCACTATCATCGTGCTGTTGAGCTTAACCCTCAATATATGGAAGCGTGGATTAATTTAGGGAATACCTTCAGAAAACTGGAGGTCTGGGGTGATTCAGAGCTTTGTCTGCGTAATGCACTTCAGATTAATCCTCATTCGCCATTGCCAATCATGGCCTTATCCCAACTTCTTGGGCATTTGAATATTAAAAATGAGGAGTGCCTTGAACTTCTCAATCGCTTGATTGCGCTTACCCCTAATAATGCGGAAGTGTATGTAGAGCTGGGTAATGCGCATCTACGTATGAAAAATCAAGATCTCGCTTTAGAGGCTTATCGTCGTTTTAAGCAACAAAAACCCTTTATCACTTGGCTGGCGAATAAAGTCCCTTCAGATTTTTCTGTTGTTGTTTTAGATGCGCCCTTTGCAGGATCTACCCCGATTAATTATCTGCTTGGCCAAGCAGGTTTCGAGCGTCACTTTTATTGTGTGATCCCCAATGAGTGGGAACAGGATATGGACGCCTTAAAACTAAAGGGCGATGTCATTATTAATGTGATCGGTGATGCCGATAACGGTCAGGATATTCTTCCCCATGCACTGCAGATTTGCGATGCCTTGAATCGTCCCACCATTAATCATCCTAGGAAGATTCTGGCAACAGATAGAGAAAGCATCGCTAACCGTTTAGAGAACACCGCGCTTTGCAAAGTACCTAGAACAATTCGGGTAGAGAGTGCTCTTTTGAAATCAGGGGGGGTGAGTGCGCTCCCAGAACATTTTGATTTGCCCATCTTGGTTCGACTTGCAGGAACGCACGGAGGTGATGCGGTTCAAAAGTGTGATGATATCGCTGCAGTCCATCATTTTATGGAAGAGCGCCCAGGCGATATTTATTACGTGACTGAGTATGTGAATTATCAGTCCGCTGACGGTTATTTTAGAAAATACCGCTGGATCTGTATTGATGGTGAAATCTTCCCCTACCACCTAGCCATTCACACAGACTGGCTGGTTCATTACTTCAGAACAGATATGGGAAATCATGATTGGATGCGCAGTGAGGAAGAAGTCTTTCTCAAAGGGGAGTGCCCCTTATTTACCCCGGCCCATCTTGAAGCATTAAAGCAAATCGCCGCTGCGACGCACTTAGACTACTGTGGTATTGATTGTGGTATTGATTCTCAGAATCGGATACTGGTATTCGAAGCCAATGCCACCATGTTGGTGCACGATGAAAAAGAAGAAATGTTTAAGTTTAAAAACACCTATGTTGAAAAAATTAAGCAGTCCTTTGATCGACTGGTTTACAAGATGGCCAGAGGAACTTAGTTTTCAATGGACGATATGATCCTCTGCTTCTTCGTTTTCAAATAGTAATGAAAAACTTATCGCCCAGCGCTTTTCTTTGGCAACTCATCAGGATTTACATTTACGGTACCGTCGCGGCTACGGCTGTAGTGATGGTTCTGATGTATCTGGGATTAGATATGACCACCGAAAAGTGGTTATTGTTTATGATGTCCCTTCCCGTTGCGACCACAGTATTTATTGGGCCTGATATATTTTTGATCGCGCGACACAGTAAGCCCATCCGCGTTGTACTTCTTGCGGTTGAGCATAAAAAATCTGTTTCATCGTATGACATTGAATCTGCGGTGACGGCTCTTCTGAATCTTCCGTTTTTCTCTTTCTTGCGTGTCACGTTCTTACATGGTCCATTGGCCTGTATGTCATTGATTGGAACGTTGATCAGCTATAACAGCACGCTCAACTTTGGATTTGCAACCTGGCAAATTTACACAACCGCAGCTTGCATCTTGTTTTTTGCAGCACCAGTTCACGCAATTATTGAATACTTTTCGCTCAACAAACTTATTCCTCCGCTCGTAGCTAAGCTGGAGTCCTATAAGGATGCCTCGGATCAAACTGAATTCATGAGCAGCGCGATTGCTGTTCCGCTGAGATACAAGCTCATTTATTTGTCCTTGTTTTTAGCGGCAATACCTATGGTGTTTTTTGCCGGATCAACACTCGTTAAAGTAAATGTATTGCTGGCCGACTTAGGAGTGACTGCGACGACTGAGCAACTTATTCCTTTATGGATTTGGCTCAGTGGGGTCACGATCGTAACAGGAGTTGCGGCAGTGATCATGTCTGCGCTTACAGCGAGTGATGTTTCGCATGCGGCCAAACGATTAGTTGAGGCCATGAAAAAGATTGAGGCCGGCAATCTCGAAGCAAAGCTGGATATTACGACTACGGATGAATACTCGGATTTATTTCGGGGATTTAATAAGATGGTAGATAGCTTACGTGAAGAGATTCACATGCTTGAGGTGACACACGATCTAGCGGGTGAAATCGAAATTGATGTGTTGATCTCTCGTATTATGACCAGTGCGACATTACTCCTTGATGCAGATCGCAGTACCTTACTTTTATACGATGAAAAAACAGGTGAATTATGGTCCCGGTTTGCTGAAGAATTAGAAGTAAAAGAAATTCGATTGTCTTCATCTGAAGGCATAGCCGGAAGTGTATTCCGTGAAGGTAAGGTCATTAATTTGATCGACGCCTATGATGATGCCCGCTTCAATCGATCCGTTGACTTGGCGACGGGTTACCGAACTAAAAGCATGATTGCAATGCCTGTTGTAGGAAAAAAAGGCCAGATTATTGGGGTTGTTGAGGTACTCAATAAAGCCAATGGCAAGGCCTTTTCTCCCAAGGATGAAATTCGGTTGCGCGCTTTCGCTGCTGAAGTAGGGATCTCTCTGGATAATAGTCGCCTACTTGATGAAGTCAGAAAGGTGAATAACTATAACGAAAGTATTCTGAAAAGCACTTCAAACGGCTTGATTACTATTGATGAGAAGGGTGTGATTGCCAGTGTGAATCAAGCTGCCTATGAAATCCTTGAAATTGATCATATTCCGATGGTAGGAAAGCATATCGAAGACCATGCGATGGCTTTGGGGCATCAAAACCCTTGGATCATTGAATCGCTTGAGCGCGCCAAAGCCACTCAAACCCGGCAACTCAATGTGGATTACACCCTTAAATGGCATGGCATTGAAAAATCCGTGAATGCGGTATCCACCCCACTTATTGGCTTAGAGGGGGAGTCGATCGGCACTATGTTAGTGCTTGAAGATATCACTACTGAAAAACGTGTCAAAACCACGATGGCTCGATACATGAGTGTGGAAGTAGCCGAGCAGTTATTAGCGGGTGGTGAGGATCAATTGGGCGGTAAAGATCAGGAAATCGTCATCCTGTTTTCTGATATTCGCAGTTTCACCACACTTTCAGAAAAGTTAGGTGCTCGAGGTACGGTGAATATGCTGAATGAATATTTCGCCGAAATGGTAGATGTGATTTTCAAACATAAAGGTATTCTCGATAAATATATTGGTGATGCCATGATGGCCTTATTTGGCGCACCATTTAAAGCAGATGACGATGCAGATCGCGCGGTCATTACCGCAGAAGAAATGATGGCAGAGCTCGAACAGCTGAACAAGAAACGGGAAGATAAAGGGCTGCAGGCCATTCATATTGGTGTTGGCCTTGCTATGGGTAAAGTTGTTGTTGGAAATATTGGTTCGCCAAAGCGAATGGAGTACACGGTGATTGGAGATAGCGTGAATTTGGCGTCACGCTTAGAGGGCGCAAATAAGTTTTACGGTACCTCTATTTTGATTAGTGAGAGCCTGGCGACACGTCTTAAGCGTCCTACTTTGTTACGAGAGGTAGACAAGCTTCGTGTGAAAGGAAAAAACGAACCTGTTACGATCTTTGAGGTTGCAGGCCACCTTAAGGGGGCGGAGCGCTCGGTATACGAATCTATGCTGGCCCTCTACCAATCTGGGATGGATGCCTATCGATTGCAGCATTGGGAGGATGCAGAAAAAGCATTTAAAGCTGTTCTGCAACTTCGTCCGACGGATGGTCCATCTGCACTTTATTTAGAACGCATTAGTCAGCTTCGCTACGCTCCTCCTCAAGAAAGTTGGGATGGAGTATGGACCATGACGGAAAAGTAATCCTTTTGGTTTTGAATCTCGACTTTTAGAAAGCGTTACGCACAGCCACCCCAACCATGTCTACGGTCGGTTGCCCTGTCATTTGAGTGAGATTGCCAAAAGAAGTCAGCACATTGCGATTAATAGTGACTGGTTCAAACTGAATGTGCGCATAGGTAACATCGACCACCCAACCTGGCATCCAATTCCAAGAGGCGCCCAGCCCAAACCAATGACGATCTGAATCAGGCACGGCGACAGAACGGTTCAGAGGATGTGTTGGTGTTTGATCAAACATATAGCCAGCACGCAGAGTCCACGCGGGACTGAGTGCGTATTCAGCACCTAAAGCAGCTGAGTAGCTGTTGTGATATTGCTCTTGGCGCACAAGGGGAGAAAGGGCGCTCAGACTGGGAATTTGAATGCTGAGGTCATGGAAGCGCGACCAGGTAAACCATCGCGCTTCAGCTAATAATTTGACTGAAGGATTTAAGCTGTAAGACGCTGAAGCGGTAGCAATATCGGGAAGATTGACCCGAACACTAGAACCATAAGTCCCCGAGATACCATAGGTAGGGATCACAACGAACGCTTCCCCTTTTTCATTATGGGATGCCCCCGTTTTATAGTCCAAACCCAATTGCCAATCTTGACTAGGTTTGATGTGGGCGCTGATTTGACCCGTGAAAGCATAGCTACTGCCCCGGACTTTGATGTCGCCATCGCGAGCTGCATCCACCACTGCTGATTCGAGTTGGGCATCGGCGCGCTGCAGGTGTATACCGCCACCTAAGGATAGCCAAGAATTGACTTGCGTTCCGAGCGTGGCAGCCAAATCCATCACACGAAGGTGGGATTCTGTGGCGTCATAGCGGCCTGTAAATTGGGGGGAATATTTTATTCCCAAACCAAAAGGGGCCGAGAAAGCAAAGCCTAACCAGGTGTTGCTTTCAGAATCAATTTTTCGGGCATAAGCAAAGTCTGGAAGGCCAGTGAAGTTAGTGACGTTACCTGTTGTGGTCCCACTTGGAACAGCACTTCCCGTGACAAGGGTTTTGCTTCCTGAATCATGCAATTGAACGTCAGGATACAAACCAACCATACCGCCTACCCATTGGTTGCTTTCTAATTGCGTCATGGCGGCAGGGTTACTGTTCGCCGCACCCGCATCCCATCCCCTAGCGGCTTGTCCTGCAAATCCTCTGCCCAATCCACTGACGCTCTCACCGGAAGGAAGATAAAAAGCCCCTGCCCATGTTTCAGCACTGATACAAAGTGAAGTAAATCCAATGCATAGAGCTCGCTGAGCGATCTGAGACTTAAAGCTTTTTGAACGGCGGGGGGACATATTCAACATCCTTTTTTATGGTTGATGAAGAGTTTACCTGTGCGAGGGTAATGACTCTTTATAAAATGATTAAGACAAGTAATCTATGACCCAAGCAGCATCGCTGTCACTGGGGAAGATGGGGTAGTGCACGGCCTCAATGACGCCATCATTTACAATTAAAGTAACGCGCTTCAGCAAGGTCATTCCTGCTGTTTCAAAGGTGGGTAGCTTCATGGTCTTTTGAAATTCATAGGCGAAGTCGCTCAAAATGGGGAAGGGAAGGTGCAAGCGTTCAGCCATTTCTTGCTGGTATTCGGTGGTTTGAACGCTTAAGCCAAACACATTCGCCCCCAGCGCTTGAAGCTCTTTATAGTGGTCACGGAAGGCGCACGTTTGGGGTGTACAGCCTCGTGCCCCCGGGATTTGATCCCATCCTTCTGGAAGGGCAACGTTGGGTTGCCCTGTCATGGGGTAACAATACAACACCCACTTACCTTTCAATGCAGCCAAATGATGGGTTTGCCCATCTGTTCCCTGTAGGCTAATAGCAGGTAAGGCCAAGCCTTTTAAGTGCTGGGTTGCGCCATCGTCAATGGGTAGTGGGAGATCAGAGGGAAGTTGGTTTAAAGAGTTCATGATGTTAGTTTATTACAAGCAGAGCCTTGTGTTGATATCGAGTACACTCATTGGTTTTCTTCCTGAGTTTAAAGGGGCATTGAGGCCTACCCTCTGCACCTGCTGCTTAAATGGGTACAAGACAAAAATACAATAAAAGGAAATGAGGATGAGCCAAGGTAATTCAGCCGCACGGGTGTTGGCGGCTAGCTTAATCGGAACAACCATAGAGTTTTTTGATTTTTACATCTACGCCACCGCCGCTGTTTTGGTGTTCCCAAAGCTTTTTTTCCCTTCAAGCGATGCCAATACCGCAATCCTGCAATCTTTAGCTACTTTTGCTTTGGCCTTTTTTGCACGCCCAGTGGGTGCCGCCTTATTTGGTCATTTTGGGGATCGTATTGGACGTAAAGCAACCTTGGTTGCAGCATTGATGACCATGGGGCCTTCTACGGTGGCGATTGGTTTTTTACCCACCTATCAATCTATCGGGATTGTGGCTCCGATTCTTTTAGCCTTGTTCCGCTTTGGACAAGGGTTGGGTTTGGGAGGGGAGTGGGGCGGTGCCGTGCTGCTAGCCACTGAGAATGCGCCCGAAGGAAAGCGTGCTTGGTATGGCATGTTTCCGCAAATGGGTGCTCCTATCGGGTTCTTACTTTCAAGTGGAACTTTTTTAATCTTAAGCAAAGTTTTAACAGATCAGGAGTTTTTTGAGTACGGCTGGCGTATTCCTTTTATTGCAAGTGCGGTGTTGGTCTTTGTAGGTTTATATGTTCGTTTAAAAATCGAAGAGACCCCAGCATTTCTTGAGGCAATAGAGAATAATCAGCGCGTGCAAATGCCCATGATGGAAGTATTTAAAGCGCATACAAGCACACTCTTGTTTGCTACTTTGCTTTCTATCACTACCTTTGCACTATTTTATTTGATGACGGTGTTTACTCTGAGTTGGGGCACTTCTGTTCTGCATTATCCGCGTTCTAGTTTTTTGATTGCTCAAATGATTGCAGTGGTCTTTTTTGCGATTGGAATACCTGTTTCCGCACTATTGGCCGATCGCTTTGGATGTACCCGGGTTTTAATGGGGTCAATGCTTGCTGTGATCACTTTTGGATTATTCTTTGCGCCATTATTTACGGTGGCAGACTGGACAATGACCGTGATGTTTTTGGCATTGGGTTTACTGCTGATGGGTTTTACGTATGGGCCACTTGGCACTGCGTTAGGTCTGCTTTTCCCCACGGAAGTGCGTTACACCGGTTCGTCTTTAGCCTTTACCTTGGCCGGAATTTTGGGAGCTTCACTCGCGCCTTATATTGCTACTTGGCTTGCTACAAACTATGGCCTAGAGTATGTGGGTTACTACTTAGCCCTTGCTGCAACCATTTCTTTCCTAGCCCTTGTGGCAGTTCGTCACAAGCTGAAATAGGGCCCGCCTTTACTGTTGAAAGACATGTTAGACACTCCGGGTGCTTCGATTGATCGCTACACTTTCTTGCGCAAGATTGCATGTTTAGTAATGTTCAGTGTTGCTTTGGGGCCTTTTCCGGTTCAAGCAAATGAAATCATACCGCCTTCCCAAGAGTCCCCTAAAGAACGACATCCAGCAACACTTGTTCCCATTGAGGTGACATCCAGTCGGCTTAAGGATGCGAGAATCGACTTATCGCCAACAACAGGAACGACTATTTATTCGATTGATTCTGCGGCTATTCAATCCTTGAGCCAGGGAGAGAACGCGAGTTTTGACGAAGTGTTAGAGCATTTGCCTGGGGTGAGCAAAGACTCCAAAGCGTCCGGATCACTGCATGTACGAGATGACCATGGCAATGTGCAGTACCGTATCAATGGTGTGCAACTACCAGAGAGTGTTTCGGGATTTGGCTTGGCAATCGATTCCCGTTTTGTGGAGAGCCTTCAGTTTTTGACGGGGACTTTGCCAGCGCAATACGGTCTTCGCACGGCAGGAATAGTTGAAATTCAAACCAAAGAGGGTAGCCTTCATCCAGGTGGAAGTGTGAACTTAGAGCTAGGCAATCATCAGACCCAGCAGTTGGCCGTGCAGGGCTTTGGCGGAAATGAAGAGAATGCTTATTATTTTTCGGCAAGTGGATTAAACACCTCGGAGGGTATTGAAAATCCGACCACGAGTCAGAATGCGATTCACGACGATTCTTCGCAGAAGCGTTTTTTTGGGACTTTTAATTGGTATTTAGATGACTTAAGCCAAATTTCACTTTTGGCAGGATCCTATCGCGGCAAATACAAAATACCAAACAATCCCAATCAAACCGCAGTGTTTTCTCTGCAAGGGATCAGCAATTCAAGCTCGGGAGCTTCTAGCATTGCTTCTGTAAGTTTGAATGAAATGCAGTATGAAAATAATCAGTTTTTGATTGCATCCTTCCAGCAGAAACTTGGAACATTTGATTATCAACTTTCCGTGTTTCACCAATTTTCTGATGTACATTATTTCCCCGATAGTCTGGGTGATCTCGTTTTTAATGGCGTAGCCTCGCAAAACTATCGTTCTCATCGTGCGAATGGTTTACAGGAAGAGAGCACATGGAAAATGCATCCTAACCATACGCTGCGTTTTGGAGGGGCTTTTACTTCTCAAGTGACTTCTAGTCATAACAGCACCACGGCTTTTCCTGGAAGTAGTGCAGGGCAAACCAGTAATGTTGCCATCTCTTCCCCGATTATTGATGACTCAACTCAATTAGGGCAGATCGCTAGCCTTTATGTACAGGATGAATGGACACTAGATCCTGCGCTGACTCTAAATATTGGAATTCGGTATGACAACGTGAATGCTTTTATTCATGAACATCAATTTAGCCCACGCACCAATCTGAGTTACAAATATTCAGACAACACTCTATTTCATATTGGCTTTAGCCGGTACTTTGCCCCGCCTCCTCAAGAATTAGAAAGCCAAACGGCAATACATTTATATAATGGGACGACGGCTGCATCCTCCGTTGCCTATTCCGATTTGGTTCGCGCTGAACGAACAAGCTACTACGACATGGGTATGGCTCATCAGCTCAGCGCAGCCTGGGTGGTTGCGGTGGATACTTACTTCAAAGACATCAATAACGTGATTGATGAAGGTCAGTTTGGGCAGTCCTTAATTTTGTCGCCTTTCAACTATGCACGTGGATCGGTGAAAGGCATTGAGCTTTCTACTACCTATTCCCAAAAAAATTATTCTGCTTATATTAACCTGGCCATTGAGCGGTCTCAGGCGAGCGATATCATTTCCGGCCAATCCTTGTTTTCATCGAGTGAACTGGCTTACATCGCAAGCCACAATATCTATCTAGACCATGATCAACGATTAACCGCATCTTTAGGGGCCTCTTATCGAATGAATGAAAGCACAAAGTGTATGGTTGATGGACTTTATGGCAGTGGCTTGCGACGCCAGGGCCTCAATGGATCTCCAAATGGTGACCACTTGCCTGCTTATGTGATTGTTAACTTGGGCGCAACCAAAGAATGGAAAATAGGAACGCGCAGCACGCTTGAGGCGCGCGTATCCCTTCTCAATATCTTTGATCGTGTGTACGAATTACGTGATGGAACAGGCATTGGGGTGGGCGCGCCTCAGTTTGGTCTGCGTCGCTCAGTGTTTGGCGCAGCAACACTTAAGTTCTAAGTTAAGGTATGGCCTTGTCATCATTTCACGTCTCCTCGCTTCCCCGGCGCGCAGGAATTGGTCTTAAGCCTGAACATTTTCGCGACATTCTTCAAACTCAGCCTGATATTGGATTCTTTGAAATCCACGCAGAAAATTACCTGATGGCCGGTGGCCCCATGCATCATTTTCTGGGTTTGATTCGGGCTCAATACCCCTTATCTATTCATGGCGTGGGCTTATCGATTGGCGGAGAGGAGGATATCAATCAAATTCATTTGTCTAGGCTCAAGACGCTGATCGATCGCTACCAACCCGAATCCTTTTCAGAACATTTGGCGTGGTCAAGTCATGGTGGAACCTACTATAACGACTTGCTTCCCTTGCCCTATACGCATGAAACTTTGGATCGAGTGTGTGCACATATTGATCAAGTACAAGATGTTCTAAAGCGCCGCATTCTGCTTGAAAACCCAGCAACTTATCTCGAGTTTTCTACCTCTGAAATGGAAGAGGCGCAATTCATCACGCATATCATGCAGCGTACGGGATGCGGATTGCTATTAGATGTGAATAATCTCTACGTAAGTGGGATGAATCACGGAATAAAACCTACAATGATCTTAGAAGCGATGCCATTGGATAAGGTGGGTCAGATTCACTTGGCAGGACATTTTTGGGATTCAGACTCCAATGGATTTCCTCTCCTCATCGACAATCATGGCGCTCCTGTTGCCGATCCAGTTTGGTCATTGTATGAACAGGCATTAAGTCTCACTGGTCAGCAAGCGACATTGCTTGAAAGAGATCACGCTATTCCTGCATTGGAGGAGCTGTTGGCTGAAGCAGATAGGGTAGAGAACTATTTGGCTAAAAGCCTAAAACGCGCTGACTTTAAGAGCAGTGCAACAACATGAAATCGCCCCACTTTTCGTCTGCTTTATTAGATGCCTCTTACGCTTTGCCTGAGGGCATTACATCCCTATTCGGATCCGATATCAACGCGCGTTTTGGCGTGTATCGCAATAATGTAATGGTGTCTTTGATCAAAGTGCTTGAGGACAACTTCCCTGTAGTTGCAACTTTGGTTGGAGAGGATTTTTTTCGCGCGATGGCCAAAGCGTTCGCTTTAGCGAACCCCCCCCGTTCTCCCGTGATGAATGAGTATGGTGATCAGTTTGCTCAATTCATATTAAATTTTGCACCTGCTGTATCGGTTCCCTATCTTGCAGATATGGCGCGTCTGGAATGGCAGTGTCTTGTTGCGAGTGAGGCAGCGGATATTTCAGCTGTGAACTTAGAGTCAGTGAACGCGCTTATTGCTCGCCCCGATACTTTGGCCGCAAGTCTCTGGCAATTTCATCCTTCGGTTGCTCTTCTGGATGCGCAATACGCGATTGCCTCGCTATGGTTGGCGCATCAGCATGAATCAGACCTTGAAGTAGCCCAAGCACTCGCTCAGGTAAACCCTGATCAAGCTGAGACCGCACTGATTCTTCGACATGATTTGAATATCGTTGTGAAATCGCTTCAAGTTGGGGAGCGCATCTTTATTCAAGCGCTCATGGGCGCGCAATGTTTGGGGGTGGCTCTCGAAATGGCGATGAGTAAGGATCAAAACTTTGACTTTATAGCGCTAATGGGTGATTTACTAGGTCAAGGTGCTTTCATAAGTTATTTACAAAATGGTGTGCTTCAGTAATATAGTCAAGATGAGCAAAATAAAACAAACAATCACTCGTAAACTCGCTGGCCTTGGTTCTCGATTCCTACCTTTTGCAGATGCGGCCTCTGAAGATTTACCACTGAGCCGATTGCTGCGCCTTTCCCTGTTTCAAGTCACTGTTGGAATGGCGTTGACCTTGCTGATAGGTACTCTCAATCGGGTCATGATTGTTGAGATGGAAGTCCCCGCTTCTATTGTAGGAATCATGATTTCATTGCCTCTTCTATTTGCCCCATTTCGAGCCCTGATTGGTTTTCGTTCGGACAACCATCGTTCTCAGCTTGGATGGAAAAGAGTGCCCTACATTTGGATGGGTACCCTGTTGCAGTTTGGTGGACTCAGTATCATGCCCTTTGCCTTATTGGTTTTGGCTGGGGCTGGGGAGGCGAGTAAAGCCCCTGTTTGGGCAGGACAGTTGGGCGCCGGTCTGGCTTTTCTGCTTGTCGGGGCGGGACTCCATACCGTTCAGACTGTGGGTTTGGCACTCGCCACGGATCAGGCAAAACCTGAGGCTCAGCCTAAAGTAGTCGGGCTGATGTATGTCATGTTGCTATTTGGGATGATTGTGAGTGCATTTATTTTCGGAGCACTCTTGGTGAATTTTAACTCAATGCGCTTGGTACAAGTCATCCAATCCGCTGCACTCTTGACCGTAGCCTTGAATGTCATCGCACTTTGGAAACAAGAGGGGCGAAATCGTGCGAACACCACCCCACATGTTGTAGCACCCCGTTTTATGGATGCCTGGGAAAGCTATAGTCAGGGTAATCAGGCGATCAGAAGGTTGCTCGCTGTTGCACTGGGAACAATGGCATTTAGTATGGAAGATGTGATCTTAGAACCCTATGGGGGGCAGGTCTTGCATCTGACGGTCGATATGACCACGCGCCTGACTGCCACTTTAGCTGCGGGAGGGTTGTTTGGATTTGCGCTCGCATCTCGAATTTTAAGCCGTGGTTATGATCCTTTCAAAATGGCTGCATTGGGCGCATTAACCGGTATCCCCGCCTTTTTGTTGGTCATTTTTGCAGGCCCTATGAATTCGATTCTTTTCTTTGGGTTGGGTACCTTCTTAATTGGATTTGGAGCGGGTTTGTTTGGACATGGAACGCTCACCGCTACCATGAACCAAGCCCCCCCTGAACAACGCGGATTGGCTTTGGGTGCTTGGGGGGCGGCGCAAGCCTCCGCTGCAGGTGTAGCTGTTGCTTTGAGTGGTGTGATTAGAGATGTGGTAGCAAATTATTCCGCGCAACAGGCATTCGATACCTCTAGCTTGTTTACTTCTTCGGCATTGGGCTACGTGACGGTGTACTGTATTGAAATTGCGCTACTGATGATTGCCTTGGGCGCTATGGTGCCGCTTATTACGCGCCCTAAAGCGCCAGCTTAAGTTTTTAGTGCGCTAGAGAAGCTTTGAGAAAGAGACCAGATGGAGAGGGGCACCTCCCCATCTGCACAACGGTGGTGATCGGTAATTTATTTTGCCGATGCCACTGCAATGGGCGGTTGCGGTGCTGCTGCAACTTTGCCTGTCTCCACAGCGGCGTGCTGCGCTTTAACGCCGCCTTGGAGAAACGCGGGAAACCACGTGGTGTGAGTCAAGATGCAGGTATGGACGGCAAGCGAAGTGCCCATAATTGCTACTGCACCCATGGGGATACCAATGCCGGGCTTAATGACCAGCCACATACGGCCATATATCATTTTTATTCCTCCTTAGTGTAGCCAAGGTGTGTAGATATAAGCCAAGAAATGTGCAACGATCGAGATAGCACCATAAATACGGGTCCCATCAACGATGTGGCTGTGAATTTCTTCGGCTTCCCCAATTGTCAGACCTGTCGGCCAGACTTTGTTTGGATCGTCTGTCATAACTAAATCCTCCCTCATCGACGAACTTTTACTTCAATCGTGCCAACCCGGCACTAGGGCTTACTCATGGCTGAACCGACCACGAATTCAAAATGCAACATCAAACAGTTCTAAAATTTCACTATAACCGTAAGTACGATGATACATTAAGACGTGTCAATTAAACAGGACAGTAAGCAATATGTCAAAGACAAAATGTTTTTTTTCGCAACACACTCATACATATGATTATTTTTGATGAAAACTGAACACAAATAGCAAAACTTGATCTACACTAACTTTGTCGTGGACAAAAAAACACGGTAATAGTCCTCCTTAAACCCTATTGACGGACATTTAAAGATGAAATTAGATATCGCAAAAAAGAATAGTGGGTTCGCTCTGACCACTCTGATGCTGTCGGCATTCGTATTGCTGATCAATTTGGCGACCACCCATTTTGATGGATCTGCTCAGTCAGCCATGCCAACAGCCGCTTTAGCTTTTATCGTAGGTATCTCTTTGGCAAGCTCGTTGCGCTGGGATCGCGCCACCAGATACTATCGTTCAACTTCAAAGTAGGAAGAGATCACTATGGACTACAATAAATTAATCAAAGAAATTGCGCGCCGTAATGGAGCAAAAGCAAGTGCTGTGCTCATGGTGACATTAGTGTTATTTGTTGGAAAGCTCTATCTCACTAATCCTGACGGTACCCCTCAGTCTGCAATGATTACAGCCCTGTTGGCCTTCATTGCGGGCGCAGCATTGGCTACTTCAATGCGCTGGAATATCGTGGCTAACGTGATCCGTCGTTAAAAATAACCAAAGGCTCCTCTCCCATTATATGTTCAGTGTGATGGGGGATGCACGCTACCTAAGTAGAACGGATGGCTAAAATCGGATGTCAATGCGTTTAAAGGCTTCTTGACAGTCATGCGTTTTAGCTTGGGCTAAAAGAGGGATTGTAGTAAACGATGTATGCATTCATGGTCGCTGCAATGGCGACCCAAATGAGGTAGGGCATCAACATCGCTGTGGATGGCTTGTAAATGCGGCGTAAGCCTAGGATCAATAAAGCGACGGACATCCAGAGCGGACCCACTTCCCATAAGCCCCAATCAGGCCGATGAAGACCAAAAAACAATACGCTCCATAAAAAGTTGAGAATCGAGTTGAGGGCAAACATCGCTATGATGCGCTGCTTATCCGCTTTGGTTTCTGCGCGGTCCCAAGATCGAATCGCAACAATCGCGCATAGCGTGAATATAACGGACCAAACGGGCCCAAAAGCCCAATCGGGGGGTTTCCATGGCGGAAATTGAAGTGCTTGATACCATGGGCCGATATCGGTAACGCCTCCGCCACCTGCGGCCACCAGTGTGGCCACCCCCGCAGCGACCAATACGGGTTTACGCAAATACGGTCGTGTCATAGTGTCATGTGTGTGGGGCTAATCCCAATAATTGCATTGTGTCTTTGTAGAATACTCTTAAATGTGCCATGGGGTTACCGCGAACCAGCTTTTTGTGGAGATAGCCTTCCCACGTCAATCTTTGCACATCTGGATCGCGGCACATCTTAACAAAACCCTCACGGCGTTTGTCGCTGCAATACCAGAAATACTGAAGAATATTGAGAACCCAAAATACGCGTCCGTGTGCTGACATGAAACGTCGACGTGCGGATTTAAGTTCACGGGCTTGTCCTGTCCTTAAAAAGGCAAGTGCTGAATCGGCTGCTAATCTTCCGCCCAACATGGCGTAGTAAATGCCTTCTCCAGAAGCAGGTGCAACCACGCCTGCCGCATCTCCAGCAAGAACCACGTCTTTTCCGTTATCCCAACGATCCAGAGGGCGAAGTGGTATTGGGGCACCTTCACGTCGGATCATTTTCGCATCGCTGAGACCTGAGCGTTGACGCAATAAAGTAGTGGCTGCGCGAATTGAAAAGCCTTTATGACCGGTTCCAACGCCAATGCTGGCTGTGGTTCCATGAGGAAATACCCAGCCATAAAAATCAGGTGACAGGTCGCTTTGATACCAAACATCGCATTGTGCGCTGTCAAATCCCTTGGATTGCTCTTTAGGCAGTTCAACAATTTCATGATAAGCATACACATATTTGCGTGCGCGATACTGAGGGATACACAGCTCGGCAACTTTAGAGTTTGCTCCATCAGCGCCAATCAGCAAATCGCACGAAATAATGGTTTCAGCTTGTTGGGCTGGAGCGTTCAATTCTTGAATACGAATTTGCAGGCCACCGCTTTCAGATCGCATCACGCCGATAAACTCACCGCGCAATCGTGTAGCGCCATGAGAAGCTGCGCGCTCTCTCAGCCACTCGTCGAAGGTTTCGCGGTCTACCATTCCCACAAAACCTCCCATTACAGGCATCACCACGGTTTTGTTACTAGGCGCAACCATGCGCGCACTTGAAATTTTCGCTGCTAAAAGTGATTCTGGTAAATCAAACTCCTTCAGTACACAAACTGGAATTGCACCTCCACAAGGTTTAATTCGTGTTTGTTTGTCAACTAACAAAACCCGTTTCCCTTGCTTAGCTAAATCGTCTGCTGCGGTTGCACCCGAGGGGCCCCCACCGATAATCACTACTTCAAAATGTTGAAATTGGCTAGCCATGTTATCCCCTCCTGAGTAGGTGTGACTTCCCTTTTATGCCTGCGCATTGCAGCGGGAGTTTTAAATGTGGTTAAGCTTCTTGTGCTAATGAAACCAGTCCGTCTTGTTCCTGTGTAACGCTGCTAAACCTTGAGCTTGAGGCCAGTGAAAACAAATTTTTCGCGAGGTAGGCTGCTGTGATAAAGAATAATGCTTGGATACAAAATACAAGGGCGTAGGCAAGCCCAGCATCTTCTAAAAGGGTTCGCGCCAAATCAGAAAGACCGGTTCCCACCAGTCCACCCATGGCAAATGCAACGGCTTGTGCAGCTCCCCAAATTCCCATTCTGACCCCTTCGCGTTTTTGGGTGCCTTGCCCCACCATTTGCATCATGGCAGCAATCGCAGAAACTGCGAAAAGACCATTTGCAATACCCAAGGCAAAGACCATTTCTTTGAGCGGCCAGCCCAAATGACCGGCTGCAGATGAGGCAATAATGATCAGCATAAAAGCGGAACTGATACATCCCAGTTGGGTGCAGAATCGAGGAGAGCCTAAGTCTTTGCCTTTACGTAAAGTGCCCAGCACGGCTACGAGTACCATTCCAACTAAAGCCCCACCGTGTTGAATACCATTTAACTGTGTAGATTCGCCAGGCGAATAGCCGTACACCTTCCCAGCAAAAGGATCGAGCAGAAGTTCTTGTGCGCTATAGGCCAGCATTGCGATGAATACAAACCCAGCAAATAGACGAGCCTGTGGCTCTGACCATACATCACGTACCGCAGTCATAAAATCTGTTGGATTTACATTTGAGTTTGCGTTGTTTGGTTCAGAAGGTATTGAATCGACACTATCTTTGCCTTCCATTCCCCATACAGCTAAAGTGCTGATGATCAAGGCGATGGCTGCTACTGTAGTGACCACGGCGATGAGTCTTTCGGGGCTATAAGGATCGATGACACGTCCAGCTAATCCAGCGGTGATGACAAAACCTGCGATCATCATGATCCACACTAAAGTTGCTGCTGCGGGTCGACGTTCAGGTGCAGTGCGTTGCGCCAAGAGAACAAGAAGAGAAGTCCCTGCACATCCCACTCCAATACCAATCAGGCTATAGTTAATAAACGCAAAGAGAATCCCCAAAGTGGGTTGGCTCGTCATCATTGAGGTGGCTATGGCTGCTCCCACGGCTCCAAAGCCCAACATCGCTATTCCGGCAATAATCCAAGGGGTGCGACGCCCACCTTGATCAGAGCCATGACCTAATCGGGGTCTTAAAATTTGAATTAAATAATGCCAGGCTACAAGAAAGCCAGGAACAAGTGCAGGAAGGCCTATTTCAATCACCATCACCCTATTGAGGGTTCCGGTTGCCATGACCACCACAGCCCCCAAAGAGGCTTGAATAAGGCCCAGTCTTGCTATACCAATCCATCCCAGTTTTTTCATTGATTAAGCTCCCACTGACGCGTTGACGCCAGATAAGGCTGAAGCAGATACCAGCATACCCAACACATACAGCGTTACCCCAGTACCGTTGTACCAAGGGGCGAGTTCTTTGGGTTGTTTGAGCCACCGACGCATGCAAAATAATTGTGTGAGCAACATCACCCCGACAATAGCTGCAGCATGGGGGTGGTCCCAGCTGATGAGCAGTGAGATGACGATGACCTGAGGCAACGCCATGACGATGCAAGCACATTTGGCTGCATTCTCTATACCTAACTGAACGGGGAGACTCCGAACACCCATGCGTATATCGCCTTCAACAGCCTTGAAATCATTCAAGGTCATGATTCCGTGCGCACCGAGGCTATAGAGTAGGGCGAGTTCAACGGATCTGAAGTCAGGCGAGAGGTTGGTTGACATCAGGGCCGCCCCGGTGATCCATGGTAAGCCTTCATAGCACAATCCCACCGCCCCATTTCCCCACCAGCCATTTTGTTTAAGCCTAATAGGGGGGGCACTATAGAGCCAAGCTAGCACCAAACCCACACACGTAGCAGCAAACCCCCAAGGGCCCAGCAAGGTGCCCACGGCGAGTGAAAGTACTGTCCAGATAAGTGCGAGATAAAAGCCCCATTGGCCTGGAATACGGCCAGAGGGTATTGGGCGATTGGGTTCATTGATCGCATCGACGTGACGGTCAAACCAATCGTTGACAATTTGACTGCAGGCACAGACTAAGGGGCCCGTAAGAATCACCCCTAATAGCAAGAACCCCAGCCGGCTTGTGACCAAACCACCTGCGGAAGCCACACCACATGCAAAAGCCCACATGGGCGGAAACCACGTGATGGGCTTTAAAAGCTCGATAAAAGCAGGGAGGGCGAGGCGACTCATAATGCTATGTAAGCTACGCGCCTAACCCAAAAGAGTCAACTTACATTGACGCTTTTACTCGTCTTGATCGGATCCTGCTAAATCTCCTAAGCCGTAGCGGTGTAACTTCACATACAGACTTTGCCTTGATAAACCGAGCATCTCAGCAGCAGAAGCCCTGTTATCTCCTGTCAGAAGCAATGCAGACTCTATACACATGCGCTCAATCACGTCGGTCGTCTCTCTGACCAGTTCTTTAAGCGGGACTCTGCCGATCAGCTCGGTGAGCTGATCAAGCGATCTTGGAAGTTCTTGTGCACGCTGGTTGCGAGGCTTGATTCTGGCTTGAGTAGGTCGAATGGTAAATCCAATCCATTGGTCGTCTTCATTATTGGCGGTAGCACCTGAAATTTCTACCTCTGTCCCTGAACCATATTCACCCCGTATGACGGAAGAAAACAGCTTCACGCTTCCATTTTCACGAAGACTGTTGAGTAACACTGGAAAATCCACACCAGGTCGGCCTATCCAACGACCGAGTTCTTCGCCGCGAACTTGTTCCTCTGAAGAAATTTCAGCTAAATCCAAGAACGCTAAATTAGCACTTCTAATCCGGCCTTGTGCATTGGTGACCACAAAGCCGTCAGGCATTTGCTCAATGAGCGCTAAGGATTGTTTAATCTGTGCGTCACTTTGATTTTGGCTGGTAGGCGCACCTGTAATGCGTACAAGAATGTGTGCAGTATTTTCTTGTCTGAACAGCGTGGCCTGAATCAATACTTTCTTCTGGCTCGCATGAATGGTGGCGGTGATTGAATCCGCCCTGCCTGCTGCACGCACAGTGGCGAGCATTCCTTCAATCGCAGCGGTACTCTCTGATTCAAATCCCTCAGGGAACTGTCTTCCTATTAAGCGTTTTTGTCCTGTTCCAATTAAATCAGAGGCAGCAGGGTTTACTTCTACAATTTTTTGTGAGGAAGCTTCGCATACGATGACGGCTTCTGCGCAGAGTTGGAACAAGAGGCGATAGCGCGTTTCAGATTGTCGTAGTCGCGCATATTCTCTCTCCATCATTTGCTGGGCTTGCAGTAACTTCTGCTGCAAGGTCGCCATGGGTCTGAGGTCGCGGCCTAAGCACAGCAGTTCTCCCTCTTTACCAATCAGGATACAAGAGTAAAGAATAGGAACATCCATCTCCCCTGGCATCGGGTGATTGACTTGTCGCCAGCCACTGATTCTCTGCTTTCTGCCTTCAGCGAGTAAAGATTCAATTTTTGCAACAGATTCTGTGGTCACGCATGCCGTTAAGGGCATCCCCACCCATCGACGCGGTGCATCAATGCTGATTAACTCATTACTACTTGCAATATCACACACTGTCCCTGCCCCATCTACTACGATGGCAAGATCAGCGGCTGCAGCAATAATGACCGCAGCGAGATCAGTGTCTAAGCCAGCGAGATATTTCTTAGGTTGAGTAAACGCTTGCAATGATTCTCTTGAAAGTGTTCCGTCCATTTTGGTGACTCATATATTAACCTGCGGTGGTCGGCATTTAGCCGGGACCCTGGACAAGCAATCCAATTAACCGATGAGCTTGTTCTTCGGCTTGGATCGCGTCATGGCCGAGCGCATCAGCGCCTACTTTAGTCAGCCAATCAGGGTGTAAATTAAAAGCCGGGCCGCCAACCAAAATTCCAATGCGTTGATTGCGTGATGCCCGTCGTATTTGCCTGATCCCTTCGACCAAACTGGGTAGAGAGGATTCGGCACTGAGTGATAAACCGGCCACATCAAACCATTCGCTTTGCACATGCTGCACTAAAGCTTCAAGGTTCGAGATGGGACTCGAATCGACATACCATCCCCTGCGCCGAAAAACTTCGGCCACCATTGACACCCCAAAGGTATGTTGTTCTCCCGGGGTACTTATAATTAAGACTCTGCGGTCTGATGCAAAACTAGCTGCCTCATGCTGATATTTATCTGACAACTCATGAAGTAGAGATTGCAAGGTGCCTACTGCGAGTGAAACCTCTACAAAATCAATATCGTCTTTTTCCCATTTCTCCCCTAATACGGCTGCAGCAGGAGCGAGAATATCTAAAAACAATTCCTCTAAACTGATGCTTTCATTCAGAAGCTGATCCACCCATTCCCTAAGCGCTAATTGGTTTCCACTTAAAGAAAAGTCTGCAACCTTTAAAACGCTTGCGTGATGCTCTTCAGAACCCAAGGAATGAAAACCGCGACGGTGAGGCGTTAGCTGATTATGGGCAAGCACGAGCCTTGGAATAATCTCGTTTTCGATCGTATCTCTGAGGCCTTTCTGTTTATTGGTCTCTCTGCGAGAGCCGATGTCATTTTTTTCTGAAATCGACTCATTATTGATCTGTTCCTGTATTTCGTCATTGGGTGTATCCCCTGGACGTAAGGTACTGCTGACATCATTTTCATTTGAAGAAGCCATTACTACCCCTCCGTACAAGGCTGTTTTTTAGGTATTTTTATACACTCTAACAGCCTTTTTATTTCCTTTTCTATTATTTTCCTCTGTATAGGACAAAATAGATAGTCCCTTGAATAAATATATTTTAGACACTTAGGATTTGTTTGTTGTCAATTTAGATTGACAACTGACTTTGTCAGGCATAAATTGAAGGCATAAACCATCAAGGAGGCGGACTGTCATGCGAAGTCAGGCAACCGCAAAAAAAGAAAAAGCCGATATTTATACTGAAGAAGAGCGGGTGAGACGTGATTCAACCCCTTGGACTTTGGTGCAGGGGATTTTGGCGCCGATACAGTTTCTGGTATTTGGTGTCAGCCTGGTCTTAATTATTCGATTTATGTGGACAGGCGAGGGACAAGAGGCAGCAGCACTGTCCGTTCTAGTAAAGACCTTAGTTCTTTACACCATCATGGTGACAGGTGCGGCTTGGGAAAAAGCGGTATTTGGACAATGGTTGTTTGCTCCGGCTTTCTTTTGGGAAGACGTGGTGAGTTTTGGCGTGATTGCACTCCATACCCTCTATGTAGGGATGTGGTTTGGCGCGAATGCCAATCCCACCACCTGTTTTTTGATCGCATTGGCTGCCTATGCCAGTTATCTCGTGAATGCAGTTCAGTTCCTTATTAAATTCGGTATGGCTAGGAGAGCGCGTGTCGCGCGTTCAATTCGCGCAGGACAATCAGATGATTCTGAGCTTGGAGTCGCGATATGAATGCACCCCTCAGCCATATTCCGGTGCTGAGAGAGAGGGGCCAGCGAGAAGTATTCTGCGGTCTCACTGGAATCGTATGGTTGCATCGTAAAGTACAAGATGCTTTTTTCTTGGTGGTGGGTTCTAGAACCTGCGCCCATTTGATTCAGTCTGCAGCGGGGGTAATGATTTTTGCAGAACCCCGCTTTGCCACCGCCATCATTGATGAACGCGACTTAGCAGGCTTAGCGGATGCCAATGATGAACTCGATCGCGTTGTCACCCAGCTACTGGCACGCCGTCCCGATATTCGATTATTGTTTTTGGTAGGATCTTGCCCATCTGAAGTCATTAAGCTTGATCTTTCAAGGGCTGCAGAACGTTTAAATGCGCAGATGTGGCCGCAAACACGCGTGCTGAATTACTCGGGTAGCGGTATTGAAACCACCTTTACCCAAGGTGAAGATGCCTGTCTGGCCTCATGGGTTCCGGTGCTACCAGACGCGCCAATCAACACTGCTGCCGAATTAATGGTGGTGGGTTCTTTACCCGATATTGTTGAAGATCAGTTGCGTAGGCAATGTTCGGCAATGGGGATCCCTAAGGTGGTTTTTTTTCCACCTCGTCGCAGTACTGAGACCGTACATGTGGGCTCTAATACCCGCTTCTTGTTGGCGCAACCTTTTCTTTCTGAAACTGCCCGTTTACTGGAGGCTCGCGGTGCCCAGCGCATTCCTGCCTTATTCCCCTTTGGTGCAGAAGGAACAGCCGCTTGGCTGGCAGCAGCAGGTAAAGCGTTTGGAATTGCTGAATCCGTGTGCATTGAGGCAAGCGCTGCAGCGATGAGTCGAGCTCAGCGTGCATTGGCTCCTTTCAAAGCAGAACTGGAAGGGAAGAAAGTGTTTTTCTTCCCTGATTCTCAGCTTGAAATACCATTGGCGCGTTTCCTTTCTCGTGAGCTAGGTATGGTGCTCACCGAAGTCGGTACACCTTATTTACACAAAACCCATTTAGCAGAAGAACTCGCAGCGCTACCCTCTGAAGTTCAACTCAGCGAAGGGCAAGATGTTGAGCGTCAGATTGATCGTTGCCGTGCATCCCAGCCTGACCTGGTGGTGTGCGGTCTGGGTTTGGCGAATCCCTTTGAATCCGAAGGGATGGCAACCAAGTGGTCGATCGAATTGGTATTTAGCCCAGTACACGGGTTTGAGCAAGCTGCAGACTTGGCCGAATTGTTTGCACGTCCCTTGCGCCGCCGTCAGCGGCTTAAGATTTAGGGGGCCCAGATCATGAAACTGACGCTCTGGACATATGAAGGCCCGCCACACGTTGGCGCCATGCGAGTTGTAACAGGCATGCGTGGGGTTCATTACGTATTGCATGCCCCTCAAGGGGATACCTACGCTGATTTACTTTTTACCATGATCGAGCGCAGATCTGAACGCCCTCCGGTCACCTATACCAGCTTTCAGGCGCGCGATTTAGGTGGGGATACTGCAGAGTTATTCAAGACCGCAGCACGGGAGGCTTCCGAGCGTTTTAAGCCTGATGCTTTAGTGGTAGGAGCTTCTTGCACTGCCGAGTTAATTCAAGATGATCCTGGTGGTCTAGCTGAAGCGTTAGGGCTCTCTATTCCAGTGATTGCGCTTGAATTGCCCGCATACCAAAAGAAAGAACATTGGGGCGCAGCCGAGACTTTATATCGCTTGGTGAGAGGGTGCGTAGAACATGCTCGAGTTCCAGTGAGTCTGGAGAGAAATCGCGAAGGCCGGGCTCCACGTTGCAATATCTTAGGGCCCTGTGGTTTGGGCTATCGCCACCGCGATGACGTGACTGAAATTTCGCGTTTACTGCAAAGACTCGGCATTGAAATTTCTGTTGTAGCCCCTTTTGGGGCTTCACCTGCTGATTTAGCTCGATTGCCTGAAGCTGATTTTAATGTAGTGTTGTATCCGGAGATTGCTGAAACCGCAGCGGCTTGGCTAGAAAAAACCTATCGCCAACCTCGTACAAAAATAGTTCCGATTGGTGTTGGAGCAACACAAGACTTTGTGCGTGAAGTAGCTGCAATAGCTGGTATAGATCCTACTCCTGCTTTGGCGCCTGAGGCTTCGCGTTTGCCATGGTATTCCCATTCTGTTGACTCGACTTACCTCACTGGTAAACGCGTATTTATTTTTGGGGATGCATCGCATGCGATGGCGGCTGCTCGGATCGCGAAAGAGGAAATGGGGTTTGATGTTGTGGGTTTGGGAACGTACTCGCGAGAATTTGCCAGACCTATGCGCGAGTTAGCGGCTTCTTTGGGTATTGAGGCGCTGATTACGGATGACTACCTTGAAGTAGAAGAGCGTGTTGCAGAACTTCATCCAGACCTCGTTTTGGGAACACAAATGGAGCGACATATTGCAAAACGTTTAGGGGTGCCTTGCTCTGTGATTTCAGCCCCCGTTCATGTTCAAGACTTCCCTGCACGATTTGCCCCACAGATGGGCTATGAAGGTGCAAACGTGATCTTTGACGCTTGGGTACAGCCCTTGATGATGGGCCTTGAGGAACATCTGTTAAATATGTTCAAGGAAGATTTCGAGTTTCATCCTGATGCGCCTGCCTCACATTTAGGTGCGCCTACCTCAGCTGCAGAAACCAGATCTTCTGAATTTAGTTTAACGGATGCGCACAACGCTGGCCCATTGGGCGCAAGCCCAGATTCAGTGGCTGTTTTAGAAGAATCCTTGGTGGTTGTTAAAGAAATAGAAGCTCCTGCATTGAATGGTCAAGTGAGTTGGGCCAGCGATGCAGAAAAAGAACTGGGCCGCATTCCATTTTTTGTGCGCGGAAAAGCAAGACGCAATACAGAAAACTATGCTCGTGAACGCGGAATAGCCGTCATTTCTGTGGAGACGCTGTATGAAGCCAAAGCACACCTTAGCCGCTGACGACATGTCTTCAATGAAAGCGCCTTTGCACATGGCGATCGTGACGCTCGACCATCATTTGAGTTCGGCTTGCGAGGCTGCAGCAGCAAAACTTGCTCAGGAGTTGCCTGGCCTTCATTTAACGATGCATGCAGCTGCCGATTGGGCGCCTAAGCCTCACACGCTTATAGAAGCCCAAAAGGCTATTAAAGAAGCCGACTTGCTGTTTATGTCGATGATCTTTTTGGAAGACCAAATCGAAAAAGTAAGGTCTGCCATAGATGTCAGACGTTCAACGGGTAAACCCACTTTATGTTGCATGTCGGCGAGTGAACTAGTTAAAAAGACACAGCTCGGAAAACTAGATATGTCCGCCCCTGAAACGGGTGTGATGGCATATCTCAAAAAATTAAAACCAACTAGTAAGAAAAATCCTGCATCAGCGGGTGCTAAGCAGTTAACGATGTTGCGCAGATTGCCGCAGATTTTGCGGTTTATCCCAGGGACGGCTCAGGATCTCAGAACCTATTTTCTGGGAATGCAATATTGGTTATCTGGATCTGAAGATAACCTCATCAACCTAGTTCGCATGTTAGTAGGAAAATATATTCCCGCTGATCGTTTGGCTCGCGCTAAGTTAGTCAAAGCAGAGCCGCCCGCAACTTACCCCGAAGTAGGCGTTTATCACCCTTCATTAAAAGGTTTCTGCCCAGGATGCAGTAAGCGCGCACGCTGCTGCAGAATGTCTTCATCCGCTGCTGATTTACCTTCACCCAATCCGCATCCAAAAGGAACGGTTGGTTTGCTTGTGCTGAGGTCTTATGTACTGGCGGGTGATTCGGCGCACTACGATGGCGTCATTTCAGCGCTAGAGGCCGAAGGTCTAAAAGTCATTACCACTTTCTCAAGTGGCCTGGATTCGCGTCCAGCGATTGAGAAATTTTTCATGGATAGCAAGGGTAATGCAACCATTGATGCCATGGTTTCTTTATCTGGGTTCTCCTTAGTAGGAGGCCCTGCCTATAACGACTCCAATGCCGCCGAAGAAATTCTTGCTCAATTAGATATTCCTTATATTGCCGCTCAGCCCGTTGAGTTTCAGTCTTTAGAGTCCTGGGAAAATTCAGAGCGTGGCTTACTGCCCGTTGAAGCCACGATGATGGTCGCCATTCCTGAGCTTGATGGGTCTACTGGCCCCATCGTTTATGGAGGTCGTCGTGAGCAGGAAGAAGGTAAGCCCCCCATGATGTCATCGCATCCTGAGCGCGCTGCGATGTTGGCCGCACGGGTCGCTAAATGGATTGATGTAAGAAGAACTGAGCGCGCTCAGCGCCGTGTTGCGATGGTGATCTTCAACTTCCCTCCCAATTCCGGTGGTATTGGAACAGCGCAAAACCTTTCTGTATTCCGTTCGCTTTGGAACACGCTTAAAGCGATGAAAGAGCGTGGCTATACCGTTGATGTTCCAGAGAATGTGGATGCGCTGCGTGCGCGTATTGTGGAAGGCAATTCCAAAAAGTATGGTGCTGAGGCTAATGTGTTCACCCGAATCACAACCGGGGATCATGTTCGTCAAGAACCCTATCTGGCTCAGATTGAAAAGCAATGGGGGCCCGCACCTGGTCGTCACCTCAGTGATGGCAGCTCTATTTTTATTCTCGGTGAACAGTTTGGAAATATATTTGTAGGCGTACAGCCTGCTATCGGCTACGAAGGCGACCCGATGCGTTTGCTGTTTGAAGGGGGCTTTGCTCCAACTCACGCATTTAGTGCCTTCTATCGCTGGATCAGAAAGGATTTCAAAGCACATTCCTGTGTACATTTCGGCACACATGGAGCGCTCGAGTTTATGCCAGGTAAGCAAACGGGGTTATCGGCGCATTGCTGGCCTGATCGATTGATGGGTGATTTGCCCAATATTTATTTATATGCCGCCAATAACCCTTCTGAGGGCAGTATTGCCAAACGTCGCAGTGCCGCTACGCTGATTAGTTATTTAACGCCCCCGCTGTCCCGTGCAGGACTTTATCGTGGCTTAGTAGATTTGAAATCCTCACTTGAGCGATGGAGAGGGCTCCCTCCAGAGGCAATCGTTGAGCGTTCTGACATTATTGAGCTGGTACAAGATCAAGCCACAGGCTTGGATTTGATTCAACAAAACCTTGCACTTGATACCCATTTGGATGAGACCTTAAGCAAGCTTTGGGATACCGTGATTGAGCTTGAGCAGACACTCATTCCTACTGGGCTGCATGAGATGGGGCAAGCCCCCACCGTTGCCGAGCGCGCCGAATTGTTGTCTGCAATGTCAGAGGGCGTGAATGGCTTCCCTCTTGATGCGACTGTCGCTGAGCGCCTTGCGATGGGCCACACTCCGCGCGCCATTGCAAATGGAGATGTTGAACTGCAGAAAACACTTGAGGCACTGGAGTCTTCTGCGCAACTCCTCTCTAAAGACTATGAATTAGATTCCATGCTGCATGCTATGGAGGGAGGTTATATTCGTCCTGCTCCCGGTGGGGATCTTTTGCGTACTCCTGATATTTTACCAACGGGACGCAATATGCATGGCTTTGATCCTTTCCGAATTCCCAGTGCCTTTGCATTGTTTGATGGTGCCAAGCAAGCGCAGCGTTTAATCGATCGTCATTTAAGTCAAGGCAATCCCTTACCACGCTGTGTGGCACTCGTGCTGTGGGGAACCGACACACTAAAAACAGAAGGCAGCCCTATCGGTTTAGCGCTGGCCTTGATGGGTGCCAAGCCACGCTTTGATAGCTATGGACGTTTATGCGGGTCTGAGTTGATTCCTCTCAAAGAGCTGGGGCGCGCCCGTATCGATGTGGTGGTGACCTTGTCTGGAATCTTCCGCGATCTGATGCCTCTGCAAACTAAGCTGTTGGCTGAAGCTGCCGTGATTTGTGCTGAAGCCGATGAGCCCGACTATCTCAATCCTATTCGCGTCAATATGCAGCGTTATAAAAACGAATTGGGATGTGATCTCATCACTGCAGCCTTGCGCGTATTCAGTAATGCGGATGGTGCCTATGGTTCTAACGTCGGTCATTTAGTGTATAGCTCCAATTGGACTGACGATAGCGAACTTGCAGAAACCTACACACGTCGTAAGTGCTTTGCGTATGGCACAGATGGCCAACCGCAAGAGCAAGGCGAATTATTGCAGTTGGCCTTGGCGAGCGTAGATCTGGCATACCAAAACCTAGACTCCTTGGAGTTAGGCGTCACCACTATTGATTACTACTTCGACACCTTAGGGGGAATCAGCAAGGCAGTAGAACGTTTACGTGGTCAAGAGCTTCCAGTTTATATCGGCGATCAAACAGTCGGTGAGGGCAGGGTACGTACCTTGTCCGAGCAAGTTTCCTTAGAGACCCGCACACGTATGCTCAATCCTAAGTGGTATGAGGGCATGCTGAATCACGGTTATGAGGGTGTGCGCCAGATTGAACAACATGTAGCGAACACCTTGGGATGGTCTGCTACCACTGGGCAAGTTGAACCATGGGTATACGACCGTATCAGTGAGACTTTTGTTCTAGATGAAACCATGCGTGAGCGTCTTGCCAAGCTCAATCCTGCTGCTTCAGTGAAGCTGGCAAATCGATTACTTGAAGCGCATCAAAGAAATTACTGGCAGCCTGATGAAGAGACATTAGAAGCTCTGCGTCAGGCCAGTGAGGAACTCGAGGACAGACTCGAGGGAGTGTATGAGGGGGTTGCTCATGCCGCAGCGGCATAAGCAATGACAACTCGACATCAAAAAAGGGGAAAGTAACATGATGGAAGTCGCAAAAATACCAGTTAACGCGATCGGAAAAGGAAGACCAGACGGCGCTGGCAGTGTGCAAGTGCATCAAGATGATGACGTCAAAATTACTGGCGCCAAAGTCTTTGCCGTATATGGCAAAGGGGGTATTGGTAAGAGTACAACGTCATCCAATTTGTCTGTTGCTTTCTCAAAGCTTGGTAAGCGCGTCTTGCAAATTGGTTGCGATCCTAAGCATGACTCTACCTTTACGCTGACCAAGTGCCTTGTGCCTACTGTGATCGATGTATTGGAGTCTGTTGAATTTCATTCTGAAGAATTGCGCGCAGAAGATTTTGTCTACCAAGGCTATAACGGCGTGATGTGCGTTGAAGCAGGGGGCCCCCCGGCAGGAACCGGTTGCGGTGGCTATGTCGTGGGACAGACGGTAAAACTATTGAAAGAACATCATCTGCTTGAAGACACTGATGTAGTCATTTTTGATGTGCTGGGTGATGTAGTGTGTGGTGGTTTTGCGGCACCCTTACAACACGCTGATCGGGCGCTCATTGTGACTGCGAATGACTTTGACTCTATTTTTGCAATGAACCGCATTGTGGCGGCGATCCAAGCGAAAAGTAAAAACTACAAAGTGCGTTTAGGTGGCGTGATTGCAAATCGAAGTCGTACCACTGAGCAAATTGATCGTTTTAATGAGGCTGCTGGATTAAAAACCATGGCGCGCTTTGATGACTTAGATGTGATTCGTCGGAGCCGGCTTAAAAAATCTACCTTGTTTGAAATGGAAGGTGGGCCTGAAATCGAAGAAGTGCAAAACGAATATTTGCGCTTAGCGGCTAATCTTTGGGCTGGATCTGATCCTCTTGATGCCGTGTCCTTGAAAGATCGCGATATTTTTGATCTCTTGGGATTCGATTGAGGAGACAACCATGCCTACTTCAACGACATACCAACGTCGCCGTGGTCAGTTATTAGAGTACTTTGATCGGACTGCTGCTCAAGCTTGGTCTAGATTAACCTCTGACGCGCCTGTGAGTGGCATTCGTGCAACCGTGCGCGAAGGTCGGCGCCGCATGTTCGAGAACGTCTTGTCCTGTATGCCTGATGACCTGCGTGGTCTTCAGGTTTTAGATGCAGGTTGTGGTACCGGAACCTTATCGGTTGAAATGGCTAAGCGAGGGGCGCAGGTTACGGCGATTGATATCGCCCCTACTTTAGTTGGATTTGCGCGTGAACGTTTTGAAGGCCATGTCTTTGAAAGCGGTGGAACGATTGATTTTCGGGTGGGAGATTTAAGCGATGCTTCGCTGGGACATTTTGACTATGTAATTGCTCTCGATTCGCTGATTCATTATCGCGCCCCAGATATGGTTCGGGTATTGACTGATCTGAGCCCCCGAGTGCGTAAAGGAATTTGTTTTACCTTTGCGCCTCGGACTCCCTTGCTCTGGGTGTTTTGGATCAGCGGACGTTTGTTTCCTCGCAGTGATCGTGCTCCAGCGATCGAACCTGTGACAGAACATCGTCTACGAAAATTGATCTCAAAAAATACAATGATGTCCTCATTCAAAATTGGGAAGAGTCTGCGTGTAGGTCATTTCTTTTATACCTCTCATGCGCTTCAGTTGGTTCATCAATGATGAAGAACATGAGTCAGCGCTATATGCACATGTGGTCTTCGATTGGAACGCGCTGGCTACCTTTTGCTGATGCAGCCTCTGATGAACTGAGCTTGGCTCGGATGCTGCGATTGTCTCTTTTTCAAGTTACGGTAGGAATCTCATTAGTTTTACTGAATGGCACGCTGAATCGCATCATGATTGTGGAGCTTCACACTTCTGCAAGCTTGGTTGCATTGTTGGTTTCTCTTCCTTTGTTATTTGCTCCATTCCGAGTTCTATTGGGGCATCAGTCTGATCATCATCGCAGTGCCTTAGGCTGGCGTCGCGTGCCTTATCTTTGGTTTGGAACATTGCTTCAGTTTGGTGGGCTTTCAATCATGCCGTTTGCCCTGATTTTGCTGAGTGGAGATAGTAATGGTCCTGTTTGGATATCGGAATTGGGCGCTGCACTCGCTTTTTTATTGATCGGGGCAGGCATGCATACCGTTCAAACAGCGGGTTTGGCCTTGGCTACCGACCTTGCCCCTGAAGATAAACGCCCCCGAGTGGTGTGTTTGCTCTACGTAATGCTTTTGATCGGGATGGTCGTTGCCAGTTTAATTTTTGGGGTTCTGCTCACTGATTATCAGCCCATTAAGTTGATTAAAGTTTTACAGGGTGGCGCCATGCTGACCTTGGTATTGAATGGGATCGCCCTTTGGAAGCAAGAAGCCCGCAGTGAAAGAAAAGATCACAAGGAACGCCCCCATTTTAGTGACAGCTGGCGCCAATGGAGAGGTCAACCTGGTGTGACTCGCTCTCTTTGGGCTGTGGGACTGGGTGCTTCAGCATTTAGCATGCAGGATATTTTACTAGAACCCTATGGTGCGGAGGTTTTAGGCCTTTCTGTTTCAGCCACCACCACATTAACCGCAATGACCGCTGCGGGCACCCTTGTTGCGTTCACATTTGCAGCACGTCTTTTAGGCCGCGGAAGTGATCCATGGCGCTTGACGGCAACCGGAGCCCTCAGTGGCTTAGCGGCGTTTGCTTTAGTGATTCTGTCAGGTGCATTTGGTTCTACTTTGATGTTCAGAGTGGGTGCAATGGGTATTGGGTTCGGAGGCGGTTTATTTTCTTTGGGTTCATTAAGCGCATTTATGAAACTCCGGGATGAAAACTCTAGCGGTTTAGCTATGGGTGCATGGGGTGCGGTTCAGGCAACCTGTGCAGGCATAGCGATCGCAGTGGGTGCAGGTTTAAAAGATCTCATTGTGCTTTGGGGACATGACGGTGCACTAGGACCGTTATTGCAATCTCCAGCAGCTGCCTATGGGTTGGTTTATCAACTTGAGATTATTTTATTGTTTGCTTTATTGGTTGCAGTAGGACCACTTGTTGCAAAGGTTCGTTCAGCTCCATCCAGGACTTCAGATGGTTTTGGGTTGGCTGAATTTCCTAGTTAATTTGATTTTTATGCGTTAGGAGGAAGATAACAATGATTACAGATTATTTTGATGTGGCACAGATGGTTTTATATCTGTTCTGGATCTTTTTCTTTAGTTTAATTATTTATTTGCAGCGTGAATCGAATCGCGAAGGTCTCCCCCTTGTTTCAGAAACAGGTGGTGAGATTTTTCCCGAAGGATTTTTTGGAATGCCTGAGGCTAAAACTTTCCGCCTTGCAAATGGTGAGACAGTTCTGGCACCTCCTGGAGCAGGTGAAGATTCTCGTGAACACAATATGGAAAAGGTCTATCCCGCTCCGGGTTATCCCTGGACACCATCGGGTGATCCCTTAGTAGATGGTGTGGGGCCAGCCGCTTGGGCGATGCGATCTACTCACCCAGATTTGTCTACCGATGGAAAACCTAAAATTGTTCCATTGCGTGTTGCTCCTGATTTTAGTGTAGCGGAAGAAGACGAAGATCCACGCGGTATGAGTGTTGTTGCGGCTTGCGGCAATATAGCCGGAACTGTCACAGACGTCTGGGTGGATCGCGCAGAGTCTTACGCACGTTATTTTGAAGTTGAGCCGACAGCGGGCGGTGGACGTGTATTACTCCCCATTCCATTCACTACAATTTCAAAAGGTACGGTTCGTGTTGTATCGATCCGTGCAGATCAATTTGCCCGTGTACCCCGTACCGCACATCCAGATCAAGTTTCATTGCGTGAAGAAGATCAGATTAGCGGTTACTTCGGTGGCGGACATCTCTACGCCTTTGAGTCACGCTTAGGGCCATTAATATGACACGCCTGATTCGTAATCGTATCGATGGGGTCGCTGAACCCCTTCCTGAGGGAGAAACGATTCTTTGGTCAGCTAAGCCAGATCAATGGATGTTTACGCGCAGATTGATGCGCTTAGACTGGGTCATTGCTTGGTTTGCCGCGTTATCAGTAGGTCGCGCTTATTTTGCTTGGTCGGCAGGGGGAGATGTTCGTGCGATGCTCATTGCGGCATCGGGACAGTTACCCTTGGCACTGTTTGGTCTTGGTCTTTTGACCGCTCTTGGGATTGCCATGGCACGCAGCACGAGCTATGTGGTCTCATCACGCCGTGTGGTGTTGCAGGTTGGGGTGGCCTTGCCCATCACTTTTAACGTACCTCTTCGCTTTGTTGATAGCGTAGCAATCAGAACACGCAATGGAAAGGGGGGCGATGTGATTTTGACTTTGTGCCAAGGCGCGAATGTCAAAGCGTTGGCACTCTGGCCACATTCACAAGGTTGGAAACATGATTCAGTTCAGCCCTTAATGCGCGATGTTTCTGAGACTGCATTGAACGAACTCAAACCCATTTTAGCAAAGGTGTTGGAAGAGTCTCAGCAGGAAGATGCGCAAAGTTCTTCAGTCAGCGCGCATCAAAAACAAACAGCTCATGGTTTATACGGTTTCGAGGAGATGCCAGCATGAGTGCATCGCAAACACTATTACGAAAATTCACTGTATTGACTTACTTAGTTTTAGGTTTAACTGCCGTAATGATCCTCAGTGCATCTCCCGATGCCAACACGCCTAATACAAACCAAGTGCAAGCAGAAGAAATACAGTCTCGCTTATTTCGTTTTGTTGTTTTAGAAGATGGACGCGCAGCATTGATGGAAACAGATGGGCCAAAGCTGATTCAAATGCTGCAGCCTGAAGAAAATACATTTCTTAGATTGACGATTAAAAGTTTGCAGCACGTTCGTAAACAGCATGAACAATCTCAAGATTTACCCTTTCGGTTAAGCCTTCGTAAAGACGGTAATTTGATGTTAGAAGACCCGGCTATGCATTCTGAACTTGCAGTTCGCGCGTTTGGCCATACCGCTGTTGAAAACACACAAAAATTATTATCAATCCCTTCAGTGATCCTTGCTGAAGTACCTGCTGCATGTCACCGCTTGGAGTGTTAAATCATGGATGATCTATTCGATATCTCCCCCCCAATTGATTCTACTGAGGCTGCTCGTCAAGATAGCTTGCTGGCCCCCCGTTTTTATACGACCGATTTTAAAGCGATGGACAGAATTGATGTGTCTTTGGTGAGATCGTCTTGGGATCAACTCATGAGTGAGTTTCGTGAGGATATCAATAAGGGTCATTTTGAGCGGACAGGGAGTTTTAGTGAGGCTGTTGCCGCGCTGCCTGAGCCATTAAGAATTGAGTTCTTAGATTTTCTAATTAGTTCTGTAACGGCTGAATTCTCGGGTTGCGTCTTGTATAACGAGATCGCAAAAAATGTAGAGAACCCCGATGTTAAAGAATTAATGCGTTTCATGGCGCGCGATGAAGCAAGGCATGCCAGCTTCATTAATCACTCGCTCAAAGACTTTGGTCTAGGCGTAGATTTAAATCGATTGAAGAAAGAGAAAAACTATACGTTCTTCTCGCCTAAGTTTATTTTTTATGCCACTTATTTGTCAGAAAAAATTGGATATGCGCGATACATTTCCATCTATAGACAATTAGAGCGTAATCCCGAGTATCGTTTTCATCCTATCTTCTTGTGGTTTGAGCGCTGGTGTAATGACGAGTTTCGCCATGGTGAAGCTTTTGCATTAATTATGCGCGCTGACCCTAAGCTCACAACAGGTTTGAATCGTTTGTGGATTCGTTTCTTCCTCCTTGCCGTCTACGCAACGATGTATGTGCGCGATCATCGTCGTCCGGTGATGCATGCTGCAATGGGGCTAGAACCTCGAGGATATGACTATCAAGTATTTGATATCACTTCAGCCATCTCTAAGCAGATTTTCCCGTTCACTTTGGATACGGATCATTCTGAGTTCCGTCGGCTCTTAGAAAAACTCAGATTGGTAATGGAAGATATCGAGACGGCCAAACAACGTGGTGGTGTATCAGGGCTGATATCTCGTCTCTCTGGTTCAGTTCAAGCCGGAGTGCTGTTCGTTCGTCTCTATATGCGTCCTGTTATCCATCATGACGTGCCTCATGATGTCAGGCTTGCACCAAGCTGGTAAAAAATTTTTGTCGTAAAAAAAATAATAAATCAAATAATTGATTGAATAATTTGGGGAGAGCAACATGCTAGCTGTAGTTAAGCCTATCGCTTATGCATTGTTTGTTTGGTGGTTTAGCACGGGATTGATCATTTGGTTAGATGGTCTGCCGCGTAAAACTTTCAAATGGAGCATGATGGGGGCGACAGTTGTTCTGGGCATATCTCTGTATGGCCTCAGAGAGTCTGCGAGCATGACATCGCCCGCTGGGGCTTACTATGCCTTCACGTGTGGTTTGTTGGCATGGGGGTGGCAGGAAATCAGTTTCTACATGGGATATGTCACTGGGACTCGTAAAGAGTCATGCCCTGAAGGATGCAGCGGTTTAAAACACTTTATTCATGCTATTGAGACGAGCTTGTGGCATGAACTTGCCATTATCTTTTTTTCATGTGTCGTAGTGGGTCTTACCTGGGGCCAGCCCAATCAAGTTGGCGTATGGACCTTTATGGTCTTGTGGTGGATGCATCAAAGCGCAAAACTCAATGTATTCTTTGGTGTGAGAAACCTCAATGAAGAGTTTCTTCCTGAGCATCTTGATTTCTTAAAGAGTTTCTTGACTAAGAAACCGATGAATCTTTTGTTCCCGATTTCTATTACGGTCTCTACTTTGATACTCGGGGATATGATCACTCGGACCATGCATGCAGTTCCTGCTAGCTTTGATGCAACTGCATGGATCTTTATTGCTACCCTAATGTTCTTTGCGATTTTGGAGCATTGGTTCTTAGTACTCCCCATTCCTGCTGCTGCTCTTTGGGCTTGGGGTTTACATAAAAAGAAAGGCGTTTCGCCTTTTACTGTTGATGTTGTTGCGGGTTTCTTAGGAGCGGGTAAAACAACGACGATGCGTCGTTTGTTGGCTGAAGCCAATCCTCAGGAACGGACTTTGGTTCTGGCCAATGACTTCTCTAATATGGGTGTTGATGCATCTCTTCTCGCAGGAAGAGGGGCAGATGTGGTTGAGTTAGCGAATGGCTGTATTTGCTGTTCTCTTCAAAAAGATTTGGCAAAGCAGCTTTTAGAAATCGCAAACTTACACAAACCCAACCGCGTTCTAATTGAACCCTCGGGGGTTGCTGATGTGGCTGCACTCATTGCTGCTCTGCGTAAGCCAGCACTCGCGCCTTTGGTGAAATCACTTCGCGTGGTGACCTTACTCGATGCTGCCGCTTTTCTAGGTGACTTTGCACGTATGCCTAATTATTTTGAGGCACAGGCAAAAGTATCTCCGGTTGTGATCGTCAATAAAATTGATCTTGTTCAGCAGGGATCATTAGAGATGATTCGACATACTCTGATGAGCCTGCATCCAGGTGTCCAGATCGTGTTTGCAAATTTTGGTTTCCCAACCAATGGCAAAACATTAACCAGTCTTCTGATAGATCTTCCAGGTTTCATTGCTCAAAAGGAAGAGGAAACGGACGATGAAGAGACTATGCTTACTTGGAAAGCCAGAGAGTCATCTGGAAATGGTGCGGGCTTAAAGCAGGGAAACAAAGTACGTCGCAGTGAACAGGAGGTGGCGCTCGGTTTTGAGTCTTGGAGTGCAAGTTTGCAAGGCATATGCGATACAGAAAGGCTTCGCTTGTTGCTCGAATCACTTGTCGCTGGGCAATACGGTCAATTGGAGCGTGTGAAAGGTATTGTTCGCGCAGGTGATGGATGGATCCGCTTTGATTTAGCCGGAGGTAGGCCTTCTATAACAGCGCATTCTGCTGAAGAAGGTGAGTCTTCTCGTGTAATGGCTATCGGGAAAAATGTCGATGAACAAGGTTTGCTCAGTGCATTTATGAATTGTGCAACACCAGGAGCCTACCAGCATGGATGATTCTTATGCATCAGTCTCTTCAACGAGGACGACCAAAGCATCCGTATCGGATAAACAAAAAGTGAGCGATAAAACCACCGTTCGTAAGTTGGTGTATCCGTTTAGCGCGATTGTGGGTCAGGATGTCATGCGTGAAGCGCTGATGCTTTGTATTGTCGATCCTGGACTGGGTGGTTTATTGGTCACGGGCGATCGTGGTACAGGTAAATCAACCCTCATTCGTGCTTTGGCAGCCTTGCTTCCTGATATGCCCACTGTGGAAGGGTGTTTATATGCCTGTCATCCTGAGCGCATCGCCGATGACTGTGCGAGTTGTGGTTCCAAGACGCTTGCACAGCGAAAGAAAACGCATTTACGCCCTGTACCCGTAGTCGATCTTCCTTTAGGCGCAACCGAGGATCGCGTGGTGGGTGCATTAGATTTAGAGCGCGCTTTAGTTCATGGTGAAAAAGCCTTTGAACCGGGTTTATTAGCGCGTGCGCATCGTGGCTTTTTATACATTGATGAAATTAATCTCCTGGAAGACCATTTGGTAGATGTGTTGCTGGATGCCGCAGCCTCTGGTGAAAACGTGATTGAGCGCGATGGTTTGAGTATTCGCCATCCCTCTCGTTTTGTTTTAGTGGGGAGCGGCAACCCTGAAGAGGGTGAGCTGCGTCCACAATTACTGGATCGGTTTGGTTTGTCTGTTGATGTGCGCACCCCCACTGAAATCTCCACACGAGTGGAGATTATCAAACGTCGTGATGCCTTTGATCGTGATCCTAAGGGCTTCGTGGGCCAATATCATCAGCACGAAGAAGCCTTACGCAAACGCCTATTGCTAGCACAACAACACTTGGCAAAATTATCAACACCCGATTCAGTGCTCGAAAAAGCGGCTGAGTTGTGTGTGGCATTGGGTACAGACGGATTGCGTGGTGAACTGACCTTAATGCGCGCAGCCCGAGCTGCTGCAGCACTGGAAGGTGCTAAGAAAGTCACACTCAGCCACTTACGACATTGGGCCATACCCGCACTGCGCCATCGCTTACGCCGCAATCCGTTGGAAGAAGCAGGTTCTGATGCTAGATTGGAGCGCACGCTCCAAGAGGTGATCCCAGAGTGACCACAATGGTTCAAGCAGAGTGCATCGCCACTCTCTTGGCGAGTGATCCAGGTCGGTTTGGAGGCGTACATGTGCGTGCCAGTGCGGATGCTTTAAGAGCATCGTGGCTGGATGCGCTGAAGAATGCATTACCCAGTGGCACGCCCTGGATCAAGATTCCTGCGGGGGTGGATGCCGATACCTTGCTGGGGGGCCTGGATTTGGCGGCAACTCTTGCGGCTTCGCGTCCGGTGATGCGGCGGGGACTGATGACGCGTGCGCATAGGGGAGTATTGGTACTGGCGATGGCTGATCGCGCTGATGCGATGATCGTGGCTTTTTTACAGCAGGTAATGGATCAGGGGTTAGTGAATATTGAGCGTGATGGCATTCAAGAAAAGATTCCTGCTCAATTTTCTTTAATCGTATTAGATGAGGGCTGTGATGAAGACAGCGCCTTACCTTGTGCGCTGCTCGATCGGCTGCCTTTCTATCTGGATACCCATTTGCTCGCACGTTGGCAGACAGAAGGTTGCCCTGCTCCAAAATGTTTCTCACTGGAGATTCAAAATTCTGCTCCTGATGAAGCTGTTAAAGCGCTGTGTGCCAGTGCGTTACAGCTCGGAATTTATTCTATGCGCCCCCCGCTACAAGCTTTATCGGTCGCTCAGTCACTTGCGGTAACGAAAGGTCGAACTCAAGTTGAACAGGACGATTTGATTGAGGCAGGCTCATTAGTGTTTGCCGCACGCGCCAGACAGTTACCGCCTCCTCCTGAAGAACTTGCCCAGGAACAAAGCGCAGAGTCACAAGACAATCCTGATCAAGAAAAAACCCCTCCTCAAGATGCGACTCAGCCACAAGACAATCCTTCTGAAGCCTCTCCTCCTCTACCTAAAACACCCCCTCCAGAGTCAGGAGCTGAGGAGCGAGAAATTCTTTCTCAAATCGTGACGAGCTTACCTGATGATTTATTGGCACGCTTAGCGGCAGGAATATCATTGAAAGGAACGGGTAAGGCAGCTACTGCAGAGCGTCAGCGCAAAGCAATCCCAAGACATGGAAGACCTGTGGGCTCTCGACAAGGGGATCCACGTCGCGGTCAGCCCTTAGATTTACGCGCCACTTTGCGGGCTGCCATTCCTTGGCAAAAGATTCGTAGTAAACCCTTATCTACTTGTATTGCTGTTCGATCGAGTGATTTACATGTAAAGCGTCTTAAACCGAGAACCCGAAGCACAGCAGTTTTTGCGGTGGATGCTTCAGGGTCAGCTGCATTGCAACGGCTCTCTGAGGCAAAAGGAGCGGTAGAGGCTTTGCTAGCGCAATGCTACATCCGACGCGATCAAGTAGCCTTGGTAAGTTTTCGTGGGGCGGGTGCAGAGATTCTGCTCCCCCCAACGCGTTCATTATCACGTGTTCGTCGCGCGCTTTCTGCTTTGCCGGGAGGAGGGGGAACCCCACTTGCGCGTGGAGTGCAATTAACAGCGCAAGTAGCACAAGAATGTCGTCGTAAAGGCGGCGCGCCTTTGATGGTCCTGTTGACCGATGGTCGCGGTAATGTGGCTTTGGATGGAACCGGTGGCAGAGCAAAAGCAGACCAAGATACGTTGGCAGTAGCACAAGAAATAGCACTTCAGCGTTTACCTTGTCTGGTTGTAGATATTTCTCCGCAACCCCAAGAGCGCGCCCGCAATTTAGCTCAAGCTTTGAGAGGGGAATATCTGGCATTGCCATTAGCCAATGCCGACATGCTTTCAAGTGTAGTCAATTCAAGAATGGCAAATACACAATGAGGTCAGCGATGAAATCAATGGCCCCAGAATTAAATTTGATTGGACCAGGAGGGTATGTATGGCCACATCCGGAGTGGAGTATTTTCCCATTAGTTGAAGGTTTACAGTGGCACGTTCAAATGGTGGGGGATCCCTCTCTTCCGCCTCTATTGCTCCTTCATGGAACGGGTTCTGCCAGTCATTCATGGGAAGGCTTGGCGCCTTTACTGATTTCTCGATACTTCTTAATTATCCCTGATCTTCCCGGCCATGGACGAACGGGTGATCCTGGAGATGCCGGGTTGAGTCTCAAAGGAATGTCGCACAGACTGCACACCTTGTTGAACTATCTTAAAGTTGAGCCGCGTGAAGTATGGGGTAACTCTGCAGGTGCTGCGATTGGCTGCAAAATGACGATCGATGCGATGATTCATCCCGAGCGCATTGTAGCGATCAATGGCGCTCTAGTGCCACCTGCAGGAATGCCGCTGCACATTTTTTCCCCCATCGCTAAATTCCTTGCCTCACTGCCTTTTGTTCCCCATATTTTTGCACGACATGCACGGGATACGGAGGCGGTGGTCAGCATCATTGGTGGGACAGGCTCCAAACTCAATTCGGAAGGGATTGCATTGTATAAGGCATTAATGAGTAGTCCTGCACATTGTGCTGCGGCCTTACGCATGATGGCACATTGGGATTTGGCTTCTCTTGAAGAAGAGCTGCCCAAGCTCAAGACCCCGATAGATTTAATGGTGGGAGAGTTGGATAAAACAATTCCGCCCTCAGAAGTATTTCGTGTACAGCGTTTCCTTCCCCAGGCGAATATTTTACGTCTACCTGGTTTGGGACATTTAGCTCATGAAGAAGATCCACCTGCTTGTCTGCAAGCTGCATTGGTTCACGCGCCGTTTTATCCGGCATTGAATAAGTTATCAAACGCTAAGTTATCTATCGTTAAAAGTTAAAAAGAAAGAGGTGAGCGATGGGAAAAGAGCTTTCATTATCTGACTGGACATTGGTGTCTGAACCCGTTCTGCAGGGTAATCTTCAGAATGTGGCTGAAGGGCATCCTTCTTTGCCCCAATTAAGCGCAATTCAATCGCCAGAAGATTTGCGCAAATATGATCGCGCTGATCTTCCCGAAATCGCCAATCAACTCCGCGAGGAGATTCTGCGGTCTGTGTCAGAGACAGGGGGTCACCTATCGTCCAATCTGGGAACGGTAGAACTCACCTTAGCGCTGCATTATGTTTTTGATACGCCGAATGATCGAATTGTGTGGGATGTAGGTCATCAAACGTATGCGCATAAAATTTTGACGGGTCGCAGAGAGAGTATGCATACCTTGAGAAAACGGGGCGGCTTATCTGGCTTTCCGCGTCGTGATGAATCAATCTATGACTCGTTTGGCACTGCCCACTCCAGTACCTCGATCAGTGCAGCATTAGGAATGGCAGTGGCTTCGCGTGCGCGCGGGGAATCACGCAGATGCATTGCCGTGATTGGTGATGGAGCCATGTCAGCAGGGATGGCTTTTGAAGCCCTGAATAATGCAGGCGTGATTGATACGGATTTATTGGTGATTTTGAACGATAACGATATGTCGATCTCGCCCGCTGTCGGCGCATTGAATCGCTATCTTGCACACTTGGTTTCGGGCCGTTTTTATCAGAATGCGCGCGAGCTCACTAAATCTGCCTTGGCAAACGTGCCGGTATTGAAACAATTTGCCCGCAAGATGGAAGTGGCTGCGAAAGGGATGGTGATGCCTTCCACACTGTTTGAGCAATTTGGTTTTAATTACGTGGGGCCCATTGATGGACATGATCTCAAAGCTTTGGTCCCCACCTTGCAGAATCTCAAAACAGCTTCTGGACCCAGGTTACTGCATATCGTCACGAAGAAAGGCCAGGGGTATCAACCTGCTGAAGCGGATCCTGTTAAATATCATGGCGTCACGCGCTTTGATCCAGCTCAGGGATTACCTGTCGCTAAGATTCCTGCCACTCCAAGCTACACTCAAGTATTCGGTGATTGGCTCTGTGATAGTGCTGACCGTGATCGCAGAGTAGTGGGTATCACGCCGGCGATGCGAGAAGGCTCAGGCTTGGTTGAGTTTGCTCAACGTCATCCTGATCGTTACTTTGATGTAGGCATTGCCGAACAGCATGCTGTGACCTTTGCCGCCGGGGTGGCTTGCGAAGACATGCGCCCCGTTGTGGCGATTTATTCCACCTTTTTACAGCGTGGCTACGATCAATGTCTGCATGATGTGCAATTGCAGAATCTCCCCGTGCTATTTGCACTGGATCGTGCAGGGCTGGTGGGTGCTGATGGTCCAACCCATCATGGTTCATTTGATATTTCCTACCTGCGGTGCTTACCTGGCATGCACATCATGACCCCATCTAGTGGTGTCGAATTGCGCCGGTTACTGAATACAGGTTTGTCACTGAATGCCCCTGCCGCGATTCGTTATCCCCGAGGGTCTTCATCGGATATTCCTGATCGAAATGATTTCACTACCCTACCTGTAGGGCGTGCAGAGGTTGTGAGAGAAGGACATGAGATCGCTCTGTTAGCCTTTGGCCCCTTGCTTAAACAAGCAAAGGAAGCAGGCCAACGTTTAGGTGCAACCGTAGTCAATATGCGTTGGGTTAAGCCGCTAGACTTCAATCTCTTAAAAGAATTAGCAGGCACACACCGCTTGCTCGTGACTATTGAAGATCATGTGATTCAGGGCGGAGCAGGGAGTGCAGTCGTAGAAGCACTCCAGGCAATGGGTTTAAATACTTCTGTGCTGCAATTGGGGCATCCTGATCGTTGGATTGAACATGGAGAGCAATCTGAATTGCTCTCTAGTTTAGGACTGGATGTTGAGGGGATCCTTCAAGCGATTCATGATCGTAAGGGACAAATTGGAGTGGCCGCATGAGAGCCCCTACACAAGCGCGCGCCATCGTGATTGGCGCTGGATTTGGCGGCATTGCTGCAGCCATCAGATTGGCGGCACGTGGTTACACCGTAACGATTGTGGATCGTCTTGAGGGACCAGGCGGACGAGCCTTTGTCTATAAAAAAGAAGGGTACACCTTTGATGCGGGCCCCACCATCATTACAGTGCCTTCATTGCTTGAGGAGTTATGGACGCTGTGCGGAAAAAAAATGTCCGACTTCGTTACGCTCAAGAGTATTGATCCTTTCTATCAAATTCGTTTTGATGATGCTTCGGTATTTACCTACAAATCTAATCCTGAGGCGATGCGTGCTGAAGTGGCAAGGTTCTGTCCTTCTGATGTCAAAGGTTTAGATCGTTTTATGGCGCATGCTGATCAAGCTTGTAAGAGTGGTTTTGAAGATTTAGCAACCGTGCCGTTTACCCACTTCAGCACCATGTTGAAGGCGCTACCCAAACTGTCGTTGTTAGGTTGCTGGAACAGCGTGCATACCCAAGCAGCAAAGTGTTTTACAGATCCTCGTTTGCGTGCAGTATTTAGTTTTCATCCGCTATTGGTGGGTGGCAATCCATTTAGTGTGACGGCGGTGTACACCCTCATTAATGCCCTAGAACGCAGATGGGGCGTGCATTTTGCAATGGGTGGAACGGGCGCAGTAGTGAAAGGCTTGGTGGATTTATTTGAAGGCCAGGGTGGACGCTTGCGACTCAATACCGAAGTAAAAAGAATTTTGGTAGAGAACGGACAGGCGGTGGGTGTTGAACTGGCTGATGGAGAATTGCTACATTCCGATATCGTAGTGTCGAATGCAGATGCGGCCTGGACTTACCGCATGATGCTGCCACCTGAAGCACGCAAGAAATGGAATAACAGCCGATTGAATCGAATGGATGCTTCAATGGGTTTATTCGTTTGGTATTTTGGCACCAACAAGCGCTATGAAGAGGTAGCCCACCATACGATGGTATTGGGACCACGCTACAAGGAATTACTCAAAGATATTTTTAAGCGTAAGAAGCTGGCCAAAGATTGCAGCCTGTATTTGCATCGACCCACCGCGACCGATCCCAGCATGGCGCCTGATGGCTGTGATGCCTTTTATGTCCTCTCGCCGGTGCCTCACTTAGGTTCGGGTACGAATTGGGCCACTGAAGCAGAGCCCTATCGCCAGATGGTGCAGCGTAGACTTGAAACAACCGTGCTCCCGCATTTAGGAGAACACATCACCACCTCACATTTCATTCATCCAGGTGATTTTGAGAGCCGCTATCTTTCATGGCAAGGCGCAGGTTTTGGCATGGAACCTTTGTTAACCCAAAGCGCATGGTTTAGACCGCATAACGTCAGTGAGGATGTGAAAAATCTGTATCTCGTTGGCGCAGGCACCCATCCCGGTGCTGGCGTTCCTGGAGTACTCTGCTCCGCAAAAATCTTAGACGAAGTCGTTCCCTCTGCCCATGTATTCATCCGCTGATATTGAACGCTGTAGAGCCAGCTTGAAAGGAGGCTCGCGAAGCTTCCACCTCGCTTCATTAATGCTTCCACATCGCATGCGCGAGCCTTCAGCAGTGCTCTATGCTTTTTGCAGAGAAGCAGATGATCTCGTGGATGAGGGCGGTGGACATCATGCAGTGCGGGTATTGTTAAATCGTTTATCTCATCTACATAGTGCGAAAGGCCCCGCTCCTCAAGATGCCTTACTTGCCGAAGTGATGGCACAGTATGAGGTACCGACTTCTGTGCTTGAAGCCCTAGTTGATGGGTTTGCTTGGGATGCAGAAGGCAGACGCTACCAAACACTGGATGATCTCTTTGGCTATGCCATGCGCGTGGCAGGGGCAGTGGGCGTAGCCATGGCGTTGATGATGGGGGCACGCGGTCGTAAAGCTTTGTTGGCGGCCTCTTCTTTGGGGATCGCCATGCAACTCACGAATATCTGTCGTGATGTAGGCGAAGATGCGCGTTTAGGTAGAGTGTATCTTCCTGTTGAATGGATGGAAGCTGCTGGGATCAATGTGGATGAATGGCTTCTTGATCCCCAATTCTCTCCGCATATTGGTGAGATCATTGCACGTTTACTTCAGGTGGCTGATCAATGCTATGCGATTGGTGATGAGGGGTTATCCGCCTTACCCAAATCTTGCAGGAGAGGGATTCGTGCGGCACGAAGATTATATGCAGGGATTGGTCATCGATTAAGAAAGCAAGGTTTTAATTCGCTTGCAGGGCGGACGGTTGTGAACCTTATGGGTAAGATGACTTGCTTACTGAACCCAGAGATACATCATTTCGCACGCAATGATCTTGAACCTTGGATGAGAGCCACTGAACGTGCTGCAGCTTTTGTGATTGAATCATTACCTACCCATCTTTTAGTGACTCCACCGGTCACCCCTGAAATAGATGGACACGTTGCTTGGGCGATCGATCTTTTCTACAGATTAGATCAACGATCCTTGGATATCCGCTCTGATCAAAATGGAAACTTAGGCTAAGGATTACAATGGGGGATTGGCATAGTCAGCTTGGCATCATTGAACTATTTTTATTTGAGGGCATTGTATTGCTCATTGCGGGCTATCAACTTTGGTCTGTGCGCAAAAGCCTGAGAGAAATGAGAGAGAAAAAAAAACGTAAAGACGCGAGCTAGCGAATGGCGGGGAAGCTCACTTTTGCGACCAAACCGCCGCCTGTTCTAGGGCTAATGGAGAAAGTGGCTTGGTGAGAGCGTGCAAGACGATTGATGATGGCAAGGCCTAAACCCGTTCCCGATGAGCCGCTGCGAGCAGGATCTAATCGGGTAAAGGGTTGCATGAGTCGTGCGATTTGGTCTTCAGGTATGCCAGGGCCTCGATCTAAAACAGCTAATACAATCTGGTCTCCCTCTCGGTAGGTCTTCAATTCAATCGGCTGCGACCCATAGCGCCAAGCATTTTCTAGCAAGTTATTGATGATGCGATGGATTTGCAATGGATTCATATGAATACTTAAATCTGCTTCAAGCGATATTTCTAAAGATCTTTGTTGCACTCGGGCATTTTCTGCAGCATGTTGGGCCAATTCAGAAAGATCATGCGTTTCTAGATTCGCTAACTCAGGCGCACGGGCAAAATCTAAAAACTGGCCAATGATTCGGTCCATCTCTTCGATATCCAGCGCCAGTTCCTGCAGTTCTGCAGGGTGATCTCCCCCAATCATCTCCATCCCTAAACGCAAGCGGGATAAGGGCGTTCTAAGGTCATGCGAAATTCCTGCTAAGAGCAAGGTACGATCTTCTTCCGCTTGCTTTAAATTCGCTGCCATTTTGTTTACAGCTTCTGCGAGTGCTGTAATTTCGTTAGGGCCACTTTTAGGCTGAATAGGTTCGGGAGATTCTCCAGCAGCAAGTTTCATAATTTGATTCTGAACCTCTGCCAAGGGTTCATTGACACGTTTTACTAAGCGCCAAGCCAGAAACACCGCCAAAATTAAACTCAATGTAATTAAGCTTGTTGCGGTGTAAGGAAAGTTGCGGTCAAAATTAAAGCGTTGGCCTTGAATCCACCAAGCCCCCCCCTCTAAGGGTAGATAAACCCAAAATTTTTGGGGCTTGAGATCTTTTTCTATATAAATGGCTGCTTCTGGTGAAATTTCTTTTTGAAGGCGTTCCTCTACAAGTGCTAAGCGAGGTGGGAGATCTCTTGAAGCAGTGGGAGGAAGCGAAGTTTCAGACGAAGGGATGAGTCGGTATACCGATCTTTGGGCCACGTTTTCTGCAAACACTTTGCGCTGTTCTGGGTTCATTAAACGCAAAGCTTGATACATAGATAAAAAGTTATTCGAGCCCACTCTCACTAATTGAGTGCCAAACTCTGCGGTAACGTAGCGCTGAAATACCCATTGCGATGCAATCTGGGTTCCGATCACAACCAGAACCAAAATAAGAATGGTTTGACCTAGAAGTGTCTTAGGGGTCAGTGATTTCTTAAAAAAGGGAGTGGCCATCCATTAAGCAGTCGTTGCTGACAGCTCCCCCTTAGTTTCCTGTGTCTGGAACAAAGACATAGCCAAAACCCCACACCGTTTGTATGTGACGAGGCTGACTAGAGTCGGTCTCGATCAAGCGGCGTAAACGTGAAACTTGAACATCGATACTGCGGTCAAAAATTTCATGATCCCGGCCACGCGCCATATCCATTAAACGTTCACGTGAAAGTGGTTCGCGCGGATGGGTGACAAGTACCTTCAGCAAGGCAAATTCGCCGCTGGTTAGGGGCATGGGTTCCCCGTTTTTTTTCAGTTCTCGTGTTGCTATATTTAAGCTGAAACAACCAAATAGGATATCTTCACTCGACGCTTGGCTGGGCGCTGACGGGACAGTGGGGGAGGGAAGCCTGCGCATAATGGCGTTAATACGCGCAACGAGTTCTCGAGGATTAAAGGGCTTGGCGAGATAGTCATCAGCCCCAGTTTCTAATCCCACAATGCGATCTGCCTCATCACCTTTAGCGGTGAGCATGATAATGGGAATGGTGTTGTTATTGCCACGAAGACGACGACAAATCGATAAGCCATCTTCGCCAGGTAACATCAGGTCGAGTACGATCAGATCAAAGGGGTCGCGGGCGACTACTTTTTCCATGAATGAAGCGTCAGGTGCAACTTCAACAGTAAAACCTTGGTCGGAGAGATAGCGTCTTAACAACTCGCGCAAGCGCATATCGTCGTCGACAACGAGAATGCGCACCTTACGACGGGCAATACTACTTTCGGAAGGTTTTTCCTTAATTGAGCTCATTAAGCTATCCTAATATTGTTTCTGTCTTGCTGTCTTAGCTTTTTGTAACATCTTATTGCCCTTAATCTCCCTCACAGTTTAATCAAAATCCATGTCCCTGCATCGTTTGATCCTATGGCCTACTCTGGCACTCCTGACCTTTGGGGGAGTGGTGGGATGCGCAACCTCTTCGCGTTATGCGGGTGATCTTGGACACTCCATGTCGGAGGCAGGGCAATCTGTTCGCAGTTTATTCTTTGAAGATGAAAATGCTGGCCAACAGGGCCCACAAAAATTGGTGGCTGATCTGGTTAAAGAGGGGATGCCTGCTAAGCTTTTAATCACTGCAGATATTGGTCAATGTGGCGCAGATCATCAACCTAAGCCTTCGGTATTCGCTACGGCGGAGTTACTGGAAGAGCGCCCAGGAATTATCCTATTGGCAGGGGATATTGCTTATCCAGATGGCCGTGCCGTTGATTTTAGTGAATGTTACGACCCCGCCTATGGCCCTTTAAAAAAACGTAGCTTGCCGGTACCTGGTAACCATGAATATCACGAGAAGGATGCAAGTGCTTATTTTCAATATTTTGGTGTTCAAGCGGGTCAAGCAGGAAAAGGCTGGTACAGCGTTAATTTTTCTGGCTGGCATATTGTTGCCTTGAACAGCAATCTTCCTGTTAGTGAAGGATCGCCTCAACTGAAATGGCTACAACAAGATTTGGCCAAGCGCCCTCCGGGTTGTCTTTTGGCTTTCTGGCACCATCCCAGATTCAGTAGTGGAGAGCATGGCAATAATGCATTTATGGACCCAGCCTGGCAGATCTTGGTGCAAGCAGGTGCAGATTTAGTTTTGAATGGACATGATCATGATTATGAGCGTTTTGCACCCATGAACGCCTTTGCAGAAGAGCTTGAAATAGGTACGAGGGAAATGGTGGTTGGGACAGGAGGTGCAAAACTTCGCGAACCTGAGGCTTTGAAGGCGAATAGCGTGACTCACGATGGGCAAAGCTTCGGTATCTTAGAATTACAACTTTACAAAGATAGCTATGACTGGCGTTTTCTAGGCACGCAGGACAGCGAATTTGAAGATCGAGGAAGCGGACAATGCCATCCGCTTGTGCAGTGATATGAAGTTATTGGCTTTAGAATGCGCCACCGAGCGATGTTCAGCGGCGCTATGGATTGACGGTGAGGTGCGCAGTCTTTTTAACGATGGGGCTGCGCAACGTAATTCTGAAAGTATGCTGCCAATGGTTTCTGCGTTGCTGAAGGAAGCCGACACCGCCTTGCAGGCACTTGATGTCATTGCTTTTGGCTCAGGGCCAGGTGCTTTTACGGGTTTGAGGGTGGCCTGCGGCGTGGCGCAGGGTTTGGCCTTTGGAGCCGGGCTTCCTGTCCTTGCTGTCGGCACCATGGATATCCTTGCAGAAGGAATGCGAAGGCATCTCTGCTCGCAATGGCTGACATCGCAAGAGCCCCTGAGAGTCATGACCGTGATGGATGCACGCATGGGTGAAATTTATTTCGCAGAACTTATCGAAGAAGGCCAAGATTGGCAAGTCATCAGGGGTCCCCATTTATCCCGTCCAGAGGCGCTCTCAATGGATGAAGATTTTTATTATTGGGGAGTAGGAGATGGCTTCATATTGCATGCTGAAGCGCTTTTAGGCCGCTTAGGCTCGCGCGTGAAATGGGTGGATGCCTGCTTGCAAGTTCCCGACTCTATTCCACTGGCTCAGCTTGCAGCGTATCGATTTCAACAAGAGGGAGGGGTGCCTCCCGAAGAGGCACAGCCTCTTTATGTTCGCGATAAAGTTGCTTTAACTTCTGCTGAAAGAGCAAAAGCATGATGGGCCAAGAATTAAAACCGGCCATTTCTGGTGAGGAGTGTTTGATTCAGCTCCATGACCTCGATCAGGTCTATCAAATTGAAGAGCAGGCGTATGCCTTCCCATGGACACCTGGAAATCTGCGTGATTCCCTTGCAGCGGGCCATTTATTTCCTGCACTTAAACAAGGCAATAGGCTGATCGCCTATAGTATTCTGATGCCCGTTTTGGAGGAGATTCATCTACTCAATCTCACCGTGGCCCCCGATTTTCAAGGGCAGGGATGGGGAACAGAAATGTTGCTGATGAGCATGCGTTTAGCGGCTACCGCGCTTCATGGTGAATCGATGTTGTTAGAAGTCCGCCCAAGCAATTCCGTTGGGCTGGCACTGTATGAGAAGCATGGATTCAAATCGATTGGAATTCGTAAGCAGTATTACCCTGCAAATAACGGCCGAGAGGATGCTTTGATTTTAAGGCGCTTACTTCCATGATAAAGCTGTCTGATCGCGCTTGGCGTGAGCTTGGTATTGCGCCACCGTTTCTCCCGGCGTATTTCGAATCAAATCAACCTGATGTATCTCCTACTCTGCAACGAGGGGCTGTGCCTAAGAATGAAAAGCATGCCCACCCCGCAACGCGTTCTGCAGAAAGCTTGGCTGAGATTGCGCATCTGGCCTGGGAGCAGCTTCCCGCTGCAGTAGAGGCCTGTTCTGCTTGTGTTCTTCATCAAGCTAGAAAACGAACGGTGCCGGGGGTTGGAGATCACCCCGTACGCTGGTTATTCGTTGGGGAAGCGCCTGGTTCTGAAGAAGATCATCAGGGCGAACCCTTTGTAGGGGCAGCAGGAATCTTGCTGGATAGTATGTTGTTTGCTCTGAATTTATCTCGGCAAAAAGAGGTATTCATGACTAACGTGATTAAATGCCGTCCACCTGATAATCGCACTCCAGAGACAACCGAGTGCCATGCGTGCATGCCTTTTTTGGAACGCCAGATTGCGTTATTGCAACCTAAAATAATTGTAGCGCTGGGTCGCGTTGCAGCGCATGCATTGTTGAATTCCGAGATGAACTTAGGCAGCCTTAGAAATAAAGTTCATGCTTACGGAAATATTCCCGTGGTTGTGACTTTCCATCCGGCCTATTTGCTGCGGAACTTACCTGAAAAAGCCAAGGCTTGGGCCGATCTATGTCTTGCCAAAAAGACGCTGGATCAAGCGTAAGGCGTATCGCGGTAACGGCGCCAAAGAAAGGCCATTAAGCCACTGATAAAACCAGCAAGCAAAATCACGGATACCCAAAGCGCTGCTTCGGGAGGACTGAACGGGCGGCCGATTACATACTCAAGACCCGCCGATTGAAGCACGGAATGAATCGGATTTTGAGCGCGTAATATTCCCGCATAGGCCCCCAGCATTAATAGAATACTGAGGTTTTCATTGAAGTTTTGAACTGCAATACTATGGCCCGCTCCCATCAGCAAATGCCCACGATGTTGAAGCAAGGCATTCATCGGCACCACAAAGAAACCACTGGCTGCGCCTGCTAAAACCAAAAGCACAATGGCTGAAAATGTATCATGTATAAACAACATGGCAAAAATAATCGCACCCATGGCGATGCCCACTGGCAGCACCTTAAGTGAGCGTTCTAATTTCACCATCCGTGCGGCAAAGATTGCGCCCAGGGCAATCCCAATTGCTGACCAAGCGGTCATTTGTGTAGCGGACTCTAAACTGAGATTCAGGTTTTGGCTTGCCCAAACCAGCACAATCAGACGGATTGAGGCACCCACTCCCCAAAACAGCGTGGTCACCGCTAATGATACTTTCCCAAGAGGATCTTTCCATAAATTGACCAAGCAAATAAAGAAATCCAGAAGTAATTCCCAAGGTTGACGACGTTGATGCACCTCATCTCGAACCACTTTGGGAATATATATGTTCACCAAGGCTGCAATCAGATACAGCAGGATGAGGACCAACAAAGAAAAGTAAGCGGGGGAGAGTTGCAAATGGGTGAGCTGGAATATCTCAGATCGAAACGCTGTGACAAATGGATTATCTGGGCTTAAAAGTTTTCCCCCTATGACTGCACCCAGGATGATGGATAAAACGGTAAGTCCTTCCATCCAACTGTTGGCCAAGACCAGTTTTGAAGCGGGCAGGTACTCGGTGAGGATCCCATATTTAGCAGGTGAATAGGCTGCAGCTCCTAATCCCACAATGGCGTAGGCATACATAGGATGCATGCCTCCAAACATAGCTAAACAGCCTAGCAGTTTGATGCCGTTGCTAATCAGCATGACTTGCCCTTTAGGGATCGCATCGGAAAATGCACCTACAAAGGGAGCGAGCACGATATAAGAAACAACAAAGAATTGTTGCAAGATAGGCGTGAACTCAGGCGGCGCATGCAATTCGCTCAGAAGTGCAATAGCAGCAAACAGTAACGCGTTGTCAGCGAGGGCCGAGAGGAATTGCGCTAGAAGGATTGTATAGAACCCCAGCGACATTCCTTTTTGATCATCAGTCATCCTCGCGTTATAACATGAAAAACCTGATCATCGGGCACTTCAGATCTCGCTAATATACAAATGCTCTGTTTATTACTCTTTTTTTAGCGATTCATGCCCACTCTATTTCCTGATTTTGCTAGTGCTCGAATTAAAACCAGCGGTGCAGAAATTTTTGCACGGGTGGCCGGCGATGGTCCTCCTCTTTTGCTTTTGCATGGCTATCCTCAGACACATGCAATGTGGCATCGAGTTGCACCGGTATTGGCCAGAGACTTTACGGTTGTTCTTACTGACCTAAGGGGATATGGCGACAGTAGTCGTCCTTCCAGCGGTCATCATTCCCAGAACTACGCTAAGCGTGCAATGGCGCAGGATCAGGTAGAAGTCATGGAGGCGCTAGGGTTTAAGCAATTTATGGTGGCTGGGCACGATCGTGGCGCTCGCGTAGCGCACCGAATGGCATTAGATCATACAGATCGCGTCATTCGTTTAGCTTTGTTGGATATTGTTCCCACTCGAGTGGTATTTGAGAAAGTGGATCAAGAAACCGCCATGCGTTATTTTCACTGGTTTTTTCTATCCCAGCCGCATCCTTTGCCTGAACGCATGATCAGTGAAGACCCCGAGCGTTGGTTGAAAGGGCGCTTAGCGGCATGGTCACGCACCAAGCGCGCTTTTGCGCCGCATATTGTCGCCGAGTATTTGCGCAGTTTCAGCCAGCCAGAGTGTATCCGGGCGACCTGTGACGATTATCGCGCTGCTGCGGGAATTGATCTTCAGCATGATCGCGAAAGCAATAAAAAACTCAGTATGCCTACCTTAGTCTTATGGGGTGAACTAGGATTTGTAGGACAGCATTACGATGTAATGAAGGAATGGCAGGAGTTTGCCCTTCATCTTCAAGGGGCGGGATTACCCTGCGGCCATTTCTTGCCTGAGGAACAGCCGCAGAGCACCAGTGATGCCTTGACCGAGTTTTTCTTAGAGGCGGCGGCTACAACACCTCAGAAGCGTGCTCGGCCAAGCGAGAGCGTTCGCCGCGTTGCAGCGTAATATGACCGCTGTGGCTCCAGTCTTTGAAGCGATCTACGACGTAGGTTAAACCTGAACTGCCTTCTGTTAGGTAGGGGGTGTCAATTTGCGCAATATTCCCCAAACAGACTACTTTGGTTCCGGGGCCAGCGCGGGTAATCAGGGTTTTCATTTGCTTGGGCGTCAGATTTTGTGCCTCATCAATAATGAGATATTTATTGAGGAAGGTTCTTCCACGCATGAAATTCAAACTCTTAATTTTGATCCTGCTTCGAATCAAATCACGTGTAGCAGCGCGCCCCCAATCACCGGCTTCATCGTCTGAGCGATTGAGTACATCGAGGTTGTCCTCTAAGGCGCCCATCCATGGGGTCATTTTTTCTTCTTCAGTTCCAGGTAGGAAACCAATATCTTCGCCTACAGGAACCGTGACACGGGTCATGATAATTTCGTTGTAGATCTTGTATTCCAAGGTTTGCATTAATCCGGCTGCGAGTGTGAGCAAGGTTTTACCTGTTCCAGCTTGACCCAATAGCGTCACAAAATCGAGCTCAGGGTCCATTAACAAATTAAGCGCAAAATTTTGTTCGCGGTTCGCCGCTACAATGCCCCATGTATTATTTCGCTGTGATCCGAAGTCTTTCAGTGTTTGCAAAACGGCAGTTTTGCCATCACGTGATCGAACCTGAGCAAAGAAGGGGCGATCGCCCTCTTGCCATACAAACTCATTCACCAAGAGTTGGGAGCATAGAGGGCCTTCAATGCGGTACAGGGTGCGTCCCTGTTCTTGCCAAGATTCAATATTGCCGCCGTGTAAATCCCAAAAATCCACGCTGAGTTCGCGCGATCCGGTATAGAGCAGATCACTGTCTTCTAACACCTTATCTGTGGTGTAGTCTTCTGCCAGAATGCCGAGCGCATGCGCTTTGATGCGCATATTGATGTCTTTGGTCACCAGAATGACAGGGCGTTTGGAGCTGCGGCGTTGAAGCGCCAGCGCCACTCCTAAAATCTGATTGTCGGCTTTCATCCCGGCGAGGGCGGCCGTTTGCTCAAGAACCAAGGTTTCTGTTTGAAGATATAAGCTCCCTGTGGCTTGTCGTTGCCCAGTTACGCCTAAGGGCAATCCAGAGGCCATGTCGGCATCAGGTTGACGGACTAGCTCATCCAGGAATCGGCTGACTTGGCGGGCATTTCGGGCTACTTCAGTCATCCCCTTTTTGTTGTTATCGAGTTCCTCTAATACCACCATAGGAACATATACGTCGTGTTCCTCAAACTGAAACAAACTCGTTGGGTCATGCATCAAGACATTGGTATCTAGCACAAACAATTTTGTATTGGCAGGGGCTTTACGTGTCATGAAGACTCCACAGAAGGGGATTATTTTGAATAGGTTTTATAGTGTTTTGATGAAGTCCAATACCATTTGGGCGTGGCCGGGAACCTTTACTCCACGCCACTCTTGTCTTAAGACCCCTTGTGCATCGATGACGAACGTACTGCGTTCAATCCCTCGGACTTGCTTGCCATACATATTTTTTTGTTTCATGACACCAAATAATCCGCATGCTATTTCTTCTGGGTCGCTGATCAGTTCAAATGGGAAATTCATTTTTGTTTTAAAGCGTTCGTGTGATTTCACGGTATCTCTTGAGAGGCCAAAAATCAGGCAGTTGGCTGCTGTAAAAGCATCAAATAACTCCGTAAATTGCAGACCCTCGTCGGTACAGCCCGGGGTGTCATCTTTGGGGTAGAAATACACAACAATATGTTTTCCTCTTAATGCAGAGGGCTTAAATACTTGCTCGCTGGTGGTGGCGAGTTCAAATTCTTCAATGAGTTGGTCGATAGCGGGCATAGCACAATTCCTAGAAAGTACGAAGAGAGGATGAATACTTGGGTGGAAATTCAGGCCCTTGCAAACTTAAGGTGCCTGATCTTCCAGGGAGGGATCCTTGCAGAAACTGGTGGCGCGGGAGTTGTTCGTCGCGAACGGATTCAGCAAGTTCACTTAAGGAAACCAATTTCCAGCCTTGATTGATCCAGCCTTTGAGCAAGGCCTCAAATTGCGGCAAGAATTTCAGACCTTCAAGCTCTGCATGCAATGTGAACACTTGGCTTTGATTTGTTTTTTGACGGGTAAGGTTAAGTAGATGATCGGCCACATTGACTGGAGTGATGTCATCTACCCCAATCAATTCATCTAATGTGGGCAAGGTAGTGGGAAATTGAGGGCAGGTAAACAATTCACCATTCACGACCGGTAGGAAGGGATGGCTTCCCCGGCAATCTGATGCGTAGTCCATTTTAAGGTCATCAAGATGCCGTAAGGCATTGGCATTCATCTGCCAACCGGCTGCACCATGGGTGCGAGCCTGTTTTCCAAACAACTCTTTAAAGCGTTGTTTGGCTTGATCCATTTCAGTGATGGTCCAATTCTGATTGGCTTTGCCTACACCATCCTGCCAACGAATGTGATCCCAGCAATGAATCCCTACCTCAAACCCCGCTGCAGCCGTGTCTTGCATCTCCTTTGCAGCCATTCGGCCAATATCTGGGCCTGGGAGCAATGTGCCGTACAAAAGAGTTTTTAGACCGTAGTGTTCAAGCACGGATGTTCTTGAAACTTTTTTGAGGAAACCAGGGCGAAATACACGTTTCAATGCTCGGCCAGTATGGTCTGGGCCTAGGCTGAAAAGAAAGGTTGCCCCTGCGCCATACTGCTTCAGTATTTCGACAAGGCGCGGAACCCCTTCTTTTGTTCCGCGTAAGGTATCTGCATCAATTTTTAGAGCGAGTAACTGCATTAGAAGGCCATATGAAATTCCCCTCACTATGAACTGAGCAAGAGGCTGCTGGCAAGCGCAGAAATATGACGAAATTGCTTTTTTCTTGTCATCGGTGCAGTGCAGCAAGCGTGTTAAACTACTGGGTTGACTCTTACTGGATACTTCACATGGCTCGCGCCCTTCGCAATATCGCTATCATCGCCCACGTTGACCACGGGAAAACCACCTTGGTCGACAAGCTGTTACAACAATCTGGCACATTTGCCGCCCATCAACAGGTGGTGGAACGGGTGATGGATAGCAATGATCTTGAAAAAGAGCGCGGCATCACGATTTTGGCAAAAAACTGCGCTGTCCAGTTTGAAGGCACCCATATCAATATTGTGGACACACCCGGACATGCAGATTTTGGTGGCGAAGTAGAGCGGGTCTTGTCGATGGTGGATGGCGTGGTCTTGTTGGTTGACGCAGTAGAAGGCCCCATGCCCCAAACTCGATTTGTGACTAAGAAAGCCTTGTCCTTGGGGCTTAAGCCTATCGTGGTTGTGAATAAAATTGATCGTCCTGGTGCGCGCCCGGATTGGGTGGTCAACCAAACGTTCGATTTGTTTGACAAGCTTGGCGCAACTGACGAGCAGCTCGATTTTCCTGTGGTGTATGCCTCGGCGCTGCAAGGTTATGCCAGCTTGGATCCTAATGAGCGTCCTGACAATATGCGGGCATTGTTTCAAACAGTTTTGGATTATGTTCCTAATCGTGCAGGGGATCCTGAAGGACCTTTGCAGTTGCAGATTACCTCGCTAGATTATTCAACCTTCGTTGGAAGAATTGGTATCGGCCGTGTGCGTCGAGGTCGTATTCGCCCTAATCAAGAGGTCATGGTGTTATCAGGCCCTGATGGCACGCCTAAACGCGCCAAAGTCAATCAAGTCTTGGGTTTCCGTGGTCTAGAGCGTGTTCCGTTTGAGTCAGCAGAAGCCGGCGATATTATTGCTATTACGGGTATTGAAGATTTAGGGATTGGCGTCACCGTGACCGCAGTCGATACCCCCGAAGGCTTACCTTTGATGACCGTCGATGAGCCTACTTTAACCATGAACTTCCAGGTGAATACTTCACCCTTCGCAGGACAGGAAGGTAAGTTTGTGACCAGCCGCCAGGTGCGCGAGCGTTTAACTAAAGAATTACTCAGTAACGTAGCAATGCGTGTTGAAGATACCGACGATACCGATGTGTTTTTGGTGTCTGGGCGTGGTGAATTGCATTTAACGATCTTGCTTGAAAACATGCGTCGAGAAGGTTTTGAGCTGGCTGTATCTCGCCCTCGCGTATTGCTTCGCGAAATCAATGGCGAGAAATGTGAGCCGATTGAAATGCTCACTGTCGATGTGGAAGAAGATCATCAAGGTGCTGTTATGCAAGCGCTGGGCGAACGCCGTGGTGACCTGCAAGATATGGTGTCGGATAGTCGCGGCCGTGTGCGTTTGGATTACCGTATTCCTGCGCGGGGTTTGATTGGTTTTCAATCTGAGTTCTTAACCATGACACGTGGTACGGGTTTGATGAGCCATGTGTTTGATGACTATGCACCCCTGCGCCCTGAGCTCGCCAGCCGTCACAACGGAGTGTTGATTTCGGCTGAGACAGGAGAAGCCGTGGCCTATTCACTTTGGAAGCTTCAGGATCGTGGTCGTATGTTTGTGTCGCCTGGAGATCGTGTTTACGAAGGCATGGTGATTGGTATTCATACCCGCGATAACGATCTCGTGGTGAACCCAGTTAAAACGAAACAGCTCACCAACGTTCGTGCATCTGGTAAGGATGAAGCGATTGCTTTGACCCCGCCGATTGCCATGACCCTAGAGTCAGCTATTGAGTTTATTGCTGAAGATGAGTTGGTTGAAATTACACCCAAGACCATCCGTATTCGTAAACGTTTCTTGCTTGAGCATGAGCGCAAAAAGGCATCTCGTGGCGCTGAGTAAACCAGGCCTCACGTTAAGTTAAGGGATTATGCCTTTGACATCCGATGATGAGCGGCTATTTGAGGAAAGCCTGGGAGATCTCGATTCTCTTGGGGGATTGGCTCGAGCAGCGCTCATCATTGCGAGGCAAGCTGATACACAGACAAATATTCAGCATTATCTTCAGCAGTTAGATGCCGATGCAGCTGCAATATTGGCAAGAAAACCAGAAGATGCACCGCGTAGTTGGGTGATTTCTCAACTTAATCATTTTATGTTTGAGGAACGGGGTTTTCGGGGTAATCAGGAAGATTACTATGACCCGCGTAATAGTTTGTTAAGCGATGTGATCGATCGTCGATTGGGAATTCCCATCACCCTTTCTATCGTTTACCTAGAGTTGGGCTGGAGACTCGGTTTGCCTTTAGATGGCGTGGCTTTTCCGGGACATTTTTTAGTGAAATGTTCGATGGAGAGAGGCGTGGTGGTTCTGGATCCCTTTAATGCGGGTTTAAGTCTTTCAGAGGAAGTATTGCGAGAGCGTTTGATGCAGCAGGGCGTTACTGTTCGTGCTGACCAAGATATTAAAGATTGGCTTCAGGCCGCTCCAAAGCGCGCCATTATTAGTCGCTTACTGCGAAATCTTAAAAAAATCTATTCTGATAGTGGTCAACTCGCCGAAGCGATTCGTGTCTTGGATTTTTTACTGATTGTAGATCTAGGGGTAGGTCGTGATTTACAAGAGCGCGGAAATTTGTATCGTCGCTTGGAATGCTGGGGGGCTGCAGTATCGGATCTTGAGGCAGCGCTTGCATCTGGTGGGCTTGAAGTGCATGAGCTTGAACAAGTACATCAGGCTCTGG
>Ga0114962_10000061_pt1 | contig 82618 bp, 65 predicted proteins | sample C_130820_MF_Meta_FD_87017 | JGI IMG/M metagenome (GOLD analysis project Ga0114962, IMG submission 87017) | Freshwater microbial communities from Lake Croche, Canada to study carbon cycling - C_130820_MF_MetaG | ecosystem: Environmental > Aquatic > Freshwater > Lake | place: Lake Croche, Canada... | reverse complement strand
TTTGGAGCTTCCTTAGTAATCACAACATCATGTGGATGCGATTCTCTAATTCCAGAGGAAGTTATCCTTACAAATTTGGCTTCTTGTAATTCGGGAATAGTAGAGGCTCCTGCATAACCCATTCCAGCCCTAAGCCCTCCGATATATTGATACATCACCTCTGTAAGCTTCCCTTTATAAGGTACTCTACCTACAATTCCTTCCGGGACTAGTTTTCTAATTTCATCTTCTGGGTCTTGGAAATAACGATCTCCACTTCCTTGTTTCATAGCTTCCAAACTGCCCATTCCTCTATAGGACTTAAACTTACGTCCTTCATAAATAATGGTTTCCCCAGGGGCTTCCTCTACTCCAGCAAAAATACTTCCTGCCATAATTGTGGATGCACCTGCAGCTATCGCCTTAACAATGTCCCCAGTATAACGGATTCCTCCGTCAGCAATAACAGGAATTCCCCAACTTGCCAATGCATTGGCACAATCCATTACCGCACTTAATTGAGGAACCCCAATCCCTGCAATAACCCTTGTGGTACAAATCGAACCTGGTCCAACACCTACTTTAACTCCATCTACGCCTGCTTCTGCTAAAGCGATTGCTCCAGCAGCTGTGGCAACATTCCCTGCAATGATGTCAATATCTGGATATAAGGCTCTTACTTTTTTAATCGTTTCTATTACGCCTTTAGAGTGTCCGTGTGCAGTATCTATTACTATCACATCTGCTCCTGCTTTTTTGAGTGCTTTAACTCTATCTTCTATATCTGGAGTTACACCAACTCCTGCTCCAACTCTTAGTCTTCCAAGACTGTCTTTGCAAGCATTTGGATGGTCTTTAATTTTTTCTATATCTTTAAAGGTGATGAGTCCTTTTAATTCACCTTTATCATTTATGACTGGCAACTTTTCAATTTTATACTCTTGTAACATTGATTCTGCTGTTGTCAAATCAATCCCTACAGGAGCAATAATTAAATTTTCTTTGGTCATAATCTCGGATATGGGACGGTTTAAATCCTTCTCAAACCTTAAATCTCTGTTGGTTAAAATCCCGACCAATTTATTGGATTCTTCACCCTCAACAATAGGAATACCTCCTATTTTGTACTCCGCCATTATTTTAAGAGCATCGGATACTTTAGCCTCCTTATGCAATGTAATGGGGTCCTGAATCATTCCAGATTCTGAACGCTTCACTTTTCTAACTTCATCCGCTTGATTTTGGATGGACATATTTTTATGAATTATCCCAATTCCTCCTTCCCTTGCAATCGAAATTGCCAAAGCGGATTCTGTAACAGTATCCATGGCAGCAGATACAATTGGGACATTAATGGTAATATTTCTACTTAATTTAGTTTTTAAATTAACTAGATAAGGTAGAATTTCAGAATAGGCAGGAACTACTAGAACATCATCGTATGTGAGTCCTTCGTATAGAAATTTATCAGGGGAAAATGGCATAGCAAATAAAACGAATCGTTATTTGCCTTACAATATTACAGCTATTTTTTTAATTGAACATTAATTATAATATTCAATTTGATAAAGAGGAAAGATTCTTAATCGTTCGCCTTCCTATCTTTTTCAATTAGTTTTGGAGATCTTACAAATCGAATACTTTGAGATTTCTTTAAGTTAGAACTCAAAATATATTCTCTTTTCTCTCCTATTAATGGTCTTAATGCAGCAGTATTTGGAGGTACTCTTCCTAGATTATGAGCATAAAGTACAAGTACATTATCACCATCTGGTTCTACATGTACCCAAACAGTTTGTTTTTTATTAGTGAGCTCTTTATGTTGTAAAATCCATTTGCCGTTGATGAATAAGGATATAGAATCACCATCTTCTTCTCTATGGTCCCAAACTTCTAAAAGAAAACTGTCTTTATCTACAATAATATCATTAGTGTTATTGATCTGACGATTTAATTTTTGATAGCTATCTTTTACTTTTAATTTAGGAATATTACTTTCTCCACTTTTAACTGCCTTATTAACCGTATCTTTTAAAAATTCATCGGATTGATGTACATCAAAATCATCAAAAAAGTAGTAAGAGCAATCCCCATTATTTGGATAAACCTTATATCTAATGGTATTAGCATCGTCTAAAAAATTACCAACTGTAAGCCAACGTTCTCCTCCTTTTGCTTTGTAGTCAAACTTTAATTCTACCCAGTTGGTGTTCTTAAAACCTTCTAATAATATCCATGCCGGTTTTGTTGTTAAAAGTTCACTTGTTTTTTGAATCAATCTCTCATTTGTCAAAGCGATTCCAATTCCGTTGGATACTTTATCACACCTAATAGGTTTTTTTCCGTTTGTTAACCAAAAGCTACATCTGTAGTTTTTCCCTGCAATTAATGGAGCGGATAATGGTACACAAATGTATTCTCTAAAGTTTTCTGATTCTGCATAAGAATTATAAGTGCTTAATCCTACAATAGCTTTACCGGTGTGGGCATCAATAACGGCAAAATATTCTTCTCCTAATTTACCAAAATTCTTTCCTTTTGTATGAAGATAATCAGGCGTAGCATTTGGATATCCTCCTATGGAAGTACACGCGTTTTCCCAATCCTTAACAAACCCTGTCATTTTCCCATCGCCAGTTGGCAATTGATCATAATCTTCAAAACTTGGATTCGGCACTAAATTTTGACCCTTTAAAACATTTATCTGTACAATAAAGCATAATATTAGGACACTCATAGAGGTCAAAATTTTGGTGAATTGGTACTTTGTCATTAAAAAGGTATTGGTTAACTAAAAATCGATTGCAAATTATACAATTTAAGAATCAAAAAGTAATTCATTTATGTAATCATCTTACATTGTGAATAAATTGATTTTTTTATCTTTCTATAACAAACCTGACAGCTTGTGATTTTTTTAGCGTACTCTCTAAAATAAACGTTTTTCCATTTCCAACATTAGGTAGGATTGCTGCTGTATTTGGACTTATTTCTCCTAAGTTATGTGCAAATAATTGAAGTACATTATCCTTAGTAGGCTCTAATTGAATCTTAACCCTTTTCTTTTTTGCAAGTAATTTATATTTGGACAAAATTACTTTACCGTTCATTTCTAAGGTGACAATATCCCCATCTTCAATTTCATTATCCCAAATATCTAAACTAAATGTATCAGTTTGTACATAATACTCTTGAATAACATTAACAGTCCTTTTGGGGTCAAAATCTTTAGTGGACAGTTCCTTTGCTAAAATAGGTTTTTCTACCTTTAGGCCACCCTTCAATGAGCTATCTATTTTATTACTTACCAAATCTTTTGGTGGTATTAATGAATCCTTTTTTGGATCTTTAATTACTAAACTAAGATCATCAATAAAAAAACAAGTCATTTTGTACTTACCGCTGGTAGGGACCTGTTTAAACTCCATTTCCTTGTATTTTAGGAAGTTCCCCATTGTAATATATTTTTCCGTTCCCTTAGCCTTAAATTCAAATTCGATTTTTGTCCAGTCAGCAAAGTAAGTTGCCTCTTTCATTACATAAATAGGTGTAACATCTTTAATATTTTCTGCCATAGACTGAACAGGAATTCTATAGGTGAATCCGACTCCAAGTCCATTGGAAACATTTCCGCAATAATTATTTGATTGCGCATTACTAATCCAAAAACTGAATTGGTAGGTTTTATCTTCTGTTAATGTCTCCTGTAATTCACTGACAATGTATTCACAAAACTCATCTGAATTACCGTTGTTAGTTACTAGATTGACAAACCCTAAGCCGGTATGTGGAACTTGATATCCAAAATAGGTACCATTTGCATTACAGAATGCTCTTCCTTTTCCTTGTTTATGTATATAATCCGGAGTAGCCGCAGGAAAGTTGTATTTATCGGGATTTGCACTAGACCAAGACCACAAATAACCTGTAAATGCGCCATCATGGTCCGGCAATAAGTTGTAAATCTCAAAGCTAGGATTGCGTATTAAATTGACCTGTCCGTTTGTGGATGAAAAGGTCAAGACACTTAATAATATTAAGAGACCAAATCTGTTGATTTGGGAAATGGAATTCACTATTTTTTTGATATTTCTGTAAATCAAAGGTTGAAATTACTATAAATTACATCATATATACTAATTCAAGTACTCTATTCCAGAAATTACCTTGGTTGATTTATGCATTTCTAATCCTTGGCTCAGTAATGCCACATAACCTCCTTGAACGCCATAATAATTATGAAATCCGTGTTTTTTAAGTAAGGTCAGGATGGTCAAAATACATTCTTCTGAGTGGTCATAAAGATAAAAAATTTCCTTATTAGGAAGTATATCCACATTAAAGAAAAAGTCAATTGGAGACATTTGATCAGCATCCTTAACATGTCCTTCATTGTATTCCTTAACTGACCTAATATCTACAATATTTGGTTCTCCATGTTTGAGTTCAATATCAATTTCCTCCGCTCCAACCTCAATTATATAATCTAGTTTTTGATGACTGTCTTTGTATGATTCAAATCCTCCTTGAAGATATCCAACAATATGGAGGTCCTTATTTGCAGATACCAAGTTGATTTGACTTGCATCTCTTCCTGAATTAATAATTATTACCTTAGGATACTCATCAAATATGATTTTCATCCACTTATTATCCTGACTTGAATCATAGAAAATAGAGTTTGGAATAAATCCATCCTCCAAAATAGAAAAGGATGGCCTGCAATCTAAAAGCAGATACTCTTCTTTATCAAGAGATTCTAATTCATTTATTGTATAAGGTACTATATTGACCATAATTTTTAATTCGATTTTTGTTGACTTGGGGTATAAAATTCTTTCAAGTAAAACGGTTCAAAGTTCACTAATTCTACAAAATCGAAGTTTAAATATTTTTTATAGCTAATTTTACTTTGAGCTTTAGGCTTCAATACAAAATCAGGAGAAATTTTCATATCGCTGTCAAATTTAAAGCCAAGCTTAAGGAGTTTATCTAATCCTGAGCCAAATAGAATTTTTTCAAGCTGACCTTCAAAATGATTATCATTAATAATTTCAGCTAGATCAGGATTTAATTGATTCCCTTCTAAATCATAGCTTCCTTTATAAACTTCCATTCTCCGAGCATCAATCATAGGACATAATTCAGTAAAAGGGTTGGATTGTTCAAAATCTACTTCCTCAACAAATTGAACTGCCATTAATTCTAAAGTACTTATTGATATTAATGGAATGGATAAGGCGTAACACATTCCCTTAGCAGAGGATAAACCAATTCTTAGTCCAGTATAGGATCCAGGACCTCCACTGAAACTAATTGCATCTAGGTTTGAGGGTTTTATTTGATAGGATTTTAAACAATCATCTATCAATTGATGTAAATTAGTACTATGATTTGATTGGTCTTCTTCTATGGATTGACCAATTAGTAAACCGTTTTTAGAAAGGGCTACTCCGCACAGTTCCTGAGATGTTTCTATATGTAATATGAATATCTCTCTCAAAACTTAGCTGGAATTATCAATTCTTTTTCACCTCTTTTGACTTTAATATTTATCTCATCTCCTTTCCTAAATTGACTTAATGCTTTCATATAATCATTAATATCAGTAGTATTGAAATCTCCTAGCTTTAAAATGATATCTCCTGCTTTGAGACCAGCTTTTTCTGCAGTTTTCCCTTGGGATACTCCATCAATTCTTAATCCGCCTTTATCATAAAAGTAGTCAGGAATGATTCCTAAGGTCACCTTAAAAATTGGAGTTTGGCTAGAATCAGATTTGGTTTTAGTAAATACTAAAGGTTTTTTTGGATTAGTTTGGGACAATAAACCTAAGATATAATTATCTACTAAAGCCATTCCTTTAAAATTGATTTTTTCTATATCATCGCTTGGCTTATGATAGTCTGGATGAGTTCCAGTAAAAAAATGTAAAGCAGGTATATCCTGAATATAAAACGAACTATGATCGGAAGGCCCCATTCCGCTCGCAGAAGTTTTTATTTTTAAACCTAATGTCTTTTGTTCAATAATGGAATCCCAAATAGGACTTGTTCCTGTTCCAGAAATTGCCAACTCCTTGGTTGAAGGGTTTAATCTACCGACCATATCCATATTAAACATAAAACTGATACTGTCTTTAGAAATTGGTAAATGTTTAGTAAGGTAATTTGAGCCTAACAAACCTAACTCCTCCCCACTGAATGCACAAAATAAAAAGTTGTAAGCATACATATTTTTATGAGTACTTAGCCAATGAGCCATTTCGATAAGTGATGAGGTTCCAGAAGCATTATCATCTGCTCCATTATGGATTTGAGGTGGCCCCTTATAAAGAGAATTTCCCTTTTCCCCCATTCCTAAATGGTCATAATGAGCACCAATTACAACGGTATATTTTTTATGATTATTTAAGAAACCTACTATATTTCTTCCTTTGGCTTCTACCACATTAGAATGCATGGATATCACTCCTCCATACATTTTAAATTGTTGAATCCATTTTTTATCATGGATGTAAATTACAGGGCAAGGTATTTTTGTTAGATTGTTATATTTTCTAAAATATTCCCGATTATAATTATTTTGACCTCCATAAAGGATTATTCCAGAGGGTTTATAGAGTAATATTTTCTCCAATCTATTTGTATACCCTTCATATTTTTCATAATTTTGATGCGGGTTGTCCGTTTTTGGTAGGTCTAAATTGACCAATAATACCTGTTGATAAATTTCTGGACTTAACGTGAAATCATAATGCTTAACACTGGAATCTTGAATACCAAAATTGACATCTAGGGCGTATTTAAACTCCAATTTGTCAGTGGATTCACTTTCTGGGAAAACATCATAATCTTTTTCGATTTCCAATTCTTTCCCTTTTATTTTTACGTAACATTTACCATAATTATATCCAAAGTGAAACTCAAATGGTTGAAAGTAGGTGTGTGAGACTATTGGTTCTAATCCAAGTTTTTTAAATTGCTTTGCAATATAGTTTCCTGCCTTTTTCTCATCTTTTGAGCCAGTCATCCTTCCGTGAAGTTTATCGGAAGCTAAGTAACTTAAATGAACCCGTAAAAGGTTAGAATCAATGTTAGACTCAATCACCTGACCAATACTATTTAAAGTGAAAAATATCAAGAATATAGAAAAAAGAGAGCTTCGCATTTATTTTTTAGATTCAAATTGAACATTTTTTTATTGTCCAATTTGCAAATTTCCATAAAAATGACCAATTAACCACTTTGTATTTATCCATATCCACCTAAATTTGATAAATGTTCCATATTAGGGTTAAATGTGATGAGAATAATTCTGCATCAACCAAAGGTTCAATTAATGTTTGGAAAAATGATGAACTGGTATTTTCAAATATTCACTGTTCAATCGGTAAAAATGGATATGTTCTTAAAAAAGGTAAAAAAGAAGGAGATGGTAAAACGCCGTTAGGAATTTACAGTGTTACTGGAATCTTTGGTTATCAAGAAGATGGAACTATTTTACCTGCCAATTTACCCTTTTACCTTTGTACCTCCGATCTTATTGCGGTGGATGATTCTAATAGTAAATTCTATAATCAAATCATTGACAGAACCAAAGTCGACCAAGACTTTAATTCCTTTGAAGAGATGTTAAGGCCTGACGATCAATACAAATTTGGATTCATAATTGATTACAATCACCAAAATATTCCCTTTAAAGGCTCATGTATCTTTTTTCACATTTGGAAATCTGAATTTAGCCCAACAGAAGGTTGCGTTGCTACCTCAGAAGAAAATATGCTCACAATTCTTAAACTTATGCAGGAGGAAAGGCACCCAACCATAGAAATAACCACCTAATTAATAGAATGGATAAAAAAACAATCGTTTTAGGCGCAAGTCTAGATAGTCAAAGGTATTCCAATAAAGCTGTAAGAAGACTTTTGGAACATGGACACACAGTAATACCCATTGGACGGGACGAGGGACTTATTCAAGGAGTTCCAATTTTAGCCAAAATACCAAAAAATCTTACCAATGTGGACACTGTTACCATGTACCTAGCTCCTAAAAATCAATCGGATTATTATCAAATTATTAAGGACTTACATCCAAATAGAGTTATTTTTAATCCTGGAGCAGAAAATCCTGATTTTGCAAATCAACTTTCTTTACTCGGAATTGGTTCAGAAAATTCCTGCACCTTAACTTTGCTTGCATTAAAGATTTATTAACCTAATCTAAATTAAAAAATGAAAGCAGTTATTCCCGTTGCAGGAATCGGTTCAAGACTAAGACCCCATACTCATACTCAACCTAAAGCCTTAATCCCAGTAGCTGGAAAGCCGATTTTAGCTCATATAATAGATTCACTCCAAGAAGCAGGATTCACAGAATTTGTTTTCATTATTGGGTACCTTGGAGAAAAAATCCAACATTTTGTAGATGAAGCTTACGGTGACAAAATCACCTCAACTTATGTGGTACAACATGTTAGGGAAGGAATTGCTCATGCTATTTGGATGACCAAGGAACATATAGAAGGTCAAGATGAAATAATCATCGCTTTAGGAGATACTATCTTTGATATGGATATGAAGGATTACTTCAATACCCCTTTCTCATCCTTAGGGACAAAAAAGGTGGAAGATCCAAGACGTTTTGGAGTAGTTGAATTAGGAGAAGACGGCTTCATTAATAAATTAGTTGAAAAACCAGCTATTCCGCTATCCAATCTGGCATTAGTCGGAATCTATAAAATCAAAGAGGTGGACGCTCTCTTAACATCTATTCAATATTTGTTAGACAATAATATCAGAACAAAAAATGAATTTCAGTTAACGGATGCCTTGATGAACATGATTGAAAATGGAATCAAGTTTACTTCCTACTCAGTAGAGAATTGGTTTGATTGTGGTAAAAAGGATGCGTTACTAGAAACCAACGCCATCCTACTTAAAAAACCAAACTTTACCACACACCATAACGGAGAGTTTGTTAATACAATTATTATTGATCCTGTAAATATTGCATTAGGAACTGAAATTACAAATTCAATCATTGGCCCAAATGTCTCAATTGGTCCCAAAGCCATAATTAAGAATTCAATTATAAAGGAAAGTATTATAGGTCCTGAAGCACACATTAAAAACTCAATTTTGCACGATAGCTTAATTGGGAACGAGGCAACCTTGTCCGGAATGAGTCAATCCCTTAATTTAGGGGATAGTGCAGAAATTAATTTTGAAGGATAATCAAAAGGAACCTTAAAAAATTAATACCTAATTTTTGCATCAAAGCCAATTAAGTTTAAGATTAGACTGGTCAGAACTGGATTTATTTGGACATATCAACAATGTGATGATATTCAAATACATCCAATCTGCTCGAGTGCATTTTTGGGATGAGGTAGGTATTAACTCCATTGATGTATCCAATCCTATAGGTGTCGTAGTTGCAAATGTCCAGTGTCAGTTTTTAAAAAACTTATTTTTCCCTGATACTATTAAAATAATATCCAAATGCATAGAGGTAAAAAACTCTAGTTTTATTTTAGAACATCAAATATTTAATTCTAAAGAGGAAAAATCTGCTATAGGACAGGATGTAATCGTCATGTTTGATTATTCTAAAAGAGAAAAAATGTTAATCCCAGACCATATAAAATATAATTTATTAAATAATGAATATCATATTTGAAGACATTAAAAATGAGATTAAAAAATCCATCTCCCAAGCAAAATCAGAACTTAAAATCGCAGTCAGCTGGTTAACGGATATATCCATTTTTAACATATTATTAGATAAATTATCCCAAGGAGTAAACATTACCTTAATAACTAGGAATGATTATTTAAACAATCATCCAAATGCGTTAGATTGGAATTTATTTATACTAAAAGGAGGCAAATTGTATTTCTGTCAACCAGGCGATATGCTTCATTATAAATTCTGCATTATTGATGATCAACTTGTCCTAATGACCTCTCAGAATTGGACTTGTTTTGCAGGAAATAATAATAGAGAAAATTTAATTCTAGATTCTACAATGGACACAAGAAAGTCATTTAATCAAGAAATTGAATATTTAACCAATAAATTCCAACTTCAAACCGAGGTTGAAAGAATTCAATTGGAATCGATTAATCCTTTATTACATGGATTCTATCAATTAACTTTAATTGACGATGCCAAATATCAAATAGGGGAGGGGATTGTTTAGAATTATCAATTTGATTACTGTCTAACAGTATTAGAAAAAAATTAATAATAATAATTCCTTATCTACTCCCCAACGTAAACCAATTTATTCCCAGCCTTTGCAGTATTACCTTTATTATCAGTTAAAACGACCGTATAAAAATAAACTCCTTTACTTAAGGTAGTTCCTCCATCGTCGGTTAAATTGATTTTTATGGTGTTACTCAAAGAGGAGGCTGGGTCAGTCTGAGCCTTGATTGTTCTAATTAATTTCCCATCAATGGAATTTACATAAACTGCTACGTCCAATGTTTGACCGTTCCCGTTATGCTCAAAACTTAAGATCGTTTGACCATTGGTTACAGGATTTGGATAGCATTTTAGATTAGCTATGTTTAATGAAGCATTATCTTTCACTTCAAACTCTATCGTTCCTGTTCCAGGATTATTGCTAATATCCCAGCAACGCAATAACAATTTGTAATGGCCAGGAGTAAGATTTGAATAATTAAACTTAACAATTCCAGAACGGCTGTCATTCAAATTACTTGTATAATATGCGTTTAAAATATCAGGATATTTTGAGTCATTCAAATAAGCGGTTATTTCATGTCCTATCCCTAAACCAACAGTGTTAATCCCTTGATCATCTGATAATTTAGCTATCAAGATAGGATTCTGATTGGTAATTCCACCAGATCTAAAATTGGTATCATTAATAAATAAACGCACTTTAGGTGGTGAATTATTAATTGAAGTAACAGAACTTCCTAATTTAAAGCCTGAATATACCCCTGCTGCGTCAGAATTTCCGTTTTGAGCATAATAGGATATTTTTCCTTTTGAAAAAGTGTAACTTATATCCTTAGGCATTGTAAAACTAAACGACCATTCTCCGTTTTTAATAGTCGCTTGCCCTTTATAAATGATGTTGTTTTGTAATTTAAAGTCAGACCTATAGCTAGTCGGGTCATTGGCTAAGGTGGTGTAGGATTGTTCTTTATCAAAAACGGTCGGATATAATGTTCCATTAAAGGTATCCAGTTTTAATCCTGTGATGGTACTTTTTATATATCCTTTAAAAGTGACGGTTTGTAATGCTTTCAGTGTATCCAAGCTAATATTTCCAATGGCTGGTTTTCCATTGACTGAAGTGGTAATAATACTATCTTGAGGTAAACCAATTCTCAAAGCTGGATCACCTAATAAAGCAAATTTGAGGGTGTTTTCATCATTTCCTGTTCTGTTTTTTGCATCATGGATGATGTCCCCAAAAGTTCTAGGTAAATAATTATCCCTTTCAAACATATTGTTTTCGTAAATATTGTCTGCAATGGCCTCATTTCCTGCGGAATTTACAACCCTTGTAGTGGACATTAACCCAATTGCTCCTCCCTTAGGATTTAAAAAAACCAACTCTCCAATAGATGTCAGGGTAGGGTCATCATAACGGCTAATTTCACAAGAGGCAGTTACAAAAACTGGTAATCCATCAAGATTCGTCCAATCGGTAACCATATCTCGGGTAATCACTTTCTCATGAGCAATTCCATTTTCACTTCCGTGTCCTGTCCAATTAAATGACAATGTTCCTTGTGCCAACCTATTATTGATAGCCACGTTTACATCCGGATATCTATCTCCAGAAGGAGTGGAAATTTGTTTAAATGCATCTAGGTAGTATTTGTCAATATTTAGAATTGGATATTGACCTTTTAGGTATCCAGATGTTAAGGATTCGACCGCACTAAAATAGGTATTGCCATCTTCATCATCTGCAACGTAAGTAGCAGATAACTTCCAAGGCTGAAGAGATTTTGCCCCAACGTAATGATTGATTTTATTCAAAAAATCTTCCCCTTGCTGAGCTGTATTAATTGGCATTCGCCCGATGGATATATCTAATATATCCCTACTGGACATATACCCTTCGTTATCATCCAAAAATCCATAATAATCATCCGTTGCATAGCTGCTTAATGGATCTAAATAATCAGGTGATTGATAAATAGGGACAAAATTAGAGGCCTTTCCTAATTTATTTTTATAATCAAATGAGGCATCTCCAAATAATCCTAAATACCTCACTTTGTTAATAGTTGAATCTGCTAAATTTCTTTTATAGAGAACTCTCAAAAAATCCCTAATTGCTGATATATCTTGACGTCCATAACTGAACTCATTGTAAATCTGTTGTGGAGTCACTAAAAGCACTTTTAAATTATCTCTTTTTCTGTGGAAATCAGCTAGCTTTTGGGCTTGACCAGCAAAATCAGGATGATAAAGTAAAACAAAATCTGGTTGCGCTACTCCATGTAAATTTTGATTGGCAATTTTACCTACTAAATTTATGGTGCCATAACTTGACCCGTCAAAAACCATATATTCATAAGGATTTAGTGTATCAGATGACGCATCAATAAAACTGAATAAATTATTGGAGTAGGATGTGCTTTTAATTTCAGTAATTCCTCTTAATTGACTTACTCTAAAGACTCTGCAATTTTGATTTCCATTTAAAAAATTGAATTGTGTTTTTTTACCTACTGTTTGAGGTGCTATAAAACGTAATCTGCCTCTTGACAAATCTAATTTACACCAGGCATTGAATTCAAAATAATTCAACCATGCAATCGAATTGCTTAAAGGTTTATCATAAGTTAAGTTAAGTGATAAATCATTCGTTTGACTTTTACCTTGAAAATCAGATCTATTGTTATAGGCAAAATAATCTAGATAATCAAAGCTGTTTGCTTTAACAGATTGATTATAAGTATTATTGTTATTTATGGTTGAGGTAATGGTAGAGGAATTAATGGACCTAGCAACTACGTCCGATCTATAATAAAAACTTGAATCGGTAATTCGATTTAAGAATGAAATGTTAAAGTCATAACTCAGCACACGGTCAAATTCTTCTCCAAACCATTCCCGTCCACTACGGAATTGTTTAATAAATTCATTTGCTTGATCCAATTCATGATATTGGAAAGCCAAGTATCTGTCAACAGTTACCTCTGGACTGACTACATTATTCAATGAGCTTATCCTAGATGATGGGGTAGAATTTTGAGGATCTATACTTAAAAACACATATGCCGTATCGGAATAAATATTCACCCCGTGTCTTGACTTACCTAATGTTCTATCATAAAATTCTGAATGAGGACCTTTTGCGTAAAAAATTACTTCATCTGAAGAAGTAAAGTTATCTGAACCATTTCCACTTACATAGATAGGAATTTCTGTTAAATCGGCATCTCTGTTTTGTTTTATCACCTGAGGAAGGACTCCAGACTCACCACCATAGATTCGAATATCTGATTTTTTAAGATGATCTACATCCACACCAAATGTTTTTAAGGTATTGTAATCTAATCTAAAAATGTCATTACTTTGGTATCCAAGTTTATACCAATCGCCAGTTCCAAAAACGGAACTTGAGCTACTCATTTTATTCAGTTTAATGCCCTTTTGCTTTATATTAGCTTCTGTAATCGATTTAGGAATTAAGCCTATTTTAAAAACAATTGAGTCTACTTTTTCTAATTGACCCTCTAAGTTTAAAATATACGGTCTAATTCTAAAGGAAATAAACTTATCATTACCAGAAGATACAATGGAATCTTCTAAAATTGGACAATAAGCATTTCGGTCTCCAACTATGTATTGAATGTAAGTTCTACTTTTTAAATACTTTGGGTCATTTGATATTTCATTTAAGTATTTTGCATATTCCATTGCATAAATGGACTTCACTGGGCTTGAATATACTTTAAAGGAATATCCATTACTTTCCAATTTTAAAGGAACATTCTTAATTATTGTTTCTAAACCGTTAGTCCTTTTTTCCGGAACAGACCCTTTAAAACTAATTTGAGCATCTGGATATGGACCTACATTTTTATAAATCCAAATTGGACTATAACTGAAATTTTGATGTAAAATTTCTGCACCAAGTCTAAAAAAAGAGCTACTAAATAGTATTAAAACAATAAAAGCAATAGATTTGCGTTTGGTATTTATGAGGGACATGACAGTAATGTAGTTATTGGACTTGTTCTTTAACAAAACTAACATATTTAAGGTTACCAAAATAATTTTTAAATTTGTTTTGATAAACGGATTTTCCGTTGTAAAATTGTAGTTTGCTATCAAAATAATTTAACATAAGTATCCGGATGAAAAGGATTATTACAATTGCCCTACTAGTATTTGGATGTAGCTTTTTAGCTAAAGCACAAGATCCTGAGTTTACTCAATTCTTTGCTAATCCATTGTACACCAACCCTGCTTTTGCAGGAACGTCCGCAGGACCACGCTTTGCTATCAATTATCGTAACCAATGGCCTTCAGTTTCTGGAGCATTTGTTACATATGCTGCATCTTACGATCAACATTTTGATGGAATCGGCGGTGGAATTGGGGTTCAAGTTTGGAAAGATCAAGCTGGTGATGGAAGACTTTCCACCACTGCAGTCTCTTTTGCTTACTCTTATGATTTGAGAATCATAGATAACTCAAAAGATGATTACTTTATTCTTAAGCCAGCCTTACAGGCAGGATTTTTCCAAAGAAGCATCGATTTCTCAAAACTTAAATTTGGAGATCAAATCAATCCTAGATTAGGATTTGTTAATCCTACTGGAGAAAAACTTCCTTCAACTGGAGTTGATAGAACTGATTTAATCCCTGACTTCTCTGCTGGATTATTAGGATTCACCAAAACTTATTATGTTGGATTTGCAATCAATCACATTATTGAGCCTTCTCAATCTTTCTTCGGAAATCCAAGGTCTACTTTACCAAGAAAATATACTTTCAATGCAGGATTAACTGTTCCAATTGACAAATGGAGAAGAGAGCCAACTACTTTCATTTCTCCAAATATTTTATTCCAACGTCAAGCAAATTTTACTCAAGTAAATTTTGGAGCTTACTTAATTAAAAATTATTTCATCGCTGGATTATGGTACCGTCAAACAAGACCTAACTCTGATGCTTTAATGGCGATGGTAGGTGTTAAAAAAGACCCAATCAAAATTTGTTATTCTTATGACTTAACAGTTTCCGACGCTAGAGCGGCAGCAGTTGGTTCACACGAGGTTTCTTTAATAGTGGAATTGAAACCCGTTAAAAAGAATCAAGTACGTAAATGGAGAAAAATCAACTGTCCTGATTTTTAGTCCAAACCAAACCCAAATCAAATATTTTTATAGCAAATCACTAGGTTTACATAATATTTAAGATATTTTTGCAGTTGTTAACTGTACGTTTAAAATTACACTACTAAGAAATTAAAAAAGAAAAGTCAAAATGATAATTAGGAAGACTCTTTTATTTGCAGCAATCATCGGATTAGCAGCTTCCTTCTCATCTTGTGGAAAGAAAGAAAAATCTTCTACCACGGGATGGAACTACAATGATAAGAAAATGGGTGGTTTTGAAAAACAAAACTATCAGGAGCAAGAAACAGGACCTAATATGGTGTACATCCCAGGAGGTACCTATCAATTAGGACAGTTTGAACAAGACGTTACTTATGAAGCTGATGCAGTTCCACGTCGTGTAACCGTTTCAGATTTCTATATTGACGAAACTGAAGTAGCAAACATTGATTATTTAGAGTATTTGTATTGGTTAACAAGGGTTTATCAATCATATCCTCAAGTAGCGGAAGATCAAAAACCAGATACATTAGTATGGAGAGATCCATTAGCTGCTAATGAGCCTTTCGTAAGATTCTATTTCCGTCATCCTGCATTCAATAACTATCCTGTAGTTGGGGTTAAATGGACTCAAGCAACAGAATATTGTAAATGGAGAACTGACCGTGTGAATGAAATGATCATGATTCGTGAAGGTTACTTCAAAGCAAATCCTAACCAACAAGATGACGATAACTTTAATACAGAAGCTTACCTAGTAGGACAGTATGAAGGTATGGTTAAAAAACAAGGAAAGAAAAACCTTGGAACTGGTGGTGGATATAGAAAAATTAAGTTAGAGGATGGAATCATGGTTCCAGATTACAGACTTCCTACAGAGGCTGAGTGGGAATATGCTGCTGTAGCTGCTGCTGGTTCTGCTAAGTTTGAAAACATCAACGAGCGTAAAATTTATGCTTGGGAAGGTTTATCATTAAGACAAAGCAAAGGACACTACGTAGGTAAAATGCGTGCTAACTTTAAACGTGACCGTGGAGATAATGGTGGGGTATCAGAAGATCCTAATGATGCAGCAAACATTACTGCTCCTGTACGTAGTTACTGGCCTAATGATTATGGATTATATAACATGTCAGGTAACGTTAGTGAGTGGACAGCAGATGTTTACCGTCCATTAACTTTTGAAGACATGAACGACTTCAATCCATATAGAGGTAACGTTTTCCAAAAAATCAAAAGAAATGATGATGGTTATGTAGCGGATAAAGACTCTTTAGGAAGAATAACTTATGTTGACGTAACTAAAGAAGAAAACGCTAACAGACGTAACTATAAAGAAGCTGATAACAAAGGTTATAAAGACCAAATGAAAATCGGTGAAGCTGACAAAGAACAAATGTACGATTTTGGAATCGCTACCTTGGTATCTGATAAAGCAAGAGTTTATAAAGGTGGTAGCTGGAATGATAGAGCTTATTTCTTAGCTCCAGGAACTAGAAGATTCCTTCAAGAAGATCAATCACTTTCAACATTAGGATTTAGATGTGCTCAAATCCGTGTAGGTGGTAGAAAATTTGGAGACTCAAAAAAATAGTCAAATCTATTAATATATCAAAAGCCCCGTTGCACAATGCAACGGGGCTTTTTTGTTTTATATCTAGGCTTTCTATTGATAATGTTGTATAAAATTTATAATAATTGTTAACTGAATATTAAATTTCCGTTTTATTTTAAAAATTTTATGTTGAAAGTAATACAAACCAGTATTTTAGTCCTATTTGTGACTTTGAATTTATCTGCTCAATCCTTTATTGATAGTTTTGAGTCCTATAAAACAGGAAGTTACTTAGCACAATCTAATTCTAAATGGTCAACTTGGGGGTCTAAGCCAGGAACTTCTCAAGATGTTATAGTTGTAAGCGACAACGCTCATAGTGGTAAAAACTCAATTTACTTTGAAAACGCCAGTACCTCTGGAGGTCCAACTGACGTTGTTTTACCTTTTAATGGACCATTTAGCATAGGAAACTTCAACCTTGATCTATGGATGTATGTCAAAAAAGGCAAATCAGCTTATTTTAACTTGCAAAACACCAATACATTAGGTGCTGCATGGACATTGGATGCAAATTTTGATACTTTAGGAAATCTATCTTTCAAAAATACTATTGATGATACTTTGCTAAAAACATCCTATGCCCTAGGAAAATGGATAAAACTTTCCTTTAAAGTGGATTTAAACAACTCAAGCTGGAGTTTCTATATGGACAATAACCTAGTATCAACCTTCCACAACTCTTACTTCCAAGTAGCTTCTTTGGATATTTATGCAGTTCAAAACTCAGGATTTTATGTGGATGATATTAGTTATAGCTTCGATCAGGGTAAAAACCAAAATAAAGATTTAACTATACTTTCAGTTTCAAACTTGATAGACCCTGTTGTCGGTTTCAGTTTAGAACCTAAGGTCGTGATTCGTAATATAGGGAAATCAAAGGTTTCCTCTTTTGAGTTGACCTCCAAATATAATGGTGGAACTGATAATCATGTTTTTACACAAGATTTAAATCCAGGTGATACGATGAGTTATTCTATTACTTCCAATAGTTTGATAGCAAGTCCAATAAATCAAAATCTTAATATAGACATCAATAAAGTTGATGGAAATTATGGAGATGATGACTCTTCTAATAATATTTTCAATCAATCAATTACCTCCTTTGTTCCTGTAAAAGGCAAAAAAGTGGTAATTGAAGAAGCAACAGGTACTTGGTGTGGTTTCTGCCCAAGAGGTGCGGTATTTTTAGACTTAATGACTAAAAAATACGGAAGCTTTATTCAAGGAATTGCAGTCCATAACTCTGACCCGATGTCTAATATTTGGTATGACGCAGGATTACGTCCTTGGGTGGGGGGATTTCCTACAATGGTAGCTGATCGTGTTTTAAGTACAGACCCGTCCGTAGTAGAGGCAAGTATTAAATCCGAATTAAAAAAATCTCCAAATACCTTCCTTAAAAATGGCGCTACCTATGATGCCTCTACAGGAAACCTACAAGTATCAATTCAGACAACCATTCTTGGGAATTCCGGTAATGGATACAGAATTGCTTGTGTGATTGTTGAAGATGATGTAAGAGGAACTGGGACTGCATATGACCAACATAATTATTATGGCAACAATGCAATAGGTCCAATGGGTGGATTTGAAAAACTGCCTTCTGTTGTATCAGCTAAAAAAATGGTTTATAAAGATGTAGCAAGAATAATATCTCCAAACTTCAAAGGATTAAATAAAGCATTTCCTGCTAAAATAAATAGTGGAGATAGTTTTGTCCATAATTTTAGTTTTTCAATCGGAGATTATAAATCAGAAAATATTAAAATCGTTGGATTAATCTTAAATGGTTCAGGAGCAATTGATAATGCTTCTTCCACAACAATTGCGGAAGCAGTTGCAAATGGTCTTTTAACTGGAGGAACTGCAGTTAATGGAATCCAAGAATTGAGCAATAATTCAAAATCTAAAATAGAAATTTATCCTAATCCTGCAAATGAGTCAATCAATATTGCTCATTTAAAAGGGAATACAAATTATCAAATCATAGATGCTCAAGGAAAAGTATTGATGACTCAAACTCAAAATTTTGAGTCCAATCCAAACATCAACACCAATTCCTTGCCTAATGGATTATACTTTTTCAAAGTACTTTCTAATAACCAAATCAGCACCACAACTTTTATGATCAGCAGGTAGATTACTTCTACTTTTGTTTATCATAAATTATTATTTGTCTATTACCTTTGTTCCATTAAATTGATATTAAGTAATGAGCGTATTAGTCAATAAGAATTCAAAAATTCTGGTTCAAGGATTCACTGGAAAAGAAGGTACTTTCCATGCAGAGCAAATGATTGCTTACGGAACAAATGTTGTAGGTGGAATCACTCCTGGTAAAGGAGGACAAACACATTTAGACCGTCCAATCTTCAACACAGTAGAAGATGCACGTAAAGCAACTGGATGTGATGTATCCATCATTTTTGTTCCGCCAGCTTTTGCTGCTGATGCAATAATGGAATCTGCTGATGCAGGAATTGAACTTATTGTTTGTATCACTGAAGGTATCCCAACCGAGGATATGGTCAATGTAAAACAATATCTTTCCTCCAGAAATTCGAAACTAATCGGTCCTAACTGTCCAGGAATTATTACCCCAGGAGAGTGTAAAGTAGGTATCATGCCAGGATTTATTCATAATCCAGGAAGAATCGGAATTGTTTCCCGTTCTGGTACTTTGACTTATGAGGCAGTTAACCAAGTGACTTTTGAAGGATTAGGACAATCCACTTGTATAGGAATCGGAGGAGACCCAATCATTGGGACTACCACTAAAATGGCAGTAGAACTTTTAATGAATGACCCTGACACTGATGCAATCATCATGATCGGTGAAATCGGTGGTGGAATGGAAGCAGAAGCAGCCTATTACATCAGAGACTTTGGGACAAAACCAGTCGTAGGATTCATTGCAGGACAATCAGCGCCTCCAGGAAGAAGAATGGGACATGCTGGTGCAATCGTAGGTGGTGCAGAAGATACAGCAGCAGCTAAAATGAAAATCATGGAAGAATGTGGAATCCACGTCGTAAAATCTCCAGCAGATTTAGGTAAAGCAATTGTAAAAGCTTTACAAGGCGTTGGAATTATGGCGTAATTAACATTAAATGATTATATCTAAATGACCCATTGATTAATTTCAATGGGTCTTTTTTATGATATTTGTTAGCGACTTATAATCAACCTTTTAGAAGCAAGTTTAACTAGCCTTATCAAACTGACCACCCTATTCCGCCATATTAACCATTATTGGCAATAGACTTTTGCATAATTACGTTAAGGAATATTGAACATTATGCGGAACTACAGCAACCTCAATAGAAGATTTTGCAAAAAGTTGGGCAGCAGCTTATCAAAATTCGTAATCTGAAAAAATAGTATAAGTAATCCCTTTTAACATATGTTAGAAGGGATTATTTTAATTGTTGAGCAAACATCCATTCCAAAAAGGAAGGTTTTGTAATTTTATAAGCACTATCCCAGGCATTATGCCCTAAGGTAGGAAAAGTTGTTAATTTAATCGGATACTTTAATTTCTCCAGTTGATTCACTAATTCTAATGTTCGTTTAGGTTTAATGAGTCTATCCTTCAAGCCGTGGAATGCCCAAATTTGAGTTTTTCTGATCCTCCGAATAAATTCCTTATCTCCACCACCACAAACAGGAAGCGCTGCAGCAAATAATCCTGGAAATCTACAAATGATATCCCAAGTCCCAAATCCTCCCATAGAAAGCCCAGTAACATACATTCTAGTCATTTCAACTTTATAATAATTGCAAAGAGAATCAAAAATTAAGGATTTTAATAATTGCATAGGCACTGACGCCTGGGCTGGACTTACACTACTGTCTAACTTCCAATCAACTTCCACCCATCTTTTTCCTTTAGGACATTGCGGAACAATAATAATTGATTCAAATTGGTCTGTGTAAACTGGACTAAAAAACTTTTGGACAAAAGTCATTTGTTTTTGATTGTCATTGCCTCTTTCATCAGCTCCATGTAAAAACACTAACAACGGAAATCTTTCTGCAGGATGTCTTTCATAGCGTTTTGGTAAATGAATCTGGTAATAAAGGGTATCCTTACCAATTACATAAATACAAGGCTTAAAATAACTTTGCCAAGTAAGTATCCTATTGCTTTTTGAATTGGATAAGGTACATCCAATGACTAGAAAAAGAAGGGAAAATAATAATTTATTAAATAAAGTCTTCATCTAGAGGACTTAGGATATTTTTATGCTATAAGAACACAATATCTTCTATAATATCAGTTCCTAGCTCGTAATTTATTCTTCCGATTAAGGTTGTTTTGGCATAAACTAGCTCATTTTTCATCCCATCAGAATCTAATTTAAGACACAATTTTTTGCCTTTTAAATACACTTGAAGAGTATGGTTTGCTATCGGCTTACCGACTATTGTTTCCCATTTGTCCACTAACTGAACTTCATAGATTTTACCCTGCAACTTGTAAGCATGCAACATATTATCAATGGCTTCTTTTAAGGATTGCTCCTTTGTTTTTCTGACATCTTTCATCATATATTGGATTATAATAGTGGGACTAAATTAGATAAATATAGAGGACTTAGCTTTATTTTTTATCAACTACTTAATGGCTTAAAATACAGCGGATTATATGCTTCCAGAATATTTCCTGACAAACCACTCTAAACTAAAAATCACTAAAATGAGTCCAAAAATCCATTTATAATGGATAAGTTCTTCTAAATTGGTTTCAAAAAATTTGACATTGACAATGTCTTTATTTTCTTCAATTTGTTTAGATATATCGTTTAAATTATTATAGTAAAATATTTTACCTCCAGTCTCTTTGGCCATTAATCTAAGTAAATTATGGTCTGCAGTCGTTTCTTGATATTCATACTGGACCTCTTTAACTAACAGGTTTCCAAATAGATCATATCTTTTACCAGCCAAGGTTGTGTATGATTTCCATTTGTAAATTCCAGGAGCCAAATCTTCCAATTCTAATTCATATCCTTCTTCCTTATTTTTAAATGTATAGGCTTTGGATTGACCCTGCTCATTAATTATTTCTAAGTTGATATTTGCATTTTTAATTGGCTCATAATTAGGATTATAGGCCTCAGCTTCAAATACAATATGTTCATCCTGATTGTAAATATTCTTATTTGACTTCACCCTAAAAAGTCTGTTATCAGTCTTATTGCTAACAAATTGAATGGATTTATGAAGGATTTCATCAGTTATTTTAAATTGATTTTCCTCTTGATAATCTGCTAAAAACCATTTCCAAATACCTTCTCCAGTTAATATAGCTGTTTTGTTTCCATTCTGTAAGGTAGTGAACATCAATAAAGGAAAATTACTCTTAACCTTTCCAATCATTTGATATAAAAGGATTTCGTTTTTGTTGGATGTTTTATATTCTCCAAATGGGGTAATAAGTGGAGGAAAGGTTTGCATTTTACCACTTACCTCAGGGTCGATATTGAAGTTATCAAATTCAGCATTTAAAGAGGGTAGAGCTTCATTATTTCGGCCTCCAGAATTTTGAATTTCTAATCCTAAATTTAAGCTGTTGAATGTTTTTATATCTGTTTCTGCACCTACAATAACATAAAGTGGAATATTATTTTCTAGACAATTTTTAATTAAAGGAAGTCCTACATTGCCTTTTGTTGGCAATTGATGAACAATCACTAATTGATATTTTTTCAATTTGTTAGGATTGTCACCGATTCCTTTGCTTAAAAACTCATTTAAGGTAAAAACATCAACAGAATAGTCTTCATTGCGTTCAATACTTTGTTTGATGGCACCAATATCAGGATGTGGCCCTTTCCCGACAATCAATATTTTTCTTTTTGAATCTAACGATTCGATGAATAAATCATAGGAGTTATTTTTATAATTTAGCTCTCCTGGTAAGGATTCAATGGATATTGTGTACCTTAATAGTCCCGCTGCTTTTGCTTCTAAAAGTATATTTTCCTCACTATAAAATGCCTTTTTATCAAACTGGATAATTTTACTAAAGACTTGGCTTCCATTATTTTGAATCGATAATTTTGCAGATTTACCTTCAAATCCTGTTGCTCTTAAGCTGATTTCGGTTGCAAACTTATTTCCAGTATAAACTATTTTATTTGCCCTCACAGATTTAATCAGTATATCTTTAGGAGCATTTGTATCTCCCAGTGCACCAATAAAGAAGGGTGCATTAATAAGTTTTGCAGCTTCAATCGGATTTTGTCCAGCATTAAAGATACCGTCCGTAAACAGTACAACTGCACCAACGTTTTTATTCCCAAAGCGTTGATTAACATTCTCTAAAAATCCTGAAATATCTGTTTGATTGCTATTAAAATGGACTGTATCACCATTCCCAATACTGGATCCAAATAAATAATTTTTGATAGAAAATTTCTTGGAAATATCCTTTTCTACCTCTTTTATTTTCTCTTCTAAATGTTTTTTGTAATCTGCTGAGTCTTTTTGCAATAAAATGGATTTGCTATCATCTATCCCTATAATAACAATTGGCAGTTCAGTTTTAGAACGCACTGTCTTTAAAAACGGACTTAATAGCAATAAAAGAATTAAAAATGTCCCTAAAAATCGGCAAGCCATCAACAACCAAACCGGATAATTATACCATACGGATTGAATATTAAACTTATTCTTTCTGTAAGTTAAATAACTGAAAGATGCAGATATTACTACAATTATTAGGTACCAATACCAATCCCAATTAGTGATGAATTCAAAACCCACTTGACTATATTTATCTATGTTTGATTGATGTTAAATCTATAATCAGACGGCTATAGAGTTCTAAAGTTTTAGATTGCAATAACTAATGGCTATTTAAACCACATTTTGTAGGCAGTATAGAGTAAAAATACAGCAAATGAACGTTTTACATAAATTTCTGGGATGGTGAGCCCTAATTTGCTTCCTAAAAATGCCCCTAACACAAATCCTAAACCTATAAATAAGGTGGCATTCCACTGGACATTTCCCTCCTTATAATAATTATAAACTGCTAAAAAACCAACTGGAAACATCAAGACGCTTAAGGAAGTCCCTTGTGCTTGCATTTGAGTATAGTTTAAAAAGTAAACCATCGCTGGAACCATAATAATTCCACCTCCTACTCCAATCAGTCCACTTAGTCCTCCACTCAAAAGACCTACGATTATGAGAATTATTTTATCATTCATTACATTAAACTATAAAGTTTATTCAACCTCTCCGTTCCAAGCAGTAATGCCTCCAATTAAATTATTGACGTGCTCAAATCCTAAATCTTCCATGATCATTGCTGCCTTTACTGACCTTACTCCAGACCTACAGTATACAAAGTAGGCATCCGATGGACTTAAGTTTTCTACTTGTTCATGAAAGTCAGGTTTGTTAACATCTACCAATAACGCTCCAGGAAGGTGCCCAGACTCAAATTCTTCCAATGTTCTGACATCTAAAATCACCGCATTGGAAGTATTTTTAAAAGCATTAGCAAATGCTTCAGGGGTTAAGTTTTGCATAATTTAAATTACTTAGCTAAATTTGATTCAAATCTAAGCACTTTTTTTATTTATAAAAATTGCTTAAATTTACATTTGTCAAACTACATTTTAAAATCTACTGCCCACTAATGAAAAATAGAATTCAAATTCTAGGTCTTTTTTTTGGTTTTACCTGCCTATTACTGGCTGGATGTTCAGAAACACGCTCCAAAAAAGGAGGACTTTTTGGACTCTTTGGGGATGCTACTCTTGATTCAGCCAAAGCAAAAGCTGAAAATTCCGCTGATTCTGCCAAACTCGCTGTAACACCTGATGTAAATCGTCCGGATACTGGACTGCTTACACTGCCAGAAAAGCAATGTACTATTACCGGTAAAGTGGTAGGTGGTGCAGGTACTAATATCATTCTTGATCAATTATTAGTTGGAAAAGTTGAACCTTTACAATCAATGACCATTAATAGAAATAACGAGTTTCAGTTTGTTTTTCCACTTCGACAGGCAGAATTACTAGAGCTTAGATTTGCAAATAATGATGCTATTCATATTCCTGTTCACCCTGGACAAGATCTTTATTTTGATATTAACATGGAAAACGTTTCTAATTTCCAAGTACAAGGCTCTTTAGAGCCTACCTTACTAAGGTCAATGTATTTAGAAATTGAAAAAATCAATGACTTAAAGGACGCGGTTCAACATCAAATTGATGATGAAAAAGTAGCCTCTAAAATTGAAACAATGCTAGACACCATGAATAATGAAATTAAGAGAATCAATCATAAAAAGGATTTAGCCTTGATGGACATTGCAGACCATAATGACACCTCTTTTACAGCATTGTTAATCGCTCACAGATTGGGAGGTTCAGAAAATACTGAATGGTTGATTAAAATGGATAAAAAACTATCCAAAAGGTATCCATATAGTCCTTTTTATAAAGATCTTCATTCTAAAGTGTTGATGTATAGTCCCACTGCAATTGGCAAAACAGCTCCAGATATAATTTGCACAGAGGCTAACGGAAAAGCAATCAGATTGAGTAGTTTAAGGGGTAAAAACCTCATCCTATACTACTGGAATTCAGGATGCAAAATGTGTCAGGATAATGATTTTAAACTACTAATGGATTTAAAGAAAAAATACAAAAAATCATTAGAGGTAATTGCAATCAATTTGGATAATACTAAACAAGATTGGTTGGATGCCTTGCAAGTATATCCTAACACTTTTCTAAACGTCTATGATGCTGGAGGATTGAATTCCCCAAGTGCAAATGTTTATACCGTACCTAATATTCCTTACAACGTGGTCATAAATAAAAATGGAACCATTATATCAAGGGACAGTAGGGAAGGAGCATTACAAAAAGTCATCAGAGAATTAAAATAACTTCATTGAATAAAAAAGATTTACTAAAACAATTTGGACCTGAAATGCTTCAAGATACAGAGCTGAAAGGCTTTGAAAGCGATGATGATACAAAGAATATTGATCCTTTGGCTCAAATTTTAAGGAAGTTTAAGGTGGACAATCAAATCATTTATCAAGATGAAGATATTTTTGTTTTTAATAAGCCACCATTTATTACTTCTGAAACAGACAATTCTGATCAAAAATCTTTCGCAGACTTAATTAAGGAAAAATATCCTGAAGCCATGCTATGTCATAGGTTGGATAAGGAAACAAGTGGCGCCATTATAGCTGCAAGGAATAAAGAGGCTTATAGATACATTTCTATGGCATTTGATACAAAAGATATTGGTAAAATATATCACGCCATTGTTAAAGGTCATATTGAAATTGAGGAACGTGCCTTAAACTACCCGCTATCTAAACAAGGTTCATTTAAAGCGGTGGTGGATAAAGCCAAAGGAAAGGATGCCCTAACTTTGGTTAAAACTCATCAATTGTATAAGCATTTTACAGTTTTAGCTTGTCAACCAATTACAGGACGTTTTCATCAAATTAGAATACATCTAGCTTCAAGTGGAATTCCTATAATTGGAGATTCTATTTATGGAGGTGCTCCATTTTTCCTCTCGGAGGTTAAAAGAAAATTTAATACAGGTAAATATCAGGAGGAAAAAACCTTTCTTCAAAGAACAGCTTTACATTCGCGTGTTTTAGAATTTAAAGCTCCTTCTGGCAAGCAACTCAGAATAGAAGCACCTTATCCAAAGGATTTCGGTACCATTGTTGACCTTTTGAATAAATATGATAGTCCTAAATAAAAGAATATTATCTATTCTAATTTTACTATTGGTAACTACTACCTTGTTCAGTCAAGGAAGCCCAAAATTAGTTTTTAAAGAGGTACAGGCTAACCTTGGACCTCAAATTGCGGGCAAGACAATCCAACATGCCTTTAAGTTCAAAAATTTAGGCTCAGCCCCATTGGTTATAAAAGGAGTAAGAGTCTCCTGCGGATGCTTAAGCGCCACCTATCCAGACGAACCAGTATTACCAGGACAAAGTGGGGAGGTGACTGTCAAATACAATTCCACAGGGCATTTTGGAATATTTTATAAATCGTATATTGTTTCCTCCAATGACACCGCTCATTATAATACCGAATTAGGAATCACTGGCAAACTCATTTTTCCGGATTTTGAAAAAGAAAATCAAAAAAGAGAACTAGAAAAACAACGCAAGCAGGATTCTATTCAAAATATTAAACCTATTACACCTACTAAAAAAAGTAAAAAATCGACACCAAAATAAAATGAAAAAGTTACTTCTATTCTTAATTACCTTATTGGCTTTATCCAATATCGTGGAAGCAAAGCTAAATGCTAAAAAAACTCCTATTCAATTGTTTTGGGAGCAAAAAATCATCCAGTTAAATAAATTATGTTTAAATAATTTACCATTTGATGAGTCGCAATTACAACTCAATAAAACCTTTAAAAAGAAGGTTTATCAAATTTGCCAACTAAATCCCGGTTATAAAGACAGTACTTGGAAGGATACAATGGGATTATACGTAATCCAATACAATGCAAGTGGAATTGTAAACAAAATCCTGAATTATACATTTACCAACGGGAAAAGAGATAAAGGAAGAACCGTTTTTTCAAATTTTGTTAAAATGAAATATGACGCCTATAGTCAAGACTTAAATCTGAATATTAATGGATATCAATCTTCATTATATACACAGCAATTTTTAGTAGGAAAAACTTGGACTGATTCTATTCAGACCATTTATACGCTTAGCAATGGTTTATTAACCAATGTATTAGAAAAATCCTACGAGCCACTATCCAAAACATTAAAAGACGATGCTAAATATTCCTATACTTATGACGCAGGAGGTAATATTATTGCTACTTATACTGAATTTTTTGACCCCGTTAAGGCAAAATTCGTAGCTTACGATGGTATTCAAATAATTTATAAAAAGGATGTTTCAAATAGAATAATTCAAACGACAATAAAACAATTGAATACAGACTCTAATGCATATTATGTGGTTAGAGTAGAAAAATATAAAGATTTTAATGCTAACAAACAATTTGGTTCATTGATTATGATTTCTGTCGATAGTAATGGCCATTACAAATCTACAGACAGCGTTTCTAACATTACTTGGTACAAGTACCTAACGGTGGTTAAAGATCCTAGGGTATATAATTATTTTTATTGTGGGGGGGATAGAAGTTCTTCATTTATTTTAAACAAATTGGACTCAAATAATAAGTGGGCAAAATATGAAAAGTATTATAAATCATTTAATCTTGATTCCAACGTTACATTAGACCAAGTTGCTACTTATAATACAGACTCTGGTAAATTTATAACTGATTCCAAAACTACTTATGAATACAATAAAGCTAATTTAGTAAAATCATATTATTTTTATCTTTATAATAATTTGTGGACGTTTGGATATTTAAATTATTATTATGACATTTTTGATGTAGATGGTGATATAAAATTTAGTTACTATAAACAATTGACCAGTAGTTATAAATATTATCCTTTGACAGTTTATGATTATACATTTAAGTCAGCAGTTGAAGAATTAAATCTAATCTCAAATAATCAATTAACTATTTATCCCAATCCATCAGCTGAAATTATTCACTTTAAAAGTAATTCAGAACAAACTTTAAATATCAAATCGATTAATATTTTTGATTTATCGGGTAGAAAAGTTGCCCAAAATGAGGTCAATAATAATAACAGTCTTTTCATAGGGCAATTAAATGCAGGCACTTATATAATGGAAGTATTATCTAAAGATAATGCCTCTACTAAAGTAAGATTTGTTAAAGAATAAATATTTTTTCAGTGCTAGGATAGTGTTTATCTTAGCACTGATTTAAACTGGCAAGACCTCGAAACGGTAACCTCTTTTTTTTCCTTCTTCTAGCAAATACGGTAGAAGTATCTTTAGATTTTCTGTTGCTTTGATGTTATCATGTAGGACTATTATCATACCAGGGTTAATATTAGTTTGAATAATATTCTTTGTTTCTTCAATATTTATGGTTTGATCCCAATCATATAATAATAAAGACCACATAATAATCTTGTATCCTTCTTTTTGTAACTCGTAGAGCTGATTTAATTTAATCTTGCCATAAGGAGGCCTATATAATTTATTATCCAAATGTTTGGATGCTAAGTCAACATTTTTGATGTATTCAATATCCTCGGTTTCAAATCCATTTAAGTGATTGAATGAATGATTTGCACATAAATGTCCATTAGTAGAAGTCAATTTAAATAATTCAGGATGATTTTCAATGTTTTGACCAACACAAAAGAAGGTAGCTTTGGCATTAAATAAATCTAATTGTTCTAAAATAAAAGGGCTGAGTTCCTGTGTAGGTCCATCATCAAAGGTTAAATAAATGATTTTATCTCCACTAGTATCAATTTTAAAAACAGCATCTTTTAACCACCAGTGCATCCACCATTGATCTGTATAAACCTTTAAATAGTTAGACCAATTTATCATTTTGGATTTGGAGTACTATTTTTTTCCTTATACTGCTCGTTAAAGGATTTTTTAGTTAACTTATTTCCTTCTAATAGTTTATTTCCAAGGAAGAATTTGTTAAATTTGAATTTCATCATTAAACCTCTATCATTAAAGCTATCTCGATTTAACATATTTTTCTTCCATATAAACCACAGTGAGTTATCTACAGGATTAACTGTATTATTTTCATCAATTTTTTGTCTATTGTATAAAATTATTTTATGAATTGGAATATTTACTGGGCATACATCGGAACATGCTCCACACAAGGTGGATGCCTCACTTAAATATTGGAAAGTATTTATTCCTAAAGAAAACATGTTGGATGCAGCACCAATCGGTCCAATTAATGAATTTCCGTATGGTTCTGTCCCGATTTGTTTAGTTATAGGACAGACATTAGAACATGCACCACAATGGATACAACTTAATAGGGTAGATTGTTCAGGTTGATTTAGTATATCTGTCCTACCATTGTCTATAATAATAATATATCGATCCGTTTTGATATCTTGATTAGTCGGTAAACTATTGTGCCCAGATTCTATACTTTGAATAAGAGGAATATTTCTTTTATTATATTTAAAAGAAGACATAATTTGACTAAAAAAGTCAAAGTCTGACTCTGATGCTAAAACTTGTTCTATTCCAACAAAATAGATCTCTATATTTTGATTATTTTGTAAGTAATTATTATAGATTCCATCATGGTCAAATAATTTGATATGCCCCGATTCTGAAATAATAAAATCAGCTCCAGTGATAAACACAGATTTTTTATTTGATTCATGCTGATAATCAATTTTTAATTCATTATGAGGTATAGTGCTTGATTTTACCTTATCTAAAAAGCCAATTTCCTTTAATAGCCTGTCAGGATTATAATGGATGTCTTGGATTTCATTCTTAGAAATAATATTAAAGCAAGCTGATAAGGCATCGGCATCAGTGATTGCATAAAGGACTTTCAAACCATTACTTTTTGCCTGGGATTCAAATTCGACAATAAATTTGTGTAAATCCTCTAATATTTTCTTACGAATAAGTGCTGCTTTACTCCTCGTATTTTTTAAATCATTGAATTCTAAGGATATCTTTTGATAACCTTCTTCCCATGCTTTAGAATCGGAATATCTTTGATTGACCTGTTGGTAGGATGCAGGGTCGTTTATTTTCTCTTTAGGAGTCAATTTAGTTTAGAATGCTTCTGGCATTAATTTATTCAATATGTATTCATATGACGCTTCCATTAATAAATTTTCCTTTGAATATTTATTGTAAATATTTTTTAAAGTATCCTGTATTACATTGGAAACATCTTGAAAAATTGCATCATCTTCTAAGCTAATATTAGGTTGCATCAAATAAGCAAAAGTTCTTGCCATTCCGCAATTGGCAATAAAATCTGGAATCACAGTAAAGTGATTATCCGCATATTCTGACGTTTTACCATAAAAAATTTCAGTATCACTAAAAGGAACATTCGCTCCGCAACTAATCACTTTCACAGAACTTTTAAGCTGCTCCAATTGATTTTCTGTTACTAATCTAGACGCTGCTGCTGGGATAAATATATCTGCTTTAACACTCCAGATTTTTTCATTTATTTCTTCAAAGGACAATAAATTTTCTGCTACTAATTTATTACCATCCTTATTAATAAATAAAGTGTTAATTTGTTCAAAGGAAGCTCCATCCTCAAAAATTAATCCCCCAACTCTATCAATAATTCCTACAATCTTAGCGCCCATTTTAGCAAAATACCAAGCTGCCGCCGCACCAACATTTCCCCATCCTTGGATGATAACTTTTTTATCTATTAATGATTCATTTTTCCATATTTGGTAAAAGTGCCTAACCGATTCTGTCACCCCCCAACCAGTAATCATATCAGCAACTACAAAATGACCTTTGGGAGCGTACTCTTCTGATTCAATTTCCTTAGTAACACCAACTTGTAAATTGTGAATAGCCTTAGACTTTTCCAATTCTGTTGGTTTAAAATGACCTACAAATACCCCCTCTTGTGGATGTTCTATTCCTAAAGCTTTAGTAATCGGAATGACTTCCTTGATTTCATCTATATTTAAATCTCCACCTGTTCCATAATAGGATTTAAGTATCGGCTTAACTGCTGCATACCATCTTTGGAGCACCTCTAACTTCCTTGGGTCGTTCGGGTCAAAATTGATTCCACTTTTGGCACCACCTATATCTGGACCTGCAACTGCAAATTTGATTTCCATTGTTTTAGCAAGGGAAGTGACCTCATGCTTGTCCAATCCAACCCTCATTCTTGTTCCACCTCCTGCGGCGCCTCCTCTTAAGGAGTTAATGACCGTCCATCCTCTTGCACCAGTTGGCTCATCAAACCATTCAAAAACGATTTCGGGAGATTTCTCTTCAAATTTCTTAAGTTGTTCTAACATCTAGTTTTATTCTGATTTGCCAAAATATTCTACAAAATTGTTTTCTGTTTCATACAATTTAATGGAATATAATTGACCTCCTATTATTTTGTTTTCTATTTGATTCCAAATCGCGATTACAATATTTTCTATACTCGGCATTTGACCAAATAAAAAATCGACATCTAAATTCAAATTTTTATGGTCTAGTTTATCAACTACTTCTAACTTTAATAAATTAGATAAGTGTTTCAAGTTGATAACAAAACCAGTTTCCGGGTCAGGAATACCTTTTACAGTAACAAAAAGGTCAAAATTGTGACCATGCCAATTAGCATTTGCACATTTACCAAAAACCTCATCATTTTTTTGTTCCGACCAATCTGGTCTAAAAAGTTTATGAGCCGCATTAAAATGCTCTTTCCTTGTAATATAGACTACACCCACCTCTGGATTCTTATTTCAATAATATCTGCAAAGATACATTGACCTCAACTTTTGAAGATTGATTGAATCATATAAAACAAAAAACCTTTAAAAAAGAAGATTACTCTACTTCTTTAAAGGTTTCAAAATTTTTATAATAGGATACCTTACTATTTTTTATGTTGCCAGCAAAGACCTGATTTATCAGTAGTCATTCTTTTGCAACGGTCACCTTCTTTTGTTTTAGCTGAACATTGAACTGAAGCACCTGATTCTTTTTTATCCATTTTGGATTCTTTCTTGTCCATTTTGGACTCTTTTTTATCCATTTTAGAGTCTTTCTTGTCCATTTTGGATTCTTTTTTATCCATTTTGGACTCTTTCTTATCCATTTTGGATTCTTTTTTATCCATTTTGGATTCTTTTTTGTCCATTTTGGTTTCTTTCTTAGTCTCTTTTTTGTCTTGTGCAGAAACTAAAACTGGTTGAAATGCCATGCAAAATACAAATGCAAACAATGTCAATAACGACGCTAATTTTTGTGTTTTCATAAATTTTTTAAACTTTTTACAAATATCAAACAAAATTTATACCAAAAGCAAAATTTCTTATAAAATTTTAAGAACTACCTTATAATCCATTTAAAATTATAACCATTCAAATTGCTTAATTTTGTAGTTGTGAGTAAACTTTTGTTCTTTTTACTGCTAAGTATCTTTTGCATTAAATCTAATGCACTGATTACAAATAGGTCTCAAATATTACAAGTTACCAATGATCATATAATCACCAATATGAATCAGGCATTGAATATTGATTACACCTTCTATAAATTAAACAAATCCAATTTTTCAGCTAAATATGCATTTGATGATACATCCGATGCCTTGATTACACATACTTATCATCAGCGCAACATTGGTTTGGTTACTGCCTCTAGAAAAAATTTATTGATTAAAGTTCAGGATTATAAGGAGTTAAGACATCTTAGTGCATCCTCTGATAGAAAAATTGTCAAGGAAACCATCCTTAAAAAAAGTTTTAAACTTAGCAGAAAGTCATTCCTTAAAAAGTATGGAACAGATGATTCTTTAACAGCACTAATCAATGTGTTTTTTAATGATAGACTTATTGGATGGATTGCCCTTCCAACATATCCTGTTCTTATTTTAACCCCAGGATTATTTAGCAATTACTCAGATATACAATATTATATGTCCACCGGGGATATTAGTCCTGATGGCAAACAAGGTGTCTTCTTTGGTGACTATTATGCCACAGGTATAGGGGCAATGATAATCAGCGCCTCAGGAGGATATTTATTGATAGTAAATAGCAGAAAAAGACTCTACAATGCAATTCTTTACTATCAAACCAACCATTGTTTACCGCCAAAGTACAGGGAAAGAATAGCAAACAAAATCGAAAGGGCAAAAACTGACATCCTTTACAGAAATTACAAGAAAAAGCAAAAGGCAGAAGAATATAAAAAACTGATGCAAGACGCTCCTACCAAATAAATTATTCAAAAAGACCTGAAATCTATATGTCTTCCTTGCAGCCAACTCCAAAATTAGAAGGAGTCCATATTGACTATCAACAATTCAAATCTTATTATACCGATGACCAATTAATTGAACTTTACAAAGGAATGGTGCTTCCTAGATTAATCGAGGAAAAAATGCTAATTCTATTGCGTAAAGGACAGGTCAGTAAGTGGTTCAGCGGAATCGGCCAAGAAGCCATATCCGTTGGAGCAACCATGGCATTATATCCAGAAGAATGGATAATGCCCTTACATAGAAATTTAGGCGTCTTTACCTCACGAGGAGTGGATTTGCAAAAACTATTTGCTCAATTACAAGGAAAGGGTTCAGGCTATTCAGGTGGAAGAGAGCGTTCATTTCACTTCGGGATAAAAGAACATTTTATCTGTGGAATGATTTCCCATCTCGGACCACAATTATCCTTAGCAGCCGGAGTTGCATTATCATACAAACTAAATAAACAAAATAAAGTATCCTTAGCATTTACTGGTGACGGTGGCACATCAGAAGGGGAATTCCATGAAGCACTTAATACTGCTGCGGTTTGGAAGCTACCTGTCATTTTCGTAATTGAAAATAATGGATACGGACTTTCAACCACTTCCAATGAGCAATACGCATGTGAAAGTTTAGTTTCAAGAGCGGTCGGATACGGAATGAGAGGTTATCAAATTGATGGCAATAACATATTAGAAGTTCATTCTGTTATTAAACAATTATCAGAAGAAATAAGATATAACCCAGAACCAATCTTATTGGAATGCATGACCTTCCGTATGAGAGGGCATGAAGAGGCATCAGGAGTCAAATACGTCCCTCAAGAATTATTTGATATCTGGGAGCAAAAAGATCCATTAGTCAATTTTGAAAACTGGTTACTCCAATTAGAAATCCTTACTCCTGAAAAAATCGAAATCTTAAAAGCAGAATATAAAACGTCAATAAATAATTCGTTAGATATTGTTTTAGAGGAAGGCGACATCATTCCTAATTTAGAAAAGGAAATTAAAGATGTTTATGCCCCCTTTAATGCGGAAGTTATTAAAAATCCAGAAATCGTCGATGATTTTGGTTTCAACATAGCGCCTAAAACAAATCAAAAGTCTAAAAAAAGACTTTTAGATTCAATAAAGGATGCCATGCAATTAGCCATGCAAAAGTATCCTAACTTGGTTTTAATGGGTCAGGATATTGCAGGATACGGAGGTGTTTTTAAAGCAACTGAAGGATTTATTGATGAATTCGGTCTTGAGAGGGTTCGCAATACAACCTTATGTGAATCAGCCATTGTAGGAATAGGATTAGGATTAAGTCTTGAAGGTCAAAAAGCAATGGTCGAAATGCAATTTGCCGACTTTGTAACCTGCGGATTCAATCAAATAATCAATAACCTTGCAAAAATCCATTACAGATGGGGACAAAATGCGGATGTAGTTATCAGAATGCCAACAGGCGCTGGAGTAGGTGCAGGTCCCTTTCACTCACAATCCAATGAAGCCTGGTTTGTACATACACCAGGACTAAAGGTTGTCTATCCTTCAAGCCCAATTGATGCAAAAGGACTTTTATTAGCCAGTTTTGAAGATCCAAACCCAATTCTCTTTTTTGAACATAAAGGATTATACAGATCAGAACACGAGGAGGTTTTTGATGATTATTACACCATAGAAATAGGAAAGGCAAGAAGAGTACGTTCTGGAAACGAACTTTCAATAATCACCTACGGAATGGGTGTTATTTGGGCAGATGATTATGCAAAAGCACATCTAGATTTATCTATTGATTTAATTGATCTAAGAACATTACTCCCTTGGGATCAGGAAATGGTAAAAGATTCCGTTTCTAAAACAGGAAAAGTACTCGTCCTTCATGAGGATTGTTTAACAGGAGGAATCGGAGGAGAAATCGCCGCTTGGATAGGAGAACATTGTTTTGAATATTTAGATGCGCCAGTTAAAAGATTGGGAAGCCTAGATACTCCAGTTCCATTTGCAATTGAGCTTGAAAAAGCCTTTTTAGCAAACCATAGATTAGAGGAAGTTATTTCTAGCTTGATGAATTATTAAATCAAATAAATTAAGTTGATATTTTTTTCTGTTTTCCTTTTCTGTCTATTGTTATTAGCACATACCTATGTGCTTTTCCCTTTAATATTAACGCAATTGGCAAAAAGGAAATCACAAAATACCATCACTTTTTTTATATCTGACTCAGAACTACCTTTCATATCCATTATACTGGCCGTTTATAATGAGCAAAAGGTAATTGAACGCAAAATCCAATCCGTCTTAGAATCAAACTACCCCCTAAATAAAATTGAATTTTTAATAGGCTCTGACGCTTCAACAGATGATACCAATTCTATCATAGAGGACTTTGCTCAAACATATCCTTGGATTAAACTTGTCAAATTTGCTGGAAGAACCGGCAAAGCAATGATTTGTAATGAATTGGTAAAGTTGGCCCAAAATCCAATACTGATAATGACGGACGCAAATGTCTTTTTCCAAAAGGATTGCCTATATAATTTAGTTAAACACTACAAAAATGATTCAATTGCTTTAGTCGGAGGAAACATTATCAATACTCACTTAAAGGAAGACGGAATTTCTAATCAGGAAAAAACCTATTTGTCGTTAGAGAATAAAATAAAATACCAAGAAGGAATCCTATGGGGTACAATGATTGGTGCCTTTGGTGGATGCTATTCAATAAGAAAGGAGTACCACATTCCCGTACCTCCAAAGTTCTTTATGGATGACTTCTACATTACAATGCATGTCCTAGCCTCTAAAAAACAAGCCATTAACGAACTGAACGCCCTATGCCAGGAGGACGTATCCAATAAAATATCAGAGGAGTTTAGACGTAAAGTAAGAATCTCAATAGGTAACTGGCAGAATTTATCTGTTTATAAAGGATTGTTATGGCCTTTAAACACAGGCTTAAGTTTTTGTTTTTTATCACATAAAGTACTCAGATGGTTAGGTCCTTTATTTTTGATAGTTATGATACTAGTTAGTATCCCATTAGCCATTAAATATCCATTATTTAACTGGATTTTATTTTCTCAATGCTTTGTTCTTGCTTTGCCATTTGTAGATGAGTTACTAAAAAGACTAAATATTCATAATAAATGGATAAGATTTATAAGTCATTTCTATGCAATGAATTTGGCTTTGTTGGTCGGATTGTTTAAATTTATCAAAGGTGTTCAATCTAATATTTGGAAACCAACCGAGCGTTTCCAATAATCTATATAAATAAAAAAATGTATCATTTTAATACAATTGCGGAGGCAATAGAAGATATTCAAAGAGGTAAAATCGTCATTGTGGTGGATGATGAGGACAGGGAAAATGAAGGTGATTTTGTAACTGCTGCACGTAATGCCACGCCAGAGGTAATAAACTTTATGTCCAAATACGGACGCGGCTTAATCTGTGCGCCTCTCATCGAAAACCGATGCGAAGCCTTAGGTCTAGATTTAATGGTGCGTGACAACACCGCCACTTATGAAACTCCATTCACCGTTTCTGTAGATTTAAAAGGACACGGATGTACCACAGGAATCTCTGCTCATGATAGATCAAAAACGGTTTTAGCTCTTATTGACCCCGAAACAAAACCAAGTGAGCTGGGTAAACCCGGACATATATTTCCCCTTAAAGCAAGGTCTGGCGGTGTCCTCAGACGTGCAGGACATACTGAAGCAGCTATAGATTTATCTCGATTGGCAGGTTTTGAACCAGCAGGGGTAATTGTAGAAATAATCAATGACGATGGTACCATGGCTAGGGTTCCAGACTTAATGATTTTAGCAAAGGAATTAGACATGAAAATTGTCACTATTAAGGATTTAATTGAGTATAGACTCGCAAACGAATCTTTAATTGAACGCATTATCGAAGTTGATATGCCAACCCAATTTGGTCATTTTGTACTTAGAGCATACAAACAAACCACTACTGGGGAAACTCATCTAGCCTTAATCAAAGGCGATTGGAAGGCAGGGGAATCCATAATGGTCAGAATGCATTCCAGTTGTTTAACCGGTGATATTTTTGGTTCTTGCAGATGTGATTGTGGCCCGCAACTACACGGCGCAATGGACATGATTGAAAAAGAAGGCAAAGGTGCCATCATTTATATGCAACAAGAAGGAAGAGGAATTGGATTAATCAATAAACTCAAAACTTATAAACTCCAAGAAAACGGATACGATACAGTGGAGGCGAACATCAAACTAGGTTTCCAACCCGACGAGCGAGATTACGGTGTCGGTGCGCAAATTCTGAAAGATTTAGGTATTCATAATATCCGTTTAATAACTAATAATCCAACCAAAAGAGCTGCAATTCAAGGCTACGGATTAGATATCGTAGAAAGGATTCCTCTTGTAATCAAAAGCAACCCTCATAACGAGGATTATCTTAGAACTAAGGTTCAAAAGATGGGACACGAGCTTTAATAGCTGCCGACTTACTTTGCCTTCTAAATTTTGATTTTTCTTGTAAAAGAGGAACCAAATATTAATTTTTCCACCACAAGGAATTTTACAGGCCATCGTCTAATAATTTTGAAATCTAAATCTTCAAAATGTTTAAGGCTAAAATATGGCCCTATGGTTTAATTATTGTTATATTATGTCAACTTTATCGTCAGCATAATAAAATCAAGGTGTTAGCCCTAACATCTAAAACCACCAACCCGCCCAAAATTATCCCCCTAATTACCAACCACTTACAAATTATTTTCAACTTTTTTTCGCCAAAGTTGTGATTTTTAGGGGAGTTACGACAATAGTATGTAAAAAATTCAACCATTAAACCAATTCAAATTTTATGTATTATTTATACAACCCCTACAACGAAGTCCCATTTTTCAACGGGAATCAAATTAACGCTCTAGCAGGTTCAATTCCTCTAGACAGCAAGGCGGAATCTGGAAAAAGAACCAACTCGCCTTCTGCCTCACAAATCCCGCTGAAGACTGCGGCTTCTTGAAATATCCAACCACAAAAAAAGGATTAACAAATCCAAAATTTACAGAACGATTACAGAACGGCTACAGAACGCTTAACCATCTATAAATTAACAAATTAACCCATCGTTCTCCGTTCTCTAACAAAAAAAATCGCATCTCATAACTGATTGATTACCTGTCTGCCTTTGGCATGATCAATAAAAACCAAAAAGTCCCGAAGGGACGACCATATGGTAGAAAAATGAAAAGCCGATTTCCAATAAGCTCCGTAGGAGCGACCTCATAATGGCATTAAATAATCAGGTTTATCCGGGTAATCCGTGGTTCAGACAAAAAATCGTAACCTTAGGTTACAAAAAGGTTACACTTAGGTTACACATAACTATCTATATATCAATAAATTAAGCCACTGTAACCTGTAACCTACTTAAAAAAAATCGCACCTCATAACTCGTTGGTTATCAACAAACCAAAAAGTCCCGTAGGGACGACCTAATGGTAGCAATTCAAAAAAAACCTGTCTCTAAAAGCTCCATAGGAGCGACCTTTTGGTAGCGACTTTATTTTTAATAAACATGAATTTACTAAACCATAAAATTCTATTCGAACCCGAATCGGTGGTTGAGCGTAGTCGAAACCACCAACCTCAAATAGCCGGTCTTATGATCAACTATCAAAAATCGGGTACAACAAAACTCTGCAGGAGCGACCTTTTGGTAGCGACTTTATTTTTAATAAACATGAATTTGCTAAACGATAATATCCTGTCCGAATACCATTCGGTGGTTTCGACTCCGCTCAACCACCTTCACTGCAGGGGCTGAAAATCTTCAGCCCTTACAATATTTCTCACCAACCCCGTAGGGACGACTATATGGTAGAAAAAAGAATAGCCGATTTCCACTTAGCTCCGTTGGAGCGACCTTTTGGATGAAAATTGATTAATTTGTAACTGTAGAGGCATCCCTTATGTCCGCCCATTTTTTAACCGAATTATTCGCCAAATGTAGAAACGTAATATATTACACCCCCTAATACCAGCAGCCTAATGCTAGAAAATCAAATAACCGAACTCAAGAAAGCCTCCTTCATCCTCCATTTCCTCCACTAAGCCCAAAAAATATTTTAGCTCAACTGTAAGATGAACTGTAAGATTTTATCATTTTATGTCAAAAAATGAGGCATTCAATAAAATGAACGGGAGGTTTTGGAAATAAACGGGAGAAATAGCAAATAAACGGGAAAACGACCTGAAAAATAAACTGTAAACAATACCCCAAAGTCGTCCAACACGGCTTTTTTGACGACTATAAATTTGTATCAAGAAAAAGGAACACTTTTAAAGCATTACAAAAATGAAAAGTTTATACATCGCTCTAATCATTCTTCTTACAAGTATCAATATCAATGCCGCTTCTTCAGTTAAACTGAAATCAAATAAAATGTACAATGCAGAGGTGAACACTTCTACACAAAACACGGTGTTGCTTAAAGACTTAACTAAAGATGGTAAAACGATTATTTTTGCATTCTTTTCAGAATGGTGCGCACCTTGTCAAGCTGAATTGGATTCCCTAAACCAAATCTTAGGAGATTTAAAATCTAGAAACATAGAAGTGATTGCAGTAGCACTTAACTCTGCTAAAAACAGAGCTAAAATTGACGAAAGAATCGCAAAAAAAGGATGGAAAATGACTTTCCTTTATGACGACCAAGATGATGCTAAAAGTGTTTACAGGATCTCTACACTTCATCATACAATGGTTGTATCAGCAGGAAGCAAAATTGTATATGAGGCAGACGGTTATAATCCAGAAAAAATGAATGTACTTATTCAGGTAACTCAAGAATTGACAAAAACAAACTTCGCCTCTAGATAATTAAGACGCCAAAAACTAAACAAACAGAATATTTAAGCCTTTAATAAAGAACGTAAAGAGAAGCTATAATAGACCTATCAAAACATAATCATTGATTTATTAAGAAAGAGAGAGATTATGTATATCCTTAGTTGAAATATTTTACATAGGGAATTCTACTAAACATGTATCAAAGATTCAATAACTCACAAAACATGGTTGACCTTTTTTGACCTTTTTTACGCTTTTTTCACCTTTTTTGTCTGTAAAATGCTATTAATTAATCTTTTGCCGTATTTCATCCACGGATATACCAAAATGTTTGGATATACTTTCCACGGAAAAACGTCCTTTGGAACGTCCAAAGGCTTTAATTAACTCTTTCTTTACGGTGTTTTTGGATACATCCAAGACTATCATTACTTCTTTTTGGATAAGAAATAGCTTAGATGCAGATTTTTGTATCATGAGTGTATTCATTTTAGGCAAAACAATACACATGGATAGGACAAATTTACAACAATTCTATGGTTTTTATAGCATACAACCATCCTTAACTAATGGTATTAACATCATTAAGGGATGGTTTCAGAATCATATAGGCATAAAAAAACCCTACAACCATTAAAGTTATAGGGTTAAAAATTGGACAAGTTTTGTCTAATTAAAGTCTGATCATCTTTTCTTGATAAGGTGCAAAATAAGATTCAATAGATTTCTTTTTAAGCAATGGAAGGTTTTTACAGTCCTCAAATTGACCTTCTGTATTTAATTTGAATAACTCAAATGATACTTTGCTTTTATCATTTGAATAAATCACATTATAAACCTCAGTAAAGTCAGGTAATAAATGATTAAATTTTTGATATTTGTCCTTTGTGTATTTATTTGAACCTTTATGATCAATCTCTATACAATATAAAATATTCTTTTTATCATCTTTTACTACAATGTCCGGTATAATTTCAATATCAATATCCTTAAAAATATTTGACGTAGGAAGTATTGTAAATTTAGAATCATCCAAATAATTTGAATACTCTACTTGTAATTTGTTTTGAATGTAATTGTGCAAATCTGATGCACTAGCCATTCCAAGGTTTGAACTATAAATATTCTCTTTCATTTCATTAAGCCTTTTTCAAAATTAATGCCAAAATAAATCCCTACCACTAAAGGCAGTAGGGATTCCACAAAAACATTTTATGATAAGAAAACAACACTTTAAAATGGGACCTATGCACCTGGTCCTAACAGTTCCACACCCGGAAGGAAAATATAATGATCAGGAATTTTATATGAAATCCATGAATGAGGCATTTGCTAAACTCAGGAAAACTGAAAATTGGTTGCAATACATTGAAGGTGGAGAGTATGGATTTGAGATAAAAAAGAGTCAGCAAGGTAATGGACTGCATATTCACGTACATTCTTTGTGCTTTCGCCTAAATAGGCGGATTTTTTTTGGTCATGGTAAGGCAGAGGTAAATAGGCTTTTCAATTAAATAACTGACAAACTGTCCTATATTAAGTAATCAAGCATTACTTTTGTATAGTAACTAATCCATTAAAGTAACTAAAACACGTTAATTAAAATGATGTCAGTAATTAAAAAATCCATAAAACCTATATTATATATGGTGATGGTACTATCCCTAAGTTTAACAATGACTTCTTGCGGATACAACGGTTCAGTGCAAAAACAAGAGGCCGTGAACGAGGCTTGGTCTCAAGTAGAAAATGTATACCAAAGACGTAGCGATTTAATTCCCAACCTAGTAAAAACAGTGGAAGCAGCTGGTAATTATGAAAAATCAACCTTACAGGCAGTAGTAGAAGCCAGAGCATCTGCAACTCAAGTTAAAATTGACCCTTCTAATTTAACGGACGAAAATATTGCACGTTATCAAAAAGCCCAAGACGGACTTTCTAGCACATTAAGCAGATTATTAATGGTCAATGAAAACTATCCTAATCTTAAAGCCAATGAAAACTATGCAGGATTAATGGCAGAACTTAGCGGAACTGAAAATAGAATCGCTGTAGAACGCAGAAGATTTAATGAAGTAGTGGCAGATTACAATACCCATATCCGTACCTTCCCTAATAATATGACCAGTGGAATGTTTGGATTTACACCAAAAGGATACTTTAAAGCAGATCCAGCATCAGAAAAAGCACCTGAAGTTAATTTTGGCGAAAAAAAATAGTTAGGAGTAGAAATATTCAGAAGTAGAAATAATTCCCATAAGAATTAAAGATACAAAATCCCAAGGTTGATTTAGTCAATCTTGGGATTTCTTTTTCAGGATATACATTTCCTCTAAAGGAACTCTATTATTCTGACAAACCTTCTTTATAATAGCCAAGTCATTTGAGGTTAATCGGTTATTAAAGGCACTAGCCAATCCAAATCTATTCGGATAAATTACAAATTCATTTACCTTGGTGCTTAATTGGATATTTAATTGCGCATGGTTAGACCAAAAAGGCAATAATTGATAGTATCCAAAATAAAGAACAAATAAGCCTGTTCCTGCCAATTGGATAATTCTTTGTCTTTCAACCCAGCCGCAGATTAATAAGATGACAACTGCTCCAATTAATAGAGCATCTAATAATTCTATACCATAAAAGTGAACGATAGCAAAAGGTAATTCATTGATTGACTTGACAACAGAATTACAAGCAACTATTAAATAGTGAAGTACAAAATCAAAACTAGAATGAATAAAATCAAAAGGAAGACCACCTACTAAAAGAAAAAGAAAAGCAACATAAAGCAAACCTTCAGATAAGGTAATGATTAATAGGTTAGCAGGAAGAAAATATAGTGGGAAGTTCCCAAAATAATAAATAATAAAGGGCAGAGTAATCAACTGAGCAAAAAAACATACCCCAATCGCTTGAATGGTTTTTTTAACAAAAGGATTGTTTATCTCTAATTTTAACATCCATTTTTTGAGAGCAAAGTTTCCGTATATAATGCCAAAGACTGCCGAATAAGAAAGCTGAAACCCAATATCAAACAAATAAAAAGGATTAATAAATAGTTGAATTAATGCTGATAAGCTCAATGCATTGAGTCCATTATTTTCTCTATCCAAAACTATCCCGACCTGAAGAATGGTGAACATTATAGCTGACCTAATTGCGGCACTACTATTCCCTGATAAAATAGTATATCCCCATGAAAAACTTAATATCAGGATTAAATAGACTATTTTTGTTGGTGTCTTTCTTCTTAATAAAAACTTAAAGCATAAACTAAACAATAATGAAGCTAATAAAATATGAAGTCCACTTACACTTAACACATGAATTACGCCACTATTAGCATATTGATTGACCAATTCAGGATTTAAACCATATCCTTGACCCAAAACAATAGCTTCAAGGAAAAGTTGATCGTCCTTATTTGTGATATATTGCTCGATTAGTTGATTACAATAAAATTTAAGCCTAATTAAAATTGAGCTGGATTTGATTGAATCACCAATCAAAATGTGATTTCTTCTATTCTCAAAGTATTGAAAGTGAATATTTCTTCTTAGTAGAATTGCTTGATAATCGACCAAGTACTCCGATTTTGGTTTCTGAATTCTATTTGGAACTTGAGTTAAAATGAGTTCCTGACCAACCAAAAAGGAGTCCTTTTTGGCAAAAACCATAATTTGTTGATGATTAGAAAGGACAATTCTACCATCACCAAGCTTTTCATAAATAGATTCTAAAACGAAGGAAGATTTTCCATTTTTATTTTTAGGCCAATCTATTATTCTACCTATGATGTATTTAGCGTTATTATTAAAATCAATTGGTCTATAAGATATATTTTGAAGGTAAAGTAATGCCCCTCCAATCATAAAAAATGTGATTGCTATAAATGCAGATAACCTCGACTTGTTCTTTTTTTTATAGTAGTCAATATAAGTAATTAATCCTAATAAAGATAATACTATACCTATTAATCCTAAAAAAATAGGGTAATTTGTAAATAAAAAAGCTGTTAGAATACCTCCAATAAAAATAAGTAGTATTTTTAAAATGGGACTATTCTTAAATAGAAGCATATTAAATAAGTCGGAACTTAGACAAATACCATATCTATGGTTTTATCGCCCATATTAACAGATAATATCCTAATTCTAATTTGATACCCTAATTGATAAGTTTTTCCATGATTATAACCTCTTATTAAAAATCTTTGATCATCATAAACATAGACATCATCTTTTAAGTCGGAAATTTTAACCATTCCCTCGCATTTGTTTTCCAAAATTTCCACGTAAACACCCCAATCAGTTACGCCACTTATGATTCCATCAAATTCGGAACCAATATGGTCTAACATAAATTGACATTGCATATATTTAATAGATGCCCTTTCTGCTTCCGCAGCACGTATTTCCATTTCTGTACTATGCTTTGCTTCGGACTCAATTAATTCTTGATTTGCACCAATTTTATTAGACAAATAAAAATCCAAAAGACGATGTACCATCACATCAGGAAATCGTCTAATTGGGGACGTAAAATGGGTATAATATTCAAACCCTAGTCCATAATGTGATGTCTTTTTAGTAGTGTAAATCGCTTTACTCATTGACCTGATAGCAACGCCTTGCAATAAATTTTGTTCGGGCTTGCCTTCTATATCAATCATTAATTTATTCAAGGATTGACTAACGGTTTCTTCTGATTTTAAATTAATTGTATATCCAAATTGAGCAGCCAATTTTGCAAAATTGGCTAATTTTTCAGTATCTGGAGCGTCGTGAACCCTATAAACAAACGGATAATCAGATAAATCCTCAGATTTTTTACCAATATATTCTGCTACTTTTCTGTTTGCCAAGAGCATAAAATCTTCAATCAATTTATGTGCATCCTTTCTGACTTTTTTAAAGACTTCAATTGGTTTGCCTTTATCATCCAATTTAAATTTAACTTCATCTGTCTCAAAGGATATACTGCCTTCAGCAAATCTTTTTTTACGGAGCTTATGAGCGATGGCATTCATAATTAATAACTCATTTGCATAAGGTCCCACACCTGAATCTAATACTTCCTGCGCCTCTTCATAACTAAATCTTTTAGATGACCTAATAACGGTTCTACCAAACCATTCTTTGAGGACTTTACCCTCCTCATCCATTACAAAAACAGCCGCGTATGTCAATTTATCCTCATCTGGTCTAAGCGAACAAACACCATTGGACAATCTTTCAGGAAGCATTGGTATCACTCTATCCACTAAATATACGGATGTCCCTCTTTCAAAGGCTTCTTTATCCAATTCTGAGTCAGGTCTGACATAAAAGCTTACATCTGCTATATGCACTCCGATTTCCCACTTACCAGGTCCCGCAGGTTGAATACTTAAAGCATCATCAAAATCCTTAGCATCTATTGGGTCAATAGTCATTGTTGGGACATCTCTAAAATCCCAACGACGGTCAATTTCGTCTTCAGAAATTTCTATTGGTATTTTATTCGACTCCTTCTCAACGTTTAATGGGAACTCTTCTGGGAGATCAAACTCGGAAATAATTACATTCATTTCCGTTGAATGTTCGCCTGGTTTGCCTAAGATTTTTATTATTTTCCCAAATGGATTCTTTACTTTTTCTGGCCAATCAGTCATTTGAACCAATACTTTATATCCGTCTTGAGCCCCATTAAGTCTGGAAGAAGGTATAAAGAAGTCCACAACCATTTTTTTTGAGTCAGGAATAACAAAAGCTGTTCTTTCATTCACTATTTGGAGCGTCCCTGTAAATTCTTCTTTCTTTCTTTGAATAATTGAAACGATTTCTCCTTCAATTCTTCCACCTCTTTTATTAGAATATTTTAAGACTTTTACTTTATCCCCATGGAAGGCCTTATTAGTTTTCCTTGGATTAACATAAATATCTTTTTCCTGTCCATCCACCAAAATATATGCTCCGCCTGACTTTGCCATATCTACTGTACCGATCAAAAACTTTTCAGTATGATTTAGTTGATATTTTTCCTCCTTTGTGAGAATTATTTCCTTATCTTCCATCATTTGCCTTAAGGATTCTAATAGTACTTCCCTATCCTTATGAGCGTGCAACTTCAAAATGGCTGCAATATCATTAAATGTAAATGATTCCTCTTCTTTATTGGAAAAGAAATTGGCTAATGATGATTTTATAGATCTAGTCGATCTTTTATCAGGTGTTTTAGATTTTGAGGATGGTCCAGTTTTTTGACTTTTATCTGTTCTTTTATTTGCGTTAGGTGATTTTTTTTTCATGTATAGTTTTATTATTTTGTTGATTTTAAATATTCTATGGCGACAAATTCTAATCCATCGTACCAATCCTTTCCAAATTTTCTTATCAATGGGTTTTTTAAAAATTGATACACTTTAGTATTTTCTTTTTTACCTAGTATACATGCATCATTACAAATATTCCATCGGGAATAATTGATCCCTGTATATTCTTTTAATTTCTCTAACCTTATAGGATATAAATGGCAGCTTATTGGTTTTTGAAAATCAATAACTTTGTCATTAAAAGCTTTTTCTATAGCACAGGCATAAACGCCATTTTCCTTAACGGCAAATACGCAATCTCTTCCATTAACACAGGATGTAACCAAATCATTATCAGGATCTGTTTCAAAAAAATCAAGGTCATTAATGACTTGTTTTGCTTCTTCAGATAAATAAGGTAATATTTTTGGTAAATGATGTTTGATTATTCCGATTTCTTCTTCCTCTAAGGGAGCACCATATTCACCTTCTACACAACAGATTCCTTTGCATTTTGATAAATTACAAATAAACTCTTCTTCAAATATTTCTTCGGATATTAAAGTATTTTCAAAAAGAATCATTTTATGCGTCTTGATAAGGGATTAATATGGTGACCTTTGTTCCTAGACCTATTTGATTTTCATCTTCTAAATCCTCAATATTTACAGCTACGTTTTGACCAGCTTGTTTATTTAAAATTGATAGGCGGCTATTAGTCACTTCCATTCCCATTGATTTTTGTTGACTCTTAGTATCGGACTTAAATAACTTTTGCTCTTTTAGCTTGAGTGCCTTCCTACGGCCGATTCCATCATCTTGGATGACTACTTCTAAAGTATGATTCCCAATATCTTTTAATCCAATTGACAAGTGCCCCTTCCCTTCCTTAGTTGCTAGTCCGTGAAGGATAGAATTTTCTAAAAATGGTTGGATTAACATAGTTGGTATTTCCATAAACTCTGGTTCAATGTCTTCATCCACCTCAAAGTCAAAATCAAACTTATTTTGAAACCGCATGGCTTCCAATTCTAAATATAGACTGAGCATATTAATTTCCTCCTCAAGGAGGATACTGTTTTGGGCGGAGGATTGTAATATCTTTCTGATAAGTTTTGCAAATTTAGATAAATACTTACTAGCTTCATCCTTTTCGTTAATGTAAATGTATTGTTGAATAGAGTTAAGACTATTAAACAGAAAGTGTGGATTCATTTGAGCCCTCAAGGCGACCAATTTTGCTTCGGATATTTCCTTTTCAGTTTCTGCTTTAAAAGAAGCTTCCTGTTTAATCTTCCTCAATCTAAAGGTTATTATAAAATAAGAAGCAAGAGAAATAATCAAAAATGCAACAATTCTAAACCACCAAGTTTCCCAAAATGGTGGATGTACTATAATTTCCACCTCTACAGGTGTATTATTCCAAAGGCCATCATTATTAGCACCTTTTACTTCAAAAATATAATTACCTGGCTTAATTCCTGTATAGGAAGCATATCTCCTCTTAGAGTCTGTATATATCCAATCTTGATCAAAATTTTTCAGCCGGTAAGCGTATATGTTTTTTTCTGAATTGACATAATTAAGGACTGAAAAATTGAAAGAAAAGAAGTTTTGGTTATATGCTAAATCAATTTTTTTTGTGAATAATATATCGTTTGTAAGTGCTTTAAAAGAATCATTTGGTTGAACTGTTTTATTGAATAGCAGGAAGTCCGTTATCCTAATGGTAGGCATGATATTATTTGTTCCAATTTTTTCAGGATTGAACTTAATTGCATCTATAATTGATCCGACATAAATAAACTTTGTTGAAGGGTTGTATTGTATGGCTCCTTGATTAAAATTTAATGATGTTAAACCTGCATCAGTCCCAAAGTTCTTAGTTAAAATAGCAGTCTTTGGGTCTGATTTTAACTCTTGTGCTCTTGTGCATTTATATTTTTCTAAAAAATAAGGATCAAAATTGGTATATCCGGAAATACGACATAGTCCTTTATTTGTTGCTAACCATATATTACCTTTATTGTCTTCAGAAATTGAGTTGATATTTCTACCTATAATTCCATCCCTTTGAGAAAAAGAGATGAATTTATTCGATTTTTCATCTAATAAATTTACTCCAGCACCCGCTGTGCCTATCCAAATCCTTTGTTTAGAATCCTGAAATATGGATAGAATATCATCTCCACTTATACTATTTTCTTTAGAAGGATTACGTTTAAATACCTCTTCATTTCCGTTTAATCGATTAATCCTTATGATGCCAGATCCTCGCGTGCCCAAATAAATGAATTTTGAATTCGATTTTATTGTACTTACGGGTTTATCTTTAATAAAATTAAATATTTCCGTATTTAAAAAAGGATATTGAATAAATCTTTTTTTAATTAAATCAAATTTGAATAAATATCCTATGCCGTCGAGGCTCGAGGCACATAAAAAATCAGTATTAGATAATTTTTCAATGCTAGTTACTGCCATCCTTCTGTCTTTACTTCCTTCTGAAAGATAAGGTGAAAGTTGAATAAAATTAGATTTTGTTAAATCAAAAATAGACATTCCTTCCCAGCTTCCTATGAGGACAATATCCTTATTTACCTTACAAAAACATTGTAAATAATTAGAAACCAAAGAGCTTGTGTTTTCAAAATTATTCTTGAAGTTAATTGTTTTTTTCTGTTGATTTAATACGAATAAACCGTTTCCGTAGGTTGCGATTAACAAAGTTTGATTAGGCATAAATGTAAATGCCCTAACATCACTAGTTGGGATTAACAAGTTTGTAAATTTAGCATAATCAGGATTCATGGCATCTACCCCGGTTCCAGAAGTTGCAATCCATAATTTGCCTGACCTATCAAAGCATAAGCATCTTAGATTATCATTAGATATAGAGCCAGAAAATAGAGGAGAGTTTTTATATTTATTAATTTCCTTTGTTTCTAGATTATAAGAGATTAATCCTTCTCCATTGGAGTTGGTAATCCATAGTTCGTCTTGATGAAACGATATGTCCGCAATAAAATCATCAAATAGGCCCAAATTAATTTTTTGCTCCATTTTAAATACAGAGCCATTTTTTAAAAGGATATTAATTCCACCTCCTGCTGTAGAAACGTAATATTTTCCGCAATAAAAACGAACAGCACTTATACTATCATTGGATAATCCATTATTTTTATGACTTAGACGATTTGTATAAATATTAGAATTTAAATTATAAACAAATACACCATTCCCTTCTGTCCCAATAAACAATTTAGAATCTATAATTGTGAGTTCTGATATTTCTACACGTACACCTTTACAGAATTCTAAATCCTCAATTTTATTCGTGTTATAATAATAGCGAAACAATCCTTTACCTAATACGCCAATATAGATACATTTATGGTTAGTATCATCTACAATCTTAGAAATTTGACTTTTTGAAATATCATAATTTTTATTGAATGGTTTGATTTTCTTAAAAATCTTTGATTTATAATTAAAACTTGTTAAACCACCATCTTGAGTACCAATCCATAAGATATTTAAGGAAGGGGACTCTGCTAATGACCTAATTGAGCTATTAGACAAACCATTTCCACTATTATCATTATCACAATTCACAAAATTATAACCATCAAATCTACTTAAGCCGTCGTCAGTACCCATCCAAATAAAACCTTTTGAGTCTTGTATTATGGAGTTGACATTATTTTGTGCCAATCCTTGGGTTTCCAAATAGTGTTCAAAGGACCTGACGTTGTCCGCCATAAGGGTCGTTAATCTAATTATACTTAAAATGCATATTAAAAATAGTTTTAATTTGAAGTGATTATTAGATTTTATCAATAGTAGCTAACTTGGTTATAAAAAATTGATTAAAAGTCGGGTAAAATATAATGAATCGAAAATACGTGTCCATAATTCATTTGAACAACCTCCTTGCCGCTTACTTTATAATTATATCCATAAGTAAATAAAAGATTATTAAAATATCTTCCTGGTGGACTGAAAGATACAATAGGCATTATTGTCTGACTACTCCAAGTCGATTTAGTATTATTATATACCTTGGCAACCAATCCAATATATAGCAAATCATACATATTAAAATACTTCTCTTTTCTTAGAAGTCCCTCCCTAGCTTCAAATTGAACACCAAAGGTCTGAAGTTTCTTCTCGAAGGTGACATTCACACCTAACATGGTTGGGAAGTGTAAGGCAGTTCTTAAAACTCTAAATCGTCTATTGGATTGGAAGCCAAGCTCATAAAAATCATTTTTTGCACCTTTTCCTAGTTGTACTCCGGCGGTAAAGCCGTCGTAATATCCCCAATAAATACTTCTTGATCCTCCTTGATAGGTTTGCTGATTCAAATACCTTTTACTATAATAACTATTTTCCTTTGTTTTTTTAATCGTTTTAGTGTAAACAGGATAATCAAGAAAATAATAGATGCTTGAATCATAAATATCTAAGTTAGATGGTGGTTCTTGACCGTTTAATGGGATTGCGGGAGGGACTTTGTTCTTGTTTCCAATAGTAGGAGTCCTTACAGCAGGGAATTGACGTGGAGCCTTATTTTTATCAGATTGAGCGAATAATATATTTAGAGATAAAAGTATCAAGGAAAGTACAACTATTTTTTTCATGGATTTGGTCATTTGATAATAGAGACGTTACCTGATCTAAAATAGTTGTCTTTATTACCTTCAACGTTCAAAATATAAATATAAACACCTTCTGGACACCTAGACCCATTAAATGTACCATCCCACATCGATTTAGCTGAAGTACTTTCAAATAATTTCTCACCCCACCTATTATAAATTTTTAGATTAAAAGATTTATAATTAGTGGCTGAAATCCAGAATTTGTCATTTAATCCGTTTGCATCTGGACTAAAGACATTCGGTATAAAAATTTTAGGCTCAAAATTGAAGCAAACTTTATTTGAATAAGAAACTAACGTATCATTTAATAATTTGCTTGGTACCTTTATTGCTTTAATCCTATAACAAATAGTATTGCCTTCTAATGGGGCAACTTGAGTCAAATCCAAATAATTGGTAGAAACATAATTAGTATCAAAATTATTATTATCAATATTAACATTTACTTGATATTCATTAACTGAATCTATCCATCCTTGATAGGCGTTCCAATTTAATGCAATGACTGAATCTGCGGAAGTGGTACTTCCATTAAGTAAAACAGATTTATGTTGATTGGTTCTAATTTTTTGTTTACATATATTATTACTTTCCAAGGAATAAACATAAGCATAATTTGATGTTTTTGCCGTTTTGTCATAAACAGAATCTCTAAAAACGGAAGCAGAATCTGCATATTCCTCTATATTATTTGCCTGAATATATCTAAATATTTTTAAAGGTCCTTTAAAAAATTGTGTATTCTTTGAGGAATAATCAATTTTAATAATTTTATCATTCGATTTTAAAGTAGATACATTAATTATTTTAGCAAAAAAAGAATCATAGTTTATAATTAATTTTTGCTCTACCCCATAACATCCTGCAATAGACCGCTCTTTTACTTTAATGGAATCCAATCCAGGTTTAAACCAATCAATCGTAATAGAGGGTAAAGTAGTATCTAACTTTTGTGCATTTCCGCCATAGACTTTCCAAAAATAATAAGAGTTGTTATAACCGTCAACTGTGTAAGTTTTAAAAATATTATCATTTAAACAAAAAGTGGAGGGTCCGGTTAAATTTTTGGTTTTGGGTTGGGGATGAATGGTAATATCCAGGAAAACAGGATTCCCAATACAGCTGTCTTTTGAAATTTCTTTTAATGAAATTTTAAAATTCCCTGCAGTTTTAAAAAATATTGAAATACTGTCTTTTCCATTATTTGTAATTTGATCACCTGAAGTAATTGACCAAATAAATTTACTCCCAGGTAATCCTCTTGTCTTAAAAAAGGTAGATGTAGCTTGGCAAAATGTTATGGCACTTGAGGAAATGTTTTGTGTATTAGGAATCGGATTAATTCTAACCCTGTATTTAACAGTATCAGATGAGCATGGTTGATTATTAATTGAATCATAAGCTGTTTCTACCATTCCAACACTTCCATTACCTGCTCCTCCCCAATTAATACTGGTTTTAGATTTAGAACCAAAAGTTGAAATAATCCCTCCAATTGCAGACCAAGTGTAAGTGCTTCCATTAATTTTCCTTGTGTTATAAGGAATGTTTTGAGAGAATTCACAAACAACAGAATCTCCTAATATGGGGTCTGCTTTAAGATGATATCCTTTATTTACTAAATATCTGATTGTATCAGATGGGCATTGGGCAATTGCACTATAAATAATCATTTTTATTTGACCTTTTCCTGCATTTCCCCAATTTACCATTATTGAGGTGGGATTGGTAACTCCATTTGAAGTCCCTCCATCTACGAATAATTTATACCCACCATTTCTATCACGAAAGTATCTACGGTAGTATTTGGATGAACCAATCAAACTATATTCAATATTTGACGAATTTGGACATACGGATTGCGGGCCATCTAGAGTATCAATAATTGGTCTATCTATATAAACTTTAAAGAATACACTATCTGGTTTACAAACGTGTGGAATAACTTCTTGTACCTTAACAATTCCTGAGTCCACTTTAGGATCCCAAAGGACATCGATACTGCTTTTATTATTTTTTATTATTGTTCCGTTGATCACTTTCCAAAAATATTGTGCTGTATCAGAGACAGTTCGGTCGTTTCCAACAGAATAATGATACGTTTTTGAAGGGCAAATATTTTTAGGTCCATTAATAGTATTTGATTTGATAGGAGCTAAAAGAATAATGGTTTTTACTGCTTGGTCAGTTGCTTTACACCCTTTTATGTTTGTTTCTTTTGCAGTAATAGTCGCTTGGGAGACTCCAGGTTTAAATGTAACCACAATCCTATTTGCATTTCCTGGTGTTTTGTCTTGGGTGAAAGTTCCTCCGGTTACTGTCCAATCATATTGACTTCCATCACTTCCATTTGTTTTATAAATATAAGTAGTACCTAAGCAGGCAGTATCTTGACCTATTATTTTGTTTGCTCCTTTGTAAGGTAAAACAAAAACAGTAAAAGTGTTATTAATGTATTTTGGAGGACAATTATTATTTACCACATAAACGCTGAATTGATAAGGAAAAGTCCTAGTTTGATCACAATTAGATAACCATCTAAAATTGGTAGAGACTACTCCTTTTGCTGATTTAGAAATTAAAGTTCCGTGATTGGTAAAACTTGGGTCTAACAACTCTCCTTTTCCGGAAATAGTTAAGGAATCGCCACCTGCATAATCTAACTCTATGTTAAGGCTATCCCCTGCATTTATTGTATAGGAAAAAGTACCCAATGGGGCGGAATTTGTAGTTGAAGTTACTCTTTTTGGTCTAGGACCTGGTTTACAGTCTATGACTATTAGTTGAATATCCCGTCTTGTTTTACCTAAGGAAACACCATTTCTAAATTCCTCAATATCAAAAGCTATCGAGTAATTTCCTTTACTTGGTACAAATAAAGAAGTTAATCCTGTTGTTTTATCAATTGATGCAAAACCTGATGTCCCAAATGGCCTGGAGTAAGAATATCCAGAATTATATGCTGCATAACTCGGGGCTGTAAAAGTAGAGGCAACGGTTGGAATTGGACTTTTGGATGTCCCGCCTGTATAAGGTTTTGCTAAAGTATAAACAAGGCTATCACCGTCAGAGTCGGTAGCAGAATTAAGAAGTTGAATGGTATCATTACTACAGATGTAAGGTGCAGGGACATCTGTAAATTGAGGGGATGAGTTTTTGTATTTTGTTGGAGGTATAGTACTTAGATAGGCAGCACCTTCATTAGAAGACAGATTAATTTGAGCATTTCTACAACATCTTAACCATAATACATTGTAGCCATAAGAGCTAGTAGGTAAATCTACATTTTGTTCATAGATGCCCCTTTTAATACATACATTTGGTTTAAATCCGCAATTTGCCCCTCCAGAAGGCGGATCAACTGATGTTTCATCAGGTGGACCTAGAGTAACTGTGGTATATAAACCTTGGTTAGATGGTTCATTATAGTAAATTCCAACATCAATTGTATTATCAAATGCAGTCTGCGAGTTATAACAGTCCCTGTAAATTTCAAAATGAAGTTGGTATCTTTCTAATCCTCCAAAAGTTCCGATGTACTTATAGGTCAAATTTCCCCCAACCAAGTGTGTCCCAAACGATTTGGGACAAATCAAGAAAATCAAGGAAGTGATTAGAAAAAAAGTTTTATAAGGTTTGAGCAGATGCATAAATAAGGATCAGTTGTGTTTCAATAAAATATAGTCTTCTTCAAATAAGTTAATTCAAACTTTGAGTTAAAGGTTTATAACTATCAAAAATATGAAATAATTTTAAATCCACTTACTTTTAACCTCAAATTTGTTAAAATATTTTCTCACCTCAATTTCAATACTAGAATCTTACTCAAAATTTTCCACAAGTAATTCTATAAACTAAGCTTATCTTTAATTTTACATTTCAATTTTTAAATGATGAAAACTCGTGCTCTGGTAATACTAAATCAAGTTTGGGGGTATGATACATTTAAAGCAAATCAATGGGAGGTTATCAATTCTATCCTAGAAAAAAAAGATACTTTAGCTATCTTACCGACAGGCGGAGGAAAATCTATTTGCTATCAAATACCAGGACTAATGATGGAAGGACTTTCCTTGGTAATAAGTCCTCTGATATCTTTAATGGACGACCAAGAGCAACAACTTAAAAAAAGAGGTATTCCTTGTGCGGTGATGAGCTCCTTTTATGATTATAAAGCGAATCAAAGAATAGCCGATAATGCTGGAAGCGGAGCTTACAAATTTTTGTTTATTAGTCCAGAAAGGCTTCGAAGTAAAATCTTTTTAGAACAACATCTACCTTTTTTTAATATTAACCAAATCGTTGTGGATGAGGCTCATTGCATTAGTCAATGGGGATATGATTTCCGTCCAAGTTATTTAGAAATTGCTAGCATTAGAGAAATGTTTATAGATGTTCCTATTTTAGCATTAACTGCTTCCGCAACAATTAAGGTACAAGAGGATATCAAGAAAAATTTATTGTTTGACTACAGCAATACCAATACCATTTCCCAAAGTATAGACAGACCCAACATCAATTTTAACATATTAGAAAAGGATAATAAATTAGAATATCTAACCACGTTATTAAAAAATTTGGAAGGTACTGGTATCATATATCTTAGAAACAGACGAGCAACAGTTGAATATGCAGAACTCTTTAAAAATGAAGGGATTAAAATTGAAGCATATCATGCTGGTATGAGTCCAAAGGAAAGAGAAACTATTCAAAGTCAATGGATTGACAATAAAATCAGAATAATTTGTGCAACTAATGCATTTGGGATGGGTATTGACAAACCTGATGTCCGATTTGTGATTCATATAGGAATTCCTCCTAGTCTAGAAGAATATTATCAGGAGGTAGGAAGAGCAGGTAGAGATGGGAAAAGTTCTTCTGCATATCTTATTTATAATCAGTCGGATGTTAAACTTTTAATAGAAAATTTTGAAACTACCAATCCAACATTAAATGAAATTAAGGAGTTTTATGATGTTTTAGCAAAATACCTAAATATTCCATTAGATCAATTTACTGATGGTCAAATGACAGATTTTGACTTAGTTCATTTCTGTAATTTAAATAATATTTCTTTTCAAGGAGCATTAAATGCCTTTCAAGTATTAGAATCAAATAGTTTAATAAATTTTAATCAGAACCCTACAAAACAATCATCCCTAAAAATTTTAGCAAATGAGGGAGAGTTGATTCAATTATACTCTGAAAACAAAGATGATGAAATACTCATCAAAACCATCCTTAGATTATATGGAGGTATCTTTGACCTTCCTATAAAAGTTGATGAAGGATTGATTTCTAGAATGTCCAAATTGAAAACAGATTGGATAGTTGGTAGACTATCATTTCTAAACCAGATGGAAGTTGTTAGTTATAAACCTGTTACCAAAAGTACTCAAATCGGTTTCATAGAACAAAGGTATTCTAAATCTGAACTAAGTTTAGATTACAAAACCTATCAGACAAGGTTAGTTAATAATAAAATCCGATTAGAGGCAATGCTAAATTTTATTAATCTTCCTGACCATTGTAAGGGTCAAACGATTAGTAACTACTTTGGTCAATTTACAAATTTAGACTGTGGGCATTGTGATTATTGCTTGTCTAGCAATAAATCTAAGGAAATGGATGTAACTTTTGAACAAATTCAAAGTCAAATACTTAAATTGTTAAAAACAAATGCTTTAGGACTGTTGGAGATTAAAGAAGAATTAAGCCTAATTCAAATGGAAGAAATCTCACATTGCCTTCAGAATTTAATGGACGATGAAGTTGTTTCAATTAACAAACAGCTCAAGTATCATATTATTTAAACCAAATTATTAGTTGTCTTTAATAAAAAGGAAAAGCATTCAAAGAATAATCTTTACAGTTACCAATGACTTAACTACAGATCAAAGGATGATTAAGATTTGTAACTCTTTGGCTAACAATGGATATTTAGTTACCTTAATAGGTAGAAAACTATCCAACTCAGTTCCTTTATCAATAAAGTCTTTCCGACAGGTTCGATTGTTTTGCTTTTTTACCAAAGGATTCCTCTTTTACTTTGAGTATAACATAAGATTGTTTTTGTATTTAATCTGGATTAAACCTTACTGCTTTAGTGCCGTTGATTTAGATACGATTCTCCCATGTTTATTTGCAGCCAAAATAAGAGGATGTAAACTTGGTTATGACGCCCATGAATATTTTACTGAAGTTCCTGAATTGGTTAATCGACCATTTATAAAATCTATTTGGAAAAAAATTGAAAGATTTTCTATTCCCAAAACAGATTTCAGGTATACAGTTAGTGCTTCTATAGCAGAATTATTAGGTAAAGAATATGACCTCAAATTTGAACTTATTTTAAATACTCCTGTAAAGGATGAGGAAAATAACCAAATTTTCTTCCCAGAAATTCAGGATTTTGAAAAATTAATCGTTTTATATCAAGGGGCATTGAATCTAGGAAGAGGTTTAGAAGAACTTATTAAATCTATTGATTTGATTAATGATGATAGAGTCCAAATTTGGATTGTAGGTAATGGCTATTTAATGGAATCACTTAAAAAAGAAGCACTTAAGATTAAAAAGACAAGCCACATTCTGTTTAAAGGGCAGGTGAACCCTGTGCAATTAAAAAATATCACCCAAGTTGCATTCTTAGGATACAACTTGTTAGAAAACAAAGGGTTAAGCTATTACTATTCCTTATCTAATAAATTTTTTGATTATATTCATGCTGGTGTGCCGTCATTAAACCCACCTTTCCCTGAATATGAAAATATTCTCACTCAGTATCAAGTAGGAGTTACTATTAATCTTGATAGTCAAGTCATTGCAGAAATAATAAATTCCATTATTTTAGATAATACCCGTTATTTGCAGTTCAAGCATAATTGCATCCTTGCATCCGACGTTTATCAATGGGCAACTCAGGAGCAAATGCTTCTAAAAATTTATAATAATTGAAATTAGTGACTAAGTTAAAAACCATACATATAGTAAGTTTTCAAATTCCTTATCCAGCAGATTACGGCGGGGTGATTGATGTTTTTTTTAAAATAAAATCCTTTGTAAATGAAGGAGTTAAAGTAATATTACACACTTATCAATATGGACGTCAGGCCTCTGATGTTTTAGAAGACCTTTGTGAAAAAGTCTACTACTATAAACGTTCAATTTTCAGATTTCCCTTGACTACCAATGCGCTTCCTTATATAGTTAGTTCTAGAAATACCACTCAATTAATTGATAACCTTATAGAAGATAATTATCCTATATTGTTTGAAGGACTACATTGTTGTTACTATCTAAACGATGATAGGCTTAAAAACCGTTTTAAGATTGTAAGAACTCATAATATTGAACATTTATATTATCTAAGTTTAGGTAAGGTAGAAAAGTCCTTTTATAAACGCGTTTTCTTTAATAAAGAAGCCATTCGCCTAAAAAAGTTTGAAGAAGAATTGCATAACGCCGATTTAATTTCAGCCATTAGTCCAGAGGATTATAAATATTTTAATAACAAATATGGAAACGCGTATTACTTGCCAGTATTCCATGGAAACTATCCTGTAAACATCAAATATCAACAAAACAAAAGCCATTTTTGTTTATATCATGGTAATTTAGGTGTAGGTGAAAATCACCAAGCAGCTATGTATTTAGTCAATGAGGTGTTTGATAACCTTGATTTTAAGTTGATTATTGCAGGTAATAATCCTAAGAAAGAATTGATTGAAGCAGTGAATCAAAATCCAAATGTTGAATTGAGGATCAATATTACAACCAAACAAATCAATGAATTAATAGCTGTTGCCCAAATAAATGTATTGCCTACTTTCCAAGGAACTGGTATGAAGTTAAAATTAATTAATGTACTATATCAGGCAGGATTTGTAATTGTCAATCAAAAAATGGTACATAAAACTGGAATTGAATCCGAATGCATAATTTCTGATAGCCCAAAAGGTATGAAAGAGGCTATCCGCATTTATATGAATGAGGTATTTAATTTATATGATTTTGAAAAACGCATTCAGAAACTTGAGAACTTATTTGGAAACATCCCTAACATTCAAAATTTTATAGTTAAAATATCCAAAAATATTCAGTTTGAAATTAGACCTCAAAACTCTGAAGTTTAGTATGTTATTTAACTATGTTTGGTCGAGTGAATCCATTCACTGATACCCTATAAGTTGGATTAATCGAGAATGAGTTTTTCCATCTTACCAAAAGGCAATTCCTTAATGATATGAAGTAACTTAGTTAAATGAGGTTCCAATCCAATCTTAAGTAATTGCTTATCAGGCCTATCTGCTCTAAAATAAGCCAATAAAGTAAAGTTTTCGTCACGGATTTGTACATAGTCAGGAATTTTGCTTTTCCCCTTGATCTTAATGATATACATAAAATTTTATGAGTAAAAACTTGATACAATTAAAATTTTTACTTAGTTTTGCCGCAATTTAGTATTAAATGGCTTTAATCTGCAAAAAATACAAAACCAATAAAATGAATACTCTTAATTTCAAAGGGTTACGTTCTTTGATATTGCCTTTATTAGGGGCAATTATTATCACTGGATGTGCAAGCCCAAAAAAACTTTCCAAGAATTTGGAGAAAATGAAGTTCAAGCCAGAAACCGAGGTAATTGAAGTACACGGAGACAGCTTGAGAATTGCCGTTAAAGGCTCCATCCCACCAAAGTCTTTCCACAAAAAGGCTGTTGTTAAATTTGCACCTATCTTACGTTTCGGGGATCCTGAATTAACTGAAGAGCAAGAATTAGAACCACTTTATCTTCAAGGAGAAAAAGTAAAAAAAGACAAAATGAAAGATGGCGAACACAAAGGAACTGTGAAAGTCATCAAATTTGCTAAAGGAGGTTCCTTTACTTACAAACAAACCATTGCATTTACCCCAATGATGAAAAAATCTAAAATGGGAATGGATTACCAAGTTAAAATAGCTTCTAGCTATTCTGAACTTGATCAATGTATTGTTGGTAAAAGGGATTCCGCTTTAAGAGGAACAATCACCACTTCCTTATTAGTTAAGCCGTATGATGATATCATTTATTACTCAGGTAACACGAAAGTTGAAGATGGAGAAAATTTAAATCCAAATGGAAATCCAGATAATTTAGATGGTGACGCTCCAGCGGATATTATCCGTAGAAAGAAAAACGTTCCTGACGTAGTATTCTATTATGCGTGCGATGAGCCAGTATTGAGAGATTCTGTAAATAGAGGACCTGCGGCCAAAAAATTAAATTTCATCTTATCAGAAATTGCTAACAAAACAAAAGCTGGTAAAAAGAAAGGAGATTTAACGATTAAAGTTAAAGGCGTTGTTTTCAAATCTTATGCTTCACCGGACGGGGAGTTTAATCACAATACTGGATTAACTAAAGGACGTGCAAATAGCGGTCTTGCGTATGTTAAGAAAGAAATGAAAAAATATGGAATCAAAGAAGTTTATGATAAAGATATGGCACGTGTACCTGATCCAATGTCGGAAGATTGGAGTGGTTTTAAAAGATTGGTTGAAAAATCAAATATTGAAGATAAAGCTGCAATTTTAAGCATTATTCGTAGCAATGCTCCAGTAGAAGAAAAAGAAAAATCTTTCAAAGCATTGAACGGATGGCCTAAAGCAGGTACAAGAGTAGGAAGAGAAAATACTTCTACTCCTCTCTATAAAATCTTAGCAAGATTAAGAAGAACTGAGGTTTACTTTGACGCAATTGGAATAGAGTCTGTTAAACCAGTAGAAGGTTCAGGTAATATGACAGAAACTCGTGCTACAAGATCCTTAGAGGAAATCAAAACAGCATATAGCCAAAATGACCCTAACCTTTCTCAAAAAGAAATGCTAATCTTAGCTTCTTCAATTGAGGATATGAACGAAAGAGAAAAAGTATATGCAAAATATACTGAGGCATTCCCAGATGACTATAGAGGAAAAATTAATTTAGCCTCAATTAAAGTTAAAAACGGTTCTCAAACTATTACAGATTACAGAACAGCATTGAATTCAAATCCTAAAATTGATGAGGCAGAAGCGACTTTGACACAACTTTCTGCTCAATACCCTAATAATGATACTATTAAAAGTAACTTAGCAGTAGCTAGACGTTTTAAACGCAAATATTCTGAAGCAGCTGATATGTTTGTTATGAGTAAATCAAAAGGATTAAATGAAAGTAATAACCTTGCAATTCTAAGCATTAAAACAGGTAACTATTCTGACGCAGTTGCTTCCTTCCGTCCAGACCAATGCGATTATAACGTAGCTTTGGCATTAATATTAAATAAAGAATATGACAAAGCATTAGATAAAATCAAATGTATTGTTGATGCTGGAAAAGGAAATGCAGATGTTTACTACTTAAAAGCAATTGTTTATGCTCGTCAGTCTATTAAAACTGATATGTCAACTGCTTTAACAAGATGTATTCAAGAGGCTAAAAAAATTAATAAAGATGGCGATTTCCGTGACCAAGCCATGAAAGACATGGAATTTGTAAAATACATGGAAAGTCCTGAATTTAAACAAGCGTTAAAATAATTTTTAATAAATCACAAAAAACTAAAATTCGTATTAAATGAAAATCGTAAACAGATTATTAATCTTAATTGCAGCTACTGGAATGCTGGCAATTTCTTCTTGTAGCAAAACAGCGGATACTACCACTGGATCTACAAGCACTCCTGCTACAATCAATAGTATTGTTGCTAGTCCATCATTATCTGGTAACCCAGGCGACAAAGTTGTATTCACAATTTCTGCTACCAAAGGAACCAATCAAATCACTGAGTTGAAAATTGAAGAAATTACAGCAGGAGCATCGTCTTCGGTAGTATTATCAGATTCAACTTATAAAACTCCATTAGATGTTATTGTGAGAACTTATTCTTACACTATCCCAATGGGTGCAACGGGTACTAAAGATATCAAGTTCACTGTTTATGATAAAGGAGGTTTAAATGTTACCCAAACTAAAACAATTGCTATTACTTCTACTCAAAAATCTGCATCTTTTACAGCAATTTTGTTTGGAGCCCAAGCATCTTCTACTCCTAGTTTCTTTTCTTCTGCTAACCAAAAGTTATACAAAGGAGATGAGGCATATATGAATTCTACATTGATTGATTTGTGTTATTATTACGACGTTACTACATCTGCTGCTATAATTGCTGCACCTGGGGACAATATGTTTTCTAGTTCTCAACTATATTACGCTACAGCAGGAGATAAAAGAGATCCACTTAACTGGTCGACTAGAAATCTAACTACTTTTAAGTATAATAACATTGCGGTTCAACTTTCCTACACAAATGGGGAGTTGAAATCTCTTTGGAATAATAATACAGGAAGTGCTAAAACAAGAGCAACTGATCCTACAACTGGTAAAGCGAGTTTGTCACCTGGTAATTCATACATATTCTACACCGCTCAAGGTAAGTATGGTGTTTTCCAAGTGTCATTACAAAACTTTAAAACAGGTAATAATGGTACTATCCAAATTGACGGATTTATCTCAAACTAATTCTATTTAAAATATTGGTTTTATAGTAAAGACCACTTCCTAACCAGAAGTGGTCTTTTTTTATATCCTATTGAAATAGAAGTAATTGAAATGAATAGTCTGAGTCCTGTTTTTAACTGTGGATAAAGCCGATTTGTCATCATTTTACTTACAATTTGTCTAATTACAGCGGTTTATCCGCTTTTTTTGTCTTATTTTGCATAATCATATAATCTAAAATTATAAAAAGATGAAATTGACCATCAAAACAGCTCTCATTTTCTGTTTGTTCTTCTTATTAGGAGGCATGACCATTAATATCAACGCTCAACGAACTGAAGACCCAAAAGAGGCTAAAAGAAGACTCAAGGAAGAGAAAAAAAGAGAAAAAGAAGAGTTAAAACAATACAAAAAAATGAAGCCAGAGCAAATCAAAGCTTTGAAAACTGGATTTGATAGACTCTCTACGGACCTAAATCAATGTGCTGCAACCAAAGACTCTTTAAATAGAAGAATTGCAGATATGGAAGGTAAAGCTATGATGCAAGATTCTGCCTTAAAACAAATGGAGATGGAATTAGCTTCTGCAAAGGAAAAAGCAGCAAAAGCATCTGAAATTAGTGAAGCAATGGCAGTAAATAAAGAAAACGCTCCTTTGAATAAAGGTTTGGTCTTTGCTGTACAGTTAGGTGCCTATAGAAACTTTAGTTTAACAACTCCTAAAAAAGGAATAAGTACTGACTCAAACGATGGGATGAACAAATATTTATTAGGAGCATTTGCAAATCTAAGACTAGCTGAAGCTTTCAAAAAAGAAGTTCAAGTTATGGGAATAAAAGATGCTTGGATTGTTGCTTTCCATAATGGGAAAAGAATTACTTTAGAGCAAGCCAAAACAATGTCTGGGAAATAATCTTAGTACTTATTAATAATTTATTAAAGCCTCTTTTGTACATTTGAGTACAAAAGAGGCTTTTTAATTTGATTAAACCTTGTTCAAGCCGTTAGTATGATAGTTCCTCTAATTTGGGATTTTGTAAAAACCATGGCAATTCAAAAAGAATTGATCGAGGATAAATTAATGCCCTTAATAAAGGATGAACTCATTTTAAACCATCCAGAATTTAAAACGAAATACCTTCAATATTGTAAGTTAACCCCTTTTTTTCTTGCTTGTGATTATATCCTTCCTCCTAAACAGAAATTAAGTCATCAAGAAAGATTACGTTTAACTTTACTAGCATTTTTAAGCCCACTAATTGATGACTTAACTGAAGATGAAGTCAAGACCAATATACATTCTATTGATCCTAATGAAGAACTTGTAAAAGCTTCTAAAATTGATACAATGAAGGGACTCATTATAAATGGAAGTTTAAATTCAAAGGAGATCTTAGAATCTGGTACTAAAATTATAGAAGTCCAAAAAGAGGCGGAGATATATCAATCTAAACAATCACCAAGTATTGAAGTCATAAAACTACTGACCGCTAAAAAAGGGGCAGAATCAATGCTTATTTATAGGTTAACTATCGATGTTAAAGTCCAAAGCAGTGAACTTGAGTTTTTAAACCAATTAGGGGAATTGATTCAGCTAATGGATGATTACTTTGACGTTTATTTAGATAAAGTTTCAGGAATTAAGACTGTTCCAAATTATTGTTTGGACCTAAAGGTGGAACATAATCTACTTATTGACAAGATTAACAACCTATTTTCTTTATTCCAAGACCTAAATTTTGATGAATCAAAGAAAAAGAAATTCAGCACTAAGGTATTTTTGTTGCTTACCAGAGCAGTGGTTTCTTCAAAATACTTGACTGATACCTTCTATAATAAGAACTCAATGTCTATTTATGAAATCGATAAACCAAGGAAAATGTTTATCACAGATATGGAAAAATACCATAATTTCACCTACTACTTGAAACTATATTATAGTAGTAAAAATGAAAAGTGGGTGTTTAAAATACCTCCACATTTTAAATATGATGTTTAACATCTTTGGTTCTTAATAAGATGAAATGGAATAAAATCATTCTCTTGATAACTTTGGTTCTTTGGTTAATGTCATGTACAAAACCTGAGGAAAAAGGTATCATTATTTATGATGCAAGTTATGGTCAAGATAGACAAGATGCAGTCAAAGGACAAACTGTCACTTTTTACAATACTTCAAGTCCATCATTAACAAGGTTTGTTTGGGATTTTGGTGATGACTCTCCTCAGGTAACAGGAAATAGAGTCAAACATAAATTTTATAAAAAAGGAACATTTTACATCACTATGAATGCATTTTCTAGTGATGGAAGTATTACAAGGGAATATCATAACAGTGTAATTATTGGTGATAAGTATGTCGTATCCACCAGGTTAGACAGAATGAATTTTAAGGATAATACAGACCAATATTGGGACGTCAATAATTATTATCCCGTTGCCAAAATAGTGATGGTGAATAATCAAGATACTAGCATCAAATTTGATTTTGGTAATACTCCAAGATTGACATTGGGTAAATTTCCTTACACTATTTATCCCCCAAATATAAATTATACCTTGGATACAACCTCTTATTCTGTCTATTTGTATGCTTTAGATCAGGATAGCAAGGATAAATTGGTTACTAAATGGGATTTGAATATAAAATCAGTTTATAATAATCCAATAACGCTAGATAAAGGGGATGGCAACGTAGTTAAAATATTCTATAACCTTAAATAAAACATCCTTTTGAGCATTAACAAAAAAATATACGACTTTCTTCAGAAAGAGTTAAAAAAAAGAGGTTATGATATAATAAAAAGTAATCCGATTTTAGATGAGTTCCGTTCAATTTGGTATATCAGGCACAATCAAAGGAGGCTAGAACATTTCCATTTTTACTTAAGCACAATCTTATCAAAATACAATAAAAGTCCATCAGACCTAAGCGTAATAGAAGTAGGGGCGGGTGTCGGAGATTTTACACAATATTTTGTAGATGGACATTTCAAATCCATTGATGTTTCAGATGCAAGATCATCTAATGTAGAATTTATAAAAAGTCGATTTAAAGGCAATCGAAGTATTTTTTCCTTTAAGTGGAATGTGGAGGAGGAGATTCCTAATGAAATCGCCTCAAAAAAATATGATTTAATTTTTTGTTATGGAACTTTATATCATACAAATACTCCGATTGAGGTTTTAAATAAATTAAGTCTGCTTTGTTCCGAAGAAGGCGTTTTATTTTTAGAAACCTGTGTACATCCATTTAAAGAAAATGGAATTAATTTGGTTAGTGAAGATAATACTAACCCCACTCAAGCAGTAAGCACCCAAGGGTGTAGACCCGGACGCTTACTCCTACTGAATGAATTAAAAAAACGCTTTTCCTTTATTTACATTCCTACATTTCAACCAAATCACCCTGAATTTGATAGATTAAAAGATAATACTATTGAGATTGAGCATGATTTGGTTAGGTGTGTATATATTGCTTCAAATCAAGAATTAAATATTGGGAATCAATGGCTTCAAACTGATTTAGGTAATTAATCCTAGGTTTCTGATATGGTCCCTGGTAATAATTCTAGCTCTTTTAAATAAAGGGTATACATTATACTAATTGTAAATTTATTAATGATAATTAATTAAATAATAGGTCAATTAAAAAAGGCACAAGAAATTTAGGTAGGACAAATCCGTATCCTATTTTATTTAATTTAATAAACCTTTTATTTGAATTTAAAGGATGACTAATTGCAATTACAGCACCGAGTGGTGTGTACTATATTGCTATAATTAGTGCTACGCATTCGGTCAATATGCGTTAAACTAGGTACCAAAAGTACACTAGAAATGAGACCTTGACCACTTTTATAAGTGGATGTGAGGTGTAATATTACCAATCCTAGGTAATTGTACACTGACTGCAAATAAGCAGCAATTTGATTTGTTAGACTTTTTTTAGACATTTTACTCAATCAATTTATCTGTCCCTGATTGTTTACAGGGCGGGAATTGGCACCTTTACATCTCTGTTAGGTTGCCTGAGGGTCGCAGAGCCCGTCTCTTACCTCATCTTAATAAATCAATCACAGTTATTAGACGTGCAATTGATGATGCGAAATTATTCCAATAATTTTAATTACCAAAATTATTGTAAAATTAATTAAGGACATTAACCAAACGCAGGATTTAATGTCATGTTTCAAGATTTTAGTTATGAAAATCAGTCAAATAAGAAAAAATTTAAGATATCCTAACCTTTGCTACCGTTCCTAATTGTACGTCTATTGTTGTTTTGTTTTGAAGAATTGATATTTTAAACCAATGGACAGATATAACGGTTTGTAGTTGAAATTCCAACTGTTATAAACTACTGGTGGTTTGGATTGCTCTTGAATAGCGCTCCTCAAGAAATACTTATCAAGTCTGGTAATCGATTTTGATACACCAATTGTTAATCCTAGTTTAGGATACTTTGTATGAAAGAAATTTAGGGCAAATTGGAATTGCTGAAGAAATAGAATGTCTTCAAGATTATTGTTTAAATGGCTTGAAAAGGTATTTGAGTCCAAACTCCCTATATAATGATCACCTACAGAAAGATATGAAGAAAGACTGGACAATGATTTAAATTCGGATTGTATTAAAAATCTATTGATTGGTAGCTGATATACGAAGTTAAGATTTAAACCTAAATTAATATATTCTGTTGAGGTAGTGATGTAATTGGAACCAATTTTAGTATAATATTTATTAGAATTTATATCCACTACATTGTAGCCAATAGTTGGACCCAACCCAAAATAGTAATTATTTTTAGAATGTACGGTATATACTAGGTCCAAGTTTAATCCTTTAAATGTTATGTCAATTTTTTTATTAAAAGAATCTTTGTTATTGTTTAGATCCTTACCTCCATAATTATATGTCATAGAAAATGACTTTTTGGGAACATTTAAATCACCGCCAATTAAAGATTGAGCGTGTGATATAGTTATCAATATTAGCAAGATTAATCTATAATTCATAATAATTTATTACAAAATTAGAAAATCTTAAAATTGATCTCTGATTTTATCAAAGTAATTTTTATGCAGGTTTATTAACGCTAAGGACTTAATCTTTTGATTGTCCAATTATTGGTTGAATCTAATTCATACCTTAGCCTGTCATGTAGCCTGGAAGATCTTCCTTGCCAAAATTCAATCATTTTTGGAATAATAATTATACCTCCCCAGTGGTTTGGTCTTCGTATATCTTTTCCTTGATATAATGCCTCAATTTCTTTGTATTTGAGTTCTAGGTCTTCCCTTGTTGTTTCCTTTGATTGATCAGAAGCGATGGCCCCTATTTGGCTTCCTCTTGGACGAGCGTTAAAGTAGGCGTCAGAGTCTGTTGGCGATATTTTGGATACATGCCCCTCTATCCGAACTTGACGTTCTAATGGCAACCATAAAAAATTGGCCGCTATGTTTGGATTGTTTGACATTTCTATGCCTTTGTCGGAATTGTAATTTGTATAGAATATGAATCCTTCGTTTTCTCTGATTTCTTTGAGAAGTACAATTCTAGAGCTAATTCCTCCTGTTTTATTAATAGTTGATAGACAAAAGGCATTAGGCTCCTTAATTTCCGATTTTACTGCCTCATCAAACCAATTTTGAAATTGCTGAATGGGGTTAGGATGAACATTGGTTTCCAACAATTCACCTTTATTATAATCTTCTCTTAAGTGGCCTAAATCCTCTCTATTCATTTGAATGATATATTTAAACAATTTGAGTAGCGTGCTCCTCTACTTTAACTTTGTCAATTACTTGTTCAATCATACCTTCCTCATCAATGATAAAGGTGATTCTTGCCGTACCCATATACTTTTTACCGTACATGTTTTTTTCTACCCAAACTCCGTATTTTTCTACGATGTCATGGGTTGTGTCTGCTAGTAAGTCAAAATTCAATTCGAATTTTTTGATGAACTTTTGATGTGATTTTTCGTCATCAACACTGACACCAAAGATTTTATATCCTTTTGCAACTAGATCATCCATGTTGTCTCTAAGGTTGCAGGCTTGTTTGGTACATCCTGGGGTATCGTCTTTAGGATAAAAATATAGGACTACTTTTTGTCCTTTATAATCTGATAGGTTTACCGTTTTTCCGTTTTGATCTGTTGTGGTAAACTCAGGGGCCTTCATGCCTTTAACTAGTGATGTCATTTTCTATTTATAATTTAAATACCTATTATACAAGGTATAGAAGTAAAATGTTCAATTAAGGTTATATAATAGTTGTTTGATGGGGTTGGGGATAGATAAGTGAGGTATAAGGTTATTGATACGTGGTTATTTTGATCTTCTACAAACATATCACCTCTACGGGATTGGTGCGAAAAATTGTAAGGGCTGACTTACAGGTCAGCCCGAACAAATACAAATAATTAAACTTTCTACAATCATGTCACCCATACGGGTTTTAATGCTGATATTACTTTTTTCTAAAATCCTGATATTCCTACGGAGTTTTGTTGTAGCCAATTTTTGATAGTTGATCATAAGACCGGCTATTTGAGGTTGGTGGTTTCGACTCCGCTCAACCACCGAATTGGACTGATCTATGACCAAAGAATCGACTATTGATTATCAATGAGTTATGAGGTGCGATTTTTTTTTAGTAGGTTACAGGTTACAGTGGCTTAATTGATTGATATATAGTTGGTTAGGTGTAACCTAAGTGTAACCTTTTTGTAACCTAAGGTTACGATTTTTTTGTCTGAACCACTGATTTCACGGATTACACGGATTAACCTGATTATTTATTGTCAATATAAGGTCGCACCTACGGAGCATATTGGAAATAGGCTTTTCATCTTTCTACCATGTGGTCGTCCCTACGGGACTTTGGTCTTATTGATTATTAACAAGTTATGAGGTGCGATTTTTTTTAGTAGGTTACAGGTTACGATGCCGTAAATAATTGACATTTAGTATTTTAAGCGTAACCTAACCGTAACCTTTTCGTAACCTAAGGTTACGATTTGTTTGTCTGAATCACGGATTACACGGATCACACGGATTAACCTGATTATTTAATGTCAATATAAGGTCGCTCCTACGGAGCTTATTGGAAATCGGCTTTTCATTTTTCTACCATATGGTCGTCCCTACTGGACTTTTTGGTTTTATTGATAATGAATCAGTTATGAGGTGCGATTTTTTTTGTTACAGAACGCAGAACGATGGGTTAATTAGTTAATTTATAGATTGTTAAGCGTTCTGTAGCCGTTCTGTAATCGTTCTGTAAATTTGGGATTTGTAAATCCTTTTTTTAGTTAGATATGTAAAGAAGTCGCCTAAAAGACGGTTGCTTTCTAAGGGATTTAGGCCTTTTAGTTCATTGATTTGATTGCCGTTGAAAAATGGGACTTCGTTGTAGGGGTTGTATAAATAATACATAAAATTTGAATTGGTTTAATGGTTGAATTTTTTACATACTATTGTCGTAACTCACCTAAAAATCGCAAGTTGGGCGAAAAAAAGTTGAAAATAATTTGTAAGTGGTTGGTGGTGAGGGAAATAATTTTGGGATAGTTTGGTGTTTAAGATGTCAGGGTTAACACCTCTTTATTAATTTAGGATGATGTTTTTAGAAGCGATTTATCGCGTCTGTACATTTTTATTAAAATGTTGTTTTTTTTGGCGAGGGGCGAATCGCCGTGGCGAACAGCCGCTAGGTTTCATATGAATATTGAAGCAGTTGGGTAATTTTTATGTTTAATAAGATTTTGAGCAGAGCGCAAAAAAGATTGCGGAACAGGTCCGCAATGACAAGTTTGGTGGCTTGATGGTAACAACGATAAAATTTAGTATGTAATAACAAAACATCCCCCTAACCCTCCAGATATTCATCGGGACAGGCTCTTCGAAGGGGGAATAAAAGCGATCGAGCATTTTTTGTTTAATTATCGATAAGATTTTAGGCAATTCTCAAAAAAGACTACGGTTGCCGCTTCGAAGGGTCCGGAAATACAAGATTTGATGGGTTGGCAATTAACCAGCGAGTTTTTTATTCACTCCTCGTAAAAAAGGCGGGCGTTTTGTGTAGTCAGACATTTAATAAGGTAATCTGAAATAAAATAGCCTTGAAAGATGAACTATAGATGTTCTCTTTCAAGGCTATTGAATTATAAAAGAATTTTAATTTTACTGCTTAAAATAACCTTGTAATTGGTCGACCATGTAGTCCAAATGAGATTCGTTAAGACCAGGCCAGATGCCAATCCAGAAGGATTGATTCATTACGATGTCGGTATTTTTTAGGTCAGATACGATTCTGAAATTGACGTCTTTGTAGGCCGGTTGTTTGACTAGGTTTCCGCCGAATAAAAGTCGGGTTCCGACTTTTTGGGATTCTAGGTATTGCGTGAATTTGTTTCTATTCACTTTTTCATCGCGTAGGGTTAAAAGGTATCCAAACCAAGAAGGGTTCGAGTTTGGAGTTGCAATTGGTAGGTGGAAGTGTTCCTCCAGTCCTGCGGATTTTATTTTTTCGGTTAAAAGGGCGTGATTTTCACGTCTTTTTGCTACAAATCGATCTGCTTTATCCAATTGACTCAATCCGATTGCGGCTTGCGTGTCGGTTACTTTTAGGTTGTATCCTATGTGGGAGTAGGTATATTTATGGTCGTATCCTTCTGGAAGATTGCCGAGGCATTGCTCAAAACGTTTTCCGCAGGTGTTGTCTTTTCCTGGTTGACAGTAGCAATCTCTTCCCCAATCTCTGAAGGATTCTGCTAATACTTTAAACTGCATGTCATTGATGATGACTGCTCCACCTTCTCCCATGGTGATGTGGTGGGCAGGGTAGAATGATACCGTCGCCATGTTACCAAAAGATCCAGTTTTTTGACCATTATATTCCGCACCCAAGGCATCACAGTTGTCTTCAATCACCCATAGACTATATTTTTTAGCAACTTCCATTACGGCATCCAGTTTGAATGGATTCCCTAAGGTATGTGCCATCATAATTGCTTTTGTTTTATGGCTGACTGCAGCTTCTAGTTGTTCTAGGATAAAGTCATAGGTACCGATTTCAATATCCATTAAAACAGGAACGCATCCGTAAAGTATTGCAGGGTTGATTGTGGTAGGGAATCCTGCAGCCACTGTAATGACCTCATCTCCTGGGCGGATTGCTCTTTCTCCTAATTTAGGTGAAGTCAATGCCGCGAATGCGGTTAAGTTTGCACTAGAGCCTGAATTTACTAGGACACTTATTTTTGCTCCGAAGTATTTAGCAAAGTTTCTTTCAAATTTGAGGGCATACCTTCCTGCGGTTAACCATCCGTCAAGGACGGCGTCAACACCAAATAGGAGGTCGGTTGGGTCCACTACTTTTCCGGTAGGTGGAATGTAGTGAGTGCCAGGAATTATTTCCTTGAATGATGATTCTTGAGCCTTTTGAGTAAGCAATGACAGTAATTCACCATCTAAATTTTTATACATCTATTATTTTATTTAGACCAACAAAGTTAGTCCTTGCCTACGATTTTACTGTTGAATGTTGTCCAATTATCGGATGATTTCTATGATTCCTTTTTGGATAGGAAGTTCATTGTCCTCATTTAGGAGTAATTCCGTTACTTTCAGGTAATAAAAGTAGGTTCCTGGCGCAAGCGGATTGTCGGATTTTTGGTCGTTTCCATTCCATTTGATTTCAGGATTATTGGTTTTAAAGACCTCTTGTCCCCATCTATTGAAAATCTTTAAATCGATTTTAAAGATGTATTTCCATCCTTGGAAAGGTGTTAATTCGTCATTTTTTCCGTCTCCATTTGGAGTGATGATGTTGGGAATCGAATAGTTTGGGCAATTATCCGAGCAAAGGGTATCACTAAAAAGGCTTTCGTTTCCAAAACTGTCTATACACGTCATGACGTAACATCCTGCAAGGTTTTGGGCTAATATAGGACGTTGGTCTAGGTATTTCCGATTTGGGTAGACGGAAATGCCAAAACTATCAATTACTTTAAATTGATTAGACTTCCTGTAGGCAAAATAGAGTTTGTAGGCTGTGACATCCAATTGACAATTGGCGGTGTCAGCGCTCCAAGTGATCGTATTAGTGGCATTTGGACAATCGCTGTCGAGTTTGATTTTGGTTGTACAAGGTTTTATGGTATCCTTTGGATAATCACAGACCTCATTAGATAAGTTGATTAATGGATTTGTAAATCCAGAAGAGCCATAAGTCCCTACAGAGGTGATTCTATAGCAATAGCTTTTACCTAGGACAAGGTTGGAATCTGAGTAGAAATATTTTTTGGTCAGTTTTAAAGTGTCGTAAAGGTTGGTGGATGGATTTTTCCGTTCTACGACATAATAAAATATTTTCCATGGTTGCTTGGATTTCCAAGTTAAATCGATTTTTTGATGTCCAGCTTTGGTGGTTAAATATATGGAAGAGGCGTTAATTGTTTTCCCTATGTAAAATGGTTTTGAATCGATCCTGCAATAAAATTCGACTTTATAGGCATAAGGATTGGTAATGGTGTTTAGATTTTTGTCCAATAATAGGGTATCGTTCATTTGAGAAAAATAGTCCTTTTGAATGGTTAGAATGTTTGTTCCTTTAGAGGCATCATATCCGTTGTTTCTAAAGAATTTGTATTGATATGGTCCTGGATATTGGGAAGTGTCTAAATCAGTTGGTTTGGAAAACGCAATATAGGATTTCCCCCATCCATTAGAGGTTTTGGTGATGCTGATGTTGGTGATTACCGGAACATCTTTTTTAAGTTTGATGCATTGTTCATTGGAGGCATAACCTTCCACATATTCAAATTGTCCGTTTTGTAGGTAAACGGCGGTTATTCTATAACAATACTCTACTCCAGGACTTAAACCTCCGTTTTTGTTGTCATCAAAATAGTTGGTGATGGTATTGTTAAGAATGGTGTCAATTAATTCAAATCCTAGGTATGAAGGGATTCCGACTTGGCATCTTGTAGGATTCCATTTACTGGAATCGGATCTTCTATAAACAAAATAGGCGATAGGATTGCAAGTAGGAGGTGGATTCCAATTTAATTTGACTCCATTTCCCATAGCTACAGCCACTAAATTGATTGGAGCTGGGCCGACCACCCGTATGTTCATTTGTTTAATATCTGACAAGGGAAGGTCAGGGTCATTATCGACAGCACGGAAAACAATTTTATATGGTTGTTTTCTGATTGCATCACATGGGATTTGCCATTGAACATTGGTTTTAACAGAATCTTTTCCTATTGCAGGACCTGGGTTATAAGTGGCAGGGAATATTTTTTGCAAGAAAGGGCCTCCTGTAGCCGTTAAGGTGATAGTTTGTTGAGTATCTATATCTTTGGCTTTAACTCGGAACCAAAAAGTAGCGGATTTACCAGCTTCCACACAAGTATCTTTTAGTGGAGCGATGACTGGCGGATGATTGTTTCCGTTTTGGACCCAAATCTGCATGTCTCTGATGACATATCCGATTTTTAATCCATTTCTGTATTCGTCAATTTCTATGGCGATGTTGTAAATCCCGATTGCTATTGGGGCATCCCAAATTAAATCACCTGTGATTGGGTTTAGGCTAAAAGAATTGGAGGCTTTTGGTGTGACATAATTCACATTGACTCCCTGTTTTTCCTTTGGGGGAATTAAAATGTAGCTCAGAGAATCACCATCTGCATCATAAGCGTTTGGATTATGAATGAATCGTTTATTTACTTGTGCAAAATCGATTGGTGGTTGTAATAGAATAGGGGAGGAATTGAATCCTCTGGTCGGATTAATCTGTAGTTGAGATTCCACATAAAAAGCGGTATTGATGGAATTACTCACATTGACAATCCCTTGAACGCGATTGGGGTCTAGAAACTGGATTAAATAGGTTCCTGGTCCATTGAAAGTATGCTGTCCGCTGTATACGTTGATGTAGGTATTTAGGTACTTTCCTGCAAAACTTTGACTATTCCTTACAATAGTGGAGGTTTTTCCGTCACCCCAAATAATATCTACACTAGGTCTGTCTGCTGATACAGATCTACTGTCCGTATAGGTGACTAAGGTAACTTGGTAGGTGTAGGCACTGATTTGTTTGTATGTAATTTCCCCTGCTCTATTATGAGTTGCCCAAGCCATTAAAGGACAAGCTAGTCCAATAATAATCCAGCAGACTATTTTATTACAATATTTCAGGTTGAGTTTTGACAATGTAGTTAGGCAATACAATAATAACAGATTGGAATCGAATATGCAAAAGTATTTTTTGTAAAGACAAAGCATCCCTTAATGAGTAACGATTGTATTTTAATAAAATTGCCCTAATCCTTAAATCTCTTGTATTGAGCTTAAAAATCATAAAAGTAATATTAAGTTATAACTTAAGGAAAGAGAATCCTCCCGTAAATTTGAAACCTACAATGACTGCTGACCTATCCATTGAGTCTGAAAAGAAGCTCAATCCGACATATAAATCCATCCTAGCCTTAGCTATGCCTATTATCGTAGGTGGATTGGCTGACAATATTGGGACGGCTATCAATACCGCATTTGTAGGACGATTGGGGGAGGTTGCCATTGATTCCGTTGGACTTGGTGGGTTGTTCTATTATAATTGGGTCATTCTAGCTATGGGTCTTTCTATGGGGATTCAGATTATTGCAGGGAGAAGAAATGGAGAAGATCAATTTGAGGAAGCCGGTTTAGTTTTAAAGAACGGAATCTTTTTAATGCTTGGTTTATCCATTTTGATATTAGGCATATTTATAGGATTTAGAACTTCCATTTTAGAGCAAATCATTTCTAATAGACAAATTCTTGCGGCCACAGATGGCTATATTGCCATTAAGCAATGGGGAATTCCGTTTGTACTTTTTTATATAGCCATCAGGGCTTTTTTTATTGGCGTTACGGAAACCAAATCTTTACTAATAATCACCCTGATAGAAGCAGGAATCAATATTTTAGGGGATTATTCTTTAATTTATGGAAATTTTGGGTGTCCTAAATTGGGCGTAAATGGCGCTGCCTATGCATCTTTAATTGCAGAATCCTCTGGAGCGGTCTTATATATAGGATTCCTTTTAGGGAATAAAAGCTTTAAGAAGTTTAATGTTTTTAGATATGGCAGGATTCAACTTGAAACCCTTGCTCATATTCTAAAAACAGGCGTTCCGTTAATGATACAAGGATGGATAAGCTATAGTGGATGGTTCGTGTTCTTTTTGGTGATTGAAAAAATTGGTCAATCGGATTTAGCGGCCTCCTCTATAATTAAAAATATATATTTAATTTATATGATCCCAATGTGGGGATTTGCAACGGCCTCCAATACCTTGACGACCAATTTGATTGGTGACAATAATTATGGCAAGGTTATTCCTACCACAAGGAAAATAATTAAACTATCAACTTTAATCATGTTGATATTTGTTACCCCTACCTTTCTATTTCCTCAATTTTTTATAGAATTATTTAATCAGAGTCCTTTGGTGGTACAGGCGGCGATTATTCCTTTGAGAATTGTATGTATTGCCCTGTTAATGTTTCCGGCTGCTTATGTAATGCTCAATGTAGTTTCTGGAAGTGGGGACAGCCGGTATTCCTTGATTATTGAGGTCAGTGTTACCATTGCTTATGTTGCTTATATTTTGATTTCAGCTCGTGTTTTTCATTGGGAGATGTGGAAAATCTGGTTTGCCGAATGGATTTATATGTTTATTTTAATTGTGTTATCCTACTTGAGAATAAAAACTGGTAAGTGGAGAACCTTTGAGGTTTAATCATTTGCGGATTTGATAGCCTTTACTGATATTTGCATAATCATTCATTAATAATCAGTGTACAATAGCGTTGAAACCCTAAAAATCCTTGAAAGTACAATTCCCCTTGGGATCTTCCACGTAGATGCTTCAGGGAAAATTATTTATGCAAACGCTGTCTGGGAAAAATTAACTGGTCTATCTGCCAAAGAAGCTACCTCTGATACTTGGAATGAAATCATCCATCCAATAGATTTTAAAAAAATTGAAGACGAGGTTAAAGTTGCCTTAGAAGGTAATGGAGAATATGAGTTTATTTATCGGATTAAAAATGCAAAGGATGGTCAATACTACACGATTATCAGTAAGGGTAAATTTATTAGGGAGGATGATGACAAAATTGAGTGGATCGGCTACATAGTGAACATAACAGAATCCATCAAAAAAGACCACATAATAAAAAACTCTGAAAAGCAGTTTGAAGGAATCTTAGAGACCATTTCTGATATCATTATCATCCATAAAGATTTAAAAATAATTTATACCAATAAAGCTGGGGAGTTAATTACTGAATATTCTGTTGAGGAAATTACAAAAATGGAATTAACGGATTTTATTCCTCAAAGGTTTAAAAAAATGGTGGTTGGATTGGTTGCAGCAATCAATAAAGAGAACTCTGGGGATCAAATTCAGTTTCCATTGATGAGTAAATCTGGGAAAATGGTTTGGGTAATGCCTAGATCTAAGTTAATAAGCTACAATGGATTGGATTGTATTGCTACTTTATTGGTTGATGTAACTAATCGGATAAAGAACGAAAATAAATTAAAAGAGGCAAAAAAAATAGCCGAAGAAACGGCTCTTTTAAAAACCAATTTTATTAATACCTTAAGTCATGAAATTAGGACTCCGTTAAATGGGGTAATTGGGATGGCTAAATTATTGGAATCGTCTAAAGATGTTACTGAACAAAAGGAAAACATCAATGCACTCCTTTTTAGTGCAGACCACTTATTGAATCTGGTGAATGATATTTTAGAGTTTTCAAAATTGAATTCTAAGACCATTGAAATTAATTTTCAAGATTGCGATTTAAGACAAATAGTTTATCAGATTGGGAGACTTTATTCAGCAAAAGCTAAGGACAATGAAAATCAATTATTTTTAGAATTTGTAGGGGATGTACCTTTAATTGTACAGTCAGATCCTTTTAGAATTAGTCAAGTATTAGGGAATTTATTGAGCAATGCGATCAAGTTTACTGAAAAGGGCAAAATCACATTGAGGGTAGAGAATACGGCTATTGACAATAATCCAATGATTAAATTTGAAGTAATTGATACAGGAATAGGAATTTCCGTCTCTAATCAAGCTCAAATTTTTGAGGAGTTTAAACAAGCAGATGCTCATACTGCCCGTAAATATGGCGGGACAGGGTTAGGGCTATCCATTTGTAAGAAAATTGCGGATTCGATGAAGGGTCAATTGACTGTTAGAAGTAAGGAAGGAGACGGATCCACATTTTCTTTCATCATTCCTTGTCCTGAATTGATAGATAAATCTAAAAACCAAACACCAAATAAAACAAATATGTTAGAAACTACTTCAAACGATCATCTAGAACTAACAGGTAAAAATATCTTGATAGTAGAGGATAATCACATCAATTCCTTGGTTGCTTCTAAATTTTTATCCAAATGGGGAGCAAATCCTTTTATTGCAAAGTCTGGTCAGGAGGCATTGGATTTGGTAGGCAATAATAGCTATGACCTTATCCTAATTGATATTCAAATGCCTGATATGGATGGATATACAACCTCAACCTTGTTAAGAGAAAGAGGATGTAAAGTGCCTATAATAGCCCTATCAGCAGATTCACTTAGTTACATCAAGGACCGAATGTTAAAAGCAGGGATGGATGATTATATTCCTAAGCCATTAAATACACAAGGGCTAAAAGAAAAACTACTGGCATATCTATCTGAAAAAGAAAGGACTTAAATCATTTTTTTGTTCTATTCATTAATTTAGAATAGATCTAAATATGTCCTATTTTTATCATATTGAATCATTTTAAGACCTACTTTTGTATTTGTATGCAGAAATAGTTCTGCTTTTTGATAAGAATATAATATTTAGTGATAATGAATTGGTTCCAAAGAACATTTAATTACTCCATCGGGAGAAAGATTATCATGGCGTTGACTGGTCTATTTTTATACACCTTTCTCTTTGTCCATGTTTCAGGAAATTGGCTACTTTTTAAAAATGATAACGGTCAATCGTTCAATGAGTTTTCTCATTTTATGACACATAATCCGTTGATTAGAGTTGCGGAAATCCTCCTTTTTTCATTCATAGTGATACATGCCTTTATGGGAATTAGCCTATCACTTAAAAACAAGAAAGCTAGACCAGTAAGTTATGCTACTTACACGCCCAATAAAAAGACATTTTGGACAAGTAGAAATACCATTACTACAGGATTGGTTATTTTAATTTTTATTATTCTTCATTTAGCTCAAATTTATGTTCCTTATAGGATTGTAGGATTGGGTGAGCAGGAAACATTGTTTGAACACACCAAGGAAGTTATTTCAACCCCTTGGATAGCGATATTTTATGTAATTGCAACCGTATTATTGGCAATGCATTTACACCATGGAATTGCTTCAGCTTTCCAAACTTTAGGTCTAAGACATCCAAATTATTATTCTTCCATTAAAATGGTAAGCATCATAATTAGTGTAATTATATGTGCAGGATTTGCAGCAATGCCAATCTATTTTTTAATTCAAGGTGTTTAATCAATTTAATAATAAAAAATAAAAATAAATGAGTGAAATTTTAAGCTCAAAAGCACCCTCAGGGCCTTTAGGTGATAAATGGAAAAGTCATAGATTTTCTTCTAAATTGGTTAATCCTGCCAATAAAAGAAAACTTGACGTAATTGTAGTTGGAACAGGATTAGCAGGTAGTTCCGCTGCCGCATCCCTAGCAGAGTTAGGATATAATGTGCATGTATTCTGTTTCCATGATTCAGCGCGTAGAGCTCACTCTGTTGCTGCTCAAGGTGGAATCAATGCGGCAAAAGATTATAAAAATGAGGGCGATAGTGTGTATCGTCTTTTTTATGACACCATTAAAGGTGGTGACTTCCGTGCAAGAGAAGCCAATGTTCATAGATTAGCGGAAGTATCCGTTAAAATCATTGACCAAGCGGTTGCGCAAGGTGTTCCATTTGCTCGTGAATATGGAGGATTGTTAGACAACCGTTCCTTTGGAGGAGCACAAGTATCCAGAACCTTTTATGCAAGGGGACAAACTGGTCAACAATTACTTTACGGAGCAGTATCAGCGTTGAATAAAATGGTTGATGCAGGGAATGTAAAATTGTACACCCGTGAGGAAATGTTGGAGTTGGTTGTCATTGATGGACACGCTAAAGGAATTGTTACCAGAAATGTAGTAACTGGAGTTGTAAAATCTTGGCCGGCACATGCTGTTGTATTGGCAACAGGTGGATATGGAAACGTATTTTACTTATCTACCAATGCAAAAGGTTCTAACACTACAGCTATTTGGAGAGCACATAAAAAAGGCGCATTTTTTGGGAATCCTTGTTTTACACAGATTCACCCGACTTGTATTCCTAGATCAGGAGAATATCAATCCAAACTGACATTGATGTCAGAGTCTTTAAGAAATGACGGACGTGTTTGGGCTCCTAAGAATAAAGATGAAAAACGTCCAGGAGAACAAATCCCTGAACCGGATAGAGATTACTTCTTAGAGCGTAAATATCCTTCTTTTGGGAATTTAGTACCTCGTGATATCGCTGCAAGATCCATCAAGGAAATTTGTGACGAAGGAAGAGGCGTTGGATCAACCAAACAAGCGGTTTACTTAGATTTTGCTGATTCTATCAACCGATTAGGAGCTGCTGAAATATCAAGAAGATATGGTAATCTTTTTGAAATGTATGAAAAAATCACTGGTGAAAATCCATATAAAATGCCAATGAGGATATATCCTGCTGTGCATTATACCATGGGTGGACTTTGGGTAGATTATAATCTAATGACAACCATCCCAGGATGTTTTGCTATTGGGGAAGCTAATTTTTCCGATCACGGAGCTAACAGATTAGGAGCTTCTGCTTTAATGCAAGGTTTGGCTGATGGGTATTTTGTATTGCCAATTACTATTGGTAATTATTTAGCGGATCATTTATTTGACAAATTAGATCCAAGTCATCCAGCTTACAGTCAATCTGAAAAAGAGGTGAATGACCGTATTCAGAAATTATTGAGCATCAACGGAAATCAAACTCCTGACCATATCCACCGTGAACTTGGAAAAATCATATGGGATAAAGTTGGAATGGCTAGAAGTGCCGAAGGGTTAAATACTGCAATTAAAGAAATTCAAGCGCTTAAAAATCTTTTCTGGACTCAATTAAAAGTAACTGGAACGGGTCAAGAATTGAATGAACAATTAGAAAAAGCAGGTAGAGTAGCCGACTTATTAGAGTTAGGTGAATTAATGGCAAAAGATGCCTTAGACCGTAACGAGTCCTGCGGAGGTCACTTCCGTACAGAATACCAAACTCCAGAAGGAGAGGCTATGCGTGATGACGAAAACTATTGCTATGTAGCTGCTTGGCAGTACATGGGAGAAGGTCAAGAGCCTAAGCTAAATAAAGAGCCTTTAGAATACGAATTTGTTAAACCATCCACCAGAAGTTATAAATAATTAAATAATAATAAAATGAGTGAAAGTTTAAACCTCACCCTCAAAATATGGAGACAAAAAAATGCCTCCGATAAAGGTAGATTTGAAACCTATAAGGTAACAAATGTATCTACGCACGCTTCATTTTTAGAAATGATGGACGTCCTAAATGAGCAATTGATTCATGAAGGAAAAGAGCCAGTAGAATTTGGTCACGATTGCCGTGAAGGTATTTGCGGAAGTTGTGGACTATTTATCAACGGAAGGGCTCATGGTAAGGAAACAGGTACAACTACCTGCCAATTACACATGCGTAAATTTTCTAATAATGAGACGATTGTAATTGAACCTTGGCGTTCTGCTGCGTTCCCAGTTATTAAGGATTTGGCTGTGAATAGAAGTTCTTTTGATAGAATCCTACAAAAAGGAGGATATATATCTATTAACACTGGAGCTGCTCCAGATGCGAATGAGATTCCTGTTCCTAAAGCAAATGCTGATGAGGCATTTAATGCCGCTGCTTGTATTGGGTGTGGTGCATGTGTTGCTGCCTGTCCAAATGCATCCGCTATGTTGTTTGTGGCTGCTAAAGTTTCCCAATTAGGATTATTGCCTCAAGGACAACCGGAGCGTTACAGAAGGGTAGAGCGTATGATTGAGCAAATGGAGTTAGAAGGATTTGGAAATTGTACCAACATTGGTGCTTGCTCCGCTGAATGTCCTAAGGAAATTGGTCAAATACATATTTCTAGGTTAAACAAAGACTATATTGTTGCAAAGGCATCTACTGTGGGTGTCAGCAATGACGCTGATTTTGTAGCTTAATTTAGTTTGTTAAAATATTTAAAGCCCATTTAGTCTTGAAGAGATTAAATGGGCTTTTTTTATTAATTAATTATATGATAGTGCTATTATCAAGTTTCATAATTAAATATAC